>Ga0182024_10011079_pt1 | contig 18203 bp, 15 predicted proteins | sample P32metaG_FD_120480 | JGI IMG/M metagenome (GOLD analysis project Ga0182024, IMG submission 120480) | Permafrost microbial communities from Stordalen Mire, Sweden - P3-2 metaG (Illumina Assembly) | ecosystem: Environmental > Terrestrial > Soil > Wetlands > Permafrost | place: Sweden: Stordalen... | reverse complement strand
CGGTCACCCATGAATACTTCAGTGCATGTTTACCGGAAACCCACCCACTCAAAAACAGGACGCGACTCGCAGCACGCGATCTGGCAAATGAAACTCTCTACTGGATCCCGCGACCCGTGCACCCTGACTTCTACGATCAGGTGTCCGATTACCTGCACGGCGTTGGCCACCATACCGACAACCTACAGGAAGCCAGCGCAATTACCCAGGGTATCGACCTGGCAGCGCACAATCTAGGCGTGGCGCTCGTGCCTCAATCTGCCGCGCGTTTCCAGCGTGCAGGGGTTCTTTTCAAGCCCCTTACCGACAAGCTGATTCATATAGAAACGGCGCTCTTTGTTCGCCGCGACAAGATGCATGGTGATGTGTTGGAGTTCGTGAACACTGCGCTGTCGGAACTTCAAACACCGAAGACTGATCTGCAATGAGGTTCAAATGGGCATTTTGCCCTATTAAGAACAAGGAGGACACCATGCGAAGCTTCCTACTAATCCCAACTACTGGCCTTATCCTTCTCGTTGCGTGCAACGACACAAGGAAGCCAACCAGCACAAACTTCACCGCCGCAGTCAATCAGTATCTCGACCATCATGGCCAAGCCTGCACATTGATAGGTCCTCAGTTTCCCGTTGACATACCCCGTTCGCAACAGTCCACCGTCGACGTGAAGCTGTCAGCCCTTCGGCACGCTGGCCTGGTGTCCGAGATGGACACAACGGCGGCAGTTCACGGACTCATGGATGCCCTGCGAGGACCGTCTCCGCCGCAGCAGGTCCACCACTATGCGCTGACCACGGAAGGAGAGAAATACATCCAACAAGTTTCCGGCGCCGTCACGCCCATCAGCAGCTTCTGCTACGGGCAAAAGACCGTGGACTCGATCAGTCACTGGACCACAGGGTCGCAATCCGAAGCCGAAGTCATATTTACCTACCGCATCCTAAATCTCGCAGCCTGGGCGCGGCGGCCTGAAGTGCAGCAGTCATTTCCTGATATTCAGGCAACTCTCAGTGGAGCCTCAAAGACCGAACAGGTCGTCGGTTTACATCTGACCGATAGAGGATGGGAAGTGCCATGACCGCCCGGTTCGCCATCACCTAGTGGAAATCATGCGACTGAATCTCGACATCTCCGACATTCACGACCTGCACAGATGATGCGCGTACATTGATAACGCCATCCTGATTTTGCAGAACGCCCTCTACTAGTAGAAATTTCTTTTTCGTTACGGTTACTCGATTCCGCTCATACAGCTTCGGATGGATGATGGCGTTCGAGATGCCAGTTTCGTCTTCATTGCTGAGGAAGATGAAGCCACTGGCAGTGACAGGCCGTTGCCGTGCAATGACCGCCCCGGCAATCCGAACGAATGTTCCATCCGGAACTAACTTCAGATCGGCAGCTCGCATGACGCCTAAGCTGTTCAGCACGGAGCTCCAGGCACAATAGCCTTGCGGAATCGTATGCGCTTGCAAAAGCCAAAAAACGAATTAGCGTTTTCAGTGAATCATACGATCATGCTCTTAGAATGGTGACGAACCCAAGAAAGTCTGGCAATGAAGAAGAGTTTAACCAGCATACGGCTTTCTGCAAGTGACCTGAGCAATCACCTTGCCTGCCGCCATTTGACGTTGCTCGATATGGATGTGGCGATGGGGGACAGGTCGGCGCCGGCCTGGAACTCACCCGATGCTCAGATACTGCAAGAGCGCGGCATCGCTCACGAAGAGGCGTATGTGGAGCATTTGAAGTCCACCGGCCTTGCTGTCGTGAGCTTCAGGGGCTTTGGCAATGATGAAGGGCTGGTCGCGGAAACGCTCTTTGCAATGCAAGGAGGCGTCGATGTCATTGTTCAGGCCGCGTTCGGTGACACGGATTGGTTCGGACGCACCGATGTCTTGCGAAAAGTCGATAGGCCTTCCGCACTCGGCGACTGGTCGTATGAGGTCTATGACTGCAAGCTCGCACACGAAACGAAGGCCGCAACAATCCTCCAGTTGTCGCTCTACTCGCACTTGGTAGGAGCGTCACAGGGATTGCTTCCCGAGGCAATGTACGTAGTCCCACCTGGTGAAACCTTCGAGCCAGAGCAGTACCGGACACTGGATTACGCGGCCTACTACCGTTATGTAAAGTCTTGCCTTGAGACGGTCATTGGCACGAATGGAGCCGGGGCGGCGACGTATCCCGAACCCACACCGCACTGCGAGATCTGCCGGTGGCAGCGAGAATGCGATCAGGAGCGTCGTGACGACGATCATCTATCGCTCGTGGCCGGCATCAGCAAACTGCAGCGTAAGCAGCTTGGCATATGGGAGATCACGACGGTCGCAGGCTTGGCGGGATTCCCGATTCCTATTCCGCATCGTCCCCTCCACGGTTCGCGCGAAGGGTATGTTCGTGTACGTGAACAAGCGCGCGTGCAAGTTGCCGGACGCGAATCGGGCGGGCCGGTGCATGAAGTGCTGCAGGTCACCGATGAGCACGGCCTGTCGCTTTTGCCGGAACCTTCCCCGGGAGACATATTTTTCGATCTCGAAGGCGACCCGTTTGTCGGCCTGAATGGCAGGGAGTATCTGTTCGGCTTTGCCTTACCGGATGGGGCATATCAATGCCAGTGGGGTTTGACAGCTGAGCAGGAGAGGGATGCGTTCATTTGGTTCGTGGATTTGGTGTTGGCGAGATGGGCCCAGTACCCGGCGATGCACGTGTACCATTTCGCGCCCTATGAGCCTTCCACCTTGAAAAGATTAATGGGACGGTATGCAGTGCGCGAAGACGAAATCGACCGAATGCTGCGGGCAAAGCTCTTCATTGACCTGCACACGGTCGTCAAGCGCTCGGTACGTGCAAGTGTCGAACAGTATTCTCTCAAAGCCCTGGAAGTATTTCACGGCTTTGTTCGCACCATCCCACTGGACGAAGCGGGCCGCGCCATGCGGAGCTTGCAACATAGCTTAGAGGCGGCGCGGGACACACAGGTCAGTGAGGGAGTAAAGGAAGCGATAATCTCCTACAACGCTGATGACTGCTTCTCGACGCAATCATTGCGCGACTGGCTCGAACGTGAGCGGACACAATTGGAGAGTGCTGGACATGCTATGTCTCGCCCTGCGGCATTGGAAGGTGCGGCCGGTCCGGCTGTCAGCGAGCGGCAACGGCGAAGCGCTGCACTCGCCCAAGCATTGAAGCGCAACATACCCGTTGATCCTCAGTTGAGGAACCCGGAACAGGCGGCATCGTGGCTGATCGCCGATCTTCTCGATTGGCATCGCCGTGAGGCCAAGGCCGAGTGGTGGGAGTTCTTCAGGATGAAGGATCTCACAGACGAAGACCTCTTAGATGAACGATCGGCAATCGCTGGTCTGACCTTCATTGCACGGCTCAGTGTGGTTCGCAACATTCCGACGGATCGCTACTCATTCGATAGACAGGAGATGGATGTTCGTACGGGCGATAAGGTCTGCCAGCGGGGCGAGAAAATCGGAGAAATTGTCGCCATTGACGCGGTAGCCCGCACCGTCGACATCAAGAAATCCAAAAAGACTGCCGACATGCATCCTAGCGCGGTATTTGTGGATAAGACCGGTCCTACTAGCGACGAGCAGGCTGACGCTCTCTATCGGCTGGGCGATTGGATTGCGTTCGACGGCGTGAATGCGGCGGGGCGTTACAGAGCGGCTCGCGATCTGCTGCTTCGCACTCCGCCGCGACTTTCAGGTGACGAGTCGGTTGCCTTAACGGATGGCGAAGCTACAGTCGAGGCCGCAAAGCGTATTGCCGGCCTACTGAACGAATCAGTCCTCGCCATTCAGGGTCCTCCCGGTGCCGGAAAGACCTATGCCGGGGCGCGCATGATCTGCGAACTGATACAGCAGGGCAAGAAAGTCGGGATCACGGCTATGAGTCATAAAGTGATCCGTCACCTTCTGGACGAAGTGGTCAAAGCAGCCCAGCAATGTGGCATCCAGGGGCTGCGCTGCATTCAAAAGGTAAAAGACGAGGATGTGCCGGCATTACCTGTGCCCGGCATCACCTTTGCAACCGACAATGCAGCGCCGCTTGCAGCACTAAGAGCGGGCGCTCATCTGGTCGCAGGAACGGCCTGGCTCTGGTCGCGAGCGGATTATCTCGAGGCGGTCGACGTACTCTTCGTGGATGAAGCCGGACAGATGTCATTGGCGAACGTCCTTGCCGTCGCGCAGGCCGCAAAGAATCTGGTGCTGCTAGGAGATCCTCAGCAGCTCGATCAGCCTCAAAAAGGAACTCACCCCGATGGGGCAGAGGTGTCTGCGCTCGAACATATCCTTGATGGTGCCAGAACCATCGCGCCCGATAAGGGGCTCTTCCTTGACCGCACCTGGCGACTGCATCCGGCGATATGCAACTTTACATCCGAGGTGTTTTACGAAGGGCGTTTGCGTGCGCGCAATGGCCTCGAACGGCAGAGTATTACGGGGCATCCGTGGCTGAGCGATTCGAATCTTTGGTTCATGGCAGTTGAGCATGAGGGCAACCAGAATTCGGCTTCCGAAGAGATAGAACATATCGTTTCGCTCACAGAATCGCTTTTGCAGCCCGGTGTCATTTGGGAAAACGACCAAGGACAGGTCCGCCCATTGCAGGCGGCAGATATTCTGATCGTCGCCCCGTACAACGCGCAGGTGTCGGACCTTCTGGCGAGGATGCCGCAGGCCAGAATCGGTACCGTCGATAAGTTCCAAGGACAAGAAGCACCGGTCGTTATCTATTCGTTGACGACCTCTTCGCCCGAGGACGCGCCTCGTGGCATGGAGTTCCTCTACAGCCTCAATCGCCTGAATGTAGCTACTTCCCGAGCGCGGGGACTGGTCATCATTATCGGCAGTCCATTGCTTCTGGAGCCCGAATGCCGGAGCCCACGACAGATGCAGCTCGCGAACGCGCTATGCCGCTACGTTGAATTGGCCCAGATCGTGAGATAGGTCTCTGCGCCATTCAGATACTCGTGCGCGGTCTCGCATCGTCCTAAAGGGGGAGCTATGGATAGAATCACGGCGGAACGCCGAAGTTGGAATATGAGCCGCGTGAAAGGACAGAACACTGCACCCGAACTCAAGGTGCGATCCGTGCTTCATCGTCTCGGATTTCGATTTTCCCTGAGACGCCGAGATCTTCCCGGTCGCCCTGACATCGTGCTCCCAAAGTATCGGGCGGCAATATTCGTCCACGGCTGTTTCTGGCACCGACACGAGAACTGTCGAAAGTCGGCACTCCCGAAGACAAGACAGGAATTTTGGCTCACGAAACTAAGCGAGAACGTCGAACGCGACAAACGCAATGTGATCGCGCTCGAACAATTGGGATGGAAGGTTCTCACCGTGTGGGAATGCGAAGTAGGAGACGAGTCGGCTCTTTCAGAGAGACTGCTTCCGAGTCTCGCAGAATCACTCTGAGCTTTATGTAAACTCGCTCTTCCCGCGAACCGCAACGATTCCCCAGCATGATGCGCTTGGGGCACGCTCAGGCTGGACTCATAGCGAACACAAGGCGAAATGTGATACCTTTATCTAGCGGAGTTCACCGCACAAATGCGTACTTCTGAGGCCTTGTATTGACAGTTACGGATTTTGCCTGATATTGTCGCGGCAACTCTGAGCAGGTCAAATGGACGCTTTAAAACACAAAATCACGGTCCTAGTTGAAGATGAAGAATTTGCTCGTTTCGAAGCGTACTGCAGTCGGAACGGGTACAAAAAGAGCACCCTGATCTGCCGTTTGATTCGGGAGCACATGGATTCGGAACGCTTTTCAGTGCAGAAAAGCCTGGATTTCCACCCAGCCAGAAAAGAAGAGCAATGATCCGAATTTCGCAAAGTCAGAGCATCAACGATTCCTTCGAACAGGGCGGGACAAACCTGAACGGCACCTCGCCGGTCGCGTACACGAAGAAACTTCCGGACCCGAAATTGGTATATGTCGTAGATTTTTTCTGCGGGTCCGGGGGAATGAGCTATGGGTTTTCGACAACCAGACAGAGCCATCTAGCTTTTAAGATTCTGGCGGGAATTGATAAAGATTCTGCCGCGCTCGAAACGTTCAAACGCAATATCGACGCGATTGCAATCCAGGCCGATATTGCAGATCTGGCCAAGACACCGGAGAAACTCGAGACCTCTATTCCCGGTTGGATTCCGTCTCAGTTCCGCCCTCTTGTTTTTATCGGCTGCCCGCCATGCCAAGGTTTCAGCGCCATGCGCAAAGGCGACGATCGCGATGATATGCGTAATAGCCTGATTCTCGCGTTCGTCAAAATGGTGGTCCACTACAAGCCTGACGCCATTGTCATCGAGAATGTCCCCCAGATACTCAAGGGGCGCTTCTCCGAGTATTTTCAGAAGGCAACCCAGCGGCTCGAAAGAGCAGGCTACAACCTCCAGAAGGATGTGCTTGACCTCAGTGGCTATGGAGTGCCCCAACGACGTAAACGTGCGATTGTGACCGGCTCCCTGACTGGTATTGTTGACCTTCCTGCTCCCATTCTGGTTTCGGAGAAGGGACTTACAGTCCGACATGCTATTTCTCACCTCCGCCCGGTGGCCGCAGGTGAATGCGATCCCGACGATCCGGCGCACAAGGCTCCTAATCATTCCGAACGCATGGTGGCGGTATTTAAGGCAATCCCGGCGGATGGTGGCGACCGACGTTCACTCCCGGTTGAAATGCGCCTTAAGGCACACGTGCGGCTGGACCGAAGCGACGCCCCGGGTTTTACCGATGTTTATGGACGACTCCGCTGGGACAAGCCCAGTGTCACGATTACGGCAAAGAGTCGCCATGCCGGGTCCGGCCGATTTCTTCACCCCGAGCAACACAGGAACATAACACCTCGGGAGGCGGCCATACTCCAGGGGTTTCCGCAGTCATTCAAATTTGCCGGATCGCCGACTCAGCAGTACAGACAGGTGGGCGAGGCCGTGCCTCCTCTGTTTGCCCGTTTTCTTGGCTGGCAGGTATTGAGTCATTTTTCCGGAGCGATGGCTTGCGCACCCTTTGCAGTCGCTCGAAAGAAAGGGAACGCATCCAGTCAGAATCACAAAAGCAATCTAACGCTCATCGAAGGGTTCTGTGGTGCAGGAGGAATGGGCCTGGGATTTAAGATGGCTGGCATCAATACCGCGTTCGCATTCGACGCTGACGCCGATGCCGTCCGAACATTTCGACGCAATGTCAGTGCCCAGTCCGAGGTTTTTGACATCAATGATCCGGCTCTCATCAGAACTTTGAATAAGAAACTGCCCGACACTCCGTACTGTATTGCCGCGGGGCCGCCATGTCAGGGATTCTCTCATCAGCGGCGGGGCGAAGCGGCCGATCCGCGCAACCAACTTGTCATCAGATACGCGGACGTGGTGGCAAAACTGCGCGTTCCGCCCGTGGCGATCATCTTGGAAAATGTTACGGATCTCGAACTCCCGAGGGGGCGGGAGATATTACAGAAGTTTCTGCAGAAAATTCGCGCTCTGGGGTTTCGCGATTTCCGGCATACCTTGGTTTCAACCGACTATGGCGTGCCTCAATTGCGTCATCGAATTATCATCGTAGCGATCCGAGAAAGTTTTGCAAAGTTTTACTCGGGACCGGTGCCGCTGACGGGCGCGCGCTGGCCAACAATCGGAGAGGCGCTCTCCGGACTGCCGGACGCTGAAAACGGATCTGCCGAGGAAACGAAAATTGCCAACCACGAAGCGAGCGCTGAGGGGCCGTTGAATAAGCGACGCATCGCATTCGTGGACATGGGATCGGGCCGCAAGGCGATCCCGGCAGACCTGCAATTGCCCTGTCACGCCAACAGCTATCGGGGACACCGGGATGTCTATGGCCGTCTGGATTGGTTTTCCCAGGCGCGGACATTGACAGGAGGCTTTGACAGCTTTACGCGAGGCGAATATGCCCATCCGTTTCTTCATCGATCGATAACGGCCAGGGAGGCGGCTCGTCTGCAGGGATTTCCGGACGACTTCGTGTTTGAAGGGAATCGTGCGGCCGTCCGGAAACAGATCGGTAACGCGGTCCCGCCTCCGATGGCATACGCTGTAGCGACAGCGATAAAACTGGCGGTTTCACTGGCAATGGAGAAGACGAATGGGAGAACTGATTCGAAGCTTCACAATAGGGCGCAATCTGTTGAAGCGCACCTTAGCGGAATCGGCGAGTGCAGCGGCTTCAGCTATTAAACAGGCCGAAGCGGGCATCAACCTCACTACTCTCAAACGCGACGATAACGGTGCGTACAACATCGTTCGAGATTTAATTTCGTTTGCAGGAATCCTGGCAAAGGATGGCACGGATTGCCGTGTCACGCCGTTGGGTGAAATTTACAAACGACTAAATGCGCTCAACGAGGAAGATTCCTGGCGATGGTTGGTAACGAGGACCCTTTGGCTTTACACCGTTCCCAACGGAACCAATGTTGCGGTCAATCGTGTCGCTGCCAACCTCGGAGTTTCGTTTTCCTTCTTTCAGCTTGTTCTGGGTCTGCTGTGGCATTTGAGTGCACTTAGTGGTGAAGATCGCTACCTCTCTTATGAAGAGTTGTGCATTCTGTTCGACGACGATCAGAATTGGCAGCTAAGTTCGCAGGACTTGTTCAAAAGGCTCCTCGACTCACGTGCGGCCGGCGGCCATTCCACTTCAAACCGGGGCCTTCTGGAAGATCTGGAAGGTCAGTATCAGGTTCCCAGAGACAATCTGAATACCGTTCTGAACAAAGCCTTTCAGCAGACGGGCCTCTTCGACTACAGGAGAGCGTCTGGTCGAAACACCGGCATTTCCCTTTCCGGCGCGCTCGATAGGGTACTCCACGGTCGAATTCGCTTCGTTCTCGATCATGCGGCCAGCTGGAACAATACGACGGATTGGTCCGAATACCTGCAACCTCGGTCCGAAGACCTTCCCGAGGACGTGTCCGCTCTTGTAACCGAGCCTGCCGAGGAAGAGCCGCCAAACGAACCGATTGCCGAACTGGCGGTCGCTGCCACCGCCGCTTTCCGTGATGCCGGTTTGCGGTTTGATGAAGAACTCGTGCGTCGATTTGCCGCGTCCCTTCTGGCGAAGCGTTTTGTCATTCTCACGGGGCTGAGCGGGTCCGGTAAAACCAAACTTGCGCAGGCATTTGCGGCGTGGCTGTCGCCAAGTCATCCCGGCAGCGGCAGGCACTTCGAGGTTGTTCCGGTAGGGGCGGACTGGACGGCGAAAGAGAGTAGTTTGGGATACGCCGACGCTATTAACGTCGGGAAATACGTTAGGACAACGCCCATCCTCGACCTTATTCTCAAGGCGCACAGCGACCCTGAGTTGCCCTATTTCCTTGTGTTGGACGAAATGAACCTTTCCCACGTGGAACGGTATTTTGCGGATTTCCTGTCCGCAATAGAGTCCGGGGAGGAAATCCCGCTCCACAGCGGCCTGTCAACCATCGATGGCGTTCCCCCTACGATCGCACTGCCCCTCAATCTTTTCATAATCGGTACTGTGAATGTAGACGAGACGACTTACGTGTTTTCGCCGAAGGTGCTGGATCGATCAAATTCAATAGAGTTCCGTGTGCGACCCGATCAGATGCTTGGTTTCCTGAATGACCCGTCCACTGTAGCTCTTCAGAGCCTTCGCGGCGGCGGTGTGAAATTCGCCAAGTCATTCGTCGTGGAGTCCGCGAGAACCAATGTGGAATCGGATTCGAAGGACAGGATCGTCGCCGAACTCTCGCTTTTCTTTGATGTCCTCACCTCCTTCGGCAATGAGTTCGGATTCAGAACGGCAAACGAGATTACGCGCTTCGTGTACTTTCATCAGCAGACTACGGAGGGCCCCTGGAACGTTGACAGAGCAATCGACGCCCAGCTCTGCCAGAAACTGCTTCCTCGGCTCAACGGCTCCAGGCGTCGAATTGAGCCGGTGCTATGTGCACTCGCAGTCCTTTGTTATCGGCAGCACGTCTGGAGTGACGTCGAGCGGCAGTTAACGAACCGAGCCGCTCTTCTTACAGATGCTACGACGGCCGGCAGACTTGACGAAGCTCTTCATCCGTTGCTTTCGCCGAGCAACTTCAGCGACCCGCCATCCTATCCCTTAACCTTTGACAAGATTGCTCGTATGCTGACGCGGCTTGCGACTGAGGGCTTCACGAGCTTCGCGGAGGCCTGATTGGTGGTAGCGCTCCATGAAATCACATTGCCGCTGGCCGACGACTACGGGCGTGTTGTCACCGGCCTCCGAATCGTTCCGCGCCGCTGGGATTCGGCACCACCCCCGCTCGTTCAGGTGGATACGGCCGAGGCTCGTGAGTGGGGAGAGGAGCGTATTCAGTTAGTAGAAGGCGCGACATACGACTATGAACTCCGCCTGACAGGCCCATCACAGCGATTGAGAGAGGGGATGTTCCAGCGGGGTGGCCTCTCGGACGCCGGTATAGAGAGGGGAACTATCTCCCCGCGAGCCTGGACCGGACTGTTACCGGTCGTACTCGAAGACGGAACGGGAAACAGGTTGGCGGCTGCAGCACTGGAGATTCGTTCCAGCAAACTCGCGTATCGAACGGATTATCGCGACATGCTGGAGTTCATTGCGGAGAAATGCATCGACCTGCTGTTCGATCTTCGAGCGCCGTCCTTGGTCCGATTGTCTCCGAAATCGACCGGCAGTCCTGCAACCGTGGCGCAAAGATTCTCTTTTGCGCGACATTTTGTTTCGTCGAGAGACTTTAGAGACGCAATAGCAAGAATCGTCAAGTTTCCTCACGATCGAACCGTTCTTCATCAGGAGGAACAAAGCAGCCGTCGGAGCTTCCGGCCGACCGCGGGGCTTATAAGGCAGGTGGCGGCCCGACAGCCTCGGATAGCGCTCCCTGAATCCCATCCGCTCTGCGCAACGCTTGGATCGCTCCCATTGAGTTTGTCACTGCCACAACGCACGCGCATCCTCGACACACCGGAGAACCGGTTCGTCAAGTATGCCCTGCTTTCATTTGAAGTATTTTTTGAAGATCTGGAGCGTGAACTCGCACCGAGTAAGCGACCGGAAGACATCAGATTGAAGCGGGAGATCGGCCTGTACAGGGCGCAGATGGCGGAAATCCTATCTCACAGCTTTTTCCGCGCGGTGTCGGAAGCAAGGCTGCTTCCGCTTGGGAGTTCCGTCCTGCAGCGCAGGCCGGGCTACCGCGAAGTGCTCAATGCCTGGCTCAAATTTCATCTTGCCGCCATTCTCGATTGGTCCGGAGGCGATGATGTTTACGGAGGCGGAAAGCGCGATGTCGCGACGCTGTATGAATATTGGATATTCTTCCAGTTGCTCCAGTTGCTGATGAAGCAATTCTCCCTGCCTGCCGAGAGCCTCGCGCATCTGGTCGAGCGAACGGGTGATCGGTTTGGACTCAAGTTGAAGTCAGGCACCCATGTCTCCATTGACGGAGTGTTTCAGCAAGGCCTGCGGTCCTTTCGGGTCAAGTTCAGTTTTAACCGCACTTTCCTGCGCCTCGCGCCACAGACGGCGGAATCCAGTTATCCCGCAGCCGGATCGTGGACGCGTCGGATGCGCCCTGACTACACTCTGAGCCTGTGGCCGGCAGCATACGAGGAAGCCGTGGCAGAGCGTGAAAACTCCATTGTGCACCTTCACTTTGATGCGAAGTATCGAGTGGATAGTCTCTCGGAGTTCTTTGGAGATGATGATGATGCATCACTTGAAGACGCTACTCGGGCGAGGAGAGAGGGACGGACCGCAAAGAGAGACGATCTCCTGAAGATGCATGCCTATCGGGATGCAATAAGACGCTCCGAAGGAGCTTATGTCCTGTATCCCGGCACCGAAAATATAAAATGGCGTGGCTATCACGAGCTTTTGCCGGGCCTTGGAGCATTTGCGATCTCGCCCAATGACGAACGTGGCATGCGGGAATTGTCTATCTTCATTGAAGACGCTATTCGCGAGCTGTCCCATAGAACCAGTCAGCGAGAGCAAACGGCATATCAGATCTATCGGATTCACAGCACTGCTCAGAGTGAATCAATGCCGGCGATTCCTTTCCCGGAGAAGGATGCGACCGGTGGCCGGCTACCACCCCCGAATGCTGAGTTAGTGTTGGTCTGCGGAAGAGTTCAACCCGATACCGCCACAATCATCAGAGAAACCGGTCGTTTTTTCCTGCTAATCCAGGACGGATATCCACTCTTGCGTTACGTGAACGTTCACTACGTGCTGCTGTGCGGCGATCCGGATGCTTCCGTGCCCCAACTCTGGCGTGTCAGGCCAAATGGTTGCGAGTTCTTTGATGGAAGTAGCGCCACCACTAACAGGACCGGTAAACCGGCAAGTCAAGATCCGTACCTCGCGTACTATGTTGATCCTGCCGGTCCCGAAACCGACAAATGCAGGTGGAGCGCAGAATCACTGGCATCCCTTGGCATATTTGAAAATTCTGGAGAGCCGGTAGTCCTATCACTCGATCTTCTTTGGACTGCGGCGGCAACCTCGAATGAGATTGTTGGCTAGGCTGGAAAGGACGCGGCCAGATTCATGAGTAGGTGAGTGTGTTTCTTTGTCCCTCACGTTCGGTGGTTTCCCCCGAATTTGCTTGATTCTCAAATCAGCGGATAATAATGGTGATGAGACTATGAAAACCTTTGGAACAGTTCTCTCAGAAGCGCGGAAGGCAAAGGGCATTAGCCAGAAGGAGCTTGCCGCCAAGGTCAAGAAAGAGGATGGCCAGGCGATCTCCCCGCAATACCTGAATGACATTGAACATGATCGGCGAAATCCGCCATCGGAATTCATCATTGGCCAAATGGCGGAGTTGCTTGACTTCGATAAGGACATGCTTTGCCTTGCCGCCGGCACGATCCCCAGCGACCTGATGAAGATGGCCGCCAAGAGTCCAGATAAGGCGCAACAAGCGTTTAAAGCGTTCCGCCGGACCGTGAAAGGCGGTTAGCCATGAAATGGGTAACCGACAGGACAGGGCGGTTCGCGCAGCGTCCCCACTACCTCCCGGAGGAACTGGACGCAGAGTGCGAGCGGGTAATTCTGTCCTTCCTCAACAAGAAATACGGGAAGGTAGAGTTCCCCATCAAGACCGACGACCTCACCATCTTCATCGAGGAGCAGGCGGATCTTGATAGTTACGCTGACCTGTCCGGCGAAGGGGATCACGTCGAGGGCGTCACGGAATTTCTGTCGGGCAAGCGTCCCGTGGTGCGCATCGCCGACGCGTTGAACGCTTCCCACCTGGAAAATCGGCTCCGAACAACGCTTACCCACGAATACGGGCATGTTCATTTTCACCGATTCATGTTCGAGGATCTACAGGGAAAGTCCCCGTCTCTCTTCGGCCACGCGGATGAAGCCCAGGGGAACAAGTGTCACCGCGACCATATGCTGAACGCTCCCGAGCGCGATTGGATGGAATGGCAGGCCGGATATGCGTGCGGCGCTATCCTGATGCCGGTTGGTGCCCTGGTGGGTGCGGTTCAGGGCTTTCGCGCCGAGAATAACCTTCTCTACAGTAACCTGTCGCTTCAATCGGAAACCGGCCAGAAACTCATCGGCGTAATCGCTTCCGCCTTCCAGACCTCGCGGGATGCGGCTCGGGTCCGGCTGCTCAAGAAGGGTGTCTTGACGGACACCGGGTCCCAGCACACAAAGGAATTATTTTGATTCCCCCTTTTTTTCTGGCCCTAATACCCAAATCCGCAGATTTTGGTATACTCGTATCGAGAATCACATCCAAGCGGCGGTAGCCGGAAAGGAATCGAGCATGGCAGACGTAAAAGTTACCTGCATCACCAAGCCCCACCCGCAGAGTCCGCACGAGCACATCACGCACCTCGGCAATCCCGCCGCCGGGTGGAAGTGGACCCGTGAGGATGTGATTCGCAGCATCGACGCCGGCACCAACACCTTCTTCGTCCTCGACCCGTACAACGGAAAACGCTCCGAGGTTGGGGTCGTTCGCCCGACCGGGCGCGTCCCTTACGTTCGCACCCACGCCGACGGCGACTGGAACGACAACTTACTGTCCCTGAATCAATGCACTTTGTAACCAACGGAGCCAACAATGGAAAACCACAAGCACGAAGTCCGCATTCACATCGATCAGAAGCCTTATGAGTCGCCCAATCCGACCACTGGAGAGGCGCTCTACAAGCTGGGATACGTCCAGCTCGGCTACGACCTTTTCCGCGAGGTGAAGAGCGATAAGGAAGACCCCATCGTCGAGAACGACGACGAGCCGGTGCATCTCCGCGAGGACGAGCACTTCCACAGCGGCCCAGCCCAGCCCCGCAAGTACATCATCATCGTACGGGGCCAGAAGAAGACCGTCACGACGAAGAGGATATCGTTCGAGGAGATCGTCAAGCTCGCGTTTCCGACGCCGCCGGAGGGCACGAACATCCTCTACACCGTCTCCTACGAGGATGGCCCGCGCATCAACCCGCAGGGCTCGCTCAAAGAGGGCCAGAGCGTCTTTGTGAAGAACTGGATGATCTTTAATGTCACAGCGACCGATAAATCGTAGCGCAGACCTCAAGCGTCTGCGCGATGAAGGTTACGACCTGGAGATCCGCTCCGGCTGCCTGCTGGTAAAGGATGTTCCGTATGTGAATTCCGCCAAGGAAGTGAGACGCGGCATTCTCGTCATCAAGCTCGTGCTGGCCGGCGACCAGACTGGCAGTCCCGACACGCATGTCGCCTATTTTTCCGGCGATCACCCGTGCAATGAGGATGGTTCCGAAATCGCGAAAATCAAGCATGGCAGCAACGCGCATTCGCTCGCTGAGGGAGTGGCGGTCAATCACTCCTTCTCGGCAAAGCCGAAGCCGGCCGACTCCTACCCGGACTATTACGCCCAGGTGACGACCTACGTCGCCATCCTGTCCGGCCCGGCGCAGAGGATTGATTCGTCGCTGACGGCAAAGACGTTTCCCGTCGTCGCGCCCGACGAGGAGGACGACGAGCCGTTCAATTATTGCGACACGGCCAGCAGCCGCGCGGAAATCGTCGCCGTCACCAAGAAGCTAAAGCTCCGGGCAATTGCAATTCTCGGTCTCGGCGGGACCGGCTCTTACGTGCTGGATCTGGTGGCGAAGACGCCTGTGAAGCTGATTCATCTTTATGACGGCGACTGGTTCTACCAGCACAACGCCTTCCGATCGCCGGGCGCGCCGTCGCTCGACGAGTTGGCGGCGAAGCAGCTCAAGGTCACCTATTTCAAGAATCTCTATTCCAAGGTGCACCGCGGCATCGTGGAGCACCCCGTGTATCTCGATGCGGGAAACGTCGAGGAGCTGCGCGGCATGGACTTCGTCTTTGTGTGCCTCGACAAGGGGGAACCAAAAAAACTCATTGTCGAGAAGCTTGAAGAGTTTAATATCCCGTTCGTTGACGTTGGTATGGGACTTGATTTAACGGACGATGCTCTGGGTGGGATTGTGCGGGTAACGGCCAGCACCGCGCAAAAGCGGGATCATTTCCGCAGCCGCGTGTCCTTCGAGGACACGCCGGCTGATGACGACTACAACCGCAATATTCAGATCGCGGATCTCAACGCGCTGAACGCAGCGTTCGCCGTCATCAAATGGAAGAAGATTTTCGGCTTTTACCGCGACCTCAAACATGAGCATCACAACCAGTTCAGCGTCGACACCAACCTGCTTCTCAACGAGGACCGGCCGCAATGAAAGCTAACGCCGCCCTCAAGCATGAGTTCGTCGAATTCATCCCAGATGATCTGGAGCAGGGGATACTCTACATCTCGATTCGCTACAAAACCGGGACGCACTTGTGCTGCTGCGGGTGCGGAAACATAGTCGTTACGCCCATTAGTCCCACCGACTGGAAAATCACATTTGACGGCAAGACGGTTACGTTGCACCCATCCATCGGCAACTGGAGCTTCCCCTGCCAGTCCCATTACTGGATACGGAATAACCGCGTAGAATGGGCGCCGAAATGGTCACGCGAGCAGATTGAGCGCGGCCGGCTGCGCGACGGCCACGCCAAGGAAGATTATTTCGCTGCGACAACCATCACAGCTAACGAAGCCAACCCGGACCGCGGCGATAGCAACGAGGTTCAGCCTAAGAACGGTTTCTGGCAGCGTCTGACAAAGTGGTTCTCCTAGAATTGTGGCTATTACTAAGATGGAGGGTCAATGAGCGCAAACAAGGCACCTGTGAACGATGCGATCATCGTGGCGGTAGCGCGCCTCGTCGACGATGCGCAGTCCGGCACACGCGAGCCGAGCCATTCCGACTTGGAATTCCAGATCAATCGCGCCAGCCTTGGTGATGGCGATCCCAAGGGGCAGGGCCAGGTGGTGGGTAAGGCAAAGCGCGTGCGCGCCACGTTGTCCTGGGGCATCGACAATGCGCCCGACAAGGCCGAAGCCTTTGTAGCCGCTTTAATAGGATTGATCAGGGGTAAGGGTGGCTTCCGTGCGGGTTCATCGAATTTCGTCGGTGAGGAGGCGATACTCGACGCGCGAGAGGCTTTCCGACTCGAAGGATATGTGCTCTCCGAGGATGGGGAGCTTTACGCAAGCACCCTAGATAATCTGTCCGGCGTTCATATGACCGGCGCACTTGAGGCGTACGTGCGCCGCGCACAGCGTGGAAGCGAAGACGGCGCACTTCTTGTCGGAACGGGCAAGGATCTTCTCGAAGCCACGGCGTCTCATGTCATCACCGAAAAGTACGGGCACTACCCGCAGCAAGCCAATTTCCCGACGCTGCTGGGCCAGGCGTTTATCGCGCTCGGGCTCGCGATACCTCAAACGCCGGCGCAAAGCGGCGAACCTCCGCAGCGCCGCGTGGAACGATCGCTTTTTGAAGCCGGATGTGCGGTCAACGCGCTGCGCAATAAAACAGGCACAGGTCATGGCAGGCCATTTGTACCGTCGGTGACGGACGACGAGGCCCGCGCAGCAGTGCAGCTGATCGGCATAGTATCCGGGCTGCTGCTACGCGCGTTGAAGAGAAATCCTTAAGTTGTAGCGTTCACGCACCACTCCAGCAAAGTCTTGTTAACCACTTCCGAGACCCCTTGGCGCTATCCTCGGTACGTGATAATCCGGTTTATCGCGCTCTCACACTGCGCGAAATGAGCGATTCTTCACTCAACCTCCCCGGAGGGTCATGTCGTTTCCCATGCCTTGAGTGACTTTAGGACTATCCTCACCGCATCTATGAATGCCATACTTGCCACGGTAACGCAGTGAGGCAGAATGATTGAAGGAGCGCGCCAATTACCAGTCCAACATCTTACGGTCCGCGTTCCATGGCACGACAACGGATGGTCAGGCACGTTTTGTAATAACCCCTGCGGCAACACTAGCTGCACGGTCCTACCGCGCATCGCTTCTGGTCGTAATGACGTCTTTGAAACCGAACACGCCGGGCAGAGCATAGAAGGACTGGATCACGAACTACTGCCACCCTGTGTAGACGAACATGCGACATTCATGGCACCGTTTGCTTTGTCGATGCTGAAGAATCACCCATATGGAGCGACGTCAAAGGATACCCACGGTCATTTTGTTCCGACCCCGTATACCATCCAGCCCTTTTCGGTGGCAGCCATTCCCTTCAGGTGGATGCTAAAGGAACAAGCGGAAGGAAACGAAAAGCGAGGCATACCCAGCCGAACAGAACTTCTGCAGCTGGGCTACGCTGCCGAACGCGAGCCGACCCTGGACTTTGAAACTAGCTGGGCGCAGGAGGGGACAAACCAGCGCGTCCTGTTAGACACCTTCTTCAGTGCGGCACAACCCAAGACATCGCTTGTTTTCTTTTACGCCAAACGCACCCCTCTGGCAGATGACAGGCGGCGTGTCATTGTCGGCGTTGGGCGTGTCAAAACCATTAGTGGAGCGACCGAGTACCGCTATGAGGGCGGGACCAGGCCGAAAGGTAAGATCGACGGCTATCTTTGGGAGCGCAATATCGAACATTCGATTCGCCCCAAAGGTAAAGACGGCTTCCTGTTGCCCTACCGGCAATTGTTGACCATGGCCGAACAAGATGACAGCGTCGATCTCACCGACTGCACTGCCTTTGCTCCCGACGAATACACAGAGAACTATTCGTATGGGACTGAGTTGCTGCCGCAAGACGGTGCCATCGCCTCATTGTTGGCGCTGGAAAAGGCCATCAAGGCCATGCGCGGAT
>Ga0182024_10011078_pt1 | contig 18204 bp, 14 predicted proteins | sample P32metaG_FD_120480 | JGI IMG/M metagenome (GOLD analysis project Ga0182024, IMG submission 120480) | Permafrost microbial communities from Stordalen Mire, Sweden - P3-2 metaG (Illumina Assembly) | ecosystem: Environmental > Terrestrial > Soil > Wetlands > Permafrost | place: Sweden: Stordalen... | reverse complement strand
GAGCTGGTAGCTCACCTGCACGCCGGCGACCTGCGCGGTCGGGCGTCCGCTCGAGGGATCGACGATCACGGTAAAGCCGGCCTGCGCCACGGTCAGATCGAGCCGATGGGTCGGAGCATTGGTGCCGGAGCCACCGGTGAGATCAAACTGCAAAGCGTTGTGGACGCCGACCGCGAGGCGGGCCTGCGGTGTCCCCTGCCGCGTCGGAATCGGCGCGATCTGCACTTCGGCGAGCTTGTCTTTGATGCTTTCGCCGCCGACTGTCGGATGCGAGCCGTAGAGCGGCTCAAAGCAGCCGGCGAGGAGGCTCGCGGCGCACACAATGACGCCAAGCCGCACGGCGGCGAAGGCTGCGCCGCGCGCCGCTGCACAATGGTTACGCCACCACATTGACGATCCGCCCCGGCACGATGATCACCCTCTTCGGCGCTTTGCCGTCCAGCGCTATTCTTACCGCATCGAGCGCGAGGACGGCAGCCTCGATTACGGCGTTGCCGGCGTCGCGCGCCACGGTCACCTCCGCGCGTTTCTTGCCGTTGACCTGGACCGGCAGCGTTACCGTGTTCTCGATCAAAAGCGCGGGCTCGACTTGCGGCCAGGCGGCCTGCGCCACCAGCGTGTCATGGCCGAGCACAGCCCAGCTTTCCTCGGCAAGATGCGGCATCATGGGCGCGAATAATTGCACGAGAATATTAACCGCCTCGCGCATCGCCCAGCGGAAATCGGGCGCGGAGGCAGCCCCCTCATCTGACCCAGTCTCAGACCCCAGTTCGCCGATTACCTCATTGAGCGTATTGGCGAATTCGTAAATCGCAGCCACACAAACATTGAAGTGTAGCTTTTCAATGTCATCGCTGACGCGGGCCAAGGCCCGGTGTGCCGCCTTGCGCAGGCGAAGCGCCGCCGGCGAAAAATCGGCCGGCCACGCGGCCGGCGCCGCTTTGGCAATCTCGGCCCCCTCGCCGACCAGCCGCCACAGCCTTTGGGCAAAGCGCCAGGCGCCCTGGACGCCGCGCTCGGTCCATTCCACGTCGCGGTCCGGCGGCGAATCTGACAGCATGAACCAGCGCGCCACGTCGGCGCCGTAGGCCTCGATAATCTCGTCGGGATCGACCGTGTTGCGCTTCGACTTCGACATTTTCTCGATGGCGCCGATTTCGACCGGCTCGCCGGTGGCGGCCAAAGTGGCGCGGCGCACGTCGCCGTCGCTTTCGATTTTCACTTCCGCCGGCGAAACCCATTCACCGCTCTCGGTGCGATAGGTCTCGTGCACGACCATGCCTTGTGTGAAGAGGCCGGCGAACGGCTCGTCGAGGCCGACATGACCGGTCGCTTTCATGGCGCGGGTGAAGAAGCGCGAATAGAGCAGATGCAGAATCGCGTGCTCGATGCCGCCGATATATTGATCGACCGGCATCCACGCATCGACTACGGCCGGGTCGGTCGGCGCCGTCATGATCCACGGGTCGGTGAAACGCTCAAAATACCAGGACGAGTCGACGAAAGTGTCCATGGTATCGGTTTCGCGCCGCGCCTTGCCGCCGCATTTGGGACAGGTGACGTATTTCCAAGTCGGATGATGATCGAGCGGATTGCCGGGACGGTCAAAGGTGACGTCCTCCGGCAACGTCACCGGCAAATCCTTTTCCGGCACCGGCATGACGCCGCAGGCATCGCAATGGATGATCGGAATCGGACAGCCCCAATAGCGCTGCCGTGAAATGCCCCAATCGCGCAGCCGGAAATTCACCTGGCGCTGCGCGACGGGCCGGTTGCCGCGTGTCTCTTTTTCCAGGCGCCGCGCCACGTCTTCTTTGGCTTCGTCGATCGTCATACCGTCGAGGAAGCGCGAATTGATCATGCGCCCGTCGCCGTCATAGGCGGTGTCGGTGATGACGAAGGTCTTCGGATCCTGGCCCGGCGGACAAACCACCGGCACATTGCCGAGACCGTATTTGTTGACGAAGTCGAGGTCGCGCTGGTCATGCGCCGGGCAGCCGAAAATGGCGCCGGTGCCGTATTCCATCAGAATGAAGTTCGCGACATAGACCGGCAGCTTCCAGCTTGGATCGAATGGATGCACCGCCTTGATGCCGGTGTCGAAGCCGAGCTTCTCGGCGGTGTCGATCTCGGCTTGCGCCGTGCCGCGATGGCGGCATTCCTCGATGAATCTCGCCAGCGCCGGATTTTTGGCGGCAGCCGCCAGCGCCAGCGGGTGATCCGGCGCCAGCGCCATGAATTTGGCGCCGAACAAGGTGTCCGGTCGGGTGGTGAAGATTTCCAGTTCGCTCTCCCCGGCCGGCGTCGTCGCCTCATCGAGCGCGAAGCGGACCAGCAGACCCTCGCTGCGGCCGATCCAGTTCTTCTGCATCAGCCGGACTTTTTCCGGCCAGCGGTCGAGCGTGTCGAGCGCGTCCAGCAACTCCTGGGAATACTTGGTGATCTTGAAGACCCACTGGCTCATCTCGCGCTGCTCGACCAGCGCGCCGGAACGCCAGCCGCGCCCCTCGATCACCTGCTCGTTGGCCAGCACGGTCTGATCGACCGGGTCCCAGTTCACCTTGCGCTTTTCGCGTTCCACCAGGCCGGCATCGAGAAAATCGAGAAACATTTTCTGCTGATGCTTGTAATAGGCCGGATCGCAGGTGGCGATCTCGCGGCTCCAATCGAGCGACAGCCCCATCGATTTGAGCTGCTTCTTCATCGCCGCGATGTTGTCGTAGGTCCACGCCTTGGGATGGACCTTGCGCTCCATGGCGGCATTCTCGGCCGGCATGCCGAAGGCATCCCAGCCCATCGGATGCAGCACGTTCATGCCCGCCGCGCGCTTGTAGCGCGCCACCACGTCGCCCATCGTGTAATTGCGGACGTGGCCCATATGGATGCGCCCCGACGGATAGGGGAACATTTCCAGCACGTAGTATTTCGGCCGCGGGTCGGCGTTCTTCGTGGCGAAGATACCGCGCTCGTCCCAGATTTTCTGCCAGCGCGCCTCGGCATCGCGGGCGTTGTGGCGGTCGATGGCCATCGGTTTGCGATTTTTTCTGTGGTCTTTTACGGTCGCCGGACGTGACACGAAAGCCCGCGGTGGGTCAACGGGTTGCGCGTGTTGAGCCCGTCATTAGTGCTCTGTCAGAAAGCGCGAAATGCAATACACCACCCTGGGCAAGACCGGACTTCGAGTCAGCGTCGCCGGGCTCGGCACCGGCGGCTTCTCCCGGATGGGGCTGAAATCCGGCAAGACCGAGGACGAAGCCGCCCGCCTGATCCTCGACGCCGTCGATCTGGGCGTCAACTTCATCGATACCGCGCCGCCTTACGGCACCGAAGGCGTGGTCGGTAAGGCCCTGAAATCGGTCCCGCGCGACAGCGTCGTGGTCGCCACCAAGTCCACCGTCCGCCGTGGTGGCGAATGGTGGACGCCGGAGCATGTGGTGGCGAGCCTCGATAATTCGCTTCGCCTCCTCGGCACCGATTATGTTGACGTGTTCAACCTGCACGCCGTCGATCCGGACATGTACGACTACGCGCTCGGCACGCTCGCGCCGGCGCTCGTCTCGCAGCGAGAGAAGGGCAAGATCCGCCACTTCGGGCTGACCGAAAATCCGATCGTCGATTTCACCAACGAGACGCTCAAGCGCGCGCTGCGCGGTCCGGTCTGGGAAGTCTTCATGGTCGGCTTCCACATGATGCATCAGGGCGCGCGGGAGAACGTGTTTGCCGCCACCCGCGAAAACGGCGTCGGCACGCTCTTGATGTTCGCGGTGCGCAGCATCTTCACCGATCCGCCGCGCGTCGCCCGCGAGATGAAGGAGCTTGCCGCCAAGGGTCTGGTCGAAAAATGGCTCGGCGAAACCGACGACCCGCTCGGCTTTCTGGTGCATGAGCACGGCGCGGCCAACATGATCGAGGCCGCCTATCGCTTCGCACGGCACGAGCCGGGCGTCGATGTCGTGCTGTTCGGCACCGGCGACGCCGAACATCTCCGGACCAACGTGGCGTCACTGCTCAAGCCGCCGCTGCCGGACGCCGACCGGGCGAAACTTGCGGCGTTGTTCGGCCACCTCAAAGGCATCGGACTCGATAGCCATCAAGGCCGTTAGCCGATAGCTCTCTCAATGCACGGCGCCGGCCGCATCGCGGCGCAACACCTTGCCGGGCAGCGCACCGGTATGGACGGCGTTTTCGACGACGATGTCGCCATTGACCAGCACCGTCGTGCGTGGACCGCTCGGATAGCGGTGCGGCTCGGCGTAAGTCGCACGTTCTTCGAAGTCGGCGGGATCGAACACCGCCACATCGGCGCGATAGCCGACCTTGAGAAGGCCGCGGTCGGCAAGCTTCAGCGCGGCCGCGGTCGCCCCGGTCATCTTGTGGACCGCGGTCTCGATCGGGATCAACCCGAGCTCCCGCGAATAATGGCTCAAGACGCGCGGAAACGTGCCGTAGAAGCGCGGATGCGGGATGCCCTGGCTGGTGATGCCATGGTCGGCGACGCAATTGCCGTCGGAGCCGACCAAGGCGAAGGGCGAGCGGATCATGTCGCGCACGTCGTCCTCGGCAATTGAGATCACGAGCACGCGGGTCGCACAGCGATCTTCGATCAGGTAGTCGCAGACCACGTCGATCGGGTCGGCGCCACGTTCGCGCGCCAGCTCGGCGATGCTGCGGCGCGCGTAGTGCGGCAAATGCGGCGATATCGAAATCCGTACGCAATCCCAGTCCGGGATACGGCCCCAATTGTTGAGGCCGTCGCGCGCGATCTCGGCGCCGATCCTTGCGCGCGTCTCCGGCAGCGCCAGACGCCCCAGCATGTCGGGCACGCCGCCGGCTTGCACCCATTGCGGCAGCAGATTTTTCAGCGGATTGCTGCCAACGTTATAAGGATAGGAGTCGCAATCGACGTCGACGCCGCGCGCCTTGGCCGCGGCGATCATGTCCAGCGCCTTTGCCGCTTTGCCCCAGTTGTCGAGGCCGGAGCATTTGAAATGCACAATCTCGACATGAACCTTGCAGGCTTCCGCCACGTCGATCGCTTCTTGCAGCGCCTCGAGGACCTTGTTCGATTCGTCGCGCAGATGCGTGAAATAGCCGCCGTTATGGCGCTTCACGACGCGGCACAGCGCGACGATTTCGTCTGTGGCAGCGTAAGAGCCCGGTGCCGTAAACAAGCCGGTGGAAAATCCGAGCGCACCGGCGCGCAAGCCCTCATCGAGCAGATTGCTCATCGCCTGCAGTTCGCCGGCCGTCGGCGGCCGATTGTCCATGCCCATCACCATCAGGCGAAGCGTATTGTGCCCGACCAGCATCCCGGCGTTCACCGCGGTGGCCGGAAAGCTATCGAGATAATGCGGGAAAGTTATTTCGCGAAACGGCAGCCACGGCGCGCTCGGCGACAGGTAATCGCGCAACAGCTCGACCTTTCCCGGCAACACCGGTGCGACGGAAAAGCCGCAATGGCCGATGATCTCGGTGGTGACGCCTTGGCGCACCTTGCTTTCGGCCTTGGGATTGATCGGCAGCGTGAAATCCGAATGCGTCTTGATATCGATGAAGCCCGGAGCGACGGCGAGACCCGACACGTCGATTTCGCGACGGGCACGGCCTGGCACATCGCCGAAGGCAACAATGCGGCCATCGGCAATGGCGAGAGCGCCGCCTTGTCCGGGACGGCCGCTGCCGTCGTAAAGTGTGCCGTTGCGCAGAATGAGATCGTACATCAGGATAATCCCGCCGATGATTATGAGGGTCGCACAATCATTCCGGATGGTCTTCCGGCCAGCCGTTGCAATGGGCGCGCTCGTGGCGGACATAGGCGCGTAAATCCTTCACCGGTCCGCCGCGCGGAATGACCAGATAACATTTGTTCTTCGTCAGCCACGAACAGGCGTCGGCCTGCACGCCCATATGCGCGCAGGCCCGCCGCGCTTCCTGCAGCGGCAAGACGCGCTCGATCACCGGCCCGGAATAAGGATGATTATAGCGCGGCGGTGGTTCGAGGACGTAGATCGGCATGGTGCTTTGCCTCAAGCGAGTTCTTCAGCGATCCACTTTGTGATCGAGTGCCGCGTCGGCGACCAGCCGAGCGCGGCGGCGGCGTGGCCGCGCACGCGGCTGTTGGAGCCGAGCGAATAGACCGCCGTGGCGCGGCCCCACGCCGCAATCGCTTCGGCGGCCGGCCAGGATTGCGCGACGCCGAGATTAAGCCGCGCCGCGATAGCCTCGGCGATCTCGCCCAAAGCTTCTTCGCCGCTCTCGACATACATGAAGGCGCCGGGCGGCGCTTTGTCGATGGCGAGAGGATAAAGCGCGGCGACGTCGGCGATATGCACGTTGGACCAGCGATTAAGGCCGCGCCCGATATAACGCACCACGCCCGATGCCTTGGCCTGGCGTACCAGCGCCGGGACCTGCACGCTCTGCGCCGGCGGCCCCAAAGCGTGGCCATAGATCATGCTGTTGCACAGCACCACCGCGCGGACGGCGTGGCTCGGTTGCGCGCCGAGCACCAGCCGGTCGATGGCGACACGCGCGGCCTTGTCGGCGACGGGTTCGATCGGTTCGCCTTCATGAAAGATGCGGTCTAACGGTTCGCCCATGGCGAGATCGGCGACGATGCTCGAGCCGCTGGAATGGATGAAGGCTTTGCCGGAGCCGGATAACCCGGCGAGCAAAGCCTCGATGGCGCCGCGATGATCGCTCGAAGCGGCATTGACGACCGCGTCGGCGGCGCGCGCCTCCTCGTGCAGCAGCGCCGCGTCGTCGAGGGAACCGATCACCGGCTCGACGCCATGGGCTGCGACCATGTCGGCCTTGGCCCGGTCGCGAACCAGGCCGCGAACCCGATGGCCCGCAGCGACCAGCGCCACCGCCGCCGCGCCGCCGATATAGCCGTTTGCACCGGTAAGGAAGACTAGCATTGGGCGTTCCCTCTCAGCCTCCCTACGCAAGCGGGTGCGGACGCGTCAACTCGTTCTCGCGGCGCGCCTTGGCGTCCGAGCTTTGCAAAAGCATTTCGCGCCTATCCCCCGAATCTTGGCGGAAATCTGAACGGGCATTCCGTGCCCAAGCAAGAAGCGCAACTCATGCGGGTGGTAAATTGCTATTTCCAGGTGCAACCGACGGCCTCGACTGATCCGGATACCATCTAATCTACCGGTAGTTGCGAATTAACATATTGTTTGTGGGCAATACGTAAGTTTCCTTACTGCAGGTGGACAAGAAAAAGCCGGCTTGCCTGCGTAACGGGCTCATCGGCTGTGAAGGACGCCGCGCTTTGCGGCGATGTCATGCCCCAGGATCAATCGCTTATCGCCGAATTGGAGAGCGCGATCGAAAGCGGCTCCAAGGACAAGCGCGTCGATGCGTTGCGGCGGATCACCGACCTGTTTGTCGCCGACGCGGACCGCCTCAACGATCAGCAGATCGACGTGTTCGACGACGTCTTGAGCCACCTGATCAAGCGGATCGAAGGTCGCGCGCTGGCGGAGCTCAGTCAGCGTCTCGGACCGGTGAACAACGCGCCGCTCGAAGTGGTGCGCCAGCTCGCCCGCGATGACGATATTGCGGTAGCGGCGCCAATTCTCACCCAGTCGCGCCGGCTGAGCGATCATGATCTGATCGACATCGCCAACACCAAGGCCCAAGGGCATCTGCTGGCAATCGCAGGCCGCAGGGAAATCGCGCCGACCGTGACGGACGCGCTGTTGAATCGAGGCGACCAGCAGGTCTTCCACAAGCTTGCCGACAATTCCGGCGCAAGCTTCTCCGATGGCGGCTTTGCAACACTGGTGCGTCATTCGGAACGCGACGAACGTCTCGCCGAAATGGTCGGGCTGCGGCTGGATGTGCCGTTGAAGCTGTTCCGGGAACTGCTGCTGCGTGCCACCGAAGCGGTGCGCTCACGGCTCCTCGCTCTGGCCGGCCCCGAAAGCCGGGACAAGATTCAGCGCGTTCTTACCGCGATCTCGGAGGACGCCGAGCACGAGGCGGGCTTCCAGAGTGAGCACGATTATGCCGAGGCGCATGCCCGGCTGCTGGCTCTGAAAAACAAAGGCGAGCTCGACGAAACGGTGCTGTTCAAGGCCGCCAAGGCCGACCGTTATGCCGACGTCATCGCGGCGCTGGCGCTGCTATGCGGGGCGCCGATGCCGCTCATCGAAAATCTCTTGCAGAGCGAACATCGCGAAGCATGGGTGATTCCTTGCAGAGTGGCCGGCCTGGATTGGCCGACGGTGCGCGTGATCTTAAGTTGCCGCGCGATGGGGCGGGCGATGACAGACCAGATGCTCGATGCCGCACGAGCGGATTACTACAAGCTGTCGCAGGCAAGCGCCGCCAGAGTCCTTCGCTTCTGGCAGGTCCGGCAGACCGCTTCGAAGGACGGCGCCGGCGCGGTCAGGATTTCATCGCCCGCAGCGTAAGGGCTGAGGCGTTAGTGGTTGAAGCCAACGAATGCGTCCCGAATTTCGCAAGAAGAAGCGTCATTTTATCGCTCACGGCGCGAGAATAGTTCTCGCCGATAGTTCGCTTCTGGAAAATTGCCGGATTATCGACATTTCAGATACCGGTGCGCGGCTTGAGGTCAAGAATCTCGATGCAGTGCCGGATCAATTCATCTTGCTGCTTTCGTACGATGGGCGTTTGCGCCGCCAATGCTCGGTCGTTTGGCGGTCGGAAACGGCTATCGGCATAGAATTCATTCCTGATTGCCCTGCGACTTGACCAGGCTGCGTATCGTTTTGGAACGTTTTATCGCTTGCTAGGCATTCGGGTGCCGCCGGGCAGCCGCCTTACTCACCCCGCAAAACGCCGGCACACTCCAATGATCTCCGAACCCGAGATTAAGGAGAATGTCATGGCCGTCTCGCCCCGCGCGCAAAGCATCCGGTTCGCCTTCCGTCTATTGCCCTCCGCTTGTCTCGCCGTTTTGATTTCTGCCGCGGCGATCCCGGCACGCGCGCAGCAGCCGCCAGCCGAGCCGCCGGCGCGCATCATCGTCATCGGCGACGGCAGCATCAGCGTGGCGCCGGACTACGCCGACATCGGCTGCGGCGTCACCACCAAGGCCAAGACCGCCAAGGAAGCGACCGACGCCAACTCCAAGGCGATGGCCGCGGTCGCGGCGGCGCTGCACGGCGCCGGCATCGAGCAAAAGGATATCCAGACCACGCGGTTTTCGCTGCAGCCGGTCTATGCGCCGCCACAGCCCAACACCGAACCCAAGCTCACCGGCTTTTCGGTATCCAACCAGTTCCAAGTAACCATTCGTCAAATCGGAAACGTCGGCGACATTCTCGACCGGCTGATCGCGGCGGGCGCGACCGACGTCGGCAGCGTCGAGTTTTTGCATTCCTACGCTTCGAAGGCGCTCGATCAGGCGCGCACGGCGGCGATTGCCGATGCCAAGCGCAAGGCTCAACTCTACGCGCAAGCCGCGGGACTGACGCTGGGCGGCGTCGGCTGGATCACCGAGGATTTCGGTTACACGCCGCCCATGCCTTTTGCGGCCATGCGCGCGGCGCCCGCTATGGTGGCGGTGCCGATCGCGGCCGGCGAGGACACTTTGCGGGTACGGGTGACGGTCGGCTTCGGCATTGCGCCCTGATGCCGTTCCTCGTGTCGAACGTTTTGCCTGACGTCGAACGTTTTACGCCGCGCCGCGTTGTCACTAAGGGCAAAACCACGGCGAAATCGGATGCGAGTCCTGCGGCCCCTGCGGCGCCAGATCGAAAGGCTGCCCCCCTACCCGGCGCTGGTTCTGATCGCCGTGCCACTTGCCGTGGCGGAGCCGCTAAAACTCGCGACGCTTTTCATCGTCGGCAAAGGGCATTGGATCAGCGGCGTCTGCGCCATGATTTGCGCCTACGCCATCAGTCTTTTCGTGACGGAACGGCTGTTCAAAATCGTCAAGCCGAAGCTTCTCACTTTGCCATGGTTCAAGACGCTCTGGCTGTGGTTCATCGCGGTCCGCGACAAAGCGTTCGATTATTTCCGGCGGCCGGCCCACAGCCGGTAGAAGCCGATCCCGCCGTACCGGTTGGCGAGGCGGCTTTGCGTAGCAGCGTCACAGCTTGGTCATGGAAATCCGCGATGCCAATCGCGATGCAGACGCTGGCGGCGGCGCAGCCGGCGGCGACAGCGGGAGACGACGAGGCGGCGAAATGTTCCCCATTCCAAAAAGCGTCTTTCTGACCCGCGGCATCGGCGTGCACCGCCATCTTCTCAACGCCTTCGAATATGCGCTGCGCGATGCCGATATCGAGCAGCAGAACCTGGTGACGGTGTCGTCGATCTTGCCGCCGGGCTGCGAGCTGATCACGCCGGCCGCTGGCATCGCCACGCTGAGTCCGGGCGAGATCACGTTTTGCGTCATGGCGCGGGCCGAGACCAACGAGCGGGGCCGCCGCGTCGCCGCCGGCATCGGCCTGGCCCGCCCCAAGGATACGGCTCGATATGGCTATATCTCCGAGCACCATGCCTTCGGCATGACCGAGCCGGAGATCGGCGATTATGTCGAGGATCTCGCGGCGACCATGCTGGCGTCAACGCTCGGCATCGAGTTCAATCCCGACGCGGCCTGGGACGAACGCAAGCGTGTTTATGAGATGAGCGATCTTATCGTCGACAGCCTTTCGGTGACGGCAGCGGTCGAGGGCGCCGCCAATGGCGATTGGACCTGCGCGGTCGCCGCCGCTGTGTTCCGGTTTGCCAATCCCGCCGCGGCTGCTCCGGGAGGGTCATGACGCAAGTACCAACCGGCGTCGCCACCTATGCGATCCCGCCGACATTTCTCGGCATCGGGCGAAGCAATCGCGCGGCGCCGATCTGCGTTGCCGGCATTCCGCTCGACCTCGGCACCACCAACCGTAGCGGCGCCCGGTTCGGACCGGCCGCCATTCGCCACGCCAGCCGGATGCTGGTGGATGGAGCGCATCCACTGCACTGGGTCGATCCGACAAAGCTGCCGGTCGCCGACATCGGCGACTTCGCGCTCGCGCTGGGCGATCTTGCCGGCAGCTTGGCGCTGATCGAGGACGCGGCGGCCGGCATCGAGCACCTGATCGCGCTCGGCGGCGATCACAGCATCACGCTGCCGCTCCTTCGCGCGCTGAAAAAACGGCGCGGGCCGCCCGCGCTCATTCACTTCGATGCGCACGTCGATACCTGGCCCGAAAACTTCGGCCAGGCTTACGGCCACGGCTCGGTATTCTACCACGCGATCGAGGAAGGCCTGGTCGATCCGCGCCGCATGATCCAGATCGGCATCCGCTCGCCGGTGCCGCGGGAGGTTCACGATTGGACCGCGGCGCGCGGCGTGGTCACGATCACAGCGCAAAGCGTCCACGAGACCGGTCCGGCCGCCGTAGTCGAGCGCATCGTCGAGGTGGTGGGCGAGGCGCCGGTCTATCTCAGCATCGATATCGACGTGCTCGATCCGGCTTTTGCGCCCGGCACCGGAACGCCGGAGATCGGCGGCCTGGCGAGCTGGCAAGTCCAGGCGATCCTGCGGCAACTCGCGGAGCTGCACTTCGTCGGCATGGACCTCGTCGAAGTTGCACCCGCTTACGACACCGCCGAGATCACCGCGCTCGCCGGCGCGACGCTTGCCTGGGAATATCTCTGTCTGCTCGGATTGCGCCGCTGAGGCGCCGCCCGGCGGGCCGGCCGCCGGGCTACAAGCCCTTGTCGACGATCGAAATATCCTTGCTGTTCCTATACGCCGGATTTATCCAGCCATTCTCGTCGTAATCGGCCATGCATTGGTCGACCAGCGCTTCCATTTTCTTGAGGCGTCCGGAGAATTGCGCCTGCTGCAGCTGGAAGACGCGAATGAGCTCGTGGCTGCCGGAATAGTTCATCTCGTAAAGCTCATGACGGGCGCCGAACTCGGTGCCGATGGCGTCCCAGAGGAGCTTCATGATCTTGATGCGCTCCTTGTAGTCGATGCCGTTCGAGCCGCGTACATATTTGGCTAGATATTTGTCGACGTCGGGATTCTTGAAGTCGAGCGCGTGCGACGGCAGATAGATCAGCCCGGAGGCGACCACTTTTTCGACGATGTTGCGCACCGCCGGATAGGCTTCCGTCATGAACAGCCGGTAGGTCGCCGAGCCCTGCGAATTCGGCAGCACCGCGCCGTTGACCCACGGCTCGGGATTGCAGGCCATGGCGTCGGTGAGCGACCAAAACAAGTTGCGCCAGCCGATCACTTCGCCGATCTGCGCCTGCACGCCGCGAAACCCCTCGACGCCGGTGGCGCGCGCCGCCTTGTAGAGCAGCGCCGAGATGAAATCGAGCTTGACCGCGAGGCGGGTGCAGCCCTGCATGGTGAAGCCGTTGAAGAAACCCGACTTTGGATAGAAATTCTTCAGCTTGTCGATGTCGCGGTGGATCAGCACGTTCTCCCAGGGGATGAACGCGTTGTCGAACACGAAAATGGCGTCGTTCTCGTCGAACCGCGAGGTGAGCGGATAATCCCACGGCGAGCCGGTGGCCGCCGCGGCCAGTTCATAGGACGGCCGGCAGATCAGCTTGATCCCCGGCGTGTTCATCGGCGCGATGAACATCACCACCATGGCCGGATCGGTGATCTCCTGGCCCATGTTCTGGCCGAGGAAGTTGTAGTTGGTCAGCGCCGAATTGGTGGCCACGACCTTGGCGCCGGAGACGTAGATCCCGGCGTCGGTTTCTTTCTGGATGGTGATGTAGACGTCCTTGACCTCTTCGACCGGCTTATTGCGGTCGATCGGCGGATTGACCAGGGCGTGGTTGAGGAACAGCACCGCTTCCTGGCCGCGCTTGTACCAGGCGCGCGCGTTGTCGGCGAATTTGCCGTAGAACTCGGCATTGGCGCCGAGCGTGTTGAGGAAGGCCGCCTTGTAATCGGGGCTGCGGCCGAGCCAGCCGTAAGTGATGCGGGCCCAGGCGGCGATGGCGTCGCGTTGCGCGATCACGTCTTCGCGCGAACGCGCCACCTTGAAGAATTTCATGGTGTAGCCGCCGGAGCCGGTATCGGTCGGCGCGGTGAGCACGTCCTTGGTCGCCTTGTCGTGCAGCGCGTCATAGAGCAGCGACACCGAGCGCGCCGAGTTGCGGAACGCCGGATGCTCGGTGACGTCCTTGACCCGCTCGCCGTAGATGTAGACCTCGCGGCCGTCGCGCAGCGACTCCAGAAACTCCGCGCCGGTGAACGGGCGCGTCTTGTCGGCGATGAGGTCTTCGGGATGCTGGGGCATCGGACGCTCCCTTGTCGTTGGCTATTTCGTCAGTATACTGACAATTATGGCCAGTATAGCGGCGCTCCGCTTTGGGCGTCAACGCGCCGGTTGGCGGCAAAGCGGAGCGCAATGGCGAAGGATGATAATAGTCGCCTCACCGACATTCCCGGCCATCTCATTCGCCGGTTGCAGCAGATCGCCTTCGCCCTGTTCCTCGATCAGACCAAGGCGTTCGACTTCACGCCGGTGCAATATGCCGCACTCTATGCCGTCAACAACAATCCGGGCATCGACCAGACCGCATTGTGCAATGCCGTCGCACTCGATCGCTCGACCATCGGTGACGTCGTCGGCCGCCTGGAAAAGAAAGGCCTGATCACACGCCGCAAGGGCTCCGCCGACCGGCGCACCAAATCGCTGCACATCACAGTGGCGGGGCGCCGTCTGCTCTTGGATATCGAGCCAGCAGTCGAGGCGACGCAGCGCTTGATCCTGGCCCCGCTCAAGCCAAGCCAGCGCAGCGCCTTCATGCGGATGCTTAAGCATCTCGTGCATCTGAACAACGAGCACAGCCGGGCGCCGTTGCGGCCGAAAGAAAACCGGAAACAGCAGCGAACCGGGCGGCGGCAACCCCGTCCTGTCATGCCCCGCGAAGGCGGGGCATCCAGTAGCCGTCGACGCTACGGCGGCGCGCAGTGATTACTGGATCACCCGCTTCCGCGGGTGATGACAGAGTCATGGGCCCTTGGCGCGCTGACAGGCTTCCCAAACTTTTTGCACGGTCGCCGGCATTTCCAGATGCGCGCCGGCGCCGTTGGGGATGGCGTCGGCCACCGCGTTCATGACCGCGGCGATCGCCGCTGTGGTGCCGGCTTCGCCGACGCCCTTGACGCCTAGCGGATTGGTGGTGGCGGGCACGTTATGCATCGCTTCGCGCAACGGCGGCATGTCCTCGGCGCGCGGCATGGCGTAGTCCATGAACGAGCCGGTGACGAGCTGACCGGAGTCGCTGTCGTAAACCGTGCGCTCCATCAGCGCCTGGCCGAGGCCGGAGGCGATGGCGCCGTGCAGCTGACCGGCAACGATCGTGGTGTCGAGCGGATTGCCGCAATCGTCAACCGCGGCATAAGTCACGACTTGCATATGGCCGGTCGCCACATCGATCTCGACCTCGGCGATATGCACACCGTTCGGGAAGGTTTGCGGCGTCTCGCTCACCGTCTTGGTGTCGAGATCCTCGGCGATCTCGCCGCGCTTTTTCATCTCGGAAGCACGCGTGGCGACCTCGAACAGCGACACGCGGCGGTCGGTGCCGACCACTTCGAAGCTGCCGTTCCGGTATGCGATGTCGGCCTCGCCGGCTTCCAGCATGGTGGCGGCGATCGGCTTGCCTTTGGCGAGGATGGCATCGATCGCCTTGACCACCGAATGGCTCACCGTCATGCCCGAGCGTGAACCGACCGAGGCATAACCCGGCAGCTCGTTCGCTGAATCGCCATGGCGGTGCGGGATTTTTTCCGGCGCAATGCCGAGCCGTTCGCCGATCAGGCGCGAGAACACGGTGGCGTGGCCCTGGCCGGTGTTCTGCACGTTGAGCCGCAGTTGCAGGGTCTCGTTTCCCGGAAATTCCAGCAAAGCGCTTTCGGTCGGCGAGCCGCCGGCATGTTCGAGCATGCAGCAGATGCCAACCCCGCGGTATTTGCCGCGCTTTTGCGCCTCGCGGCGGCGCTGCTTGAAGGTGTCGTAACCGGCAAGCTCCAGCGCCTTGTCGAGGATCGGTTCGAAATCGCCGGAGTCGATGACGGTGCCGACCTGGGTCTTGTACGGAAAAGCCGACTTTTTGATCAGGTTGCGCCGCCGCAGCTTTACGGGATCGATGCCGGTGACCCGCGCCGCCTCGTCGACCACGCGCTCCAGCGCATAGATCGATTCCGGACGGCCGGCGCCGCGATAAGGCGCGGTCGGCAGCGTATTGGTGTAGGCGCATTGCACGCCGATATCGATCTTGGGAATGTCGTACATGCCGGGCAGGCAGCGGGTGAAGCTCAGCGTCGGAATGGCGGCGCCGATGGCGCCGAGGTAGGCGCCCATATTGCCGACGCTGCGGATGCGCAGCGCCAAAAATTTCCCCTTCTCGTCGAGCGCCAGCTCCACTTCCGAATAAATGTCGCGCGCCTGATTATCGGACAGGAACGCTTCCGAGCGGCCCGACATCCAATGCACCGGACGGCCAAGCTTCTTCGCCGCCATCAGGAGCGCCATGTATTCCGGATAGGCCGACGTCTTCAGCCCGAACGCGCCGCCGACGTCCTCGGTGATAACGCGCAATTTCTCCTTCGGCCAATTCATGATGCCGAGAATGTTGTCGCGCATGGTGCCGGCGCTCTGCGAGCAGGTGCGCAGCGTAAACGCGTCGCGCGCGGCGTCGTAGCTCGCGGTGGCGCCGCGCGGCTCCATCGAGGCGACGCAGAGGCGCTGATTCATTTCGCTGATGCGCGCGGTGTATTTGGCGGAGGCGAAAATGCCCTCGACCTCGGCGGCATTGGCGGCGGGATCCGCCGCCGGCCCCGGCCAATCGACCGCGAGATTGTTGGGCGTCTCCGGCCAGATCTGCGGCGCGCCGTCTTTGAGCGCGTCGCGCGCGTCGGTCACCGGCGTGAGCGCCTCGTATTCGACATTGACGAATTCGCTGGCGTCTTGCGCCGTAAGCGCGCGCTCGGCGACCACCATGGCCGCGGCTTCGCCGATATGCAGCACGCGGTCCTTGGCCAGCGCCGGCCGGTTGGTGACGATGAGCTTTGCGCCATTGCGGCCCGGGAGCGGCGGATGCCGCGAAATATTGCCGATGCCGTCCATGTCGGCCGCAGTCAGCACCGCGATGACGCCGGGCATGCCGGTGGCGCCCGACGTTTCGACGCTGACGACGCGGGCGAAGGCGTGCGGCGTGCGCACGAAATAGGCGTAGGCCTGGTTCGGCAGCGGCGCGTCGGCGACATAGCGGCCATGGCCGCGGACCAGAACGTCGTCCTCGACGCGGCCGTGGAAGGAATGCGCAGTACCGTCGGTCTTGGCGTCCATGCTGGTTCCGGGGGTGTTTGATCGGGCGTTGGAGCGCCCCTTATAGCCGAAAGTGGCAATGGAAAACCTACCCCTCAAGCACCCTTGAACGACCCCGCCCGCATAGCTTGCATGCTTCTTCGGGTTATGAGCAAAACATGCCGCGCCAGCCCGGGGAGAGACTAACAGTGGCCCAGAAGATTCGCACCATCGATACCCACACCCACATCCTTGCCGACGCCACCATAAAACTCCTGCAAAAGGAGATCCCGAAGCTCGGGCTCAAGCTTACCCCCTATGACGACGAGAATTCGGTGATCGAAGTCGCCGGCGTGCCGTACCGGCCGTTTCCGCGCGGCGGCCATAATGTCGAGCGCCGCTTCGCCGACATGGACGCCGCGGAGGTCGATGTGCATCTCCTCTCGGTGTCGCCGCAGACGTGGCTCTATAACCAGGAGCCCGCCGTCGCCGTCGCCGCCGCGACCATCCAGAATGACGAGATCGCCCGGCTGAGCAAGGAGCATCCGGACCGCTTTGCCGGCATCGCCACGCTGCCGATGCAGGCGCCGGACAAGGCCGCCGACGAACTGCGCCGCGCTATGGGGAAACTCGGGCTGCATGGCGCTATGATCGCCTCGAACGTCAACGGCAAGAACCTCGACGATCCAAGCTTTGAGCCGCTCTGGGCCGCGGCTGCCGAGCTCGACGCCTTCATGGTGATCCATCCCGGCAATATCGCCGGCGCCGACCGGCTGCGCTCCTATTATCTCAACAACCTGATCGGCAATCCGCTCGACACCACCATCGCCGCGGCCTGCCTGATCTTCGGCGGCGTGATGGAGCGTTATCCCACGCTCGATTTCGTCATGGTGCATGCCGGCGGTTTCATTCCCTATCAGGGCGGCCGCTGGGTGCACGGCTGGGAAGTGCGGCCGGAGCCAAAACTGCATCTGAAACATTCGCCGCAGCGCTATCTCGACCGCTTGCGCTACGACACCATCACCCACGCCAAGGCGCCGCTGGAATTTCTGATCGGCTCTGCCGGCGCCGACCGCGTCTTCCTCGGCAGCGACTATCCCTACGACATGGGCACCGGCGAATGCGTCCGGCAGGTCAAAGCGGCCAACATTGCGGCGGCCGACCGCGACAAAATTCTTGGCGTTCACGCGGCGGCGATCTTGAGCAAGAAGCGCGCACACGCTGCGGCATAGCAACATGGACGACCAGACAAATATGCTGCGGATTCCGCCGCGCGCCACGCGCGCGCTGATCGCGGATTGCTTCGTCGCCGCCGGTCTGCCGCAAGACGACGCCGCGCGCTGCGCCGAACTGATGACGGAGGCAGATCTCACCGGCGCCGACGGCCACGGCATTTTCCGGCTGCCGCAATATGTGCGCCGGCTCAACGCCGGCGGCTTCAACAAGCGGCCAAACATCACGGTGACCAAGACCGCGCCGGCGACCGCCTTGGTCGACGGCGACAACGGCATGGGCCATCTGGTGATGTCGCGCGCAACGAACGAGGCGATCGCCATGGCCCGTGAGACGGGCGTGTCGTGGGTCGGCGTGCACCGCTCCAACCATGCCGGGCCGGCCGGGCTTTATGCGGAGATGCCGGCGGCACACGGCATGATCGGCTTCTATGCCGCGGTCGCCAATGCCAATCACATGGCGACCTGGGGCGGCGCCGGCCTTCTGTTAGGCACCAATCCGCTCGCCATCGGCGTGCCGTCTGGCGGCAAGCCGCTGGTGTTCGACATGGCAACGTCGATCGTCGCTTACGGCACGGTGAAAAAATACGGGCTGCGCGGCCTGACCATGCCGGAGGGCTGGTTCGTCAAGCCGGAGACTGGCGAGGCCATCACCGATCCAAGCAAATCAGGAGAAGGCATTCTTCTGCCGATGGGCGAATATAAAGGCTCCGGTC
>Ga0182024_10011077_pt1 | contig 18204 bp, 8 predicted proteins | sample P32metaG_FD_120480 | JGI IMG/M metagenome (GOLD analysis project Ga0182024, IMG submission 120480) | Permafrost microbial communities from Stordalen Mire, Sweden - P3-2 metaG (Illumina Assembly) | ecosystem: Environmental > Terrestrial > Soil > Wetlands > Permafrost | place: Sweden: Stordalen... | reverse complement strand
GTCGGCAACCGCGGCCCGAAACGCAACCAGCGCCAGCAGGAGCGCGGCCAGAACCGATCGCGGCGGAACGAGAGACTGAAACATGAATTCCCGCTTTCGACAGACTCGCCTGGCGTTAAGCTTCCCTGCTTTTTACGCCAAGGCCCGGCCAAAAAGCAAGCGGCGATCCGAATCCAACAGGCAAAACCCGGCCCTCACGATTTGCCCTCACGATTTGCCAGCAGCTTGCAGCCGCTCGGTCGCGACACGCTTCACCCCTTGCAAGTCGAGCTTGCCGGTGCCGAGAATCGGAATCGCCTCGACCTCGAAAAAACTGTCGGTCGAGGGAATCCACAAGTTCGGCAATCCGGCCTCCGAAAGTTGCTTGACCATCGCGTCGGGCGATTTGTCGGTCGGGGTGTGCAGTACCAGCAGCCGCTCTCCCTTCCGCGCGTCGGGCACCGCCGTCACCGCCACGGCCAGATGGTGCTCTTCGTCCTCCAGAAACTGCTGCAACAATTCTTCGACGCGGCCGTGGGGAACCATCTCGCCGCCGATCTTCGAGAATCGACTCTGGCGCCCCGTGATGGTGATGAATCCTTCGCCATCGACCTTTGCCAAATCGCCGGTCTTGTACCAGCCATCGCGAATCACTTCGGCCGTCAGCTCCGGCTGATTCAAATAGCCCAGCATCACGTTGTCGCCTTTGACCCACAACATGCCCGGCTCGTCGACCGGCATCTCGGCGTCCGATTCGGGATCGAGCACCCGGACCGTAACTCCCGGCACCGGCCGGCCGACAGTCCCTTCCTTCAAACCCTGGCCGGGCTGCCGCGTCCGGCTGGGCGGAACATTGACTGACACCAAGGGAGCCGTCTCGGTCGCGCCGTAGCCTTCGACGGGCCGCACGCCAAACTTCTGCTCGAACGCCTCGCACAAATCGCTGGGCAGTTTTTCCGCCCCGGCCACCACCACGTCGAGCGCGCTCAACTGTTCGGCCGGGATCCGTTTCAAATAGCTGCGCAAAAAAGTCGGCGTCGACAGCATGATCGTCACGTTATGCTTGTGGCACAGTTTGCCGATCTGCTGCGCTTCGAGTGGGCTGTAGTGATAGGCCGCCTTGATGTCGAGCGCCAGCACCGACCACAAACTGACCGTGTAACCGAAGCAATGAAACATCGGCAAAATGCCCAGCAGCACGTCGCTCGTCGAAAGCTGCACCACCTCGCCGATCGCCTGGGCGTTGGCCCCGATGTTGCGATAGCTCAGCATCACCCCCTTCGGCCGGCCGGTCGATCCCGAGGTGAAAATCACCGTCAACAGATCGTCGGGCTTCAGCCGATCGATGCCCAGCCGGCGCTCGAGCACTTTCAGCGGCAAGTGGGCTTCGATCCAGCCGGCCGCCTTGTCCCAGAGCGTGGCCCGATCTTTGAAATCCTCGAGATGCACCAGCTCGGCGTCGAGCTTGACGTCCAGTTTCTCGAGAAACCGGTGGCTGGTCAGCACGTGGCGGATTTTGCACTCGCGCAAACAATAGTTGAGCGTTTCCGAAGACGAGGTGTAGTTCAGATTGACGACCACCCGCCCCATGAGGGTCATCACCACGTTGGCCACCACCGCCGCCACCGACGGCGGCAGCAACACGGCGACAAACTTTTCGTCGGGCTGCAAAACCTCGCGCAGCAGAATCCGCCGCAGCACCAGCGCTCGGGTCAGCAGTTGCGAACCGGTCAGATCGACGCCGGTCGAATCGGCCACTTTCGAAATCTTGCGAAAGCGGCGGCAGCCCCGCAAGAACGCGCGCGGCAAAAAGAATTCGCTGGGGTCGGCCACGTTCATTGCTCTCCAGTTCCCGGCAAAACGATCGACGGCCGCAACTCGTCGACCAGGCGATCGGCGTGATAAACCTTTCGCAGCGATTCGACGATGGCGCTCGAGTGGACCGACAGCGCCCGCGATTGCTCGTCGGTATAGACGAAATCGAGCACCAACGATTGCAGATTGCCGTCGAAAATGATGCCGACGAACTCGCCGGCCCGATTCACGACCGGGCTGCCCGAGTTGCCTCCAATGATGTCGGCCGTGCTGACAAAGTTGAACGGCGTGGCCAGGTCGAGCCGATCTTTGGCCTCGATCCAACTTTTGGGCAGTGCGAACGGCGCGACGTTGTCGTGCGACTTGGCGTGCTCGAAAGCTCCGCCGATCGTCGTCCAGGGAGGAAGTTCGACCCCTCCCTCGCGATAGCCGCGGACCACGCCAAACGCCAGCCGCAACGTGAACGTGGCGTCGGGATAGATTTGCTTGCCGGCCAGTGCAAATCGCGCCTGGGCGATCTTGCCATACGCCTGCCGCATCGGTTCGTCGACTTGTTGCTGATAGATTTCGCGCACCGCTCGGGCGGCCGGATCCATCATCCGAACCACCGCCAGCATCGGGTCGTCCGAGGCCTGCACGGCTCGCGGACCCCCTTCCGCCAGTTTCTTCCGCACCGCCACGTCTTTCAGCTTGGTCCCGCGCACCAACTGGGCGGCCCGCTCCCGCGGCGACTTGCCGTCCAACACCTTCACCACCAGCGGATCGTCGGCGCCGGCCAGCTCCATGTATCGGGCCAGCCCATCGGTCATGCGAACGATTTCCAGGTCGTCATAAATCGGCGCGGTGGAATAGAGGTCTTGTTTGAACGATTCGAGGTTCGACTCGCGATACTCGCGCAGCCGCTCGGTGTTCGGCTTGGCGGTTTCGTCGGCGAAGCGGAGGACGTCGCGGGCGATGTCGAACAACCGGCTATCCATGGCCGAATGGTCTTCCAACAGCATTTTTTTCAGGTGAATCGTTCGCAACACACCCAGCGCCTTGGTTACTTGGGCGTAAGACTGCTCGGCGGCCGCGAATTTCGGCTGGTGGCTCTGGAACTGATCGCGCAGCTCCTGTTGGGCCGCCCGTTTCATGTTCATGATCCGCGGATCTTGCAACCCCGCCAACCCACCTCCCATCGCTTTGCGCGAATTCTGCACGCTGAAGAATTCGTCCGCCGCCCGGCGGGCATTCTCGGGCGATCGCTCGCCGAAGGTCTTGAGCAACACTTCGCGGCGAAATAAGAGGTCGAGAAACGCCGGAAACTGCACGTCGCGCAAAAACTCGAGATGGTCGATCGCTTTCAGCCGATCGGTGTGGCCAGGATTGCCGGCCACGAAGATCAACTCTCCGTCGTCGGCGCCGGCGGCGCTCCATTTGAGATAGTCTTTGACCTTGGCCGGCTTGCCATTTTCGTACGCGCGAAAGAAGCAAATGTCGAGATCGTAGCGCGGATACTCGAAGTTGTCGGGATCGCCGCCAAAGAAAGCGATCGACTGCTCCGGCGCAAAGACCAGCCGCACGTCGGTGTATTTCTTGTACATGTAAAGGTGAAACAAACCGCCATTGTACAGCGTGACCACGTCGCTGCGCAGCTTGGTCCGGGCCGTCGATTCCTGCTCGATCGTGTTGATGACCGCCCGGCGAGCCTTTTCCGATTCGGCCAGGCTCATCTCGGGCTTCAGGGCCGCGGTCACCCGGGCGGTCACATCGCGGATTTCGACCAGCACGTTCAGTTCCAGATCGAGGCATTGCACTTCGTCCGCCGCGGTCTTGGCCAAAAAACCATCGTGCACATAGTCGTGTTCGGCCGACGAAAGTTTGTGCAGCGCGTCGGCGCCGACGTGATGGTTGGTCAGCACCAGCCCACCGGCCGAGACGAACGAGCCCGATCCGCCGCTGTTGAAACGGACTGCCGACTGCTGCAAGTGCGACAGCCAGGCATCCGTGGCGTCGAAGTCGTATTTCGTTTTCAGCAGTTCGCGCGGAGGGGCATTGAACAGCCACATTCCCTCGTCGGCCTGCGCCGTATTCCACTGGGTCCAGCCCATGACGATCATCCCCGCGAGAAACAGTCCATACCCATTGCGCATCATATTGCCCCCGAGTCAAACTTTCTGGCCGCTTCCCATCGAGCATCGTACCGAATCGTGCGCCGCCGGCTTTTACGGCTCACCCTTCGGCGGCGACGCTCGCAACATCTTGCCCGCGCCGACCAACAGCAGCAAAAGCATCAGCACGGAAAAAGCCACGACGGCCGGCCAAGGGCTGGCGTTCCACTTCGCCGGCAGGTGCTGATTCAATTGCGTCGCGTCGAACCAATCCTGCGGCAAGAAGGCCAGCATCACTCCGAGCACGCCCGCGATCGTTCCGCCGGCAATATATCCCGAAGACAAGAGAATGCCGGGACTGCTTTCCGATTCGGCGGCCGAGTGTTTGGCACGCCGGTCGACCGCCCAGCGGACGGCACCCCCCAAGAAGATCGGCACCGAGGCGGTGATCGGCAGATAAACACCCACGGCAAACGGCAGCGACGACACGCCCGACAGTTCGAGCACCAAAGCGATCAAGGCACCAATCAGCACCAAACCCCAAGGCAGCTCGCCGTTGAAAATGCCGTCGATAATCAGGGCCATCAACTGAGTCTTCGGCGCCGTGAATTGGGGGACCATTCGACCATCGTCTTGTTTTCCGAACATGCGACCATTGATCGCGGGATCGACGTAATAACGAAACTGGCCCGCATCGTCGATCAGGTATTTCCCTGGCAGCACACCAGCCAGGCGATCGCGCCGGCTGACGTTCAGCACATGATACATGTTTTGATCCGTGGCGGCGTACTGCCCCCCCACGTGTTCCATCGTCATCAGTTGCCGGACATCGGGCACCGTTTGACGAGGAAGCCCCCCGGGAGGGTTGCGGCTGAAAATCGTCCCCGCCTGGTTCAGCAGGAGCAGAGTCGACCCGATTACCAAGGCCGAGGTGAGTGCTCCGACCACGATCGCTATCTGTTGCCGTATCGGCGTGGCGCCGACCAGGAATCCGGTCTTCAAATCCTGCGCCGTCGTGCCGCCGTTCGAAGCGGCCACGCAGACCACGCCCGCGATGGTCACGGCCGACAACACGGCGAGTTTGCTGTTGTGACTGACCAGAACGAACGCCAGGCACGTAAACAAAAGCGTTGCCACCGTCATTCCCGAGATCGGGTTCGACGACGACCCGATCTCGCCCGTCAACCGAGACGAAACAGCGACGAACAAAAACCCAAAGCCGATAATCAGCCCGGCGCCCAACAGTCCAAACCAATGAAAGCCGAGTCCCAATTGGGGCACCGCCAACATCGCAATGACCAGGGCCAAACTGCCGACGATTGGCACCCAAACCGGCAAATCGCGCGCGGTCCGCGGCACCGTGGTCGCCGTCTCGTCGCCCCCAGCGCGCGATTTGGCCAGATCGCTCCAACCCGACCGCAACGAGCCGATGATCAGCGGCAGCGCCTGCAACAGGCTGATGATGCCGCCAGCGGTCACCGCTCCAGCACCAATATAAAGGACATAATTCAGGCGAATGTCTTTCGGTTCCATGTTGCGGATCAGCATGTCCCCGACCGGCTCGATCGGTGCCGATTGATTGGCGCTGAAAATCGCGATCAAGGGTGTTAAAACCAGTGCCGAGAGGATGCCGCCGGCCAACATGATCGATGAGATTTTGGGACCGATGATATAACCGACGCCGAGCAATTCCGGCACCAACTCGCCGCCAATCTGGGCAGCCGGCAAGCCGCGGCCGCTCGAAGTGATCAGTTTGGCGACCGGGGTTTCGTTCCACAGATGGAGAGCGCCACTGGCGATCTTCGAGAGAAACGCCAAGCCAAAGCCGACAAACACGGTCGTCGCGCATTGCCCCCCTTCCTCGCCGGCGATCAGCACTTCAGCGCAGGCGGTACCTTCGGGATAGGTCAGTTTGCCATGCTGTTTGACGATAAACGCGCGGCGCAGCGGGATCATCATCAAAATGCCGAGCAGCCCCCCCAAGGCTCCGACGGTCATCACCCGCACCACGTCCATGTCGTGCCCCAGCAGCAGCAGGGCCGGCATTGTTACCCCGACGCCAAAGGCCACCGATTCGCCGGCCGAGCCGGTCGTCTGCACGATGTTATTTTCCAGGATCGTGGCGGGCCGCAATCCAAACGCGCGCGAAAGCCCCCGAAACAGCGTGATCGACAGCACCGCCACGGGGATCGAGGCCGACACCGTCAGACCGACTTTCAGCACCAGATAGAGCGACGACGCGCCGAACACAATGCCCAGCACCACGCCGATCAACACCGCCGGCCAGGTCAGCTCGGGCATTTCGACGTCGTCGGCCACATAGGGCTGAAAGCCGCCAGCCGCTTGCTTGGCGGGGCGCGCTGCGGGTGCCGTTGTCTTGGCCATGGCTGGTTTTCGTCCAAAGCGCCGCCGGGGAGAGGACCGAAGCCGTTCCCCCCATGCCGCCTGAAGTTACCCGGGGCGCGAGCGGTCGAAGGCCCGCAAAGCTCGATTTATACAAGATTGGGCGCCCGACTGCCGAGCCCAGCTTAAGCACCCCTGTCCGAAAACCGCCGGGGACTGTCCCAATTTTGCGCCAAACGCGAAGCAACAAGCTCGGCGCGGAGCAAAATGGGACGGTCCCCTTCTCCCTGGCGCGGCCGCCAGCGCGAACGTCTATTGCTCGAAAGACCCCGCCCCGGCCAGAATGTGGCTCAATCGACCGGACCGCCGGCCCGAGCGTGCCTCTGGGCGCGGTCGCGGGGCGGGGCTTTCCGCCGTCCTTCGACGGCGCGCTCGCCTGCTCGCCCCGGCAAAACCAAGGTAAACGCCTATGACGCCTCGCATCGTGCGCACGATCGCTTATCTAACGCTACTGGCTCTCGGCGGCTGCGGCGCTCCCTCGACCGCCTCGGTCGAGCCGACCGCACCGATCGTGGCCGTCAGCCTGCCCGTCCAGCGCGACGTGACCGACTACATCGATTACACGGGGCGGACCGATGCGGTCAATTCGGTCGATATCCGCCCGCGGGTGACCGGCTATCTGGTGGAGATGCCGTTCAAAGAAGGCTCCGACGTCAAGAAAGACGAACTGCTGTTCGAGGTCGACCCGCGTCCCTACCAGGCCCAATATGACCAGGCCGCCAGCCAGGTCGAACTGGCCCGGGCTCAACTCAAGCTGGCCAAGGCCGACTATCAACGATCGCTCGTCGTCGCCAAGACTCCTGGGGCCATCAGCCAACAAGATCTCGACAAGTACCTGGCGGCCCAGGAAGAGGCCGCGGCCAGTGTCGACGCCCGCGTGGCCAGCATGGAACAGTACAAATTGAATTTGGATTTTTGCCGGGTCATCTCCCCGATCGACGGCCATATCAGCCGCTATTACCTCACGCTGGGCAACCTGGTCAACCAGGATCAGACGCTGCTGACCACGGTCGTCTCGGTCGACCCGATGTATGCCTACTTCGACCTCGATGAGCGGACGCTGCTCAAAATTCGCGATGCGATCAACGATGGCAAATTGGTACGCCACCAGGGGAAGGATTTTCCGGTCCTGATGGGCCTGCAAAGCGAGCAAGGCTATCCGCACGATGGAATGATCAATTTCGTCAACAACCGGGTCGATCCGTTCACCGGCACCATCACCCTGCGCGGCGTTTTTGCCAATCCGCTCCCCCCGGCGGGCGTCCGGCTACTGTCGCCGGGCATGTTCGTCCGTATTCGCATCCCGCTGGGCGCCCCCCACCCCGCGCTGCTGGTCACCGACCGAGCCATCGGCACCGACCAAAGCCGGAAGTTCGTCTACATCGTCGACGCCGAAAACAAGATCCGCTACCAACAGGTAACGCTCGGCGCGCTGCAGGAAGACGGCCTGCGCGTGATCGAAGAGGGACTGACCAAGGACGACTGGGTCGTCGTCTCGGGCTTGCAGCAGGTGCAATCCAAGATGCTGGTCTCGCCCGAACGGGAGCCGATGCCGATCCCGGTCGCCGAGGCCGAAGCAGCGGCAAAAGCGGCCGAAACTCCGGCCGACCAGACGCCGGCCAAACCGGCCCAGCCGCCAGGCGCCCCTCCCGCGACCAAAGCTCCGGCCCGGACCGATCCGCCACCAGCCAAGCAATAGTTCTCATCCGGTGCGCCAGGCGATCCACGAGCCCACGGCAATACCTCGGTAACCCTCAGCGATGATTTCGCGATTCTTTATCGATCGTCCGATCTTTGCCGCCGTGCTGTCGATCGTCATCACCTTGACCGGCGCCATCGCGGTGGTGTCGCTGCCGGTCGCCCAGTATCCGAACATCAGCCCTCCCACGGTGCAGGTAGCCGTCACCTATCCCGGCGCCAGTGCGCAGGTGATGGCCGACACGATTGCCGCCCCGATCGAGCAGCAGGTCAACGGCGTCGAGAACATGCTCTACATGTCGTCGCAGTCGAACAACGACGGCACGTACAACCTGACGGTCACTTTCGACCTCGGTACCGACCTGAACACGGCCTTGGTGATGGTGCAAAACCGCGTGGCCCTGGCCATGCCGCAATTGCCCAACACCGTGCAACAGCAAGGCATCACGATCAAGAAGAAGTCCCCCAACATCCTGATGGTCGTCTCCTTCTACTCGCCCGACCGCCGCTACGACGACATCTATCTCAGCAATTACGCCACGATCAACTGCAAGGACGAGTTGTTCCGCCTGGAAGGCGTGGCCGACATCACCTATCTCGGCCAGCGCGACTACAGCATTCGCGCCTGGCTCGATCCCGAGCTGTTGGCCTCGCGCAACATCACCGCCGCCGAAGTCTCCCGCGCCATCCAACAGCAAAACCTGGCAGCGGCCCCCGGCCAGCTCGGCCAGCAGCCCAGCCCGGCGTTTCTGGCTTCCGAACTGACGATCGACACGCTGGGCCGGCTGAAAACGCCCGAACAATTCGGCGACATCATCATCAAGGAAATCAACGGCAGCCAGGAAATGGCCACGCCCCAAATCGTGCGGCTGAAAGACGTCGCTCGCTTGGAAATGGGCGCGGCCAGCTACAACCAAAGCTGCACGCTCAATGGCCGCCCCTCGGTCGGACTGGCCATCTACCAGCTTCCCGGCACCAACGCGCTGGACGTTGCCGAGCGAATCAAAGCGAAGATGGAATTGCTGAAGAAGCGGTTTCCCGACGGCCTCGACTACGAAATCGGTCACGACACCACCCCCTACGTCTCCGAATCGATCAAGGACGTCATCAAAACGCTTTTCGAGGCGGTGATCCTGGTGGCGATCGTCGTCCTCGTCTTCCTGCAGAACTGGCGCTCGGCCCTCATTCCGCTGATCGCAGTGCCGGTGGCCATCATCGGCACGTTTGCCGTCATGAAAGTCCTCGGCTTCAGCCTGAACAACATTTCGCTCTTCGGCCTGGTGCTGGCCATCGGCATTGTCGTCGATGACGCGATCGTGGTGGTCGAAAACGTCGAGCGCTGGCTCGAACAAGGGCTGCCGGCGAAAGAGGCCGCCCGTCGGGCCATGGACGAAGTGACCAGTCCGGTGCTGGCCGTGGCGATCGTGCTCTGCGCCGTCTTTGTTCCCTGCGCGTTCATCAGTGGCATTTCGGGACAATTCTTTCGGCAGTTCGCCGTGACGATCGCCGTCTCGACCGTGATCTCGGCCTTCAATTCGCTGACGCTCAGCCCAGCGCTGGCGGCGCTGCTGCTCAAGCCTCACGGGGCTAAGGTCGACCCGGTGACGCGGCTGCTGAATTTTTTGCTCGGCTGGTTCTTCCGCCTGTTCAATCGCAGTTTCACGTGGGCCACCACGGCCTATGCCGGCATCGTCGGCTGGTCGCTCCGGCTTTGCATTCTGGTGCTGATGCTTTATGGGGGGCTGCTGGGACTGACCTGGGTGGCCTTCAGCAAAATGCCGACCGCGTTCATTCCCCAGCAGGATCAAGGCTGGCTGCTGGTCAACGTGCAACTTCCCGACTCTTCGTCGCTGCAACAGACGCAGGCGATGATGCACCGGCTGGAGGAGATCGCGCTGCACACCAAAGGGGTGCGGCTGACGACGGCTGTCTGCGGCATGTCGATCCTGTTGACGGCCAACAGCTCGAATTTTGGCTCGATCTTCGTGATTCTGGACAAGTTCGAGGATCGGCTCCAGCCCGACCTGCATGCCGACGCCATCATGGCCCGGCTGCGCAAGGAATATAATCGCGAAATCCACAACGCGATGGTCAGCGTGTTCGGTGCCCCTCCCGTGCCGGGCATCGGCATCGCCAGCGGTTTCAAGCTGATGGTCGAAGACCGCAGCGCCCTGGGTTTGCCCGCCTTGCAGCAAAGCACCGACGGCCTGGTCAAAGTGCTGGCCCAGGTTCGTGGCCTGATCGGCGTCTTCACTCTGTTTCGCTCCAACACGCCGCAGTTGTACATGGACGTCGACCGCACCAAGGTCCGTTCGATGGGCGTGACGATCGACGATCTGAACCAGACCTTGCAGATCTATCTCGGCTCGCTCTACGTGAACAACTTCAACGCCTTCGGCCGCTATTGGCAAGTCAACATCATGGCCGATGGAAAGTTTCGCAATCAGGTCGAAGACATCAACCAGATCAAGGTCCGCAACAGCCGCGGCGAGATGGCCCCGCTCAATACCCTGGTCGACATGCGCAGCGTCAATGGCCCCGTCATGGTCACGCGCTACAACCTCTATCCCGCCGCGCCGATCAACGGCGGCATCTATCCCACCTTCAGCACCGGCGAAGCGATCAAAACCATCGACCGCCTGGCCGTGTCGACCCTCCCTCGGGCAATGAAGACCGAATGGACCGAGCTGACGCTGATGCAAATTCGGGCCGGCAACACGGCCATGTACGTCTTCGCTCTGGCCGTGATCTTTGTCTTTCTGGCTCTGGCCGCCCTCTACGAAAGCTGGTCGCTGCCGCTGGCCGTGATCCTGGTGGTGCCGATGTGCCTGCTCTGCTCGGTCGTCGGCGTGGCGATGGCCCACATGGCGATCAATATCTTCGTGCAGATCGGTTTCGTCGTCCTGGTGGGCCTCGCCTGCAAGAACGCCATCTTGATCGTCGAATTCGCCAAGCAATTGCACGACGAAGGCCAGCCGCTCGCCCAGGCCACCCGTGAAGCCTGCCGCCTGCGGCTGCGGCCGATTTTGATGACCTCGCTGGCCTTCATTCTCGGCGTTTTGCCGATGGTCCTGGCCGAAGGGGCCGGGGCCGAAATGCGCCGCGCGCTCGGCACCGCCGTTTTCAGCGGAATGCTGGGAGTCACCCTGTTCGGCATCTTTCTGACGCCCGTCTTCTTCTATGTCATCGAGTCGCTGGGCGAAACGGCGATCCTCTCCAATCCACGCGTGCAACAATTCGGCTCGATCTTCTGGGGCCTGCTGGTCGGCGTGACGGTCGCCCTCTTGATGCGCGAGTTGGGTTGGATCCATTGGCCCGGCGTCTTGGTCGTCACCGTCGGCATGGCCGTCTTGACTTGGGCCGTCGTCACCCGTCTCCACCGCCGCATCGGCGCCACCCCCGCCGGGCAAAAGTAGTACGCCCGCCTTCCTCGACACTAACCCGACGCGCCAGCGAGGGACGCCGGACGAATTTCAGCTAGTCTGCGAAGATTTCCGCACGTCGCGGCTCAGCTATAATCACGGGATGGACTTTCCTCGACTTTCGACGAAACAGCGCCTGGGCACCGCGGCCTTGATTGCTGTTGGGATGACCGGTCTCTGGCTCGGTTCGCTGCGACATCAGTACGGCGAACAAATGTATCCCTTTGCTTACTTTCTCGGCCTGACGCTCGTTTCATGCGGCGTCATCATCCTCGCCGCAAAGCGGTGGCATTAAACCCTGGCGGTCCTAACGGTCATTGCGGCGCTCGCCGGTGGCTCTCTCGGCCTTTCCTTCTGGGAGGCTAACCACCCGGGATTTCAATTCAGCAAATCGACCACCGACGAGGAGCGCCGCGAATTGTCGAATTGCGGGACGCTTGGCTCGATTCTAGGTGGAGTCACGGTCCTTGTGGCTGCTGCCATGGCGTCCGCTTTCCAAAAGCGATCTGACTGACGTGTGCTTGCCTTCGGGCCCGGTAACCGAGCAGGTTTGGCCTCGCCATGCTGTTTCTGTCTCTGCGTCCATCTGCGTAATCTGTGGATAACAAACGTCCCCTCCTTAATTGTTCTATCCGCAGATGGACGCAGATTGACGCAGAGGGCACCACAAAGAAGCCGAAGTGGAGCGATTCGATTGATCCTGTTTGGGCCGCCCCTGACGGCAACGAGGCGATTCGCGTTGCCCTCCCCGATGGACTCGCCTCAGCGGCTCTATTAAACTGAAATAGGCCCGATTTGGCCGATCCCTCCCTCCGCCGCCCGCCACAGCTTTTGCCGGTCAAGCTCTGCTTATATGACGCATTGCCCTCGGGTAAACCCGCGCTCGCTTCACTATCTCCCGCTGCTGGGCGCGCTGTGGATCATCGGCTCGATCGGCACCGCCCGCGGCGACGATCCTCCGTTCGAGCACGACGTGCAACCGCTGCTGGCCAAATACTGCTACCAATGTCATAACGCGGAAAAGAAAGAGACCGAGCTCGATCTGACGCCCATCCGCACCACCGCCGATGCCGCAGCCTCGCAGGCTTGGGACGGTGTCTTGGACCGGACCCGCGCCGGCGAAATGCCCCCTCCCAAAGCGCCACACCCGACAGACGGCGTAAAGAAGCTGCTCGTCGGTTGGCTCGATCGCACGGTGAATGTCGATTGCAGCCAACTGACCGACGAACAGCGCCGCCGCTATTATCGCAATTACGTCATGAGCCGGCGGCTGACGCGTGTCGAGTACGACAACTCGGTGCGCGATCTGGTCGGCCTCGATCTCAAACCAAGCAGCCTGTTGCCTGGCGACGGAGCTGGCGGCGAAGGTTTTGATACCAACGGTTCGACCCTCTTTCTGTCACCGGTCTTGCTGGAGCGTTATCTCGAAGCGGCCGACATGGTCGTCGCCACGCTGTTGCCCGAAGCCCGCGATGGCTTTCCGCCGCATCTCAAGCTGGCTCGCCAGCGGCTCTTGATCGCCACGCCCAGCGAACAGCTTTCGGCCCACGAGGCGGCCCGGCAGATCGTGGCGGCGTTTGCCCGGCGTGCCTTTCGGCGGCCGGTGGCGCCGGCCGAGGTCGACCGATTGCTGGCTCTGTTCGATCATGCCCAGCAGCAAGGCGATTCGTTCGAGGTGGCCCTGCGCCAACCGCTGAAGGGGGTGCTGGTCTCGCCCAATTTTCTGTTTTTGGTCGAGCAGACGCCCGAGCAAGGAGGATTTTATCGCATCGGTCAGTTCGAACTGGCCACGCGATTGGCCTATTTCATTTGGGCGGCGCCTCCGGACGACGCGCTGCTTGCCCTGGCCGAAGAGGGCCGGTTGCACGACGATGGCGTGATTCGCGAGCAAACGCAGCGGCTGCTCAAAGATCCCAAATCGGGCGGTTTGGCTCACAATTTTTCGCGCCAGTGGCTCGGCCTCGACGCGCTAGGCACGACCGTCAAGCCCGACGCCGGCCGCTTCCCCGAATTCGACGTCGAGTTGACCCTGGCCATGCGCGACGAGGCTGACCTGGTCTTCGAGTACGTGCTGCGCGAGGACCGCAGTTTGCTGGAGCTGATCGATGCCGACTACACATTCGTCAACGCGCAGTTGGCCCGGCACTACGGCCTGGTCGGCGTCAGCGGCGGCGAGATGCGCCGTGTGCCCCTCACCGACCACAATCGCGGCGGTGTGCTGACGCTAGGAAGCGTGCTGACGATCACCTCCTATCCGCTCCGTACCAGCCCCGTGCTGCGTGGCCGCTGGGTGCTCGAACAACTGTTGGGGGGCAAAATCCCGCCGCCGCCGCCCAACGTGCCGCTGCTTCCACGTGAAGAGTCGCAGGCGGGCCAGTTGACCCTCAGGCAGCAGCTCGAACAACATCGCTCCGACGCCGCCTGTGCCGCCTGCCACGTCCGGATGGATCCACTCGGCTTCGGCCTGGAGAATTTCGGACCGACCGGCCGCTGGCGCGCCAATTATCCCGAGGTCACCGCCGACGGGATCAATCCCGACGGCCCGCCGGTCGACGCCTCGGGCGCCCTTCCCTCGGGCGAGAAGTTTGCCGGTCCGGCGGAACTCAAAGCGCTGATCCTGGCCCGCAAGGACGAGTTTCTGCGGCATTTTGTCCGCAAGATGTTCGGCTACGCCCTGGGTCGCGAGCTGAACAAAGCCGACGATTGTGCGGTGGCCGCCACCCTCAAGGCCCTGGCCGAAAACCAGTACCGCTCCAGCGTGTTGGTCGACATGCTGGTCCAAAGCTACCCGTTCCAGCATCGTTTTCGCGAGAACTGAGCGAGCCCGCACACCCCCGAGTGAAAATCGCCGGGGACTGTCCCGTTTTTGCGCTGGTACTCCGAGCAAAATGGGACTGTTGTCCCAGTCAAAATCTTCCGATTGGCTGTCGCCCAGGGCGAATCGAGGTATATAATCAACCGATAGATGGATGTTGCCGTAGCACTAGATGGCTGCGGTAGCGTTCCAGCGCACGCCGCGTTAGACGCAACCCAGCCCGCCCAAACTCCCGCTGTCCCATGCAATCAATCTCTCGCCGTACGTTTTTGCGCGGTAGCGGTGCCTGTATGGGCCTGCCATTGCTTTCGGCCATGCTCCCGTCACGCCTGCGGGCCGACGATCTGATCGCCTCGGCGTCGGCCACGGGTGCCCGGCCGCCGGTGCGGATGGCTTGCATTTATTTTCCCAACGGCGTTTGGGAACGCGATTGGGTTCCCAAGCAGGATGGTGCCGACTACCAGCTTTCGTATTCGCTCGAGCCACTGAAAGAACACAAAAGCGAGTTGCTCGTCCTGTCGCGGCTTGACAAAAAGGCCAGCCACACCGGCGACGGCCACTATGCCAAGACGGCCAATTTCCTGACCGGCATGCCGGTCATGAAAACCTCCGGCGCCAATCTCAGCGTCGGCGGCGTTTCGATCGACCAACTTTGCGCCGAAAAGATCGGCCATCTGACTCCTCTCCCCTCGTTGGAACTGGCGATCGATCCGGTCGCCTCGGGCGTCGATGGCAATGTCGGTTACACGCGGCTCTATGCCTCGTACATCTCCTGGCGATCGGCCAACATGCCGATGGCCCGCGAGATCAATCCGCGCTACGTCTACGAGCGGATGTTCGGCACGCGTGGCGGGGCATCATCCGACGCCCGGCTGCGCCAGGACAATCGCCTGCTGCTGGACATGGTCTTGGAAGACGCTGGCGACCTGTCGCGGCGCCTCGGCCGCGACGACCGCACGAAGCTCGACGAGTATTTGGAATCGGTCCGCTCGATCGAAAAGCGGATCGCCTCGCACGACGCGCCGGTCGAAAAGGCATGGCGTCCGCTGACCCAGCCCGAGGTGATCCCGGTTCCCGACGCCAATCCGCCGGCCAGTTTTGCCGAGCATATCAAATTGATGCTCGATTTGATGGTGCTGGCCTTCTGGACCGACTCGACGCGGATCAGCACGTTCATGTTCGCCAACGACGTCTCGGGGCGCAACTTCGGTCCGTTGATCGAGGGAACCAGCGGCGCCCATCACGAGTTTTCGCATCACACCGGCACGCCCGAAAAAATCGAAGCCTACAAAAAGATCAATCGCTGGCACGTGGCTCAGTTGGCCTACATGCTCGACCGCATGCGTTCGATCCACGAAGGAAACGGCACCCTGCTGGACAACTCGATGATCCTGTTCGGGTCGAGCATTTCCGACGGCGATCGCCACAATCCGAGCAATCTGCCGATCATTCTGGCCGGCCGCGGCGGTCATACCATCCAGACCGGCCGGCACATCGCCAGTCCCAACGAAACGCCACTGTGCAATCTTTATGCTTCGATGCTCGACCGGATGGGAACGCCGGTGGAACATTTTGGCGACAGCAACGGCAAACTGCTCTCGTAGCCGGGGCTGGCCTGACGTGCCCGGCCAGCGGCATTTTCCTTCGCGCAAAACGCTCTGCTAGCGTGTTTGCCCCCTTTGAGTCCCGCCGCCCGTTGCCTTACAATCCGTCACTAACCCCAAAACGCGTTTCAAGCACCTGACGTGCCCGCATTCTCACTAACCCGACGCGCAAGCGAGGGACGCCAAACGCGACCTCTCGCAGGCAGTCGAGTGCCGGCGGGTTAGTTCGGCAAATCGTCACGCCGAAACGCCCCGAATGACCACTCGAGGAGACCACTCAATGGAGCGCACGCTCATTCTGCTTAAGCCCGACTGCGTCCAGCGTCGGCTGGCCGGCCGGATTTTGACCCGTTTCGAAGACAAGGGTTTCAACATCATCGCCATGAAGCTGATGCGGATCACGCCCGAGCTGGCGAAAAAGCACTATGCCGAACACGTGCAAAAAGGCTGGTACCCGACGCTCGAAGCCTTTATCACCGGCGGCCCGATCGTGGCGGCCGTCGTCGAAGGACTGGAGGCGGTTCGCGTCGTGCGCGACATGGTCGGCGCGACCAGCGGTCTGAAGGCGGCCGCCGGCACGATCCGGGGCGACTTCAGCTCCAGCCGCCAGATGAACCTGGTTCACGCCTCCGACGGACCCGAAGCCGCCAAGCGCGAGATCGAGCTCTACTTCCGCGCCGACGAAATCCAGAGCTACACTCCGACGATCACCCCCTGGCTGCGTGCCGGCGACGAAACGTAAGCCGGCGTTGCTGCCCAATCGCCGCCTGCTTGGACGGCCGAAGCGCGCCGGCGCATGTTCGGATTCGACCGTTTCGCCAAGCGGGCGGCCAAATGTAGGCCTTTCGCGGCCGCGGGAACTCTTCCCCACCGACTTTCGTCTAAGATGCCGGTAGCCCGCCGGGACGCCACCCAAGCGTGACGGCGATCGTCTCAAGTCCGTCGGTTCCACTTCTCCCCGCTTTGAAGGGCACAAACCATGGCGATTCCACGCCTCCGCGCCGCCAGTCTGGCTCTGACGCTTCTCCTGTTCTCATCCAGCACACCGGCCGCCGAACCCGAGAAGCCTGCGCAGCCAGCCGCCGTTCCGCCCGCGACGGTTGAGCCCGCGACGGTTCCGCTGGCCCGGGTTGTCCTGTTCAGTTCGGGGGTCGGATTTTTCGATCGACAGGGCGAAGTCGACGGCGACGCGGCCGTGGCGCTGAAATTCAACACCGGCGACATCAACGATTTGTTGAAAAGCCTCGTTCTCGAAGACCGCGGTGGCGGACAGATTTCGGCCGTGACTTATGGCTCGAAGGATCCGATCACCAAAACACTGCAAAAATTCGCCGTCGATCTGACCGCCAATCCCACGCTGGCACAGATTCTCAATCAAATTCGGGGCGAGCGAATCGAATTTGCTGCGCCGGGTCCGATGACCAGCACACTGCTAGGCGTCGAAACCCGGCGGCGCGAAGTTGGCCCCAACCACGAAATGATCAACGTCGAAATCATGAACGTCCTCTCCGACGACGGGCTGCGCAGCGTGCCGCTGGAGCAAGTCGGGGCGATCAAAATCGTCAATCCCCAGTTGGACAAGGAATTTCGCCAGGCACTGGCCGTGCTGGCCCTGGGACACGACGCCGACAAAAAAAGCGTCACGCTCCACTTCGACGGCAAAGGGAAGCGGCCGGTCCGGGTCGGCTACATTCAGAACATGCCGATCTGGAAAACGAGCTATCGACTTGTGCTGGCGGCCGACGATGCCAAGCCAACGCTGCAAGGCTGGGCGATTGTCGAGAACACGACCGAAGAAGATTGGCAGAAAGTCAAACTGACGCTTGTCAGCGGCCGGCCTGTCTCGTTCATCATGAATCTTTACGATCCGCTCTATGTCCAAAGGCCCACGGTCGAGCCCGAACTCTTTGCCGGCCTGCGCCCGCAGGTTTATGGCCAAGACCTGGTTCGCGATCGTCGAGAACAGGTGGCCAATGCAGGGAAGCCGGAGGGAAGCGAGGCGGCAGCCGATTCGTCCGGGTCCGGGGACTTGCCCACTCTCTCGCTGAGCGTCGTTGACGGGCCCGCAAATCAGGTAACTCTCAATGGGCCCGCAATGCACGCATACGGCGGTTTTGACGACGATTACATCCGTTTATCCGCCAATGGCGTAACGGCGGCTGCCCAGGGGGGCGACGTTGGCGAGTTGTTCCAATACTCGATCGTCCCGCCGGTGACGCTCGCCCGGCAAGAGTCGGCCATGCTGCCGATCGTCGACGAGCACGTCGAGGGCAAAAAACTGTCGGTCTACAATCCGGCGGTGCAGGCCAAGCATCCGCTGTGTGGACTCCGGCTCAAGAACACGACCGACCTGCATTTGATGCAAGGCCCGATCACGG
>Ga0182024_10011076_pt1 | contig 18204 bp, 14 predicted proteins | sample P32metaG_FD_120480 | JGI IMG/M metagenome (GOLD analysis project Ga0182024, IMG submission 120480) | Permafrost microbial communities from Stordalen Mire, Sweden - P3-2 metaG (Illumina Assembly) | ecosystem: Environmental > Terrestrial > Soil > Wetlands > Permafrost | place: Sweden: Stordalen... | reverse complement strand
CCCTCCACTGAGGGAGGAAGCAACCAGAGGACTTGTGATAGGTATTCTCATCTGTCAAATTGCGCTCAGCATTGTATTGGCCGCTATCTTTTTGATTCGCCCTTCCCTGACGAGCGCGGCGGGCTGGAAGATCGTGGCCTTTATTGGATTGTGCGTGCTTCCGGCTCTTTGCATTGTGGGAGGGATGAACACCCACATGCAGCGCTCCGAACAGACACGATTCTGCATTTCCTGCCACGTGATGGTTCCTTATGGACAAAGCCTGTACGTGGACAGCCCCACGCCCATTCCCGCCCAACATTTTCAGAATCACAGGGTGCCCGCGGACATGGCCTGCTATTCGTGCCACGCCGACTACACCATCTACGGCCCACTGAACGATAAGCTGCAAGGCCTGAAGCGAATTTACATGCAATACGTGAGTACACCGCCTAATCCGGCGGGGATCCGCATAGCGGGCGGATTCAAGAACGCCCAATGCCTGCACTGCCACCTGGGCGCCCGCAATTTCGAGGAGAACCCAGTGCACTCGGCGATGATGGATTCACTGAAATCGAATCAGACGTCATGTCTTACCAGCGGCTGCCACGACACCGCGCACGATGTGGCGAATCTGGACCACGAGAAGTTTTGGAAACCTGTCCAATGAGACTTAGCGAAATCGGAATGCGGCGTCTTTTGCAAGTTTCCAGTGCCTTGATCATCGCGGGCCTGCTCCTGGAAATTGTGAGTCTTGTGTGGTTTCACCCCCTCTCGTTCGTACTGTTTGCCTTCATAGCCGCGACTTTGATCGGCCTGGGGATTCTGGTCTACCTGGCGTCGCTCGTGTTCATTGTCACGCCGGCCGCGGGGAATCGGAACTAAGCACACTGCCAATATCCATCGAAGCAATCCCGAACTACCGTAATCGGCAGGTCTAATAGCAAGGCGCCGCGCTATCCTTTCAGAACGTTCAATGATGGATGAGGTGAAGAAGAATTACTGCTGCCAACCGCCGCCGAGTGCACGGTAAAGCTGGACGAGGCTCTGGTACTCGTTGCCGCGCGCCTGTGCCAGGGTGAGCTCGGCAGAGAAGAGTGAGCGCTGGCCGTCGAGCACTTCCAGATAGGTGGTGGTGCCTCCTCGATAGCGCATGACGGAAAGGCGGACCGACTCTGCCAAATCCGCTACCAACTGCTGCTGCTGGACTCGAACCTCTCGGAGTTCCTGGTATCCGATCAGCGCATCCGACACATCTCCGAAGGCGCGCTGAATGGCTTGCTTATAAGCAGTCAAAGCTTGTTCGTGTTGGGATTCGGCCAGATGCAGGCCGCCGGTGAGAGCGCCGCCGGTGAAAATCGGCTGGCTTACGCTTGCGCCGTAGGACCAGATGGCAGTCTGCGAGCCCATCAAACTGGTGAAAGCGCTGCTGCGTCCAAATGCGCCGCCGCCCGAGCCGGTGAGCGAAATCTGCGGGAAAAAGGCAGCCTTTGCGACGCCAATTTGGGCGTTTGCGGCGACGAGATATTGTTCGGCCTGGCGAATATCGGGACGCCGAGCCAGCAGCGAAGACGGCAAGCCTGGCGGCACCTCCGGAGGAATGAACTGCTCCGGCAATTTGAGGCCGCGTTTCACAGGACCGGGGTAATTTCCGAGCAGAATGTTGATCGCGTCTTCTTCCTGGCCAATCTGCCTTTGGAGGTCCGGGATCTGAGCGTTCGCGGTGTCGAGCACTTGCTGCGCCTGAAGCACGTCGAGCTTCGTAGCTACGCCATGGTCCAGCCGCAACGAAGTCAGTTTGACGGAGCCTTCCTGGGTCTCTACCGTGTCTTTGGTGATTTGAAGCTCGAGATCGAGCTGAAGGAGAGAGAAGTAAGCGCTGGCTACGTCGCTCACGAGGGTCAGCGTAACGGTGCGTTGGCCGAACTCCGTCGCCAGCAGTTGGGCGCGAACCGCTTCGGTGGCGCGGCGCAGTTGGCCGAAGAGGTCGAGCTGAAACGAGACGTCCGCAGCAAGCTCCAGCAAATTTGCTTTCAACGGAAAAAACTGAGATTTGCCACCCACGAAATCAGCATTGCCTGACACTTGCGGAAAAAGACTCGAGCGCGTTATGGCGACTTGAGCGCGAGCGGCGTTGATGCGTTCGGTGGCGATCTGCAGGTCGTAATTCTGCTTTAGCGCGGTGCGAATCAGATCTTGCAGTTGCGGATCCTGGAATACCTGCCACCACGGCAGATCCGCGAAGGAGGCTGCCTGAGCCTGCGCTTGTGGGTTATCGCTCAGCTCGCGAAACGCGCTGGGAGTTTGCACGGCGGGCCTATGATAGTTGGGCCCGACTGCGCAGCCACCGACCAGACTGAAAGTCAGAACCGATGCCAAGCTTAGGGAAATCCCTGGCCGCAGCATCTTCATGATTCGCTCCGCACGTTGCGCGCGCGTATTAATCGGTGAAGCATGTCAGTCTCCCTCCGCCCGCGCGGGCGTGGCCTGAACTCCCGAAGGGGCGGGCTGCTTATCTGCGCCGGACCATTTCTCGACAAGATAGAAGATCGCTGGGATCAGGAAAATACCGATCAGGCTTGCCGCCAGCATGCCCCCGATCACGGTAGTCCCCATGATTTGGCGGGACACGGCGCCGGCGCCCGTAGCAATCCAGAGAGGCACGCAGCCGAGGATGAAAGCAAACGATGTCATAAGAATCGGACGAAGGCGCAGCCGGGCTCCTTCGAGGGCGGCGTCAACGAGGGGCTTTCCTTTTTCGAGTTGATCCTTGGCGAACTCGACGATCAAAATCGCGTTCTTTGCCGATAGACCGATCAACATGACCAGTCCGATTTGTGAATACACGTCGGTCTCGATCTGCACCATGTAGGGCGGATTGAACAGTCCGACGATTATACGGCGCAGCCACAACACGAGGAACGCGCCAAACACCGCGACTGGAGTGCTGAGCAGCACGCTGAACGGCAGCGACCAACTTTCGTACAAGGCCGCGAGAATCAGGAAGACGAAAAGCAGCGACAATCCAAAAATCGCCCAAGAGGGCACGCCTTCCCGCGCCCTCTGCTCTTGATAGGAGATCCCCAAGTAATCAAAGCCCATCTCACCCGGCATAGTTTCTTTGAAGACTTCTTCGAGCGCCGCCGTGGCTTGCTCCGAGCTATAACCCGGAGCCGCTGCGCCGTTGATCTGAGCGGAACGATACTCGTTGTAACGCATGGTAAATTCGGGACCGGAGCGCGGCGTGATTTTGGTGAGGGCAGAAAGCGGAACGTTGTCACCTTTGTTATTCCGGACATAAAACTGCCCCACATTTTCCATCTTGGCGCGATATTCGTCTTCCGCTTCGATATAAACTTGCCACTGGCGCCCGAAGCGGTTGAAGTAGTTGATAAACGCACCACCCATGAAGGCCTGAATGGTGTGGTAGACGTCCGCCAGCGGGACACCGAGTTTCAGCACCTTGTCGCGGTCGACGTTAATGTACTGCTGCGGAACGCTAGCCAGGAAGGTGGTGCTTACGCTGGCAATTTCGGGGCGTTTACGAATGGCTGCGAGGAATATGTCTAAATTCTTCGATAGAAATTCGACATCCTTTCCGGCGCGGTCCTCGAGAACGAAAGTGAATCCTCCCGAAGTGCCGACGCCGGGAATTGCAGGGGGCGAGAAACTGAACACGATTCCTTCCGGAAGCTGGCTCAGCGCGCGATTCAGATGAGCCTTGATCTCCTGAAATTGTTCGGCCTTCGATTTTCTCTCTCCCCACGGTTTAAAGGTGACGAAGAAGAACGCGTCGTAACTGGTGCGCACAAAACTCAGCAAACTGAACCCGATGACGCTGGTGGAATACTCGACGCCGGGCGTGTCAGCCAGAATTTTTTCTACGGCCCTGGCCGCTTCATCGGTGCGTTGCAGGGACGCCGCATTTGGGAGTTGCATGTTGATGTACGCGTAGCCCTGGTCTTCGTCAGGCAGAAAGCTCGAAGGAACACGGCTGCCGAAGAAACCAGCCGCAACCACTACGATTACCAGTATCAAGATCGCGACGAAGCTTTTACGAATCAGACCTCTGCAGACAAAAACGTAGCCATCGGTGGCGCGCCCGAACACGCGATTGAACCAATCGAAGAACCTTCGGAGAAGGCCCGAACTCGGTTCCTTCTTCCGGAGGAGCAGGGCAGAGAGCGCCGGGCTGAGAGTGAGCGCGTTGAAAGCGGAGAGCAGAACCGATATCGCGATGGTGACGGCAAATTGCTGGTAGAGGCGTCCAGTGATTCCGGGAATGAACGCAGTGGGCACGAACACTGCGGACAGGACCAGAGCAATTCCCACCACGGGGCCGGAAAGCTCCTCCATGGCTTTCAAGGCCGCGTCCTTGGGCGTCATGCCTTCTTCGATGTGCCGCTCAACTCCCTCGACCACGACGATCGCATCGTCCACGACCAATCCGATTGCCAGAACCAGACCGAACAGAGAAAGCGTGTTGAGCGAGAAACCGAACACGGGGAAGAATATAAAAGTTCCGACGAGCGAAACTGGAACAGCTAAAAGAGGAATTAACGTGGCTCGCCAACCTTGCAAGAAGATGTAGACCACAAGGATTACCAGTAGGAGCGCAATCACAAGAGTCTCGACAATTTCCTTGATGCCTTCGGTCACCGAGCGGGTCTGGTCCAGAGCGATGGTGTAGTCCATGTCCTGCGGGAAACGCTGCTTCATGGTATCCATCAGCTTCCGCACTCCGGCTGCGGCGTCCACCGCGTTTGATCCGGGCAACTGATATATGGCGATGATCGCGCTCGGCTGGCCGTTCATGCGGCTTGAGACGCTGTAATCCTGCGCGCCCAACTCGATGCGAGCTACGTCCTTCACTCGCACCAGACCGTTAACCGGAGTTTCGCGCACGACGATCTCGCCGAACTCTTCCGGCGAAACCAAGCGGCCTTGCGCAAGAACGGAATACGTGAATTCCTGGCCTTTCGGCGCCGGCTCACCACCCGCCTTTCCCGCAGGGTTCACCGTGTTCTGCGTTTGAATGGCCGCCACTACATCGGGGACCGTAATTCCTAACTTTGCCAGTTGGTCTGGCTTCACCCACAGCCGCATCGCATATTGGCCGGCACCGAAGATCTGCACGTTTCCAATACCCGGCAGGCGCGTGAAGGGATCGTTCAGGTTGATGTAAGCGTAATTCGCGAGGAATCTCGCGTCATAAGTGCCGTGGGGCGAGTAGAGAGCGAGCAGCACAAGGGGAGCCGTCACCGATTTTCGTACGGTGATGCCATAGTTCGTGACATCGGTGGGAAGTTGCGACGCGGCTTGCGTCTCGCGCGACTGGGTGAGAATCAAGTCCGTGTTCGGATCTGTTTTGATGTCGAAATCGACGACCAGTGTGGTGTTCGAGTTTCCCGTGGCGTTGAGGGAGTACATGTAGTTCATGTTGTCCACGCCGCTCATCTGTTGTTCGATCGGCGCGGCAACCGCTTGCTCCAGCGTCTCAGCATCCGCGCCAACGTACGTTGCCAGCACTTGAATTTCCGGGGGAGCAATGTTTGGGAACTGCGCGATGGGCAGACTCAAAATCGTGATGGCACCAATCAGCACCATGAGAATGGAAATCACGATTGCGACGATCGGACGATTGATGAAGAACTTTGACATGAGCTGTTACCGAGCGTTCAATTCGGCCACTTCGGCAGCATATGGTTTTGGATTCACTTTCATGCCGGTGCGCACCTTTTGTGTGCCTTCGGCAACGACGCGCTCACCGGGTTTCAGCCCTTTCTGAATGATCCATTGGCTGCCGACGCGGTCCCCCACTTCGACTGTCTGAATCGTCACTTTGTTGTCACGGTCCACGATTGCGACCTGGTAACTACCCTGAAGTTCGGTGACCGCGCGTTGCGGGATCAGAAGCGCATCCTTCTCGATTCGCGTGGAGGCTCGCACTTTGCCGTATCCACCGGGACGCAGAATGTTGCCCGGGTTGGGGAACAATCCCGCAATCAGGATGGCGCCGGTGCCCTGGTTTACGGCACGGTCGGCGAAGTCGATGGTTCCTTGATGCTGGTAGGTAGTCCCGTCAGCAAGAATCAGATCGAGCGGCGTACGCTTGAACTCGGCTTCCCTACCGGAGACAGTCGGAAACCTTCGGTTGAAGTCGAGATACTCGGATTCGCTAACGGTGAAATAGACCTTTATGGGATCGACTGTGGAAACCGTGGTCACGGCCCCGGTGCTCTGGCTTACGAGTGCGCCCACCTGCAACTGGGCTGTGCCGGCGATACCGTCGATCGGCGACGTCAGCCGAGTGAAACCAAGATTCAGTTGGGCCGATTCAACCGCGGCCTCGGCGCTCTTGATTTGCGCCTTGGCCGTCGCCACAGTCGCTAACGCTGCCAAATTGTTCTGCACGGAGTTGTCGAGATCTTGCTGGCTGGCCGCCTGCTCTTTCGCAAGCGGTGTATAACGCTCTACGTCGAGTTCCGTGCGTTTCTGAATTGCTTGCGCATTTGCGAGCTGAGCAGTCGCGGTGGCCAATTGCGCCTTGGCCTCATCGAGAGAGGCCTGAAAGGGCCGCGGATCAATCTCGAACAGGAGCTCATTTTGGCGGACGAAGGCGCCTTCTTTATAATCTTGCCGCAGCAGGTAGCCGGTGACTTGTCCCCTGACATCAGCATTAACAAGGCCCTCGAGCGTGCCTATCCATTCGCGGTAAATGGGGACGTCTTTCTGCTCGACTTGCGCTACCTGAACGTCCGGGCTTCCCTGGCCGCTCGCGCTGTGCTTCGAGCACCCGGCCAAAACGATGGCACTCATCGCGATTGCGAGCAGCGGCCGTTCCATTACGATCTTGCGCCCACTATTCATCGTTGTCTCCGGTCGCGTGCCCTTCTGCCCGTTGGCTTGTTTTCATGAATGACAAAGCTGACTCCGACCGCCGCAATCAGGAAACGAAGAGAAACGCCAGCAACTGCCATCTAGCTTCCCAATTGATTCGTTCCTTCGATTCGAGTCATCTTGAAGACACACCGCCCGTGCGGAAACGGGGATTGATTCTTTGCACCAAACGCAAGCCATTCCACGGTAGTTCTCCATCATTTCTGGTTCCCTTGAGCCTCACGCAGGGGAATTTGTAGGGAGGCTGGAGGATACCACCAGGCTGGCGCAGAAATCTATTGCGGGGCGATCGTGAAAAGTGGCGGACGTGACGGGGTTCGAACCTGTGACCCCCTGCTTGAGGAATGCTCTAGGTCTTCCGAAAGGAGCGCCGTACGGAGACGGTATCGCACTCGGTTAAGCTCGCCAAGCGATCAAGGATTTCACGATAAATCTTAACTGGACATTTAAAATTCGCGTCCGACATCTACTCGGCGGCGGGGCAATAATTGGAAGCTAGCTCGATTCGTTTCCCATAATGAAGAAAGGCTTGTTTTCGAAGCTGGCGAATTTCGGGCGCAGGCGCTCGGTATTGTAGTGCATTTCGATATTCACCACTTTTTTGGCCCCAGCGATGGATTCGATCGGAATATCCCCGTAGCGGCCATTGCTGAGAACCACCAGCCGTCCGTGCACGCCGCGCAAAAGAAGATTGAGCGCGATATTGCCGTACACCATGGGCACGATGGAATCGATCACGTCCGGATCGCCGCAGCGGGCTAGATAGCCAAGCTTCTGGTTCACGACTTCGATTTTCTTCCCGTTGTTGAATTTTGCGGAAAGGTCCTTGATGCGTTCAGAAACGAGATCGCCGATGCCTCCAAGTTTTTTGTGGCCGTAGGCGTCGGTGGAGTCGCTTTCGAAAATCATTTCGCTACCTTCGAACGTCGCACCTTCTGAAACCAGCACGATGGAGTAGCGGCTGGGATTTTTCAGGCGGTCGGCGACGAGAAGCTCGGTGAGGCGTTCGATATTAAATTTGTATTCGGGAATCACACAGCGATTGGCAGCGCCAGCCAAGGTGGGAAGCATGGCGGTGTAGCCCGCGTAGCGGCCGAAGACTTCGATCACCATGAAACGCTCGTGAGATCCCGCAGAGGTGCGCAGACTGTTGACGAGCTGCAAAGTGCGCGTGACGCAGGTGCTGAACCCGATGCAGTAGTCCGTCCCGGGCACATCGTTGTCCATCGTTTTCGGTATGGCGACGACCTTGAAACCCTCGCGATGGAGCCGCAGACCATAACTCAGAGTGTCATCCCCTCCGATGGGGATGAGCGTGTCAATCTCAAGCCACGCTAGATTTTTGAGCACTTCGGGAGTGAGATCGTTTTTGTCGGCAGTGAATTTGCCCTTCAGGTGGTCGGGAACGTTGGCCTTGCTGACGCGGCTGGGATTCGTACGCGAAGAATGTAGGAACGTGCCGCCGGTGCGCCCGGCGCGATCGACGAGTTCTTCGTCGAGAATCACAAAATTGTCGGAGTTGTCGTAGCCTTTTTCGCGGACCATGTCGACGAGGCCGGCCCAGCCGTGCCGGATGCCGATGACCTGATAGCCTTCGCGAATGGCGCGAAGCGTAACGCCGCGGATCGCGGGATTGAGCCCGGGAACGTCACCACCGCCGGTGAGTATGCCGATAGCGCCTTTCTTCGTGTTTACGCTTACCATGAATCTGTGACTCGATCTTTCGCAGAATGTGGAACGGCCGAGCAGCGCTCCGGTCCCTCCATGATACCGCCAGGGAGCTTTCCGCCCAAGCCCTTGAACCTCACTCTTTTTTTAAGGACGGTGGTCATCACAGCAACGGCAGGCACCGTGAGCGTCTCAGCGACTTTAGCCGTTAATTAAATTTCAAATTCGAAGTCGCTCATTCTTACCGCTGCTTGTCCGAGATCTGAACTTCATTAGTTAAAGTGATAACAAAGACATGTTTGTGGGCAATCTGAATCGTCAATTTGTAGGGCTCAAAATCAAGGGTTTTCGAAGGATTTAGCGCGGAGGGGACTATCGCTGCTTCGATGGTTCAAAAGAATCAGGAGGTCACAGTTAGAGTCACTACAGTGGAGCAAGTAAATCGATGATAGCAACCCGTTGGTCATTGAAAGAATTGGTGGACGTGACAGGGTTCGAACCTGCGACCCCCTGCTTGCAAATCAAGGCGTCGCAAGAGCAGTTATTTGGAATCAGTGACTTACATTCTTGTTATTCGGTGGGATTGCAGTTATTTGGGCTGTTTCAAAGCGTTTTACGTACTTTTTCCGTACTCAACCGTGTCGTTTAATTCGAGCCAGATGGAGATGGCTGGATAACCGAAGGCATGGGCCCGTTTCCGACTACGAAATTGGATAACAATTGCGCCCCGGTTTCCGGCGTCGCCCCATTTACGAGTGCTGTAACGGCATCCGAATGCGAAAAGCTTTCTTGCAACGAGACCGAAGAAATATTCAACCCAGTCGCGTTCAACATAGGCAGAGGGTTCGAAATCGCTCCAGATGGAGTAGAGGCGAGGTTGCCAAGTGGGTTCGAAAACATCATAGACGGATCAAATGCGACGGGCGTTTGAGTGGGATTTGGGGCGAGAATCAAATCCGTAACGAACGTCGGTACCTTGCAAACCTGTACCGCCAATACGCCAAGCGCCAAAGTAAGCAAGTGACTTCGGCATCTTCGCCACAGTTGATTTTGATGCTGCCAACAGTACGCTAGGCGCTTGCATCGACTTCCGTCTGACTTTGGGTAGTCACACATACGGTATCCCCGGCTCTGGCCCCCGGATCGGGGATTACCAATTCGAAATAATCGTTGCAGGCTACGATGCAGATGAAAAAGCAAAAATTGAAAAACTCGCAATTACTCCGGTTGTTATAAAAGCTGCGGACGGCCACGATTACTGGTCGCACACAACTGCTCCGCCGGAAGCACCGGGTTCAGTCCATCCTGTGAACCGAGAACCTTAGATATCATCGAACTAATCATCATTTTAGTCCGACAGAAAAAGTCGTGTAAAATTGAGTGCTTGTAGAAGGGAGATCTTCTGCAGCACCCTCTAATGATGCTTCCGGCCAGTTCTCTCCTGCAGACGACTGACTTCCTATTTAGCCAGAGCTGCGAGCTCCGCATCGCATGAAGTCGTCCACCGGTCTGTACTCCAAGACTTTCCTGTTGATCCTGTTGATGGTGACCTTCGGTCCGCTCGGTAACGCCCTTCTCAGTAAGGGCATGAAGCACATCGGCACGGTGACGATTCGGACGTTTCCAGATCTTCTTCACATCCTCCATCAGGTTTTTATATCGGGTGTAATCTGGCTCGGAATGCTTTCTCTGATGATGTTTTTCGTGTCCTATATGCTCGTTTTATCGTGGGCAGACTATAGCTACGTTCAGCCAGCCTCTGCATTTGCCTATGGCGTTGTGGCCTTATGGGGTCATTTTCTACTGCACGAAACCGTCACACCAACTCGGTGGCTGGGCGTGCTGATCATTTGCGTGGGCGTTTTTGTTGTGGGGTACACACACCCTCGCACAACGGGACATAAATAATGCTCTGGGAAATCCTACTCTTACTCATGATTGTGATCGCCGGAACAGGAGGCGAGCTGTGCATTTCGCGAACGATGAAGACCGTTGGCGAAGTAAGAGATTTCAGTCCCATTAACCTGTTTCGCGTGATCGTCCGCGCGATGCATGTTGGATGGATGTGGATTGGTCTACTGCTGTCGATTGTTGCTTTTCTCGCCCTGCTTGGGGCGCTTTCGATTGAGAATGTAAGCTTCGTCGTACCAGTCACAGCGATTAGCTATGCAGCCGGCACTCTGGGTGGAAAAATCTTTCTCGGTGAACGCGTCTCGCTCCAACGGTGGGCTGGCGTGGCACTCGTTTGCATCGGTGTGACGCTGGTGTTCTTAGGTCGAAAGTAGGCTGGTTCTCCGCTTAAGTCTCGCGGTATTCACTGAAGCTAGGTGCCCGATATTTGGGGAACCGTTAGGTACCTAGCGGTTCAGAGCGAAAAATGTCCCAGCAAACCAATCTCAGCGGTCACTTTTCAACAGAACTCGGGGTTACTGGGAAAAGCAAACCGTCGCGAATGTAATATTCCCTATCTCGCCAGCGAACTGTCTTGCGAATGAAGCTGGCAAGCCAGATAAAGAAGGAGAAAGCATCCCATAGTGGGATCAAAAACATGGTTTTCAACAAGCCAGGCTGCTTGAGACCGCGAATGCCGATGCTCCAAGATATCGCGATCCGAAGTCCAAAATAACAGCCGATGTAGGCGAGAGCCACCCCCACAGAAGGATGAATCGCAATCGCTGCCAGGGACCACGGCAGCCCCTGCGTGAAAAGCAAACCGAGGTGTCCCCAGCGACGCATGTGACGCATCACTACCATCCAGCGCATGCGTTTGGCGAAGAGCTCCCGGAGCGATTGGCACCCGGCAAGCTTTATAACGATGTAAGGTAGAAGTTCAACGTTGTGCCCGTGCTCGGCGATCAGGCGGCCCACCAAGAGGTCGTCGCCAGGCTGGTTTGCGATCGCTTCAAGGCCACCGAATTCGGCCAGCCGCGCACGCGAAGTTGCAATCGTAGGACCGAGGGCGAACTTGATTCCTTCCAATTGCCAAGCAGCCAGGATTCCGGCGTAAAAATCCGAAACCATCCCTATGGTTTGGAGATCCTCAGCAAATGTTTCTGCATGTGCCGGCATGTAAAAGCAGGTCACAGCTCCGACTCTAGGATTAGCGAGGGGACCGACTACAGTGCGTAAGTAATCGGGCCGAACTCGAACATCACTGTCACCAATGACCAGAACTTCGTTTTGGGCTTCCCGGACGAGACGTCCCAATTTTGCGACTTTGTCGTTCGCGGCGTCGCTGCCAGAGCCAAACAGAATTCGAATCGGGCGCTCAGGGAAATCACGAATAAGTTTCTCAAGGATCGGAATCACAGGATCGTCAGTCTGGCCAACGCAGAATAGGAGCTCGTATTCCGGATAATCTTGACAACAGAAACTGGCGAAATTTTTGTAGGCCTCGGGGTCGAGACCGCGGATCGGTTTCAGGATACTCACCGGCGGTGTAAATGCATTTCGCGTTGGCGATTGCCTGAAGAATCGCCAGGAGCTATACAGAACAAGCAGGTAGTAGATGAAAGGCAGGGCTGCTACACCAAGAAACACATAAGTCGCGAAATTTGAGATCATTGATCCTCTGCCGTTTTAACGATGGAACATCTGAGGCCGCGCAAATAGAAAATCAATCCCAGGAAACCAACGAACGCGGACCAGATTCGCCAGCACAGCAGTGCATCTGCTCCTCCATGCAAACCGGTGATGTCGAAGAGAGCATTGAAAGCTGCCTCGCCAACTCCCAGCCCGCCTGGGGTCAAAGGTAAACTGTTAGCGACGTAACCCATCGGGATCACCAGGCACATTTTCATCTCCAGACCCAAAGGATTCACTATCAGCATCCCCAGTGCCGTGACCACCAGGAGAGACAAATTGGCCAGCATCGAAGCTCCAAGGGTTGATGCCAATATCCCCGGGCTGTGGCGATAAGCTCGGATCGTTTCGAGTCCGCGGATGGCAAGACTTCTGCACTTCGGGGATCCGAACGCCTTCCGCTCCAAAAGGCTGAGGATGGACGCGCTCCACAGACATATTATGAAACCGGCGAGTAAACACGCGGCGAGAAGCGCAGTAGTAACGAGCAGATACCGCAATAGTGGCACGCTGCGAATCAATTTGGGAAACATGGGAGCGAACAGCAAAGGCAAGAGGAGCATCGAGAAAAGGCCGATCACGCGGTCGAGAATCACAACAGTCATGATTTTAGTTCTGCGGCCGCTATTTTCTTTTGTCGCGTAAAAGAGCCTCGCGATATCCCCTCCTGCCGAACCCGGTAGAAATGTGGCGAAGAAAAACCCAACAAATGTCAGTTGCAAGGACATGCTTAACGGCAGATGCAAACCCTGCGGGCGAAAAAGCCAGGAAAGCCGCACCGACATCAAGAAGACGTCAAGTATAAGTAGCACGACAGCGGCGAGAGTGATGGGCCATGCCGTTGCAAGCTTAGCAAGCCCGCGCGGATCTATAATCCCGGATCTGGCGAGGTAAACGAGGACGCCGATGCCGATCGCGAGGCGAACGAGCGTAAGGAGAACTTTGAGCGCGGGACTCTTGGCAGGCACAGCTTCCTGTCCCAGGATCGATGTACTAATTGTCGGCATAATTCGCAACTATCAAGCATGCACCTCGATTTTCAAGAGACCGACACGGCGAATTGCTGGACACGACGACGGTGCGTTATGGTGGTCCGGAACTCGCCAGGGGGTGATTGGTAAAAAGAAATTTGCCACCGCTTTCGGCGACGAAAGCCAGTTGCGAACGGCCGACCAAATCCTCTAGTCGTGCCACCGCTGACTCAGTTGTCAAGAGATAATAACGTTGGGGCTCGACCCACAAATTCTTGAAATCCGAGTCCTGAATAAACACGTCTGGCGCTTCGGGAGCGTACGCGCCGTATTCGAGATTGTGGAAGCGACCGTTCAGAAGCAAGGCGCTTCTGTTTGTGTAGAAAAAGACGGAAGAAAAAGTGTAGTAGTGATGGTTCACTATCAGCGTACCCTCCGGGGATTTCAGGAGCGACTCTGCCAGCGGCCGTGACGAAAAGTAGGGATCAAATACTACAAGTGCCAAGCGAGCGGCGTGAAAGAAGACGACCATCATCAGAGCGGAAGCCAGGAACGCGCGCTGCCCAGTAGATCGAAGTGTCCCCAGTGTGCCAACAACAAAGGCAATCCCAGCGACGAGCAGTGGAATGCGAAGATACGCAAACGAATAGAGCGTGAGATCTTCGATATGGCCAAGAGCAAGTGAATAGACCGCTGGATGCGAGGTAAGAGCCTTCGAAATATCTCCGGACACAGAAATGTTGCGCACGTAAATAAGAATACCGATCGTCGCTAGAGCTGCTAATCCAGCGATCACGGAAATGACGCGCGTTCCTCGCCGGACCCAAGTCTCCTCTGTCGCCATCGCGGAACCCAGTAGCAGAGCGAGTGCTGGGTAGCAAGGCATCGAATAGTACTCCTGCGTTGTGGAAAACGTGAAGAAGACGAGCACAAACCCCGCCCAGCACAGTGCAAGCAATCTGGTTCGCCCTGCACGATCGATGGGCTTGAAAGAAAGCTTTGCGACGGCCGGAAAGTAAACGCTCCAAGGAAACAGCCAGACAAAATGCAACAACCAAAAGTAAAGACGCGGGACTGTGTTGTAATCACGTGGATAGCGTAAATTCAGGAAGCGGAGAAGTTGCTCGTTGATGAAGAAAAACCAAAGAAATCCATGGTACTGGCCAGGCCCACTGTGTAACGTGAATGCGAAGTAAGGAGGGTTCCGCAGAGTGGCCAGGACGTGCCAAGGAACAGCGATCAAAAGCACGATCAATGTTCCGCTAAAAACATGAAGGCGTTTCCAAGTTTCGACCGAAAAGAGCTGCTGCGTGAGAGAAAGATAAATGATCCCGGCGGCAACCGGGAAAACAATGGCGATCAGACTCTTCACTAATAGTCCGGTTCCAAGGCTAGCTGCCAGGACGAAAGCCCAAACGCGCGGATGAGGTTCCTCGTCGTCTAGGACTCGCAGGAACGCCCACATCGCCAAAGCTGTAGTCAACGTCAGCATCACATCCGGAATCAAAATTCGCGTAAACAGAAAGAGTCCGATACCTGTCGCCATGCATAAGCCTGCATAGAATCCTGCTGGCTTCCCGAATGCCCAGACGCCGAAAGCAGCTGTCAACCAGGCAAGACCCACGGCGGAAAGCGCAATGGGGATTCGCGCAGACCAGTCGTGAACACCAAAGATTTTGTAGGAACCCGCGATCAACCAGTATACGAGGGGTGCTTTTTCAAGGTAAGCAACGCCGTCGAGACGCGCCGTTACCCAATCACCGGAGGTCAGCATATTCCGGCTGATCTGAGCCTGGACAGCATCCACGTCGTCCATCAGAGATGGCGGAGAAATAATGCAACCCAGGTAGATTGCTGCTGCAAAGAGCAGAACAGCTAAGTAAAAGTAGCTGTTCTTTCCGGGATGCAATAAGCGGCCGACGGAGAAGATGTTGTATGAACTCTCCATTTTTTCATCCAAAGAAACAGAACTAACAAGCCCCAAAGGTGGTACCCGAAATTCGCACGTCTTTGGAGATGAGAGCTCAGATAGAACTCAATCACATTACGCCGGAAAAGCTCAGGATACGCGGAGGCACCAGCGCGTAGTGTGTCCACCAGGAACGAACGAAGGGGCCCTCGAAGCCAATCATGAACCGGAATATCGAATCCGATCTTCTTCCGGCGCCGGATTGCCGGCGGCAACTTACCTCTCATTAGTTCTTTAAGAAGAAATTTCTGACACGAACCGCGAATTTTGAATGACCGGGGGAGGGAGGCGGCAAATTCGACAATCCGGTGATCTAGAAACGGCGGCCGCACTTCGACCGAATGAGCCATGCTCATGCGGTCCACCTTTGTCAAGATGTCGTCTGGAAGATAATATTTCTGACCGAACCAGAGATAAGGCGCTAGTTCATCTTTTGACGGAATTTTCTCGAGCAGTTCTCCAAGAATTTGATTCAGTGAACTCGGAAGGGGACTTTGAAGGAGCGATTGTCTCTCTTCGTCGGAAAACGTACCGTTCCAGTAGACATGCGCCCGCGCAGGTGTCAGCAGGCTGCCTTGCAGGAAGCGCTTCAGCTTATATTCAAAGCTTATTTTATCGTCGGACACCGGCAAGCGACGTACCGCATGCAGCGCGAATCGCATAGACGACGATGGTAAGTGGCGCATCCAGCAAGCAAGGTGGTTCGCCCGATACGTCAGATATCCGCCGAACAATTCGTCGGCACCCTCACCACTCAGTGCAACTGTTGTTTTCCTCTTGCACATTTTCGAAAGAAACCAAACAGGCAGCGCTCCGGCATCTGCATTCGGTTCGTCGGAGTAATAGGCAAATTCCTCAATCGCGCCTTGCAGATCGGCATCCGGGTTAAGGTCCATATCCTCATGCTCAGTTCCGTACTGGTCTACGACCTGCCGGATGTATGGAGTTTCGTCGAAACTGCGGCCCCGAAAGGAAATCGAGAAGGTCTTCAGCCGGGAACTCGACTGTGTCGCGGCGTAATGCAGGATCGTCGATGAATCGATGCCTCCGCTGAGCCATATCCCCAGGGGGACATCCGAAAGAAGGTGCTCGCGCGTCGACTGCTGGAGAAGAGAATCGAGTTCCCGCTGGGCAGAGTCAAGAGTCCACTGACGAGATGGGCCGAGGGGCAAACGCCAATATGAGTCAGAGTAGACCTCACCGTCTCGCCACTCGAGCCAGCGTCCGGGCGGAAGCTTTTCGATTCCGTCCACGAGCGTCCACGGACAAGGCACATAGTTCAGAGACAAATAGCAATCGAGGCCAGCCAAACTCAACCTACGTTCAATCTCCGGGTGAACGAAAATGGCTTTTAGCTCTGAGCCGAAGAGCAGATCTTCCCCAAGACGTGCGATGTAAAGCGGCTTAATGCCTAACCGATCGCGGGCCAAGACCAGTCGTCTGCTCGATTCGGTCCATAGTGCAACCGCGAACATGCCCCGCAGCCGAGAAAAACAGCGCGTGTCCCATTGAAGGAATGCGCGAAGCACGGTTTCCGTGTCACAGTGGGAGCGAAATCGATGACCAAGGCTCTCCAGTTCGCTCCGCAGTTCTTTATGATTGTAAATTTCGCCGTTGAATACGATGGCCGTGTCTTCGGCCAGGATCGGTTGGTCACCCGAATCGAGGTCGATGATTTTCAGGCGAGTTGTGCCCATCGAAAAGAACTTCGATTGGAAAACGCCCTGCTGGTCCGGCCCGCGGTGAATCAGCGTTGCTATGGCCTTTCGAATGCGATCTGGATCGGGAGCCCAAGTTTTATTAGTAAAACCGACGATTCCACACAAGTTCTCACACCCCTCAGTGTATGGGAGCACTGACTGCCGGGCTCTCTTTGTGGCGGAGCTCATTGCGGGTACGGCGCCAGTTGACGTACGGCTGGATGAGAGATAGATCGATCCGATCCCGGTATTTCAGAGCGATATTCATGAGCGAGTCCAACAGTGAATGAGAAAGAAAATGAGGCTCCAAACCAAGATCGAGAAGTTTTGAATGTTTCGCGTTGTAATAGTGTTCTTCCGCCTCTACTCGCGGATCCGGCAAATGATTGACTTGGACTGTCATACCAAGCTTCTTCGCCGCTATTTTGACCATTTGCGCAATTTCTAGTACTGAAAATTGCTCTGTGAACTGGTTGAATACGCGGCATTCACCCCGATCAGCGGGGTTTAGGCATGCGATCTCAATACACCGCACGGTATCCCGAATATCGAGAAAGCCACGCGTTTGCCCGCCCTTCCCGTAAACGGTGAGCGGATGTCCGATAGCAGCTTGAATACAGAAACGGTTTAGGACCGTGCCAAATATTTCATCATAATCAAAACGGTTGACGAAAGTCTCGTCGAGCGCTACCTCATCGGTCACCGTTCCATAGACAATTCCCTGATTTAGATCGGTGGCCCGGAGTCCCCAAACCTTGCAGCTGAACATGATGTTGTGGCTGTCGTGCACTTTCGAAAGGTGATAAAAAGAGCCGGCTTGCTTTGGATAGGGGAGTACGTCTGTTCGACCGTTGTGTTCGATTTTGATGTAACCCTCTTCGATATCGATGTTGGGAGTGCCATACTCGCCCATCGTTCCGAGCTTCACCAGATGACAATCAGGGACGAATTCTCGAATCGCGAACAGCAGATTCAGAGTCCCGACGACATTATTCACCTGCGTGAAGACCGCGTGCTTCCGGTCGATCATTGAGTAGGGCGCGGCACGTTGCTCCGCAAAATGGACTACCGCCTCCGGCTCAAGCTCCTGGATCGCCGAAGAGAGAAATTCGTAGTCGGTCACGTCGCCGACGAAAAGCTCAATGGTATTGCCCGTGAGTGCCTGCCAAACCCGTAGCCTGTCCGCGAGCGGACGGATTGGAGTCAACGTTTGAGCTCCGAGTTCATGATCCCACTGGCGGCGCGCGAAGTTATCGACTATGGCAACCGAGTGTCCCCTGGCCGATAGATGCAAAGCTGTAGCCCACCCGCAATAGCCGTCTCCACCAAGTACGGCGATCTTCATGTACCCTCCGCGATATGTGCTTTCACCGACGCCACTTGTACGGTTTCGTTCGAGCTTTTTCGTCGACGAGAATCCCTGATACCAGCGATG
>Ga0182024_10011075_pt1 | contig 18205 bp, 13 predicted proteins | sample P32metaG_FD_120480 | JGI IMG/M metagenome (GOLD analysis project Ga0182024, IMG submission 120480) | Permafrost microbial communities from Stordalen Mire, Sweden - P3-2 metaG (Illumina Assembly) | ecosystem: Environmental > Terrestrial > Soil > Wetlands > Permafrost | place: Sweden: Stordalen... | reverse complement strand
GCCAAGTCAGGAGCGTGAGCAAAAAGAAAAAGCCCATCAGCACATTCTTGCGTTCGGTGATCCAGGCGACCGATTCCACCTGGACAGGATGCAGCGCGAAAATCGCCGCTGCCAGCCATGCGCCGGGCACGCGCAGTCGCGCCAGCACCCGCCACACCAACAGCGCATTAGCGGCGTGGAGCAGGAAGTTGACCCAGTGGTAGCCCGTTGAATTCAGCCCCCAAAGGGCACGTTCAATATAAAACGTGGTGTAAGTCAGCGGAAAATATTGGGAAGGCGAATCGAGGGAAAACCAGATGCGCGGCAGGCCATCCGGCGCGGTCAGCAATGGATTTTCTGTCAAGTATTGATCGTCGTCCCAGATGTATCTAGCGTGCCACGCCGGGTGGTAGGCAATGAGAATGGCGGCTACAAGAAGGCACCCAAGAAACCACGGTTGAACATTCGACCATGGACTTTTTCCGATTGGCGCGCTCATTCTCTTCGCAGCGTCATTCATTTCTGTCACTGATGCAAGGGAAGTCCTGCCTGGTAACGTTTCATCTCTACGCGGAACTTATCCGCCAGGTCCTGTCGTCCCGCCGTTTGCGCCAGCGCAATGGCCTTTTGCACGCTCTGCAGAGCGTCGCCCAATCGTCCGGTCTCGGCAAAAGCGGCGGCGAGCGTGTGGAGAATGACCGGGTTGCCTCCGCCGGTCAGATCATTGGCCTGCCGGGCCAGTTCCACCGCCTTGCTGCCGTTGCGCAGCGACGCTTCCGGACAAGTGGCCAGGAGCCACGCCAGATTATTTTGGACTTCCGGATTGACGGGTTTAATTTGCAGCGTCTTTTGGTATTGAAGGATTGCTTCGGCCGTCATTCCCTTTTGGGAAAATGCGTTGCCAAGGCCATAATGGGCATCCGCCGAATCCGCACTGAGCTCCAGCACTTTTTGAAAATGACCCATCGCTTCGTCCGCTCTTCCCTTTTGCAGAAGGGCGGTGCCGAGGTTGATGTGGGAGTCTGTGTTGGCCGGTTCAGATTGAAGCGCTGCCTGGAAATGACGTATCGCTTCATCCATTCTGCCCGTTTGGGCAAGAGCGAGGCCGAGGTTATTGTCGGCCTTAGCATAGTCAGGCTTGATCTCCAGTGTTTGTTCGTATTGACTCATCGCATCATCCATTCGTCCCTCCTGGAAAAGAACGAGGCCGAAATTGTAGTGCGCCATCCAGCAATTGGGATTCTGGCGAAGGGTGGCTTGCCAGAGGGTTTCGGCATTGGCATAGACCCCGCATTGCTTCCATGTCAATACTCCCAACACCAGCAGGAGCGCCGCGCCCGCCGCCGGTTTCCGTATTATGAGCGCGGTCGCCAGCGCGATCGGGCCGATGATGGCAAAATACTGCCAGTGATCGGCCACCAGTGAAAAGCGCATGAAGTAGATGTTGAGAAATCCGAGGACGGGCACGAGCATCACAGAGAAATATCCCAAGGCGAACAGCGCGCCTTGGCCCCAGCCATCGCGGCAACGCCAGCACATCCATAATCCCGCCACCCAAAAAACCAGCGGCACATACGAGAGCGGGTTGCCTGCCGGAATTTCCCAGCGCGGATAGACAAAACTCAAATTCAGTGGCAGCAGCGCCTTGCCCAAATAGAACCACAAGACCCAGCCCGCTCCGGCCAGCCGCCTCCAAAAGCTGTCCGTGCGAACCACTTCGCCAACAATATTCGCGCGGTGTTGAATCCAAATGGCCCCGAACGATCCGGCTGCCGCCAGCGCGATAAAAATGAGGTTGCGCTGCACATCCTTGCGCTCAATGCGTCCACGCCGCCACCAAGCCAGGCCCAGCAGCACGATTGGCAGTGGCACCACGGCTGTCTTGCCCATCAGCGCCAGAAAATACAGTCCTGTCGAAAGCCAATACCACCGCCGCCGACCCGAGTCTTCGAATGTCAAATAACACCGCAGTGCGGTCAGAAAGAACAGCATTGTCAGCGTGTTCTTGCGCTGGGTGATCCAAGCCACGGATTCGACGTTGACCGGGTGGACCGCGAAAACCGCCGCCGCCAACCATGCGCCCGGAATCTTCAAGCGTAAGAGAAGGTGCCACAAAAGAAGCGCACTGCCCACATGCAGCAGAAGGTTGTCTAGGTGATAGCCCAGTGGGTTTGCGCCCCACAGCCGCCATTCCAGCCAAAGGGAGGTGATAGTGACGGGAACGAAGTCATCCGCGGCGCGATTGAACCAGGCGCGATACCAGCCGCCGGCCTGATGAATCAGTGCATTATTCAAGAGCATCGCGTCGTCGTCCCAGATGAATCCTGCGTGCCATATCGGTTGGTAGGCAGCGAGGGTGACGGCTACCAGGAAGAACCCCGGCAGCCAATCACGACGCCACGAGGACGGCAGAAAATCCACCACAACAGAATCCTGCCAGAAAGGCGCAAGGGCCGTCAACCCGCCGCATCCCCTCAAAAAATCGGGTCGTTTTCCTTCAATTCCTGTTGAATCTGAACAAGTAATGCGTTAAAAGATAGCGATGACACTGGTTGCCGCTTGGCGGATTGGCCTGGAGTGTAAGGTTTTCCTGGCAAAGATGGTGATGAGGTCGATGAAGAAACGGATGGCTTCAAGCCTCATTATGGAAAACTTCTCTCCGCGTGTCCTGATGGTAAAAACGTTTGTGTTGCCACCATGAAAACCAACTCGTCCGAACGCCGTGTCGTGATTACTGGTATGGGGGTCATTTCACCCAGTGGCAAGGATTTGGTCACCTTCTGGTCGAACGTGCGCAGCGGAACCAGCGCGGCCGCGCCCATCGTTCGTTTTGACGCCAGCCGGTTGCCGGTCAAAATTGCGGCGGAGGTCAAGGATTTCGACGTTACGGAATTTATCAAGAGCCGAAAACCGGGACGGTTCGATTTGAGCATCCAATATGGGGTGGCGGCGGCGGCACTGGCGGTCACCGATGCCGGAATTGACTTGACTGTTTTGGAGGCGGACCGGGTGGGCGTGGTGGAGGGAACAACGATCAGCGGCGCGGAAAGCGTCATCAAGTTGCGCGACAGCTACAGGGACGGCAACAGTAATTTCCGCGCTTTGCATCCTTACAACGTCGTGGCGGGCTATTGCGGCGAGGGCAGCAGCACAATCAGCCTGCACTTGGGAATTCACGGCCATGCCGTAACGTATTGTTCGGGGTGCGCGTCCGGCAGCGATGCCATCGGCCATGCCACGCGCATGATCCGGCTCGACGACGTGGATGTGGCGGTGGCGGGGGGCGCGGAAGAGACTTTTGAATTGCTGCACGCGAGTTTTTGCCGGGTGCGGGCCATGACCGAACAGACCGGAAGTCCGGGCGAGGCCATGCGGCCATTTGACCGATCGCGCGATGGTTTCGTGATGGGGGAAGGGGCGGCCTTTTTTGTGTTGGAAGAGATGTCGCACGCCTTGGGTCGCGGCGCGCGCATTTATGCGGAAATTGCCGGGCACGGCCACAGTTGCGAGGCCTATCACGCGACCGATCCGCATCCTGAAGGCGTGGGTTATGTGCGGGCGTTTGAGAAGGCGTTGCGCGACGCGGGCGTGAATCCTTCCGAAGTGGATTATATCAACGCTCACGGCTCAGCTACGCCTTTAAACGACCCCATCGAAACCAAGGCGATCAAAAAGGTGCTGCGAGAACATGCCAAACGAGTGGCGGTCAGCGCGACCAAGCCGATAACGGGGCATTTGATGGGCGCGTCGGGCGCGATTGAGACGATGATCTGCGCGCTGACCATCTGGCATAAGGAGATTCCGCCGACGATCAATCTCAATGAGCCGGAAGCCGGCTGCGATCTGGATTATGTGCCTGGCACAGCCCGGTCCTTCCCGGTGAAGGTAGCAGTGAATTTGAACGCAGGTTTCGGCGGGCGTTATGCCTCCCTGGTGTTAAAGAAAGTTTGAAGCGCCATGAACATGCTCAATGTCATCGGTCTGACGGCGCTAGCGGCAACACTGTTTAATATTATTTTGACAGTGCTGGTGCTGGGGCGGGATTTTCGTTCGAGGCTGCACCGCGTTTACATGGTGTGGGGCGTGGCCGTCACGCTGTGGAACTTCGGCGCTTTTCATCTCAGCCAAAACATCAGCCACGACGACGCCTTTTTTTGGGCCAAGATTTTGCAGTTGGGCGTTATTTTTCTGCCTATCACCCTTTTCCATTTGGGTCTGGTTATTTCCAAGACGAGCATCGGCCGGATCCTGCCGGCCTTGTATGTGATCCATGCCTGTCTGGCTATCAGCCTCCTTTTCAATTGGTTCATCGTCGATGTGCGATTGCTGCCAGTGGGCTACTGGTCGGTTCCCGGTCCGGGCTTTCATGTTTTCGGTTGTCTTTACGTGCTGGAGACGGTCGCGTTCTTTGTCATTTTGTACCGCAAGCAAAAGGTGGCGCCACCCACGTTGCGCACGCGCGTGCGGGCGCTGTTAGTGGCCATTGTCGGGTTGTGGACCTTCGGCTGCAACGACATGATGCCGATATTAGGCCGCGACACCTACCCGGGAACGAATATCCCATTCTTTCCGATGGGCAGCCTGGCCGCGATCTTTTATGTGGTGATCATTGGCTATAGCGTCTTGCAGCATCAACTGCTGGACATTCATGTGACCATGAGCCGCTTTGCGGCGCAATTCGTGCGGCTGCTCTTCATGGTGCTGGTGGGTTTCGCGCTGCTTTTGATGCTGACACTCTATTATCCGAAGGGCTTTTCGACTTTTTCGTTTGTTGCCTCGATGGGAGTGCTGACCGTCAGCGCGGTGGTGGCGGCGTTTTTCTTTCCGCAATTTTTCGGCAAGGGCAGCGACGCATTGGAACGGAAGATTCTGGGCGACCGTTTTGAATACCACGCGCGAGTAAAGAGCTTGATCGAAACCATGAAGTCCTTTCCCGAGCCGGAATTCCTGTTGCAGGAATTGGATGGCTTGCTGGTGAGCACGATGAAGGTGCGAAGTTATCAGATAATTCTGCTGGATGACGCGACTCGGGGTTTCGTGCTATTGCACTCGCATCCGGCCAGGACGGCCATCGATTTGTCCGATTTGGGCATTGATTCGCCCGTCTTCAAATTTTTTCAGCAAACCCACGCGAAGTCCCTTTCCTGCAACCTGGTTTATGACGCGGACCGGGAATCGGTCTTGCAGCGGGATGCGCGCCAGCAATTGAAAGGCTTTGAGCCTGAATTCTGCTTTCCGTTTTTTGCCGGGAACGATCTGGTGGGGTTAATGTTGATGGGGCCCAAGGAGAATGGGGACCTCTTTACGCCGCATGATTTGCGATTGTTGACAGAACTGTCCTCCAACCTGGGCCTGTTGCTGAACCAGATTCGCCTGCGGCAACAGTTGCAGACGGTGCATGAACAGGATTTGATGGGCCGCATGTCGCGCGGTCTGGCGCACGATCTGAACAACTTGCTCACCCCGGTGCAAACGTTGCTGCAATTGCTGCGCGAATCCAAGATGAACCAGGAGACGATCGACGAATTGCTGCCCATGGGCTTGCGCAACCTGGAAACCGTCCGCACCTATGTCAATGAGGCCCTTTTCTTTTCCCGCTCGTCCAAGCTGCAAGGCAAACCGGGGTTGCTGGACGAAACAGTGCGCGAAGCCATGTCGCTCGTGCAGGCCAATGCGGCCGAAGCCAAGGGCATCAACATTACGTTCCAATGCGAGGGCGAAGTGGTCATAGAAATGGACAATGTTTTGATCAAGCGCCTCTTGTGCAACCTGCTTTCCAATGCGGTCGACGCCTCCCCTGCCGGTTCGCAAATAGAAATTCAACTGGCCCCTTTGCCCAAGACTGAATTGAACCGCGATTGGTACCGGATCAAAATCATGGATCATGGGGAAGGCATCAGTCCGGAAAATCTGCAACGGGTCTTCACCCCCTACTTTACGACCAAGAATACCGGGGATGGCAAACGCGGTTTTGGCCTTGGCTTGGCCATCGCCCGCAACATCGTGCAGTTGCATGGCGGGAATCTCAGCATTACGAGCAAAGAGAAAAAAGGGACCACGGTGCAAATTGATTTGCCGAGCAAGCTGACCCAATCGAAAAATCAATTTCAAGCGGCGGGCGGCCAAAGGCTGGGAATGGTGACGGCATGAGGACTGTCGTGGTCATTGCCCCAAATCCCTCCCTGGCCGCCGCGGTGCGCCATGCGCTGGGGCCGGAACGCTATCGCGTCCTGGAGCGCGCCGAATTGCGCGAGGAGGAATTGCGCCAGACCGCTTCCGCCGTGGACGTCTGTATGTTTGACGTTGACTTGACGACGGTCGAGCCCATCCGCCAAATCCAGCGCCTCCGCCGCGCGCTTCCGCGCTGCCCCATCATCCTTTACGCCTCGGAAGCGGAGCGAAGCTGGGAGGAGGATGCATGGCTCCTTGGAGTCAGTCACATTTTAAGCAAACCGGTGCGGCCGGTCCTGCTCAACTCCTTGCTCGACCGCCTTTTCAGCGCGGGCGCATCGCTTGATCCGCGGGCCGCCGAAGAAGCCCGGCCGCGTGCCGAAATCAAGCCGGGGACGGACTCGGGCCGGATTTCCACGCGCACGCTTGAGACGTTGCGCAATTATTCCTCGATTCTCTCCCACACGCTTTGCGCCGAATCAATGTTGAGGGAGTTTTTGCTTTTGCTACGAGAAACCATCGGCGTCAACCGGTCCGCGATTTTTCTGCGCCGGCCGCCGGGCGCTGCCGGGGAGGGGCCGCCAGAGTCGGCGCAACGGTTGTATTCGGCCTGCGCCATGGGACTGGCGCCGGGGGTGTTGCAACATCTGGAACTAACGCTGGAAAGCGGAATCGGCGGCTGCCTTCTGCGCTCTGGCCGCCTCTTGCGCCGGGACAGCGCGGAAGTGGAAAAGGATCCGCAAATGCGGATGGAATTTGACCTGCTGGGCGCGCAGGTGGCGATCCCCGTTTTGGATCGGGAAACGCTGGTTGGGGTAATGGTGTTCGATGAACGCGTCACCGGGGAACCCGTGAGCAACGAGGAGCTGGCGTTGATCTTCCATTTGCTCGAACCGCTTGGTCAGGCAGTCAAGAATATCTGGCTGCACGACAAGGTCTCGGCCGGGCACGAAATGATGTTTGACATCCTGCGCCAGCTCAAGAGCGGGTGTGTGGTGGTGGGGCACGATTTGACCGTGCTTCATGCCAACGAAATGGCCCGCATTTGTTTCCCGCGCCCGAACCGGCCGGCTGGCAGCTTCGATTTCAATGATCTGCCGCAAGTCATCGGCAGCAAGGTTTTTGAAGTGCTGCAGACAGGCCAGACCATTGGCGATTTCCATTACCGGCCCGTGACCGCGTCCGGGCAGCATTATCAGGTCACCATTACGCCGTTCCGCCGCGACAATGCCGCGGCGCCGACCGCGGCGTTGCTCGTGGTGGAAGATTGCGCGCCAGCCGACCGCATCCGGCATTTGGAAATCGAGACGGCTAACTTGCGGCTTGTCCAGCAAATGGCCGAGCGCCTGGCGCACGAGATTGGCAACGCCGTGGTGCCCATTTCCACCCATCACCAACTGTTCAAGGAACGCATCGGCGACGTGGAGTTCCAGGAATCCCTGGCCACGGCCATGGAAGAAGGGGTCAAACGCGTCAGCCGCCTCGTCGAGCAAATGCGTTTCCTGGCGCGCGAACGAGTGGGCAAGCTGGAATCGGTTCCTGTCAAACAATTGATCGAGGAGGCCTTCCGCGAAGCGCGGGCCTACCATCCCTCCGCCACCGTCCTGCTGCAATTTGAATCCTCCGGCGAGCCTTTGAGCGTGTCGTGCGACCGGCAGGGAATGCAACACGCCTTTGCCGAAATCATCCTCAACGCCTTGCAAGCCAACACCCAATCCTGTCAAGTGCAAGTTCGCACACGCACCGAGACCGATTCCAGCGGTTCGCGCTGGGCGCAGATCGAAGTGCAGGATAGCGGGGCCGGCTTCAGCGCCGAGGCCGCAGGGAAGGCGTCCGAGCCATTTTTCACCACCCGCAACGTGGGCTTGGGGCTGGGCCTGGCCGTGACCGACAAGATCATCCGGACCCATTGCGGCCGGATGGAAATTCCCCCACCCCGAACCGGTTCCCCCGGGCTGGTTCGCGTTTCGTTGCCCTTGGGTCCTGTGCTAGGGCCAGTTCCGCCGGCCAAGCCGGTAGGCCATTAAATCAATTCTTTGGACGAGTAAGGGTCAATCCTCATCGTCCCCGTGGATCGCCCAATCGGGATACGGCGTCTGCGGGCCTTTGGTCGCGCGCCACAGGATGTGGTTGAGCAAATCATCCGGGCATTGGTCCGGCTGGTCTAGGGGCAGGCGCGCGGATATTTGGGCGTCTTTGCGCAGTTGCCGGTCGGAAATCTCTTTCGTCTCGGGGTTCATCCGGTCCAGCGGCACGGTGTTCGGCACGGCGTCGAAGGGAGTGAAATCTGGCGTATTGACAAAGCAGTCAAACATCGGCGTGGCCGTGGCGTCCATTTGGTTCATGGGCGGGAGGCCGAGCATGAGTTCAATGGTGCGCAAGATGCTGGTTTGATTGTATTGCGTGCTGATGACCTTGCCGCGTTTGGCGTAGGGGCTGGCCAGATACGCCGTGGTGCGATAGCCGCTCACATGGTCCCAACCGAATTGCGGATCGTCTTCGACGGCGAAAATGCAGGTGTCTTTCCAGGACCGGCTGTGGCTGACCGCTTCGAAAACCTGGCCGATAGCCAGGTCGTTGTCCGCCGCCATTGCGTCAGGTGTCGGCATATTGGGCTTGGTCCCGTCGGTGTGATCGTTGGGCAGCCAAAGTATGACCAGGTTCGGGAATTCGCCCGTCTGGTCAAATCCCTTCATGTCCCGGATGAATTGTGCGGCGCGGAATACGTCGGGCACGTTCAGGTCCCAGCCAATCGTGTTGGTGGCGATGTAATTGCGCAACGTGGCAACCGTCGGCGTGCTCCCTATCGAAATGGATTTTGTGCCGCGGTTCAATTCGCGGTAGATGTCCAGGAAATGCGGAGGTTCGGGGTGGCGCGTCGGGATTTTCCACCGCCGGAAGCCGAAGGTGAATTCGCCGTAGTCGCGCAGGGTTTTGCCGTGGGCGAGAGCATCGTCCCAGATAAAACCCGTTGGCGAATAAGCCATCGCGTCCTCGCCCCCGGCCTCACCGCCGAACGGATAACTGCGCGGAAAACCGGCAAAAATTTTCTCCATGTAATCCGTGGCCAGCGCGCTATCAGCCCATTGGTGGCCGTCGGGGCTCCGGCTGCCGCAGCAGTAGGTGTTGTCCAGCAGCACAAAATCGCGGACCAGCTTGTGCTCGTTCGGAGTAATTTCCCTGCTGAAAATGCAGAGGGCGGAATCGCCGTTGCCTTCGATGACATCGCCCAGCACCTGGTCGTAAGTCCGGTTCTCCTTGATAATATATATGACATGTTGGATCGGGCTGGGTTCGCCAACGCGTTCCGGAACGGGGACCGGCGCCTGGCCGGGCCGGGCCGGAAGGCTCGCCGCAGCCAGCAGCGGGTACCGCATGTCGGCCAGCGCCATGCTGGTCAACCCGTCCAACTCCCGCTGGCCCGGCACTGGGACTAGTGAGACCGAGCCATGCCAATCCGTCGAGATGAAGGCCTTCCGGCTGTGGAACTTGTTTGGATTTTCCATGTCCCCTTTGATATTCGCCACCGCAATGACCTTATGTTTGCAATCATAGACAATTGAGCTGGGAAACCAGCCGACTGGCACCAATCCGAGCAGCTTTGATTTTCCAGGCTCAAAACGAATGACCGCCACCGCGTTTTGCGTTCCATTACACACGAAAAGAGTGCGGCCCGCCTTGTCGAAAGCCAGCGCGTTGGGCTGGGCGCCGAACAAATCGCCGGGGTTCTGGCGCGCGCAAATGGATTCCACGATTTTATCCGTGCGGGTGTCAATGACGCTCAGATTGTCGCTGCCAGCGTTGGCCACCACCACGTACCGTCCGTTAGGTGAGAGGGCGACGCCGGAGGCATGCAAGCCGGCGAGAATCTCGACTGGCGGAGTGTCAAGATTAAGGTTGATGACGGAAATTGACCCTTCGTTGGGAACGCCATGGAGGGAATTGACGCGCACGAATGTATTTTGCCCGGCGGGCCCGGTGAGACTATGCGCGTCGGGCCGGCGTCCGCCCCAATTGCTGACATAGGCCCTTGTTGGGGAAATTACAACGTCATAAGGTTCGACGCCCACGTCCCATAGCCGGAGGACCAGGCCGGTGACGGCGTCCAATTCCGCCAGGCGGTTGGAAAGATTGAGCACAACATAAAGGCGTTTGCCGTCCGCCGAAACGGCGATGCCGGCGGGGATTTCATTCGTGCGCGAGGCGGCGTTGCGGACGAGAGGGAGCGGGATGGAAAAAAGCCCTTTTAACGTGTGATCCGCTTGCACGGCGAAGACCTTGATGTCGCCGTTGACATTGGCCATGTAGAGGCGCGAGCCGTCTGGCGAAAAAACCAGGCCGGTGTAGCTGATCTGCCCCTTCAAATCCGCGGTGGGCGTGGCGTTGCCAGCGGGTCCGGGCGGCCGGTATTCCCCGACATCGGGGAGCGGGACATGTTGCAGGATTTTGCCGGACAACGGATCAAGCACCACCAGCTCATGCGTTTGTCCGGAGGTGACGAGCAACCGTTTGTTGGGACTAAGGGCCAGGGCCAGCGGTCTCATGCCCGGCAATTCAACCTGTCTCCCGGCCGGTGTCACCAGTTGATTGACTGGCGTCTCAAACCCACCGGCGCCGTTTAGTCCGACTGGGTCCGACGAGTTTTCCGCCGCAATCGTCGGCAAGCAGGCCAATAGGATCGTGGAGACGCAGAGTGCTGGGAGCTTCATATTGCGTGTTTAAATCAAAAGATCATTCCCCTCCTTGGCCCGGCCGGATAACGGGCATGTCCGGCTTGCCGCGGTCAAGAAACGTGGCCACTCCGGCTTGATTGGTCACTTGTCCGCGAAGCATGGCGAGGATCAAATCATGCGTCAAGACGGTGTTGAACTGGTGTGAATAGGTGATGGATCCACTTACTCCCGGACTTTTCACCAGGAAAGGCACTCGGTGATCCGATATTCCTTCGTATAATTGCGATTGCCGCCACCAATGGTCGGCGCTGAGGATTACCCAGGTTTTGTCCCATTGGCCGTCCGTTTCCATCGTGCGCCGCACTGCGCCCAGTTCGCGGTCCGCCAGCATGAGATTGTTGAAATAACCGACGGGCGGCTCAATGCCCAGGCAAGTGAATGTATTTTGTGCGGGCAAATAAACGCCCGGCAGGTGCGGCGGCGGCAGGTGCAGCAAAATCAAGCCATAGGCTGGATTGCCCGCCACCTCGAAGGAGTCCTTGAGGCTGTCCTGGCATGTATTTATGAAAAGCTGGCGGATGTGCATGTGTCCCGTCAGGCTCGCGATTTGTTGTAGTATTGACGTACCAAAAGTCGCCGCCCGAGCCAGTTCAAAACCCGGAAAGGGATACCATGAACAATAGTTAAGACTGCCGCCCAGCAGGCGCGCGTAGGGATGATACCACCCGACCAGCGCGGTATTCACTCCCAGCTCATGCGCCTTTGAAAAAACCGACGGCACAGTGCTCCAGTCCACGGTCAAGCCGGTGTCGGCCGGGGTCAGCGCCAGGTCGCAGTCGTTGACTTCAACCGCTGAAAGACGCTGTCCCGTGATCAGTGCGGGCATGGAGATGATCGTGGAACTGCCGGGCGGAAAGGCGTGATCGGCGAATAATGACTCTGCGCGCAACCGGTCAAATTCAGGCAGCGCCGTCCCGACAGGCCGTTTTTCAAAAGCCAGACGGAAATCCGTTTCGTCAAAAATAATCCAGAGGACGCGCGACTGGCCTTCATGCGACGGGAAAAGCGCCGGCGGCGGAGGCGTGTAGGTGCATTGTTGCAGATGCATCACATTCAGGCAAAGCAGGATGATTTTAACCATGGTCCATAACGCTGTTGGAAATGTGATGCTTATGACCACGGCGGCACCGCGCGCGATCAGGCGGTGTTTCCAGAATAGGGCGGCCAGAATGACCGCCACGACCAGGATCATCAGAGGGTTTTTAAAGAAGCCGCGCAATCCGCCAAATTCCAGGGCGAAAACTTGCACCCGTAAATAATCCGCCGGAAATAAGAGCAGACCCAGGAATAATAGCTCCAAGAGCAGACAAAGAATCTTCGATCGCGAATGCCTCCAAACGCCGATTCCCAGCCAGATCATCACAGTCACCCATAAAATATTTGCGGCCAGCGCCAAAAGTTCAACGGGCACCACCGGCAGCTTGTGGAAGTAACGGTTGTGATCGAATAACAGGTGCGACGAGGGCCGCACAAAACACCAGGTAGCCAGTGTAAATGCAACGATGCCGTCCTTGATCTTCCGCTTGAGCGAATAGGGCAGCGGGATGTAGCCAGCCGAATTTTCTGCGGCGGGCGCGTTAATAGCCGGCGGGTTCAACGGGCGCCTTTCCTTCTCAGGCAATACATCGTTCGCCGCGTGCCGGGCAGCGACAGGGTTCTGACGATTTCAAAATGCGCCGCGCACGCTTCGGCAAAGGCCGTTTCATTTAGCACCGTGTGCAAATGGACGCGTCCTCGCGTCAATCGCTGGAACATGGCGTCTTGCGGAGCAATAAATTCGATGACCAGCAGCGCCGTGGTTAATTCCGCGGCCAGCCCCAAAATTTCTCCGAGCGGAATGCGTTCCGTCACCAGCAAATGATGCAGTAAGGCCAGCATCAACACCCCATCAAACGTCCCGGTCGCACGGTCCAAAAATGACAAGGATTCCTGGTTGCGCCAGCCAGTCGCCGGAGTGGGACGGGCCAGATTCACCACCAGCGGCAGGATGTTCAATTTCATTTCGCATGCGCGCCGCCAGATTTCTCCGACGCAAACGGGATCCAGGTCAACCGCAACCACCGCCGCCCCGGCTTGCGCCGCCAGTGCGCTGAAATGGCCGGTGTTGGCTCCCGCATCCAGCACGCGCGCCGGCTTGAATTCCGCCAGCGCCTCGCTCACGAATCTTTCCTTGGCCGCAAAAGCCGGATCATTGTAGCTGTGCGCCGACATGTAATCCGACCAGGTGGATTTCTTTTGCGCCGCCGGTCGGAGCGAATCCAGTGCGCGCCTCATGCGAGTGAATACCGACTCGACGATATAGCGGGCTTTTTCCACGTTGGCCAGCAAGCGTGTTTCGTAGATTTTCTGGTTGTCCGGGCTGACCCGGCGCGAAAGCCAGGTCGGAATGGACGCGAGCGAAAGTATGCGTGGATGCAATCGCTCCCAGGGCCGGCACAGGCGGTAAATTTCCTCCGGTTCCAGTCCATCGCGATGAGTGGTGAAAATATCGGCCAACGGAAGGCCCCACCTCCGATTGGCCAGCAGGGGCAGCAGAAATGCGCGGATAAATTGCGCGCAGGGTTTCCACGCCGGGTCGCCCGGGTTGCGGCGCTCGAAAGAGAGCATGTCAATGAAGACCGGTTCGCTGCCGCGAAATAAAACGTTGGACGGGGCCGCGTCTTTCAACCCGTAATCCTCGGCCAGCACGGCGCGGCCCAGGTCGAGCGTCAGCCGGCCCGCCTCCCACAACATTTCCGGGGGCCATTCCAACGGGTAACTGGGAAACAGAATGCACTCGTGCTCGAAGAGGGTGGCGCCCGGCCACGCGGCTCGGATGGAGTTCAACGCGGTCGAAGCATAACGGGCCGCGATTTCAACTTCATCAAGGCGGCGGGTGGAGACCAGCTTTTTTTTGCGAGGTAATCGTGCGTGGCGCGCGTTTTCAGGAAGCCGTCAAATTCTGCCACATTTTCCGCGCCAACCACTCGCACCACCCCACGTTCAAAAACACAGCAACATCCCATCGGGTCGCGAAACGATGGCGCAGGTTGGGGCATTAAAAATGGTCTGCCTCCACTTTGTTTTCTTTGTCCACCGCGAGATTAATAGGGGAAACACCGGGTTTTTGTCCAATCCGAAAAATCTTGCCCATGATTCGGCCAATCCACTGTCGCGTTTTCCTGAGATAAAATAAAACGCCAACAAAGACACCGATAATCGACTGCCATACAAACGCGCCCGTGCCTAGATCAATATACCCAAAAATATGCATAACTTAGTTATCCAATGCGGTGGCTGCGCTCAAACTTCGCGCCAATGTAAGGGAAAACCCTACCAATTGGAAGGAAAAAATGCAAAATGTTCCAAGAAAACGCAAGAATCTGCGAGTGGTCCTTCGGTTGCCTTAAGAGGCGGCCGGTTCGTCCGTTTCCAGGAAGCCGGAAAGCTGCCGGATGCGGGTGGGATGACGCATTTTCCGCAGCGCCTTGGCTTCGATTTGGCGAATGCGCTCGCGGGTGACCTTGAATTGTTTACCGACTTCTTCCAGCGTCCGCGAATAGCCGTCACCCAGCCCGAAGCGCAGTTCCAGCACTTTCCGCTCGCGTTCTGTCAAACTGGACAAGACGTCGCCCAATTTGTCTTTGAGCAAACTATAACTCGTCATTTCGGACGGGTTTTCCGCCGCCTTGTCTTCGATGAAGTCGCCAAAATTGGTGTCCTCGCTGTCGCCGACCGGAGATTGCAGGGAAATGGGCTGCTGGGCCATTTTCAAAACGGCGCGCACACGCTCGACGGGCATTTGCAATTCATCGGCAATTTCCTCGGGCGAAGGCTCGCGGCCGAAATCCTGGATCAATTGTTTTTGCACGCGCATCAACTTGTTGATCGTTTCGATCATGTGCACGGGAATACGGATGGTGCGGGCCTGATCGGCGATGGAACGGGTGATGGCCTGACGAATCCACCAGGTGGCGTAGGTGGAGAACTTGTAGCCGCGACGATATTCAAATTTTTCCACCGCTTTCATCAAGCCCATGTTGCCCTCCTGGATCAAATCAAGAAAGGAGAGGCCGCGGTTGGTGTATTTTTTGGCGATGGAAATGACGAGGCGGAGATTGGCCTCCACCATTTCTGTTTTGGCTTGAATCGCTTTTCTGGCGAAGTGCTGCAATTCGAGGTAGGCCTTGAGATAGGCCGCACAGGGCATGCGCACGAATTCCTCCAAAGCTTTGATCTTTCTTTGCTCGGATTGAACGATGTGATGGTGCTGGGCCGACTTGCGCTGCTCCTCGATATCGGTGATACAGCGCAGGCTCAACTGCATTCTGTCATGTATATTATCCGCCACCAGCGCCATTTCCTCGATGACTTTGTGCTTGTAAAAAAACCGGTTGAAGCAGCGCTGCAGTTTCTCGTCCAGCTTCTTGAATTCGCGCGCCAGCCTTTCCCCCGCCGCCGGCTTCTCCGCCAGGGTGTTTTGCCAGGCGGCGTAATTGTCGTCCACCTCCTGGTCCAGGGCGCGGACGTGTTTGAGCAATTTGCGCAAATCCCGCAAATGGTTCTCCCGCCCCTCCACCTTTTTGTCAATAATAACCCGGTCAAAGCGTTCCTTGGGCGGCTCAGAAATAAGTTTTTCGGCCAGGGCAATGTGTTCCTTGCCGGCGAAGCCGAAGCCGTAAATAATGCGTTTGACCTCGTTCTCCGCCTCTTCAATGCGCTTGGAGATTTCGACTTCCTGCTCGCGCGTCAGCAAGGGGACCTGGCCCATTTGCTTGAGGTACATCCGCACCGGATCGTCCAGGATGTCCAGGCGCATCTTGTCCTCATCCTCGTCCGGCTCCGGCTGCTTGACGCGGTCCACCTCGGCCTGGTCAACGATCTCCACTTCCAGGGTGCGCAGTTTGCTGTAAAGATCGTCCAACTCCTCGGGTGAAACGACCGCATCGGGCAGGGCGTCATTGATGTCCGTATAAGTGAGGTAGCCTTGCTCCTGCGCCAGCCGGACCAGTTCTTTGACTTTTTCGGCCAGATTCATGCCGGAAGCCTTGAGCCCCCTGTGGCCGTCGGGCGAAATCGCCAATTCCTCCCGGGCCGCCGCGGTGTGCGGCGCGGACGAATCGGACGGGGCGGCTTTTTTCGCGGTCCGTTGGGAAGAAGGCTTGACCTTCTTAGCCGCAGACTTCGCGTGTGGTTTCACCATAATTTTTTAATGGCAACGGTCAAATTACAAATGGCCAATAATATGGTAACCCATTGCGTTGTTCGTCAAGGCGTTTGGCTAAACTTTTTGTGTTTTAAATTGAGATTTTCCCCGATAGGTTGGCACACGGAATGCGTGCATTTTATCCCGCAGCAAACCCATTTTTCACAGGGAAGATAAATCGGCCTCTTTTGGCGCGTCTGCGGGCATATGCCAAGAGGACGATCAATCGACTCGTGCAGGCGCACTGAAAATCGGAATTTAATCCTGATTTGCTCAAAGATCCCACCCCCAGCCCAACGGCAACGTCACCGCGTTTCATTGTCCGGGAGATTTGCGCGTCGGCGTGTATCAAGGTTCCAATGACGCAGCCTTTGCCTTTGGCATGCAAGAACCGATATGGATCGACGCGCCCGGAACTTATCACAACGGGGGCTGCGGTTTCGCTTTTGCCGATGGCCATTCTGAATCTCATCATTGGAGAAGCACCACCGAAAAAATAGGCCAAACCTCTTTTGTGGCGAGCGAGGACGATTATCAGGATTGGCTCTGGATGTGGCACAGAACCTCCGCCAATGTCAGCGGAACAGCCGCCAGGGCTACGGACGGACAAGAAAAACGCAAGATGGCCGGATCAGCTTAATTCTGCACTTTGCACTCCAAACTCCGCTTCCCTCTCCACTCCTCACCTGCATTCCTCACTCCCAACTCCACACTTGATAGATAGCTCCAAAAAATCGGCAACACGGCAACAAGTCTTTATAGTCAACGACTTAACCGGCAACACGAAAGGCTACGCGGCGGCGACATGTTGCTCCTTTTCCCGGATTCGGATCCCGACACCCTTTCCACTGAATTATTGCCCGGCCGATATTTAAAATGTCAAAGAACCATCCCAATCGTCCAGACGCGTCGTACGGTGGACGCGCGGCCTCGAATTATTTTTATTTTTTAGCTTAATTTACCTTAATTTACCCGTAATTACCTGTAATTACCGCGAAATCCCCGGTGAAATGACGTCTGGCGAATGGCGCGAACCCCGAACCCCGAATGTTTTGGGGGGAACTGCCTTCGGGGCTGCACTTTCCGCTCGGCTCTTGTTTGGCGCGACTGAGCGTGACTGACCGTGACGGCGGCTGGCGCTTTGGGATGCGGGCATCCCCCGCCACTCTCGCATCGCTTTGACCCACTCTGACGCGCTTTGACCACACCGCGAACCCCGAAGGCATTCCGGCTGCATTTTTCACGCGGCTTCATTCTTCACTCACCATACCCCCCCGGTGGGTATACCCCGGAGAAATTCTCCAGAAATTGGAGAAATTTCCGGCTCCGATTGCGTTCTATTTCACCCGGATCATTCTGATTTGCAGCCATATCGAACTTCCCGATTTGGAAAATAGGCCAATACCACGTTTTTGGAGAAGTGCCCTTTTTCTCCAATTTATACTGGAGAAGAGATTGACCGCGAAAAATGGGGATGTGGTTCGGGGTTAATTTCCCATCTGTGGCCCCGACAGAACTGGATTCAAATTGTTCCATCCACCGGTCCATCATGCTGTCCGCCAACTCGTCCGTAGTTGTTTCGACGACGGCGGAAGCCTTGGTGGCGGCTGACGACTTCATCCTGTATATCCGATCAAAATTCATAATTCTTATTTTGCAGGTGAATTCTGGCACAAAAGGCCAAAACCCCGCATAAACCGATCTTTTTTCAGAACACGAAACCCATATAAACATGGGTCAAAACGCGTGTCGAGGGCCTACTTGTCAATTATGTTTTATTGACGATTCACCAAAAACAGGGTCTTTTTGTCAAAGTCTGTTCACAACGTTCTACGTTACTTGCCACGTTCCAAATGGTTTTCTTGACACAAAAACCGGGCTTTTTAACCATCCGCCGGGACGCTCGGAAGCCATGGCGGGACGGGTTGATTTCATGAATGAAACGGATGCCCTGAAAGACTTTCACCAAAAACAGCACCAAGAGTTTGCACGGCAAGGATTTAAGAAAAACGCAAAGGTTCCTCAATGTTTTGAGTGGAATAGGGATAGGGTGTGGGTAGTTTTTGAGGATGACACCTGAAAAATTATTTCATGAACTGCTGGGATTGGGTTTGAGCTGGGAAGTGACGGAGAGCCG
>Ga0182024_10011074_pt1 | contig 18205 bp, 17 predicted proteins | sample P32metaG_FD_120480 | JGI IMG/M metagenome (GOLD analysis project Ga0182024, IMG submission 120480) | Permafrost microbial communities from Stordalen Mire, Sweden - P3-2 metaG (Illumina Assembly) | ecosystem: Environmental > Terrestrial > Soil > Wetlands > Permafrost | place: Sweden: Stordalen... | reverse complement strand
TGCCCTGGCTTTGCTCTCGGTGCTTTTGCTGTTGTTCTTGCTTTTGCTTTCAACGGTTGCGAAAAGGCCCCTTTGAGGGGCCAGCGACCGTAAAGCCTCCGGCTCTGCCGGAGGATACTTACTTCATCGGCTGGATTCGCACGAGCCATGAATCTTTTTCTGACTCGGGCAAAAAACTGGCGCGGATCGAGTTGGCGGCGAGCTCGCGGAGCTCGTCGCGGGTCAAGCCCTGTTCGGTGTGCGCCAGCAAATACTCGTTGGCCACGTTGGACCCGAAGAACGCGGGGTCGTCGGAGTTGAGGGTGACGAGGAGGCCGGCGTCGAAGTAGCGCCGCAGTGGGTGCGCGGCGAAGGATGGGCAGACACCGGTGCGGACGTTGGACGTGGGATTTAGCTCCAGCGGCGCCCTTCGGGCTTTTAGCTCCTGGACCAGAGCGGGATCGGAGATGGCCGACAACGCGTGGCCGATGCGCTCCGAGCCGATGGCTAGTGCTTCCCAAATGGCGTCGGGGCCGGTGGTTTCTCCCGCATGGTTGGTCAGGCGCAGACCAGCTCTGCGGGCCTGGGTATAGAGGTTGCGAAAGGGTTCTGAGCGAGCCACGCGCTCGTCTCCTCCGAGGCCGATGCCGATGATTGAGGGATAAATGGCCCGGAGTTCGGCTGCCTTGCGAAACACGCGTTCCGCTTCATCGACGGTGAAATGGCGGACGGCGTCGAAGATCCAGTAGAGCGAGAATCCCAGTTCACGCTGGCCGCGCTCACGGGCTCGCTCCAGCCCTTCGAAGATGGGCTCAAAGCACTTGGGGTCATGGTTGCGCCACAGATACACAACGCCGACAGAGATGTAGACCTCGGCGTGGACCACGCCCTGCGCGGCGAGGGTCTGGATCATGCGCCAGGCGGCAAGCTCGTAGTCTTCTGGGGCGATAAGACGGCGGGTGACAGCTTTGAACGCGTTGATGAATTCGGTGAAATCGGTGAAGCGATAGAGCGCCTCGGCTTCGGCCAGCGTCAAGGGCTGAGCGTCGTGGCGCTCGCTCAGCTCGACCAGCGTTGCAGGCGTGATGGTGCCTTCGAGGTGCAGGTGCAACTCGGCCTTGGGGAGGCGGCGGATGAACGCGGAGAGATCGTCCATTTTTAGAGTTTAACGGGCGAGGTTGCGTGGGGAGCGGTACGGGCCCGTGAACGATTCAGAGGAACGCGTGCCGGGTCGCAGTCCGCGCCACACGGAGCCGCGGCCTTGCGGGGTAGGACGAGTCATTCACAGAGCAGCAGAGGAGCTTCACCGACATGCAGAAGCGTGGCCGGTACTGCCGACTCGTTCCCGTACATGTCCTCGACGTGGGCAGGTGTCCAACTCAGCTTTTCGGCGATTGTTGTTGGTCCAGCGGTGTTCCAAAGGATGACACCGTGGCGGCCATCCGCAAACTGCAAGTCGCACGACCAGGTTTTGGCCCCATTCGGTGAACAGGAACCTAAAGTGTTGCCCACGAGCGAGAGCAGCGCGCGTAGGGGTCGCATTGTCTGTCTCTGTCATGAACAACGTCACGCAGCAGTGATTGTCCCACTCGTACCAGACGAATCTTCCGATTCCCGAGGAGTGCCCAACCAGCATTGCCCTGACCACGACCGCCGCAGCCTGATCGTCGCTCGTGAATCTGCTTGGCGGAAGCCAGCCGGTTTCTGTATTCCAGAGGGGTTTGTTCGCCCCGTAGTGGCTTAGCAATGAGGTTACCTGCGATGCCAAGATTGCGATAGCTTCCGGCCGGTTCGGCGAAACGTAAAAATGGTAGCCAATGATGTCCGCCGAATTGGCGTATCCGAGGCTCAGCAGTTTTTCGAGATAAGGCAGGCCGCACATTGCGTCGATATTTGCCGAAATCAACTGGGCTTGGGGATCGTTGTTCTTGATTACCACGTAGGCGGCTTGCTGGAGGTTGACAAGCTGTTCCGGTGTGCCCGTCCACGTGACGGCGAAGTTCGCTTCGTTCCACATCTCGTAGTTGCCGATTTTTCCTTTGTACCGTGCTGTCACCGTCTGCACGTAGTCGATCCAGTCCTGAAGATTGGAAGGCGGCGCCGCAGCGCCCGGGGTATAGGACGAGGGTTCACTGGGCCGCTCGGAAGCCCACCGCGGCGTAAGGGCCAAGGGCAAGATGATATCGACCTTGTGCTGTTGTGCGAGAGCAACAAAAGCATCAAGTTTGGAAAAGTCCCATACTCCTTTTTGGGGCTCCAGGTCTTTCCACGTAACATTGGCATCATCCCACAGTCGCCACGTTCCAAATGGAACAGCGGGCCACGGAGTTCCGGGAGTAACAAAGCCAACGTGCATCCCAAAGTAATTCGCGGGCACGATGCTGGACACTGACACGGTCGCAGGCGATCTGTTAAGCGAGAAGTCAGCGCATCCGGGGAGTAGTACGAGAGAGCAAATTGTAGCGAACCAACAAACTTTTATCTTTGTGAACATCTGCACTTACTCCTCAATAGGGCTGTCGGCAGATATTCCTGAGGGGCAAGACCCGAGCCATAGTTATGAGCCACTAATCGCTTTGATTTCGTCAGCGTTCTTTTCAGTACAGAGTACTGAGAGTAAGTAAGGTCGGCAGTGAGGGGCATCACGGTGCTGCATCTGCTTTACTGCAACGGGCGGGAGTTGAGAAGCCCTTCACTCTCATCGGGGAACGACGCCGACGGTGCGGAGAGATAATGCAGGTCGGGCGAGCCAACTGGAGACATGTTGGACTCTTGTCCGCGGGAGCGATGCTTGATTTGCAAGCGTGGGGCTTGGAAGCGCAGTGTGATGGGGTGTGTGGTCCTGGTCGTGGTCCTGGCGATCCTTTGGGTCAGAGTCGGCGGGCGGCGGCATCCGAGCGTGCCGACTACAAGACCAATCCCCGATCTCTCCGCGCAACCGATTTCCGACTTGTCTTTGACAAGCCCGCTGAATGTGCCTGGTGGCGGAATGGCGCCTGCCGATGCGTACGAGGTGTACTCTGCGCTTTATCAAGCTCCGATCGAGGAGCCGCTATTGTTTTCGGATGAATCGATGACGGACATTCCACAGGTGAATGGGAGCTGCCTGCGGCCTGTGACGGCACAGGAGCGCGAGATGACGGATGCTTTTTTGGCTGCGAATCGGCAGAGCCATCGCTGGGAGCAAAGGTTCACGATTCCCGGCGGATACCGGTTGATTGCGCGCAGCGATGCGGCCCATGCCCAGCGTTGCCTCGAAACGCACTTCCAGGATCAGCAACAATGCCAAGGCTTCCAAGGGATTGCGCATGTGCGTTTTTTGGGCGTGCCGGGTTTTGACACTACGCACACGCGGGCATTGGTGTCAGTGGTGAAAATGTGTGGCGGCTTTTGCGGGAGCGGCGGGATCTTCGAAGTGGAGAGGACCGGGAGCGGCTGGCGACGCTCAGAGGCAAGCGACTTTACGCGGGAATGTAGCTGGATGTATTAGCGCATCCCGGCGAACTCGGAGCAATAGCGTTTGGTGGTTGCGGAGGAAGTCTTCGATATTCCGCAGTTCATTTGCTCTTGGAGAAATCGAATCCGAGCCCCTTTTAAATTTCCTCAAAGTGCTCCCGCGGAATCAACACTGTGCCATTCAGTAGACACACTGAATGGGCGTCTCCTCCCGGGCCAATCTGAAGCTGGTCTTCTTGGAGAGCACTTCCCCCGTTTGCAGGAAGGAAGACCTCGTCGCGTAGCAGGTCCCCCTTCCACCGTAGATGCGACATTTGTCCTGCCGCTGCGCCGAATCGAACCAGCACTCCTGCCAGAAGTGAGCAAATCCCGAAAGTACAAGAGTTGCAGTTTTCGGCACGTTGTCCGGTCTGGAGGGATGGTTCGGAAGGACAAATATTCACAGATATAGAGCACACACAAGAACCGGTACTCCGCCGAAAAGAAGGGCAGGCAGCAGGCTCTTGCGCCGGGTGTCTTTTCGTAAAAACGTCATGGTGCCCTAATGGTTAGTCTTCCTCCATCTCACGATTGCTGCATATGCGGTGTCTACCGCATCCCGGCGAATTCCGACCGATGGCGGCTATAGAAGAAGTAGATCAGAAGCCCTGTGATGAGCCACGCAAAGAACGCCATCCACGTCAGGACCTCGAGGCCCATCATGAGCACGATGCAGAAGATGATGCTGAGGACCGGGAAAATCGGCCCCCAGGGCGCGCGGAAACTGCGTTTACGTTCTGGCTCGCGATAACGCAGGATGAGTACGGCGATCGAAACCAGCACAAAGGCAAAGAGCGTGCCGATGTTGGAGAGATTGGAGACGGTGCCAATGTCGAGCAGTCCGGCTGGGATGCCAACCACGAACCCTGCGACCCAGGTGGCAACCGCAGGCGTTCGAAAACGCGCATGGATGCGACCGAAGACCTTGGGAAGCAAGCCATCGCGCGACATGGCGAACCAGACGCGGGCCTGACCGAGTTGGAAGACAAGAATTGACGAGATCATGCCGAGCATGGCGCCGATGAGAACGATGAGCTCGACCCAATGCAGGTTGCCGCCGCCGGGCTGCAGAGAAAGCCGCTTGAGCGCATTCACCACCGGTGCTCCGTCGCCCATGATCGAATGCCAGGGAACAATGCCGCTGAGGGTGATGGCTACCCCACCGTAGAGGAGAGTGCAGGCCACGAGTGTGGCGAGGATGCCGAAGGGCAGATCGCGCTGCGGATTGTGGCACTCCTCAGCGGCCGTCGAAACGGAGTCGAAGCCGATGTACGTGAAGAAAATGATGGAGCCGCCGGAGAGCATGCCGGTAAAGCCGTTGGGCATGAATGGATGCCAGTAGCGCGGGTGAATGAAGCTGGAAGCGGCGATGATGAAGGCGAGGATGGCAACGATTTTGATAAGGACGAGAATGTTGTTGGTTCGCGCCGACTCGCGAATGCCGCGCACCAGAACCACGGTAAGAATCATCACCACCAGAAACGCCGGGATATTAAAACCGAAGTGCCATCCGGGCTGGTAGAGATCGTTGCCGGCGAGATCCTGGAGGCCGGTGGGCAGGTAGGCAGGCGAGATCCACTTGAGCGCGGGATGGAGACCGAACCACTCAAGCAGCGCCTCAATGTGCGCGGCGAAGCCCACGCTCACGCTCATGTTGCTGAAGGCATATTCGAGAATCAGGTCCCAGCCGATGATCCAGGCAATGAGCTCGCCGAGAGTGGCGTAGGTGTAGGTGTAGGCCGAGCCTGCAATGGGAATCATGGACGCGAGCTCGGCGTAACAAAGCCCGGTAAAAACACAGACGATTGCCACCAGCACCAGGGAGAGCGCGAGAGCCGGTCCCGCACCGGGACGGCCGGCCATGGCGGTGTGGGTGAGCAGGTAGTGAACCAACGGGGTATTGCTGATCTCGGGTTTGTCGAATTGCTGCCCGGCCATGGCAGTGCCGATGACGGTAAAGATGCCGGAGCCAATGACTGCGCCGATGCCGAGAGCGGTAAGGGACCAGGGCCCCAGAGACTTTTTCAGCGCATTCCCGGGCTCTTCCGATTCGCGGATCAGCTTATCAATGGATTTGCAGGCAAGCAGTTGGCTCGGCAGCGCAGTTCTCCTTCTTAGCTGTTCGGTTCCAGCGCAGGACCTTCCGGGAGATAAGCTATCCCATCGCGTACATTTCCTGAAGGATGAGAAGGCTTATGCCGCAGTGTACATGATGACGATTGGACCGAATGGAGGGGAACTGCGCGCGGAGAAAATGCGCAAGGGAGGAAAGCAGATCGATGGTTGAGCAGGGGTGCAGCAGGCAAAATTGAAGGCCCCGGACCGGTACTTGAAGCCGGTCCGGAGCCGATGTTCGTCGCGAAGCCGGAACTTAGCGCTTCGACTGGCCGCGCACCAGTTTCTTGACCTTCTTCTTAGCGGATCCGCGCGGGGTGGTGCGCTTCGCCTTGGGTGCAGCCTTCTTGCGCGCTGCGCGTTTCACCTTCTTGCGTTCCAACTTGTCTTCGATTTTCTTTGTATCTGCCACACCAAAACCTCTTTCGCGGGAATCATTCATATGGGCCCCAAGTATGGGGCGATGCGAGTTTTATGGTAGCAGGGATCGATAGGCGATGAAAGCCGCAATGGATTGAAGGATGTGCTCGACAGGCCTCGCTGTTTCATCACTCCCAATGGAAGAGAGAGGATGCCCATAGTGCCACTCGGCGCCGCGAATTCCCGTGCCGTGAAGTGTTTGTGGCGTAGAATGAAGAAAGACGCGATCTGGAAGAATCCAGCCTGCTCGGCCTTGGCCCCACCTATCGCTTACGACGAGCTCCGCACTTCACGCAGCAATCACTGGTGTTAACGGATGAACCGTTAACAGTTGGACGTTGAACGGAGTCCGTAATGCGTTCTGATCAGATACACCGCGCCCTCGCGCGGGGGATGAACCGGTTTGAGGTCTGCCAGCTTGTCTCAAAGGGCGTAAAGGCCACGCACAAAACAGGTGGGCGGTTTGAAGACACCATCAACGATGCGCTGGAGTATCTGGGAAACCACGATTCGAACCACGACGCGATGTATCCGGCGCCGGTGAAGGCGCCCGTGAAGTCCCTGGAGCCTGCAGCGTGAAGGAACAGTGGACAATGATCAGTTGTCATTGATCCGTCCATGGTTTACGGCGATTTGAGGCTCGGAGCAGACAAACGGGCTTCCTCAAAGGCACTTGATTTTCAGGCAAACAAAAAGAGGACGGCGGTTGCCGTCCTCTTTTTGCATTTCGATTTCGAACCGGATGTCTAGTTAGACAACCTGAACGTTCTCGGCCTGCCAGCCCTTGGGACCTTTGGTCACGTTGAACTGGACCTTCTGGCCTTCCTGCAGCGAACGGAAGCCGTTCGACTGGATGGCGGTGTGATGGACGAAGACGTCCTCGCCGTTTTCACGGCTCAAAAATCCAAATCCCTTGGCGTCGTTAAACCACTTGACTGTGCCTGTTTCCATTGTGTGTTTTTGTTCCTTTGTTGCTGATTTACCGCGAACGCAATGTGGAAGTGTTGCGTGCAGAGCGGTAACTCGGAACAGGCAATGACTTCTAATCGAATTCTACGATCTGAGACGAGTATAGCACAGAATCTGTTGAAAAAGCCGGATTGATTTGGGCGAAGACGTCCAACCGTATACGAAAAGGGACCGGTGATCTCGTCACTGTGCCCCCATTGGGAAAGCCGGCGAACCGCCCTGAAAGGCGCCAATCCCGATGGCGACATCAGCGTGGACCCCACGGCGTCCGAAGGACTACTTTGGATAGGACGCGATCGTCCGAAACTCCGTCGGGACGAACCGGCGGTGGAATCAACGTGGTTCCAGGCAGGCAGACAGAGACATTCAGTGGTGGCATCCAGCGCACAGACCGGCCAGTGGATCGATACAACCGAATCGGTTGCGCGCGCGAGCGTTGCCGCCCGATTGATGAATCACTGGGTTTTTCGAGTCTTGATTGCCGCCGCTGGATGGACGGCTGTCGGCGTCATCTTCGCGTTGCCCAGCCTTGGAACGAGCAGATGGGACGAGGAATTGCGCATCTATCTTGCGCAATGGTGGACTTGGGGCCTGTTGACCCCGCTCATTATGGTGGTCGACCGGCGCTTGCCATTTTCAGGAAAAGAGCTGGGACGGCGTGTGGCCGTGCACCTGGCACTCAGCGTCGTATTCACCGAGGTCTATTTCTACTTATTCACCGCCATGCGCGCCGCATTCGGTGTTACGCCTTGGAGTTCGTTGCGCATCTCGAATCTGACGAGTGCCTCGGTGCTGGGATGGCAGATCTGGTGCTGGCTCGTCTACTGGATCATTGCTGGCGCTCTGCAGGCATACGGCTACTACGAGCGCTATATGGGCAGCGAACTGAGGCTTGAGCGTCTGGAGCACAGCTTTGCCGAGGCCCGGCTCAATTCGTTGCGTATGCAACTGGATCCGCATTTCCTTTTTAATGCGCTGAATACAATCTCGTCGCATGTGGAGCGCGATCCCAAGTTGACGCGGCGCATGATCGAACATCTCGGCGATCTGCTGCGCCTTTCGCTCGAGTCAAAGGACAAGCAGGAAGTTCCGTTGGTCGAGGAGCTGGCGTTCCTCGATCACTATCTTGCCATCCAGAAGATCCGCTTCGGCAATCAGTTGAAAATCAAGATGCAGATCGCGCCCGAAGTGCGCTTCGCCTCCGTTCCGTCGCTCTTCATTCAGCCGCTGGTCGAGAATGCAATTCGACATGGTATTTCGCGCAGGGCTGCCGGTGGGACCGTCACCGTACAGGCTGCACCGGTGAACGGACGGCTTGAGATTCGAGTGCTCGACGATGGACAGGGCTTGCCCATTGGCTGGTCGATGGAGAATGCAGGTGGGTTGGGATTGTCGATTACGCGCGAGCGCATCGCGGGATTGCACCCCAACGGGGAGAGCCGCTTTGTGGTGCGCAATCGCGAAGAAGGCGGCACGGAAGTCGAAATTTCGCTGCCGCTCCGGTTCGATGGGGAGGCCAGCAATGGACGTGCGCTCGCCTGAACCGATTCACGTACTGGTAGCGGACGATGAAGCGCCGGCGCGCCAGCGTCTCATCGACTTGCTGGCGAAGGACACCCAGGTGGAGGCTGTGGCCGAAGCGGCAGACGGCGAAGCTGCGGTTGAGGCCATTGAGAAGAAGCGGCCCGACCTGGTGTTCCTGGATGTCCAGATGCCGGAGTTGGATGGACTGGGTGTGATTGATGCGATTGGCGCCGCGGAGATGCCGCTCACAGTGTTTGTTACCGCCTACGATCAGCACGCGATTCGAGCGTTCGAAGCGAATGCCCTCGACTACTTGCTGAAGCCCTTCAGCGACGAGCGTTTTGAGGCCACGATGGCTCGCGCCAAAGCGCGACTCGATGAGCGCAGCATCGGCGAATTCGGACAGCGGGTAATGAAGATGGTGGCTGGCGCTCCGCAGGGAGCAGAGCGCAGGCTTGATCGACTCGTAGTGAAGTCGGGCGGCACAACGCGCTTTATTCGCGTGGTGGATATCGATTGGATTGAAGCGGCGGGCGTGTATGTGACGCTGCACGTTGCGGGGAAAGAGCTGCTCTATCGCGCGGCACTCAATGATCTGGCGGATAGGCTCGATCCGCGCCGGTTTGTGCGCGTGCACCGCTCGGCGTTGGTAAATATTGAAAGCATTGTGCAGCTCGAGCCGATGTCGCACGGTGAATTCGAGGCCGTCATTAAAAATGGCTCGCGGGCGCGTGTGAGCCGGACGTATCGGGCGCTGCTGGAGAAGCGACTAGGGCAGCCGTTGTAAAGCTGGCTGCACCAACCGTCACGAATCTATTTCTGGTTTCAATGTGCGCCCTGCAGCCTGCCGTTATTGTGTCGGACTATCAACCGCGACAATCCGCGCTTCCGATCCGAAGCGGCGATACTGACCAAACACGACGTCATTCAGGAAGGTTTTGGTCGGCCCCCGATAATTCGTTTGTGCAAACATGCCATGCGGTTGCGCGACGTGCGCCGCCAAAACAGAAATGCTCCGGATAGGGCAGACGTAGCTCCTGCCCGCTATCTCGACTGGTGCATATTCAACCACCAGGCCTGAGTTTGAGACCAGGTCATGGGGAGGCAGTTCGGCCTGCATGGTCATGCGAAAGATTGTGCCGTCGTTCGGATCGAATGCGATCTCGCCGTGGTAGGGGGCCTTTTCGTCGAAGACCTGCAGATCGGGCTGGCCGTTGGTATCGTAGCTGCTCACTATGCAGCAGAACTTCACGCGATAGTTCGACTTTTCATCGGGGACCTGGAAGTGGAAGACTGCAACTTTTCCGCTTGAATTCTGTTCCCAGCGCGCCCAGGTAATTTTGCCCTTCAGAGCATCGGCGAGCACCGTGCTCAGAATGGGCCCGAACTCTCCTGTCGTGATGAGGCCACCGATTTTGCCCTCCTGCTTCGTTGCCTTCGCTACTTTGTTATCGACGACTTCTTTGCGGTCGCGATAGGTGACCATGGCAAGCGACTTTCCAACGAAGTGCAATGGCATGTAGCTAAGGCTGACCACGGCTGTCGCTTCTTGCACATCCTCCGGCGGTCTGTCTTCGAAGCCGGTCGTTTCGCGCGACGTAATCAGGTTGGGCAACTGACGAAGAGTGGTGTTCACGTAGTTCACAATCTTTACCAGCATCTGCCGAGTCGCCGCTGGATCTGGCGTTGAGTTGGAGGGAATCTCTGCGGCGGGAGGATCGAGGAAGGCTGATTTATCAGCCAATAGGAGCAGCGCTTGACGCGATTTCTCGCCAGGTACGCTGGCATCCAATTTGGTCAGCAGCACTGAGCTCAGTCGTTCAGTCAGCTCGAAAGTGGAAAGCTCCTGTGCAAGTTCTGCGTCAGGCTTACCCGGAGAAGCGGCTAACGTCTGCTGCAACTGGCCGATAGTGATCTTCTCGATTGCAGGTGTTTTCGGCGCTCCGGACGCGACCAGCGCCGATGCTGCCAACAAGCCCGCGAGTGCAAAGAGACGCATAGATCAAGCCTCCGCGATAAGTCGGACAAATCTTAAGCTTCGCGCTCGAGCCGGCGCAAATTGGGCGCGCACAATGGTGCGGACGCGGAACAGCGTAAACTCGTTCTGGTTTGGGAGTGACCATGCGGAACGAGAACAGCCGCGTGTTGGTGATTAATCCCGGCTCAACGTCGACGAAGTTCGGAGTCTTTACTAGAAGCGGCGCCGAATGGGTTGGCGCAATCCGGCACAGCGACCACGAACTGGAGCAGTTTCGCGGCAGGTCTGCGTTGGACCAGTTGGAGTATCGAGCTGGACCGATGCGGGAGGCGTTACAGCGGGCCGGATACGACACAGCTGGACATGACGCGGAAGGGTTTGTCGCCGTCGCCGGTCGCGGCGGCTTGCTGCCGCCGATGGAGTGCGGCACCTACCTGGTGGACCACGCGATCGTGGAAGAGCTTCGCTTGGCGCTGCGGGGCGAGCATGCGTGCAATCTAGGCGCAGTGCTGGCGCTGAAATTCGCGCGCGCTGCGGGGGTGAATGCCTACATCGTTGATCCGGTGACGGTGGATGAATGGCAGGATTGCGCGCGTCTCTCCGGCTCGCCGCTGGCGCCTCGCTCGTGCATTGGACATGCGCTCAATACCAAGGCGGTCGCCCGGCGTTTTGCCTGGAAACAAGGGCGCACCTACGCAGCCTTGCGGCTCGTGGTGGTTCACATGGGCAGCGGCATCACAGTTTCGGCCCATCGCGGCGGACGAATGATCGACAACAATAGTCCAGAAGAAGGACCGTTTGGTCCGGATCGAACCGGATCGCTCCCGGTGCAGGCGCTGATCAAGGTGTGCTGCAGTGGCGCTTACAACGGGAAACAACTCGACCGCATGGTCTTTGGCGAAGGAGGGCTCTTTGCCTATCTGGGCACGCGGGATCTGAAAGAAGTCGAACTGCGCATGGATAAGGGTGATGCGCTAGCCACCGCCGTGTTCGAGGCCATGGTCTACCAGATCGCGAAAGAAGCTGGAGCGATGGCGGCAGTGCTGCAAGGCGCAGTGAACGCCATACTTCTGACGGGAGGCATGGCGTATTCCGAGCGACTGGTGCGCGAGCTGCGTAGGTACATTGAATGGATTGCTCCGATTACGGTATACCCCGGCGAAGACGAATTACAGGCGCTCGCCGAAGGCGTCTTCCGCGTGCTGGACGGCGAGGAAACAGCAAAGAGGCTTGGTACTGAGGGACGAGACAGGGTCTCCAATAGACCGAAAAGAGAAGGCCTGGTGATAGGCCTGGAATGATTGAGTCAACCAGGCCACGCGTTCGAAGTTCTAGCTGGACAGCTTGCGAAGGCTGAACGCAATCGGCAGACCGATGATGAACATGTGCACCAGCAGTCCCTGCAACAAGTCCCGGAACTTGTAAGGCCCAGTAAAGTGATACGCACATAACGGCAGAACAACCAGATTCATCACAAGGAAGATCGCGATTCCGTAAAAGATGCCGCACACCAGCCAGTGGTCACGAAGGAATTCGAGCTTGCGGCTCGCGAGGCAGTAGATGGCTGCCGCCGAGATGGCGATGAAGTAGTGCAGCAGGACTCCGAGGATCCAGATGCCTGTGCCTCCCTGGAGAACGGCCTGTCTCCCGAGCAAGCCGCCGGCAATGCCACGGGGCGCACCGAGACCAAAAGTGAAGAAAGCGGAGGTCAGGTCGAACGTGCCGGCGATTGCACCACCCACGAGGATGGGGCGAAGCAAACTGGTTCTTTGAGGCGTGATCGAGAAAGCCGCGGTCGTCATGGGACAGCCTCCAGAACCCGAGTTCTACGTGGGCCGGGCTGCGACTTAACTGGTTTGATGCGATACGGATAGGCGGCCCCCGAGCCGGTCTGGTGAGGGAACAGAACGGCGAGGCATCCAATTCGGGAATCCGGGAGCGAGCGTCAAGCAGGAGGTTGGGGATCCCAGGCTGGTCCTAGCATCGAACCGGACTTTTGTAACCTCACCAACCAAAGATGTAAAGGGAATCCTGTCAGTACCGCGTTAAGATGTGCCCATGAATTTCATGCAATTGTTTATTCCACTTCTCTTCGCGATCACGGTGCTTTTGCTGCTCGCGAAGTTGATCGTGAGTGGAGCGGATGAGGACAGGCAAGCGACCGAGACTGAAGGCGGAAAGCTTGCGTTCACCCCGAATCGCCGTAGCTTTTGGGGTGTTTATCTGTTTCTTGCGTGCCTGGCGTACGTCGGGGTGGCGGATGTGGTGAGCGGGATCAAGTCGAGCTCCGACCTGGCGTCCCCGGCCTTCTGCCTCGCGTTTGTCATTCTGATACTTTCCGCTTTTCCGGGAACCATCCTGATCGACAAAGACGGGATCGAGCAGGTGTATTGGCTGCGCGGCCGCAAGCGCATCGCCTGGAATGAAATCTCAAAAGTGACCACCGATGAGAAGCGCGGCGAAGTCAAGATCAAGGGCAGGAACGGCACGAAGATTCATTTCGCGCGCCAATTGCCGGATCGGACCCGCTTACTGGCGGAACTCGAGAAGCACGGCGGCGAAAAGATGGCGGTGCAGGTTCCGTCCGGGGCTTTTGCGATGAGCGGGCCGGCAGCCTAAAGCTAGATCTTCTGTAGGTTGGCGAATTTCTCGACAAGCTTTTTCATGCCGTGACGGTTGAACATCACGGTCAGCTTGGCGTCTTCGCCATCTCCTTCTCGAATGAGGACAGTGCCTTCGCCGTATTTTGCGTGGCGAACGCGCTGTCCCTTTTTCAGGCCGCTCGCTCCTGTTTGCTCCGGTATGCCCATGGTGGGACGGGCAAAATGCCCTGGCTTGCCGTTGCCGGCTTTGCCGCCAAAGAAACGCGCAATATTATCAATCGACTCGGGCGGCGTTGCTGCCCCGCCAGCGTTCTTACTCTTTGGACTTACGCTTCCCGCAATTCTCGGCGCGTCCTGATTCTCATCTTCGTAGTTGTAATGGCGGCTTTCGAATTCGTTCGCTGAAGCTCCGCGTCCAAAGCTGCTGCCCCGCGCTCCCGCTCCGTAGCTGTAGGCAGGCGTAGACCATGCGGGCGACCGGCCTCCAAGATTTTCGATCAACTGGATGGGCACTTCCGACAGGAAACGCGAAGGGACGGTCGACTCGGGAGCGTCGTTGCCATAGCGGCGACGATAGTGCGCGCGGGTCAGGACCAGCGTATTCATGGCGCGGGTCATCCCGACATAACAGAGGCGGCGCTCTTCCTCGAGCTCTTCGGGATTCAGGAGCGTGCGCGAATGAGGGAACAGTCCCTCTTCGAGGCCGGCAAGAAAGACGAGCGGAAACTCGAGCCCTTTGGCGGCATGCAAAGACATAAGTGTGACGCGGGATTCTGGGTCGTACTGATCGGTGTCGGAAGCAAGGGCGGCATGGTCGAGGAACTCGGCAAGGGTCTCACCACGCTCCTCGGCATCATGCGCAGCGTTCGCAAGTTCCTTCAGGTTCTCAATGCGGCTGAACGCCTCGGGCGATGCTTCGGCTTCGAGAGCCTTAATGTAGCCTGTGCGATCGATGAGGAAGCGGATGAGCTCGGGCAGTGTCGCCGCGTCGCCCGGAGCCCTGAAGGGCCCTTCGGACCGTTCTTGTTTTGGACTCGATTCGGGGCCGGTCTGCGCCTCACTCGCAACGGGCCGCTCCGACGCTGTCGTCTGCTTCGGCATCTTCAGAAAGGGCCGCTTCGGTTCGGCTGCAAACGGCGAAAAATGGCTCGCGTCGAGCAGGGGAATCTGATCGCTGTTTTCGCCGAAGGCAAAATCTGTGGCCGCTTCCAGCGCGCTCACAGCGTCGTCCTTCTCTGCCGGAGACGGCTCCGCGGCGCCAAAGCTGAAGTCTGTATCGGCGGGTTCGGCTGCGGATTCGGCGACATCGGCGGATAGCTTGCCCGCGAAGTCGGGATCCATCATGGCCTGCGCATCCAAAATGAGTTGCCGGAAGGCCTCAAGAGCAATCAAGGCACGGCTGGGAATCAGGCGGTTGGCGAGGGCGGAAGCGATCGCGTCCCACGTCGATGCGCCAGTTTCAAGAGCGAGGCGTTCGAGGGTCGCCAGTGTGGTGGCGCCAATGCCGCGAGCCGGCGTGTTGATCACGCGTTGCAGAGCCATCGAGTCGTGTGGATTGCGGACGAGGCGCAGATAGCCCAACAGGTCCTTGACCTCCGCGCGCTCGTAGAAGCTGAAACCCCCGACCATCGTGTAGCCGATGCCGTAGCGACGCAACGCTTCCTCAACCAGGCGCGACTGTGAATTGGTGCGATACAAAACCGCACACCCCGCCGCAGTGCTTTGGCTCTCCGCTGAGTGCGAGTCGCGGAGAAACGCCTGAATACGATCGGCGATGAAGAGCGCCTCGTTTTCACCGTCGGGAGCTTCGTAGTAGCCGATGAGCGAGCCGCCCTGGCGATCGGTCCACAGCTTCTTGCCCTTGCGGCGAAGATTGTTGGCGACAACAGCTCCGGCAGCTTCGAGAATGATCTGCGTCGAGCGGTAATTCTGCTCCAGACGAATGATGTGGGCGTTGGGGAAGTCCTGCTCGAACTCCAGAATGTTGCGGATATCCGCGCCACGCCACGAATAAATGCTCTGGTCTTCGTCGCCGACAGCGCAGACATTCTTACGCTCGCCGGCCAGCAATTTCATCAGCTCGTACTGAGGCCGGTTCGTATCCTGATACTCGTCGACGAGCAGATAGCGGTAGCGATGCTGGTAGCGCTCGCGGACTTCGGTTGAAACTTTCAGCAGGCGGACCGCCTCGAGCAGAAGGTCGTCAAAGTCGAGGGCGTTGTTCTTTTTCAGCTCCGCCTTGTAGCTCTGAAAGATATGCGCGATCCGCTCGCTGTTCGGATCCTTCGACGCTAGGTAGTACTCCTGCGGGTCGATCATGTGGCTCTTGGCCCATGAGATGCGGCCCAGCACCGTACGCGGCGTGAGCTGCTTGGTGTCGAGCCCCATGCGGCGCATGATTTGCTTCACGATGCCTTGCTGGTCGTTCTCGTCGTAGATGGCAAAGGAGCGCGTGAGGCCGTCGTTGCCCACTTTCAGAGCTTCTATATCCCTGCGCAGAATCCGCACACAGAGCGAATGAAAAGTGGAAATTAGCGGCTTGGCCAGCGAAGAATGCCCGAGAATCCGGTCGACCCGCTCCGCCATCTCGCTGGCCGCCTTATTGGTGAAGGTGACGGCGAGAATGGAATCGGGCGCAACGCCTTTTTCCCGGATGAGCCAGGCGATGCGGCTGGTAATGACCCGGGTTTTGCCCGAACCGGCGCCGGCAAGGATGAGGAGCGGGCCCTCAGTGGCTTCAACGGCAGCGCGCTGTTCGGGATTCAGATTGGATAGGAGCGGCTGCACGGCGTGGTCCAGGCGGGAAGGGTCCTCTTCCAGTTTACCTGCCGTCCGAGTTGTGTGCCGTGCACACCGCTAAAGTTCGCTGCTGACGAATCGATCTAGGTGGTTTCGCTAGATGGGGTGCGGCGTTGTGTTCTGTGCGCTGGTCACGTTGTCCGGCTCATCGCTGAACGACTTGCCACTGCTGTAGGCATATTTCTGGAAATGGGAGCCTGCTCTGCGGATCGCGTCCTTTGCACCGTCGTCCCAGGTGATCAGGGCATCGCCGTTGACGTAAGTCCAGGTGCCGTGAATCTCGCGGAGGGAGCGCTCGGCATTCCCATCTTCGCTCAGCGTAATGATAAACGTGTTGCCGTTGCCATCGCCAACCGCCCATTTGCCGACATAACGGCCACGCGCGGGCAAGTCTGGGTTTGCATTCACAGCCGCAGCAGTGCCCGTCCCGGCAAATTCGACGCGCGCAATGTCTGCCAGATTGAAACTCTGCCGGTGTCCGTCCTTGAAAACGATGACGATGGAGTTACCAGAGTCTTTTTTCGCCGGAGGGGTTTTGGCAAAGCTTGCGGGGAGAGCTGAAAGAGAGAGGGCGGCCAAGCCAGCGACCACAAGGATCTTACGCATGAGGTTCTCCTTGCACAGCGGGATGTTCGGTTCGGAACATGCTGCGCTCCGTAGAGTTACGCGGATGCGGCCAGGATTGTTCCGTCGGACTGCAAATCTGACCGAATCGCACAAGGCTGCTCTTCATTCCTCATTGATCGAGACGGAACGGAACGAGCGCTATTCTGGATTCACGATGAGTGCACCAGAACAAAGCACAACGCGGCGCGTAGCCGTGTATTGCGGGTCTGCGAGCGGAACCGATTCCGCCTTTCTGGCCGAGGCGCTGGCGCTGGGTACTGCCATTGCCGGAGCCGGATTCGGCATGGTCTATGGCGGCGCGAGTGTCGGCCTGATGGGCGCGGTGGCCGATGCTGCTCTCGCGGGCGGGGCCGAAGTGATTGGCGTGCTGCCCGAAGTGCTTTCCGGCAGCGAGATTGCGCACAGCGGGTTGACGCGCCTCGAAGTGGTGATGACCATGCACGCGCGCAAGGCGCGGATGGTGCACCTGGCCGATGCGTTTCTCATCTTGCCGGGTGGCTACGGGACGCTCGACGAGTTGATGGAAATCGTGATGTGGAAGCAACTGCGGCTGCACGCGAAGCCTTGCATCCTGATCAACACTGCGGGCTATTGGGATGGTCTTCTAGGGTTTCTGGATACGACCGTGACGGCGGGATTTTTGAAGGCGGAGAATAGGAAGCTGCTCGAGGTGGCGAAGGACTCGGACGAGGCTGTGGGACGCGTCGTGAAGGGTGGACCGTGACCGCGTGGCACGTCCGTCGCGTTGTGCACTCCGCATTGTGCATCTCCGATATACCCCCTCCCTCCCTTTTTCGCTAAATCTCTCATTTGTTTGAAGTTATCGGAATCAATAACTTACGCTAACTCAACTCGATTCAATGGCTTAGCGCCAGATTTCTCTTGGGGTTAGAGTTAGGCGGCGGGGCTCAGCTCTCAGCCGTTAGCTTTCAGCTGTTCTCCGATTTCTATTGTGCGCCGGGAGGGGAAAATTGTTCGCAAATGGTGGCAGGGACTTTGACCACCCGAGCGAAAAGTTTCGGGGAGATGCGGAGGACACGTGGGAATTGACAAGGAAGGAGCGCGCTCAGTCGCCCTCTACGGAGAGATGAGTCACGGATCTATGTAGTCTTTGCCTTGCATTCCCTCAGGAGCGGATTCTTTCGGCCCGTCAGGCCAAAGGTAGGTAATGAGCGCGAAGACGGAGAAGACGATCGCCGTGTATCTGGAGCTGTCCAACTGATGGTGAAAGAAATGCATCGAGGTCGCGAGCGCGAGCAAACACAAGAGGCTCGCAGCTGTTCCCCAGGTCCGCTCTAAGGGCTTCTTCATCCAGGTAGTCCACCAGGCCATCCCGAAGATGCCTGCAATCCCAAGCACAGCTGCAATCGGAACGATGGCGCGATGCAGTTGATTTGTTCCGTGCATGTTGAATCCCTTGGTGCTGCTAAATACGACCGCAACAATCAATAGGGCGGATCAATAGTGTCCGGTTTATCTGTTGTCGAGCTTCGTAATAGTCAGTGTTGACGCGGTCATCGAGCGATTAAAGGGTGTCCACGATTTGAATTTTGTCGTGTCGATTTGCGATGCTTTCGGGTTTGAACGACCCGGAGTGACGCATGAACGCAGGCAAGACATTGTTCTCGCAGGTCATGGAGTTTGTGCCGTGGAAGAGTTTCGGACGGATCATCGATCGACACAGAGGCGATGCCGG
>Ga0182024_10011073_pt1 | contig 18206 bp, 15 predicted proteins | sample P32metaG_FD_120480 | JGI IMG/M metagenome (GOLD analysis project Ga0182024, IMG submission 120480) | Permafrost microbial communities from Stordalen Mire, Sweden - P3-2 metaG (Illumina Assembly) | ecosystem: Environmental > Terrestrial > Soil > Wetlands > Permafrost | place: Sweden: Stordalen... | reverse complement strand
TGACCCTGTTCTTTTTCGTGTCGGGCTTCGTCGCGGTGTTTATTCTCTGGCAAATCGCCGAGCGCCGCCTGGAGAAGTCCGATCGGCTGCGCTATCTTCGCGATATCTATTACGCCAACGACCAGCTCAGCGAGGAAGGCAAGCTCGCCTGGGCCCAGGATGCCCTCGATAAGTGCCCAACCCAATGCCGCGATTGGGAATGGTATCATCTCATGGAACGCTGCCAGCATCTCAAGGAGGTGGACGCCAAGCAGCGCATGGATGACGAATTCATCAAGGCTTCCGGCCGCGTTGTCACCCTGGCGGCTCATCCGACGAAGCCGCTCGCTGTTGTCGGCTTTAACAGCGGATCCATCGCGTTTCTCGAAAACGATGTCCTGAGCGAGCCGATCGAGGGCCATCTGGGCGGCCCGGTCAACTGGCTGGTGTTCAGCCCCGACGGCAAGTACTTTTTCTCCGGCGGCGAGGACGGCAAGGTTCGCCGCTGGCGGACGTCCGACCGCACTCCCGCCGCGATTTATTCGCCCCATGAAGCGAGAATCTTCGGCCTGGCGGTGCATCCGACCCAGCCCTGGATCGCCTCGACGTCCATCCTCGGCGCCGATCAGGGCGAGGTGCCCATCTGGAGCCACGAGACGGGCAAGACCCTCGTCACGCTGCGCAACCACAAGTATGCCGTGACCGGCCTGGCCTTTCATCCGGCCGGCAAACTGATCGCCACGGGCAGCCATGACAAGACGATCGTGCTGAGCGATTGCGAAACCGGCAAGGTCGTCCGCGTCATCCAGGGGCACGAGTATCCGATTGCCTGCGTCGCATTCAGCCTGGATGGAACGATGCTCGCCTCCTCGGCAGCGAAAAAGTCGGAAAAGGCCAAGGGGCCCGGGTTTCACGAAGTCTTTCTGTGGGAAACTCAGACCGGCCGGCTCATCCATCGCCTCACCGGGCACACGGAACGCGTCATCACCCTGGCGTTCGCCCCCGGCGGCAAACGCCTGGCCAGCGCCGGCTGGGACAACCAGGTCAAACTCTGGGACCTCGAAACCGGCCTGGAAGCTCTCACGCTGCTCGGTCACAAGGATGAAGACATGGGCCTCGACGCCATTCTGACGATCGCCTTCGACTCCGAGCGCACGTTGTTGGCGGGGAACTTCAATCGGACGATTAGCCGGTGGAAGATCCGTCAGGAGAAATAGTTGTCAGTTGCCTTGGCTGGTGAGGGGACGCTCGCGTGAGTACAATCCAAATATGAAGACGGTTCGAGGATGGTGCCCTGACGGGGAAAGACATGACTGCCAGGATCACGAGCATTTCGGTTAGCGGCGTCCGCACTCTGGATGATTTCAAGCTGGATCTGGATGGTCTGACGGTGCTGATCGGCGAAAATGGCTCCGGCAAGAGCACCATCGTGGAAGCTTGCGAATTGCTCAGGCGTCTGACGAACGAGACCTTCTGGAACGAATTCAATCAGATTCACGGCGGCGAAGCCATGCTGCTGCGGCATGGGTCAGGCGAAATCAAGATTGGCGCTGAGTTTTCCGGCAAGGACTGGTTCGCTTCTTATCATGTTTCCTTCAGCCGATCCGGGATTTCTTCGGAAAACCTGTCGGTTTTTCCCAGCGGCCAATCAGGTCAGCTCAACGTTCTAGAACGCATTGGCGAACACGTCAAGATTCCCATCACGGGGAAGGGAATCTCTGTACCGCCCCGACTCGGCCTGCCTCAGACTCAGCCAGCGATCAAGATTGCCGCCGACCGCTATCGTGAGAATTACACATCCGAAGTATACCACGCGCTTCAAAGCATCGATGTCCACCTCCCGTTTACCTCGACCTCGTACTGGTTAAGCCAGTCCCAAGGAGGCCGCCAGGCACCCATGCGGGACTCCGTAACGATCGCACCGACAAACCAACTCGAGCGGTGCGGAAATAATCTGGCTAACGCATTCTACGCCTTGAAAGAGCAAACTCGGAGTGACTGGGAATACACGATGGAGCTGGTCCGGCTTGGCCTGGGTCAGTGGGTGGAGTCGGTCAACCTTCGGCCAGACGCTGGAGGGGGCAAGATCGCCATCTGGATCAAGATCGCGAATACCGACAAACAAATCCCGTCCGGCAGCCTCTCCGACGGCCAACTCGCCTATTTGGCCTTCGTCGCGCTGGCACGCTTGCCGACGCCGCGTTCCCTTTTGGTCTTTGACGAGATTGAAGCGCATCTGCATCCACGATTGCTCATCCGCGTCATGGGCCTGATCCGCTCGATTGCCGAGCGCTGCCCCGTGCTGCTCACCACGCACTCCCGACGCGTTCTGGACGATCTCGATGAACCGGCCAAATCGGTCGGCGTCCTCGAACTGGACCCCGATTCGCTCGTTACCAAATTGCGACGCCTGGACGAGGCGAAACTCAAGGACTGGCTCGACGACTACGACGGGCTGGGTCAGGTGCTTGACGCCGGCTACCCCGAGTCGCTTTTCGAGACCGAGGCAGGCGAGGGTCGTTAGATGGTCGTCGTTCTTTATGAAGATCAACGGGGAGAGCGCGGGGACTTCGGATTCCACCGATTCGTCTGCCAGTATGTTCTCGATCAAAAACCCGGCCTTGCTAAGAGCGTCTATCAACTTGAAAAGCAAGTTGTTCGATCGATCGTCTGCAAGGGTAACGGCAACGTGCTTGCCAAGTGCAAGCGGGATCTCAAGAAGCTGGCAAATCAATTCCGCAAGGTCATCGCGGTTTATGACCAGGACAAGCTCAACGAGTTGCTGAACCTGAAAGGCATTCAATGCCGCAGGGCGCTCCTTGAAGGTCTGATCGAGCCGTGCGATCCGAAAGCAGCTCTTGATATAGTTTTCGTCAATCCGAATCTGGAGTCCGTTATCAAGACAATTCAAGATTCGGGAAATGCCAGCTCGATTGATTCCGGGCACTTCATCAAGGCGCTTGGCAAGGATCTCAACGCCCGGGATAGCTTATTTATCCAATGTGCCAACCTGCCGAGGGACGTTCGCGATAAACTGTTTGCTGCGCTTCCTGACATCAACAGGTTGGTTGCCAAGATCGCCGAATTTAGCCAATCGATGAACTGAGCGAGACATCCCATGTCGAGTAATTTGGCACGACCCCCATGTCACGAATCCGTCCAAGATCCATTGGGCCGACTCCCCTTTCGGCGCTTGTCGTTAATTGCCATGCCTGAATGAGTTAAGACAAACGTGCGATTGCGGCGGCCAGGTCCAATTCTTGAAAAGACTTTCACTCGTGAGGGTGTGTGAGGGGGGTGCCGTGTCACGAATCCTACCCGTGAGCAGCGACTACCGATATCATGCCCAAGTCGATTGACGACAATTCCCTTGGCTCCTGGAAAGGAACGCTCATGTCTACATCCTCGCGCACCATCTTGATCGGGATTTTCATCCTCTCCACCGTCGGCGTCCTCCAATCCGGCGACCAGGCCGACGTGCGGGCGATCATCGACAAGGCGATCAAGGCTCAGGGCGGCGCCGACAAGATTGCCAAGTATCCTGCCAGCACCTTCAAGATCTCCGGCACGTTTTATGGCCTCGGCGAAGGCATCCCTTACACCGGCGAGTGGGCGGTGCAGGGGCCCAAGCAGATTCGCTTCGTCATCGAGAGCAAGGTCATGGACGTGACCTTCAAGTTCACCCGCGTCGTCAACGGCGACAAGGGCTGGGTCAAGATCAACGACGACGTCACGAGCGACATGGCCAAGGACGAACTGGACGAGGAAAAAGCGAAGTTGTACGCCGGCTGGGTGCAGTCGCTGCTGCCGCTCAAGGACAAATCGTTCGAGCTGTCGCTGGTCGGCGAGGCCAAGGTGATGGACAAACCGGCCATCGGCATTCGCGTCTCCAAAAAGGGCCAGCGCGACGTCAATCTCTATTTCGACAAGGCGACGAGCCTGATGGTCAAGTCCGAACTGCGCACCAAGGACGTGATGGTCGGGCAGGAATATACCCAGGTCACTTACTTCCAGGACTATAAGGACTTTCAGGGCGTCAAGCGTGCGACCAAGATCCTGCAGCACAAGGATGACAAACGGCTGGTCGAGGGAGTCATCACTGAGACCAGGCCCATGGAAAAGCTGGAAGATTCGGTGTTCGCGAAACCGTGAGGCCAATTGCGGATTGCGGATTGCGGGCGAGCGGTTTATTTGTGGGCCCCAACGGGGCGCGCTGGACGCCACGAAACGATCATCCCTTTCGTTTCGTCTTTACCTGTGTAGACCCGCGACCAGATCGCCCCGTTGGGGCTCCCGTTTGTCGCCGGGTCGTAACCCAGGCCGTTGGCCTGGGCTATCCCAGATGGCCCCGTTGGGGCCAAACAATGGAGGGCGCCTCATGTCCCGGCATTTTTTCACCCTGTGCTTGCTCCTTGGCTCCGCGAGCGCGTCCATGGCCCAACCGGAAAAAGAGAACCCGATCCCCTGGGGCGATCCCGTCGATGGCCTCGCTTGCCGATTGCTGATGCAGCCTCGCTACGTCCTCGGTCAAGCGATCACGGCCACGATCGAGGTGAAGAACGTCTCCGACAAGAAACGCTGGTACGTTCCCAGGTTTTACCCCAGTGCCGTCAAGTACGTCACGTTCGACCTGACCGGCCCCGAAGGCAAGGTACGGCAAACGAGCATCGAAAACGATTCGGGCACCTGGCTCAGCGAGAGCGCCTTCCTGCCGATCGGCCCCGGCGAGGTCCAGCGCTTCCCAACCAACGACCTGCGCGAGTGTTTTGCGAGCCTCCTCGACTGGAAGTGCTATCCGGAGCGCAAGGTGTGTGCCGTGCCCCTGGGCGCCTACAAGGTTGAGCTGCGCTTCCGCAGCCCGAAACTGCCGGCCCAGTTCATCACGGCCAAGTCGTTCATCAACGGCAAGGAGATCACCCACACCAAGGAGGTGCCCGCCGAGGTGAGAGCCGGGGAATGGGCGAAAGAAATCACGGCCAAACCCGTGTCCTTCGAGCTGGCCCCGCTCGGCAAGGACGACCTGGTGGTGCACGAGTGGGGCGTGTTCACCGTCTTCAACGATGCCAAATACGCCAACCTCAACCGCAAGGAAGAATGGGGCAGCTTGCCGGCCTTCTTCTATCGGCAGTTCCCGCAAGAACGGCTGCGCTGGATGCCGGCCGCCTGGGACAAGCCGATTGTCTACTTTTACGCCAAGCAGAGCCCGATGCGCGTGAATGTGAAGGTGAAGTTCTCCGAGGGCGCCCCCGTGGTGTGGTGGCCCTGCGCGTCCGATCCGATCGAGGATCGCCCCAATGGCCTCGGCCCGCCCAAACGGACGCAGCCATTCTTCGCCCTCACCTGGGAAGGTTGGCTCGGCGACCACGTGCCCTCCATGCGCAGCATTCGCGGCGAGGGGCCGCTGGTCAAGGTGGATGATTTTCCGCTGCCGGAAGGTTCCTGGCTGCAGCAGGCCCGTTTGCCCGCCGCCTCGCGCATCACCGTGATCGGCAACATGGAGAAAGCCGGCCGACGTTTTCCCGGAGCGCTCGACCGCTACGAAACCGAGCGCTTCATCTACTACGATGGCCTGGTGCCGGCGCCGGACTACGTTCGCTGCGACAAGATCGAAAACCAATCAACCGTGACCCTGCGCAACACCGGCAAGTTCGACATGGACAATTTGTTTGTCGTCGATCGCCGGCCGAAGGACGGCATTGGCTTCGGCAAGTTCAATATCCAGGCCGGCAAGAGCAGCAAGTTCGAGTTGAAGTCGGTTGAAGTCAAGGAATGGCCGGCGGCGGGTATCAAGCAGGTTCGCGCCGCCCTGCTGCAAGCCGGGTTGTTCGAGCCGGAAGCCGATTCGCTGCTGCGCATCTGGCAAAAGCAACTGTTCGAGGCGGACGGGATCACCGTCTTTCACATTCTGCCGGTTCATGAATACGATCGCATGTTGCCGCTGGACGTGTTGCCCGCCCCGACGACGAGGCCGGTCCGCGTCGGCATCGCCCTGCATCCGCACATGGAAATCGAGCCGGACTTGACCGCCCGCGTCGGCAAGCTGCTCCGCCAGCTCGACGACGACAACTTCCAGAAACGCGACGCGGCCACCAAGGAACTGCTGGAGATTGGGCCGCTGGCGATCGGCCACTTGCGGGCGGAACTGCAAAAGAGCCCGCCCGCGGAAACGGCCAGCCGGATCCAGAACGTGCTGGGCCGCTTTGATGCCGCCGAGTGGCTGAAGATGCCGGCGACTAAGAAGCCGGGGTCGTAGTGCGATGACGTGTCAGTTACAATGACGAGATATGGCCAAGAAATCGCCAAGTCCGTTTCCGTTTCCTCCGAAGGTTCTCTATCGCGGAGCTAACATCCCCATGCGCGTCATCCGCCGTTATGCACGCGCTATTGCTGAAGAGTTCCAACCTGAGAAGATTATTCTGTTTGGCTCATTTGCCTACGGTAAGCCGCACGAAGATAGCGACGTTGACCTTCTCGTGATCATGCCGGCTTACAATCAGCATAACCAGGCCGTGCGCATTCGCTACCGGCTGACGGCGCCATTTCCGATGGATCTCATTATTCGTACCCCGAAGGAAATGGCGTGGCGACTGGCGGAAAAGGAATCGTTCCTGACGACGATCGTGTCCAGGGGAAAGGTCCTGTATGAAAAAGACCACGAGGGAGTGGGTCAAGAAGGCCGAGCAGGATCTGGCGATCGCAAGGCAAGCCCGAGAAAGCAAAGAGCCGCTTCATGATGGCGTTTGCTTTCATTGCCAGCAGTGCGCAGAGAAGTATTTGAAAGGCTTGATGGAAGAAGTTGGGCTCACCATCCAGAAGACGCACGACCTCGACGACCTGTTCATCGCGATTCAGCCCCACTACCCTGGACTGCGTGCATTGCACCGCGGTTTGGTTTATCTCTCCGATTTTGCGGTGGATATACGCTACCCTGGCCTGAGCGCCAGTAAGAGGCAGGCCACGGCTGCGCTGCGTTGGGCTGAACAAATTCGAACCTCGGTGCGAAAGCTGTTGCACCTTCGCGAGCGTCCAAGCAGAGAGTAATTGCTTCGATGCGTCTTCAAATGACATATCGACGATGCACCCCATACAATGATCATCGATAATTCCACCCGCTCCTTGGAGACACCCCATGGCGAAAGAGCGTTTCAACGTGGCCATCATCGGCCTGGGCTTCGGCGCCGAGTTCATTCCCATCTATCAGCGTCATCCCCTCGCGAACATGTACGCTATCTGTCAGCGCAATGAAAAGAAGCTAGCCGAAGTGGGCCAGGCGTTCAACGTCGCCAAACGGTACACCCGCTTCGAGGACGTCCTCGCCGATCCCGAGGTCGATTTCGTGCACATCAACACGCCCATTCCCGATCACGCTCCGCAAGCCATCGCCGCGCTCAAGGCCGGCAAGCATGTGATGTCCACCGTGCCCATGGCCACCACGGTCGAGGAATGTCGGCAGATCGTCGAACTCTCCCACAAGACCGGCCTGAAGTACATGATGGCGGAGACCGTCGTCTACGCCCGCGAATTTCTGTTCCTGCGCGAGCTGTTCCTGAAGGGCGAACTGGGTAAGATCCAGTTCGTGCAAGCGAGCCATCAGCAGGACATGGACGGCTGGCCCAACTACTGGCCCGGCCTGCCGCCGATGCACTACGCCACCCACTGCGTCGGCCCCTGCCTGGCCCTGACGCGGGCGGAGGCGGAATATGTCTCCTGCTTCGGCTCCGGCACGATTCGTCAGGAGCTGATCGCCAAGTACAACTCGCCCTTTGCCGTGGAAACGTGCCACATCAAGATGCGCAACTCCGACCTGACCGCCCGCATCTATCGTTCGCTCTTCGACACCGCCCGGCAATATCGCGAAAGCTTCGACGTCTTCGGCACCAAGAAGTCGTTCGAATTGCCGCTCATCGAAGGCGAGGAGCCGGTGCTGCACACGGCCAAGAAGCCCGAGCCCGAGATTCCGCAGCGCATCAAGGTGCCCGATTTCGCCCATTTGCTGCCGGAGCCGATTCGCCGTTTCACCACCAAGGGCGTCTACGATACGGGCGACAAGCAGCATCTCTCCTTCATCCAGGGCGGAGGCCACGGCGGCTCGCATCCGCACCTGGTGCACGAGTTTCTCTCGGCCCTGGCGGAGAATCGCGATCCTTATCCCAATGCCGTGCAATCGGCCAACTGGACCTGCGTCGGCATCCTCGCACACGAATCGGCGCTGAAGGGTGGCGAAATCATGCGCTTGCCGGATTTCACCCTGGCGAAGGCATGATTGGCGAATCAACATGGGTTTCTGGTATCCGACGATTCCGCTTCGCAATCTCCCGGCCCTGATCCGGATTACTTTAGATAGAGCAATTCACGATTGCTTTTCGAGGAACCCGTAGCGGAACTCGCAAGAGTTCCGGGGACGCCCCCTGAAGTCTTGCGACTTCAGCTACAAACGCAAACGTGCGGCATCAGTTGCACTCTGCCACCAGCGGCTCGCCCAGCTCCTTCACATAAAACAAGCGCCCCGCCAGCGTCGGCATAAACGTGCTCGGAATCCACGGCGTCGGCTCATGATGCAGCGTCATGCGCAGCGACAGGCCTTGCCATTGCATGCCGCGCCCGAAGGAGCCGTCGGCGCCGCCGATGATGTGGTCGGCGGCCAGGAACAGCGCGGGGCCGATGGTGTTGGCGAATGCCGGTACCAGTGTCGTTCGGCTCTTGAAGCTGGTCAGGGCGTTTTGCTCGATCGTCAGCGGATGCAGCTTCGCCCCCAGCCGATGTGTTTGTTTCTTCCACTCCTCGACGCCGACAAACTCCGCGGCGAAGTGCGGCTCCCAGAACGCGATGTGGCACACCCGGCCGATGCCGAACACCGTCACCAGTTTGGCACCCTGTTTCTTCAGGGCCGTGATTTGCTCGGCGTAGGTCGGCAGCTCGGTCTTCAGTGCGAAGTGCCGCTGTTTGGCCGGGACGGTGAGCTTGCCGAGCGGGCCGTAAAACGCCTGCTCCATCGCGTACTGGAAGGCGCCGCTGTTGTCCGGCGGCAAAGTGTTGCCCTGGGCGTCGGACCACTCGTCCATGTTGAAGCCGTGCACGTGCTCGCAGCTCACGCCCCATTCCTTGAGGAAATAGACGGTCCAGCGATACATGCCCATCGGGCCGACGGGAAGGATGATGGCCAGCGGCCGGCCCGCTTGCTTGGCGAGCTGGATTTCGCGAGCGATTTCATGGCCCATGAAGGTGTCGAAATCGGCGAAGGAGGCGCAGATGCGCGGCTCGAATTGGGGATGCCACCACGATTGCCGCTTTTCCAGATCGGGCCCGGCGATGGCGCCGAGCCGATCGATTTTCTCGAGGTTCCAGCCGGCGGGAAAGTAATGCTCCATCAGGGAGCCAGGTAAGGTCGTGATCAGGTTCATGATTCTCCTTCTCGGTCCCAGGCTCTGCCTGGGACCGCACTGCCTGCGAGGCTCTGCCTCGCGTTTGTACCGGGACCAAGAAGCCGCCACGGGGAGCGCCTCAGACGCGAGGCAGAGCCTCGCGAGCAGTGCGGTCCCCGGCAGAGCCTGGGACCGAGGCGGCCCCTTCGGGGTCAGTTCACCTGTATCTCCACCGGTAACACATGATTCACCATATAATTCCGCCGATCGGTGTCGCGCGTCATGGGCTGCGTCCTTCCCGCGGCATCGGTCGCGCGGGACATCAGCGTGACCCGGCCCGCGTTGGCCGGGGCGCGCCAGGTGTAATCCCACAATCGCCAGACGCCGCGTTGGCCTTCGCCGGCCAATCGAGCCTGGGCCCAGGTGGTGCCGCCATTGTCGCTGACATCGACGCGCGTGATGTGCGATTCGCCGGTCCAGGCGGCCCCGTGGACGCGGACCTCGGTCCCGGAACGCACCATTTCGTTGGCCCGTGGGCGGGCGATCAGCGACTTGACCTGCATCTCCGTGACCGGCCTCATGGTCGGCACGCCGTTCATCCGTTCGAAGTAAGAATAGTCCGATGTCTGCCAGAAGCCCTGGAACGGCGCCTCGGTGACGAGGATCCGCGTCAGCCATTTGACCGAGGCCATGCCGTACCAGCCGGGCACCACGGCGCGGACCGGAAAGCCATGGGCCGGCGGCAAGTCGGCGCCGTTCATACGATACGCCAGCAAAACGTCCGGCTGCCGAGCCTTGGCGAGCGGCAGGCTGCGCGCATAAGAAAGCGGGCCCATGGGGCGAGGCTCGGCCGTCACTTCGCCGCGATCCACCCCTTCCAGCACCACATCGACGGCCTGGCGCGTCAGCTCGGCCCGCTCCAGCACGGCCGAGAGCGGCACTCCGGTCCACTCGGCGTTGCCCACCGCCCCCTGCTGCCAGCCGACGCCACGCAGCGGCGGCACATTCAGCGCCCGGCTATTGCCCGCACATTCCAGCGTCGCCGTCACGGTTCTGGGCGGCATGGCTCGCAGCTGATCGTAGGTGAGCTCCACCTCACGACCCACGGCCCCCAGGATGCGCAGCCGCCAGGTATTCGCGGCCACGGTCGGCACTGGGAAATGGCAGCGAACGAAGAAGCGATCGTTGGGGATGATGGCCGCACTCAGCGTGTGGAAGGGAAACTCGAGGTTGGGCGGCTCGCGCAGTCGCTCGATCAGGCCGTCGGCCGGTTGATTTTGGACCGCATGGGCCCATGCCGGTACCGTCCAAGGGTACAGGGCGGAAGTGGCCAGAAATGCTCGACGATTAATGTGCGTCATCGTTTTCTCGCAGTCGAACTGCGTCCAGCCTTACCGTAAACCCTACGACCAGCACGCTCGTTGGGCTTATGTGAGGTTATCCCCTCATGGCAGGATATGTAATTCGCTAGCCAACAAGAATGGCCGGCGGGGTTCCCGCACCTGAATTCGCAAGAATTCAGGTGCGGCTGTGAAGCAAAGACCTGAATTCTTGCGAGTTCAGTTACCGGCAACTGGCAACCTATCCTATTCATCTTCGATTTCCTCCAGGTATTCGCCGCACAATTGGCGAACCCTTTCCAGCACCCGTCCGGCATTGACGCATAAAGTGACACCGCGAATTCTTCGATTATGATTGCCAAACGCCGCTTCCAATCCCACCATGCGGCGATATACTATAGGTCGTGCGCAATTCGGCAGCACTCCTCCCGTAGCCGCATTCGCAAGAATGCGGGCTTCGCTCGCCTCACCCGCATTCTTGCGAATGCGGCTACAACAGAATCGCGCACGCTGATTTCAGTTGAGCAACGGAGTTCGAACCATGACCAGGCGATTGTTCGTCAAATGCGGTTCCCCGGAACATTCGATCAATCGCCGTGCCTTTCTCCGTGGCATCGGCGGCGCCCTCGGCACGACGGTCGGCCTCGATGTTCTCGGCGGCCCGCTCCTGGCCAACCAGCTGCAGCGCCAGCAGAAACGCGTCATTTTGTTGTTTCTTTCGGGCGGTGCCAGCCAGTTCGAGACCTTTGATCCCAAGCCAGGCCGGCCGACCGGTGGTCCCTTTCAAACGATTCAAACATCGATTCCCGGTTACCGCGTCTGCGAGTTGCTGCCGCGCATGGCGGCGCGCATGCACAAGACAGCCGTCATCCGCTCCTTCAGCAGCCCGAACACCGAGCACGATGGCCGCGGCGTGACCGCGATCCTGAGCGGCGAACGCAACGACGTCGGCACCATGCAAACTCCCTCCCTGGGTTGCCTGCTGGCCCGCGAGCTGGCTCAACCCGGCAGCGTCGTGCCCGATCATGTTGGACTGTACACCACCTATGTCGGGTTCAATTTGAACGTTCAGGTAGATTTCGCCTCTTTCCTCGGAGCACGCCATCAGCCGATCAATATCCTCAACCAGCTCGCTCCGCAGGGCAACCAGCTCCCCGCCTTCTTGTCCGACCGCGACCATCGGGACCGTGAAGCTCTCCGCGACCAATTGGCACGCGGCTTCCAGTCCAGCCGGGAGCGTGATGCGACGGTCGCCAGCCATCGCATGGCCTATCAGCGCGTCCGCGGTTTGATGGACAACCATCGCCTCTTCGATATTTCGCAGGAGCCGCAAAGGATTCGCGACCTGTATGGGCATTCGCTCTTCGGTCAGCAGGCCCTGGTGGCTCGACGGCTCATCGAAGGCGGCGTGCCCTTTGTGCGCCTGAATCGCGGCTGGTGGGACTCTCACGGCGAAAACTTCGAGATTCACGCGTCGCTGGTGCCCGATCTCGACAAGGTAATGTCAGCACTTCTCGAAGACCTGGAACAGCGCGGCCTGCTCGAACATACTCTGGTCGTCACGTTCGCGGAGATGGGCCGAACGCCGACGATCAATGCCATGCGCGGCCGCGATCACTGGGGCCGCTGCTGGAGCGTGACCCTGACCGGCTGCGGCATTCGCGGCGGGGTGGTGCACGGCAGCACCAACGCCGACGGCACCGACGTCGCCCAGGATCGCGTCACCGCCGCCGACTTCTTCGCCACGATCTTCCAGGCGGTCGGCATCGATCACCAGAAGGAGTACGCCGCTCCCGATGGCCGGCCGATCATGCTGACACCCTACCACACCCGACCCGTCAGCGCCGTCCTGGCCTGATGGGTGAAAAGAGACTTGCCATGCCTCCACCCAGCCTCGACCGAGTCCGTATCAGCAAGACCGTCAACCATCCGGGAGACTTTCTGTCGGTCGCTCCTGAACCGAACAGCGAACGCTTGTGGATCGGGAGCACGGATTTCAAGATTTACGCCGTCGATTTTGCCGCCGAGCGACCTGCGGCCAGCGTGGTCTTCGAGGGCCATAACAGCTACGTCAGCGCGCTTGGGCTGGTGGGCCGCACGCTTGTCTCGGGGAGCTGGGACCGCACTCTCAAATGGTGGGACATCCAGAATCGGCAACTGCTGCGGACGGTGGACGCGCATCGGCTTTGGATTCGCCAGCTTGTCGTCAACTCTGCCCAGAATCTGCTGGCGACCGTCTCCGACGACATGACCTGCAAATTGTGGGACGCCCAATCGGGCCGGCTCGTGCGCCAACTGACCGGCTTCGAGGCGAACTTGCCCCGCTACGAATACCCCAACAAACTGTTTGCTTGCGCGTTCTCGGCCGACGGCCGCCTGGTGGCGGCGGCGGATGAGACGTGTCGCGTGATCGTCTGGGAAACCGCCAGCGGCCGGGAAGCGGCGCGGTTCGATGCCGCCGGCTTCTTCAAGGCCGACTGGGACCGCAACAACCATCCCTATGGCGGCATTCGCTGCCTGGCGTTCGCCCCCGATGGACGCTCCTTGGCGGTGGCCGGCATGGAAAATACGGACGTCGCCATCATCAACGGCAAAGCGATGGTACAGATCTTCGACTGGCAAACCGGGCGCAAGAACCATGAAGCCAAGCTCGGCAGCAACATTCAATTCGAATGCCTGGCGTATCACCCTCAGTCGGCCTGGCTGCTGGCGGCTCCCGGCGGTGGGGGCGGCGGCGCTCTGTACTTCCTGGAACCGGGGCAGGCTCGCGTTCTCAAAGAGACCCCGGCGACCATGCAGACCTTTGCCCTGGCAGTCAACGAAACCGCCGACGCTTTCTACACCGTTGGCCGTGGGAAAGCACTCAAATGGGAAATCCCCGCTTGACGACCACCCGTTGGTAGCCGCACGCAGGCACTCCGCAAAAAATGGCGTACTGGTTTGCGGAGGGGTGTCAAGACGTAAGCGATGAATTGCCATGCCTTTGGCGCGGCGGCGGACCCACTCCGCAAAAAAATCCTGTGGGCTCCTTCTCGATGGCGGCATTGCTTGCGGCTGTGGATTGACCTCGTATGGCGGCAGAGTCGATCCCGACCATGGACGATGCCTTCTCATGTTTCCGTGCCGGACCATTGGTACAATAGTTCCAAAGGAGGGCCCCATGCCGCTACGCGATCACTTTCGCTCACCCCTGGATGACGTTCATTCCTGGGACGAACTTCATGGCTTGTGGCCGGCGGTGATCGTCCAAAAACTGGTCGAGGTTCTCCCGGAGCCTTATTTCGCCGCTCCAGGCGTGCATCTTGGAACGCTCTACGAAGTCGCTATCAGCACGTATCGTGGGGCTGCGGCGGAGGCAAATGGGTCCGATGATGGCGACGGGGGAGTCGCGGTCAAGACGTATGCCCCGCCCAGGCCGACGCTGACAGTGGAACCGCTGTTGCCGAAACAGGACGTATACGAAGTCCGCATCTACGACAGCCGGCGCAACCGGCAGCTGGTGGCGGCCATCGAAATCCTCAGCCCATCGAACAAGGACCGGCCCGAAAACCGGGCAACTTTCGTTGCCAAGGCGGCCACGCTGCTCAAGAACAACATCTGCGTTTCGATCGTCGATGTCGTGAGCACGTACAATTTCAATCTCTATGCGGAGTTAATGGACTTTGTGCATGGGGTCGATCCGGCCCTGGGAAGCGATCCGCCGCCGATGTACGCCGCGACCCTCCGCACCCGCTACGAAGATCGCCGCCGCATGATGGACAACTGGTATCATCCGCTCGCCATCGGCCAACCGCTGCCGACGCTGCCCATCTGGCTCAAGGAAAACTGGGCCATTTCGCTCGATCTGGAATCGAGCTACGAAGAGACCTGCCGCACGCTCAGGATCCGGTGAGGCGCGTGAGGCGCGAGAAGATGAGTTCTCCAGAGCGACAGCGCGGAAGGGTGGCCGTGTCTGAGCGTACTCGCGAAGACGCGGGCGAACCAACGGCAGCCTCGCCCCAATCGGGGAATAAAGGGCGAGGCCAGTGGCGGTTCTGCCGCGTCTTCGCGAGTACGCTCAGACACGGCCACCCCTGGGTGACCCGTCCAGAGAAGGGTTGTATGTTCATTTTACGCCTTCGTCAGGGTATCCTGGTGAAGGGTTTTGCAAGACCAGGAGGTGGACCATGAAGCGAATCTTTGCATATCGGCAACCGAATTTGTCGTCTCGCTGCCAGCATGAGTGTTGGCCTGGGCACCAAATCGCCGAGTGGGCGCGGCTGCATCTTATCATTCTGGCGGTGATGATGGCGGTAGCGAGTGCAAGCGTTGCGGACCGAGCGACCGCTCAGAAAAAGTCAGGGCCAACACTTGCCAAAGGCTTCGACGAGGCGACTGTGGCGGCCTGGAAAAAAGCCGGCGCGTTCGTGGTCTGGGTGGACGAGTTCGGTTTTCAGATTGATGAAAAAAAGCTTCCACAAAGCAAGGCGGCGATGCCGGCTTTCAGAATCTTTGAAGTGCCGGACAAACTCCTTGCCGGTTTGCCGGATCCCGGCATGCCTTTCGGCCTGATCCTTAGACGGACGGAGGTGACGGACGCGGCGCTGAGGGACCTGGCAGGACTCAAAAGCTTACAAACACTGGACCTTAGCGACACGAAAGTGACAGGCGCGGGGTTGAACGAGCTGGCCAGCCTCAAGAGTTTGCAAGTGCTCGACCTCAGCCATTCTCAGGTGACGGATGCGGGGCTGAAAGGCCTTGCCGGCCTCAAGAAATTGCAAAAACTCGACCTTGCCAGCACGCAGTTGTCGGGAGTGGGGCTGAGAGAACTGGCAGGGCTCACGAACTTAAGATCACTCAGCCTTACCTTCGCGAAAGTGACGGACGCAGGGCTCAAAGAACTGGCCGGCATCAAGAGCCTACAAACGCTCAACCTCGGCATCACGAATGTGACTGACACGGGGCTAAAAGAACTAGCCCACCTCATGAATTTGCAAACGCTCTACATTAGCGGCACGGGTGTGACGGACACAGTGCTTAGAGAGCTGGCCGGCCTCAAGAACTTGCAAACGTTCGACCTTAGCTACACGAAGGTCACGGACGCTGGGTTGAAAGAACTGGCTGGCCTCAAGAGCTTACTGACGCTCGATCTTCGCAATACGAAGGTCACGGACGCAGGCCTAAAAGAGTTGGCTGGCCTTATCAACCTGCAAACCCTCAACCTGGCCGAAACAGTGATTACGGACACGGGCCTGAAGGAACTGCCCAGCCTTGGGAATTTACAAACGCTCGAACTTGGAGCCACAAAGGTGACGGACGCGGGGCTGAAAGAGCTGGCCGGCCTCAAGAACTTGCAATCGCTCGAACTTGGAGCCACGAAGGTGACGGGCGCGGGACTGAAAGAGCTGGCTGGCCTCAAGAGCCTGCAAAAGCTTCAGCTTCGCAATGCGAAGGTGACCGACGCGGGGCTGAAAGGAGTGGCTACCCTGAAAAGCTTGCAATGGCTTGGCCTTGGTGAAACACAGGTGACGGACGCCGGGCTCAAAGAACTGGTCGGCCTCAAGAGTTTGCAATGGCTCGACCTGTTCGGCAGCACACGTGTGACGAACACAGGCGCTGCGGAGCTGCGAAAGGCGCTGCCCGCTTGTCAAGTCTCCCAATGATGACCGGTTGGAGGGTCGATGAGGGGTGGCCGGGTCTGACGGTACTCCGGAAGACCCGGCGAACGACCGGCGGCATGGCCTCGTGTCAAAGGCGGAGGGTACGAATCCAACGACCATCTTAGTAGCCAAATGCCGGTGGGTCGCTGAAACGGCGCTGGGCCGCCGAAAGTTCACCGGGTCGTCGGAGTACCTCCGACCCGGCCACCGCTAGACTTGCACCGCTAGACGGGCACCCGTTGAAAACAATCATTCTCCCTCGATGAAGCTCGTCTGGCCGGGCAGGCGTTCGCGGTCGAGGATCGGCTCAATCCTTGGCCCCGCTAATCAGTGCGAGGCCAGCTGCTCATTTGATGCGACGCTGCCGAAGCGTTTCGGTGAATTCCTGGACTTGCTGCCGCAGCCGCGGGAGAAGCTGTTCCTGCGCCAGTAATTCGTCGCCCAGGCAAATGGCTTCATGAAAATTGCCAGCTCTTGCCCAGCAACTGGCAGCGCTGAACAGATGCAACCAACTCTTCTCGTTCAACCCTGCCGATTTGCATTGCCGGCTCAGCCGCTCCTCGATCTCGGCCGCCTGCGCAAAGCGATCGGCAGCGAGGTCCGGTTGCTGCCGGTCATTCAGCAATTGACCTTCCAGGATCAGATTCGATTTCAAAACTTCGTCGGCCACGAACTCAACGTCCAGCCCATGTCGATCAATTCCTTGGGTTGACTCGTTCATCGACGACCTCCAAAGAATCAAGCGCTAACTTTTTTGGCGATCAAGGCCCGAATCTCCGGAACGAGCTCATTCGGCACGGCCATCATGGTGATGTTCTCTGCCTTCCGCGCAGCCTCAATCTCGGCAAACTGTTCTTCCTCCGTCTGGTGTTCGTAATGATCGATCACCTTACGAATTCTTTGCTCAGTCCAGCCGCGCGGGAGTTCTTGTTTCGGCTTTTTCTTCATCGCTCTTTTCTCCGTTGTCGGCGACGGAAGGCCTTTTTGCTTTTCCCCTTCAAATCATACGCTGTAATGACGAATATGCCAATCCGGTCCTCGTCAGGAGCATAGATCACTTGCAGATAGCGTCCCGCGGAGGTTTGACCGAGCTTCATGCGTGAGCTGCAATCCGCCGCGTAGTCGTCTCCCCGCCCGCGCATGACCTGCTCAACTTCGGCTTCCGTAATCCCATGCCCATAAATGTGAGGCAGGCTGGTGTCTGGATCACGGTGATAGCGGAATTCCATGTGCGGCTTGCCCCAGGAGATCCATCACGCCCGACACACGGCTATCTTATGACATAGCGCCGTTTTTTTGCTGCAAAAAACAGCTATGTTGCTCCTGCCTTCTTCGGACGCCCCACCCAAAGAAAACGGGGACGTTTTTGGCAACTTCTTGTCACACCGACGGTTATGTGAAAAATGAACCATGGGGGGCCTAAGACAATCGGAAACGCTAGCTCGCCATGTCTGGAATTTAGCTGGCAGCCATGATAGCATCGCTGATAATAGGGATTAGGAGGAGGCACATGAACACGCAAATGGTCAATGAGCTTCGGAATTTTCACGAATTTGTCGGCGAAAAGGTGAATACCGGCGGCGCAATATCGCCGGAAGACATTCTGGACGAATGGCGATCTCTGCATCCGGCTGACGGGGCGCTGGAGGAAGAAGTCGCTGCAATTCAGGAAGCCCTTGACGACATGGCCGCCGGCGACGCGGGCCGTCCCTTCGCTGATTCCGACCGTGAATTCCGCGCCCGTCATAATGTGCCGCCCAAAGCATGAGTCGCAATCTAAGCATCCATCCACTCCGCCGCCGCAGTTTGCCGACGAATTAGTCCGAGGCCATTTCAATCGGCAAATCGGTCCATCCATTTCTGCGGATTCTGCGAGGTATGAAAGA
>Ga0182024_10011072_pt1 | contig 18207 bp, 15 predicted proteins | sample P32metaG_FD_120480 | JGI IMG/M metagenome (GOLD analysis project Ga0182024, IMG submission 120480) | Permafrost microbial communities from Stordalen Mire, Sweden - P3-2 metaG (Illumina Assembly) | ecosystem: Environmental > Terrestrial > Soil > Wetlands > Permafrost | place: Sweden: Stordalen... | reverse complement strand
GTGGGCGCTGAGGGACTCGAACCCCCGACCTGCTGGTTGTAAACCAGCTGCTCTCGCCAGCTGAGCTAAGCGCCCGGTCGGACGACCTTACGATGCGTGCCGTCTCCGAGGCCGTCGACGAAGGCACGGAGCTCGACCAGCAAGGCGCCGCTACCCGCTGCGATCGGGCGACGACGCGATCGATCAGCGACGACCAGGGGCGCGCCGTCGAGCTCCGCCACGAACCCGCCGGCCTCGCCGAGGACCTGGATCCCTCCCAGGTAGTCCCATGGGCTCAGCCGGGAGTTCGCAACGACGGCGTAGCCGTCGAGCGAGCCGTCGGCGACGGCGCACAGCTCGAGGGACGCGGAGCCGAGCGCGCGGAACTGCGCCCACCCACCCCGTGCCGAAGGCAGGCCGGAGAACGAGACGATCGCTGCGTTGAGTCCCAACACCCCAGACGGGCGGATCGAGTGGCCGTCCCTCGTCGCCCCCGCGCCGCGGACGGCCTCGTACCAGGTGTCGGTCGCGTGGTTGACGACCACGCTGCAAAGAGCGCCCTCGTCGTCGAGCGCGCACAGGCTCGTGGAGTAGTAGGGGATCCCCCTGTCGAAGTTGGTCGACCCGTCGATGGGGTCCAGCACGCAGACGATCGGGCCGTCCCCCGAGACGTCCGACTCCTCGGACAGCACTCGGAGGCCGCCGCGGACCAGCACGGCGACCGCGGCGTCGTCGGCGACGACGTCGGCGTGGTACTGGGTCGGCCGACCACCCGACAGGCCTCGGCCCTGGAGTCCGCCGATCACGTCGCGAACCGCGCGCGCGGCGTCACGAAGGAGTCCGAGCAACTCCTCGTCGTTCACCGAGCGATCGTACCGTCGGTGCCGGCAGGTGGTCGGCGGTAGTCTCGGCCTTGTGGCAGCCATCGACGTGGCAGGGTACGTCGCGGACCTGAAGGACCACTCGGTCGACCACGGCTTCCACGTGCACGACGAGCGTCACTTCGTCGAGACGTACTCGCTGCGGCAGGTCTGGGAGGTCGACCTGCACCCGGAGGACGGCTGCGGCGGGCCGCTCGACCTGCACCTCGCGCTCGACGTCGACCCTCGCATCCTCCTCAGCTTCGAAGATGCCGTGCTCGGCCTCCCCGACGACGACGAGCCGCCGGACGAGTTCCACTTCCCGATCACCTTCACCTGGGCGCTCCCGCCGCTCCCCCACGCGCCCGACCTCCTACGCCTCGCCATCGACCTCGCGCCCGTCGGCGGCATCGTGCTGCCCCTCGAGGTCTCCGCCACCGACTCCTACGCCTCGGCGACCGACGGCTCCGAGCGGCGCGTGACCATCGTGGCGCGCCATCCCGTCTCGCTGGCCGCAGTCCTCAAAGGGGAAGAGCTGCTCTGCGACGTCTTCGATCGATGCCGCGACGTGAGCGAGTTCCTCCTGGAGCGCGCAGAGGCGTGGCTGGACTGATCCGGCGCGCCGGTGTCGCCGCGATGCTCGTCGCGGCGGCGGTCGGGCTCGCATCGTGCGGCGGCGGCTCCAACGCGGACGCGCTCAAGACGTGCCAAGGCGTCCACCTCGCGCTCGCGGACTACGCCCGCGCACGCACCGCGCCGACGCAGGCCGCCCGTCTCGCCGACCTCCGCGGCGCCCAGCACCAGATGTCGCTCGTCCAGGCCGACGCCGCGATGGCCAATTCTCAAGACGGCTCCTTCGACGCGCTGATGACGCTCGTCCAAGAGTCCCAGGAGATGCCGTTCACCAACGTCGCGCCCGCCCTGCAGGCGGCGTGCGAGGCGATCACCTCGACGACGAGCTACCTCTGACCGTCGGGCCTGTGGACGCCTGGCGCCCCTCGGCGACGAGGACGCTCAGGATGCGCGGTGCGAGATATGGCCCCGCGGTGAGCGCGAAGTGCACCCCGTCGGGCGCGCGCACGGTCACCCCGTCGACGACCTGCTGGTACGAGCCGTTCGGGCAGACCATGGCGTTCAGGTCAAGGACCGTCGCACCGGTGCGCCGGGCGACCTGTCGGACGATCCTGTTGTAGATCGCGAGGCGTCGCGGCGAGTCCTCGGGCCACGGCTGACCGTTCGGTCGCTCCCCGCTGTTGGTGCACGCCTGGGTGAGGAGCACGACGCGCGCGCCGCGGGACGCGGCGATGCGCACGGCCGTCGTGAGGCCCTCGGCGACCTGCGCCTGGAACCCGGGCTGGGTGATGTCGACGGTCCGGTTCCCGATCCGCAGGGTGTGGACCTCCCAGCGGCCCGCCAGGATCGCGACGACGTCGGGGCGGAACGTCGCCACCTCGTGGCGCCAGCGCTGGTAGATCGTCACGTGCGGGCCTGGGTTGAGGCTGCAAGGGCCGTTCGTCGGGAGCGGGTGACCGAACTCGATCTGGGCGTTCGAGAACGTGACGCCGCACCCGAGGATCGCGGCGTCGTCCTCGTTGACGTCGTACAGGTGCGTCCACGGCGCGATCGCGATCCCCAAGGTGAGCGCCGTCGAGTCGCCGATGATGAGGGCACGGACCGGATCGCGGAACGGCGGCTGGGGCGGGAGGGCCCCCGCCGGTGGCGCCGCCGCGGCGAGCGAGGTCGCGGCGACGACCGACACGGTCGCCACGACCGACCCCGCCGTGAGGGCGATGGCCGACGCGCCACGCAGGACGAGCCCGTGTCGGATCGGGCGCTCGACGAGGTAGAAGGACGCGGTCGCGACCACGAGCGTCACCCCGACGCGCAGGGCGAGCAGCCGGACGCCGTAGAGCCCGGTGCGCTCGTGGTCGAGCCACAAGAACAGTGGGTAGTGCCACAGGTACAGGCCGTAGGAGATACGCCCGACGTAGCGGATCGGCGCGAGGCCGAGCACCCACGCGAGCGCCCCGCGCGGTGCGGCGACCACGCTCAGGATGATCCCGGCCGTCGCGAGGCCCGCGAGGAGGAATCCACCCTTGTAGAGCCACGGGGTCATCCCGGTCACTTTGAGCGCCATCGCGGCCAGCACGACGGCGCCGCCGAGCCCGACGAGCTGGACGACGGCGCTCCCCACGCCGCGGGCGCGCAGCACCGAGGGGTCGCGCTGCCCCGCGACCATCGCCAGGGCGGCGGCGAGGGCGGCGCCGGTGAGCATCGTCATGGCGTGCGTGTCCGTGCCGTAGTACAGGCGCGTGGGATCCCCGCCCGCTCGGTGCAGCCACGCCATCCAGCCCGTCGAGGCGAGCGCGCCCGCCACCGCGACCACGAGCACCGCGGCCGGCGAGCGGCGGACGCGGACGATGGCGAGGACGACGATCGGCCAGACGAGGTAGAACTGCTCTTCGATCGCGAGCGACCAGGTGTGGGTCAGCGGGGACGGCGCGAGCGCAGCCTGGAAGTAGCTCGATCCTTCGAGGATGAAGTGCCAGTTCGCGACGTATAGCAGCGTCGCCAGCGAGTCGAGCCGAAGCCCGGGGTAGGCGCCAGGAGGTGCGGCGAGCCACGCGAAGAGGCCGACGAAGCACAGCACGAGGAAGAGGGCCGGGAGCAGGCGGCGCGCGCGGCGCGCCCAGAAGGCGCCGAGGCGGATCGTGCCGGTGTGGCGCGCCTCGCCCAGCAGCAGCGACGTGATGAGGAAGCCCGACAGGCAGAAGAAGGTGTCGACGCCGAGGAAGCCGCCGCTCACGTGGGCGACGCCCGCATGGAAGGCGATCACGGCACCGACCGCGAAGGCGCGCACGCCGTCGAGCCCCCTGACGTAGCTCAGCCGCTCGCCGACCGGCGAGGCGTCGGGGTCCTCGATGCGGGTGGGGCCGTCGGTCATAGCGGGGCGGTCAGGGCGCGACCTCCCGCCGCTGGCGCCCGCTGGGCGGTCCGACACATCGCGCGATGCTACTGAGGCCCCCCGGGGGCGCCGCTCACGTCGAGGGGAAGCCGGACAGCCTGTCTCGGAGCCACGCGAGCGAGTTGGACTTTGTCATCTCCTGCTCCCACCCGCTGATCGCCTGGTGGAGCTCGTCGACGCTCGGCACGACGGCGATCACCTCGACGGTGAGCTCCTCGACGGGCTCGTCGGTGTCGACCGCGATGTCGCCGAAGGGGTCCTCGATCATCTCTGCGTCGGGCATCGCCATCAGGTACGCCTCGCCGGTGTCGACGACGAAGTTGAGCTCGAAGTGGTGCCCAACCGCGTCCTGCCACTCCCCGCCGAGCTCGAGCTCCTCGCTCTCGCGGCGGCGCTCGTCCTCGTCGTAGAACTCCTCGATGTCCATCGCGGGCACGCTACCGCGGCCCGGGGGAACCTCTGGGGGAACCTCGGACGCCACCCTCGCGGGATGCCGAACCACGATGCGACCGACGTCTTGTTCCTGCTTCGCGAGGAGTGGCGTCGACTCGGACGATCACCTGCGTCCCGACGAGCCCTCGCGGACCTCCGGGCGACCCACGACGCCGTGGTCCCCGTCGCCATCGGCGACCTCGCCGGGCTCGTCGCGGCGCTCGAGCCGAGCGGCGGCCTCGACCAGCTCGAGCGCGCACGGCTGGTCGCCGCGCTGCTCGCGCGCGCGGAGGACCCACTCCTGCGGCGGTGCCTGCTGCAGACGCTGCTGCCGGGGATCGTCTCGGTGGCGCGCACGCTGCAGTTCGGCGATGGCATCGCGGACGACCCGAGGACGTTCCTCGCCGACGCGCTCGTCGAGGCCATCGAGCTGCTGCACGCCTGGGCCGGCCAGGTGCGTCCCTACGCCGCGCCCGACCTGCTCGGCGCACTCCGCTGCCGGCTGCGGCGCCGGATGCTCGCCGACAAGGCGCGGCGTGCGGAGCTGATTGCGGTGCCCGAGCGACCCGACACGGCCGCAGCGGGTGTCGCGTCGTTCGTGCGCGAGCTCGCGACGGCGGCCTCGCAAGGCGTAACCGATGTTGACCTCGTCTATGCGCGCTGCGTGCTCGGGTTCAGCGCGACAGAGCTCGCGACCGCGACCGGGACGACCACCGGTGCCCTTCGACGCCGGCTCGTCGCCGCGGCACGTCCCTTTGTTGACGCACCGTCGTAACCTCCACGCGATGCGGACACGGCGCCTGCCGACTGGCGGCCTCGCCGCGCTCGCCGTCGTCCTCGCGGCCCTCGCCGTCGTCGTCGTCGCGGGCGCGCGTCGGCCAAACACCATCTACAAGGTCACCCAGGTCACCGTGACCGTGCCGGTCGGGCATGGACAGGGTGCGCGACGGCCGCACCATCCGCCTACCCGGTCGGCCGCGTCGACGGCCGACGACGATGCTGCCTTGCCTCCCTCCGCACACCGCACCTCGGCGCCTCCGGTGACGTCGACGACGTCGCCGCCGACGCCTGCCGCGACCACCAGCTCGTCCAGCACGACGACCACCGTCGTCGCGGTGACCACGACGACCGCGGTGCGCCCGACGACCCCCACGTCGCGCAGGGGTTGGTTCGCGGGTGGCACGACGAGCGAGACCGAGTGGCTCGGCGACGTCCGGTCCGTCACGGTGGACGTGCCCGCGGGGATCCGGGTCACCCTGACGGTGACCTGCGGCTTCGTCAGGACGTCGAAGACGGCCTTCCATGCAGTGACCGTCCGGGGCCTCGACGGCGGTGCGTCGTGCGTGGCCACGTTCAGCGTGCCGCCCACGAGTCCGCAGCCAGCTCCTTGGCGACTGGTCACCGCATGACGCGCAGGACCCGCGCCGGGGTGGCTGAGGGCGCCGTCGTGCTCCTCGCGCTCGCGCTCGTGCCCGTCGCCCTCGTCGCGGCGCTCGACACGCCGGTCGACGGCTCGGTCGCACCGCTCGTCGACTCGCTCGTCGCCGCCGCCGTGCTCTCCTGGTCCGTCGTCACCGTCGGGCTCGGCCGCCTCGTGGTCGGGCACCTTCGCGTCGGCGAGGTGATCGGCGACGCCGGGCCGATGGGGTGGGCGGCGGTGCGGGTGGCGGCGCTCGTCCTGTGCGTCGCGCCGTTCCTCGAGCACGCGCCTCAGGCATCTGCCGCCCCTCGGGGCGGCCCCCAGGGCTTGGCGAGTCCGCGTGGCGCCACGGTGACCCTGCCCCTACGGGACGCCATGACGCACGTCGCCGACGGCCTCGTCACACGCCTCGAGACGGCGGACGCGGTGCGCCCTCCCTCCGGCGACGGGCCAGCCGCGCACGAAGAGGTGCCTCTGGCCGCCGACGACCTTTCCACGTGGCGTGGCCGCGGCGCGCACGCGTCACGCCGATGCCGCACCGCTCCGTCGCCGCCCCTCCCGATCGGCTCGAGCGCCGTCCTGGTCGCCCTCGCCGCGGACGTGCGGCGGCGCTCGCGGCTCGCTCGACGCGTCGTGGTCGACGACGAGCGCGTGCTCGACGTCGAGGTCGCGCTGCTCGCGTCGCCCGCGCCCGCGTCCCCGCTCACCGGCGTCACCCGGGCGCTGGCGGCGGCAGGTCGCCTCGACGGGTGTGCGCACGTGGTCCTCAGAGACGGCCAGGCGTGGCTCGACGACGGGGGCTGGCAGTTCGACCCGAGTGCGCCGCAGCGCGACGCACGGTGCCTCGTCGTCATCCTCGGAGAGGATCCCGACGGGACGCACGTCGTCCTCGCCCCTCGCGGTGCCGTGCTCGAGCTCGGCGGCCCAGGGGCGGTCACCCTGGTCGACGACGCCATTCGGATCGGGCCATCGCTCGGACTCGGTCGCCCCGTCCGAGCCGGGACCACGGAGCTCCTCCAGGCCCTCGCGGTGCGCGAGGACGACGACGTCATCGTCTGCGAGGGGGAGCTCGTCGCGGTCCCCACGGCGCTCCGAGCGCGCTGCGTCGTCGTGGGCTCCGCCGTGGCCCCGTTCGCCGAGGTCGGCGACACCGAGGTGCGCCTCGCCGATGGTCGCATCCTCGCGCGAGCCTCGCTCGCCGCCGGGGTGCGCGCCCTCCTCGACGGGCACCACGACCGATCCTTCGTCCCGCTCGACACCGCCCCCGACGAGGGCGCACGGCTCGACGATCGCGGTGTCGTGGTGCGCCTCCTCACGGCCGTGCCACGGGTCGACGGGCTCGCCTCGCCGCTCGAGACCAACCGCGAGCGTCGCGCCGTCGAGCTCCTTGCCTACCTCGCCCTGCGCGCCGGGCAGCCGGTGACGGGCGAGCGGCTCCGGGTGCGGGTGCTCGGCACGCCGTCGTCCGACGCGGCAGCCAAGACGCTCGCCAACGTCGCGTCGTGCCTGCGTCGCTCCCTCGGCGACGGGTCGTTCGGCCCGCGGCTCCCCGCTGCGGGGCGAGCCGGTCACTACGGCATCGCCCCCGACGTCGGGTGCGACGTCGCGATCCTCGAGGCGAGGGTCGCCAGAGCTCGCCGGTGCGACGAGCCGGAGGCCAAGATGGCATGGCTCCGGGGCGCGCTCGAGCTGATCGAGTCGGAGCCCTTCGAGACCGTGCTCGAGGGCTACGACTGGTTCCTCGCCGAGGGCCACGTGGCGCGCCTCCAGGCCGCGTGCGAGGACGCCGCGTGCGAGCTGGTGGAGCTCGCCTTGGACCGGGGCCTCGTCGAGCTGGCGGGCTTCGCGATCGATCGCGCGATGCTCGTCGACCCGCACGCCGAGCGGCTGGCCGCCGCGGCCATGCGGGTCGCCGCGGCGCGTCAGGCGAGCTTGGAGGCGATCGCTCCAGCCGCGCGCAGCACCGTCCCGTCCGCGCCTGCGCTCGCGTAGTGGTGCGAGGGGATGACCCTCGCTTCGTCGATGAGGTCGTCGAGGAGCGCGAGGAAGCTGCGCGGCGGGTCGATGAACAGGTAGCGCGACAGCGAGCCGGGAATCGTGTTGATCTCGTTCGCGTACAGCTCGCCGTCCCCCTCGAGGAAGTCGATGCGCGCGATGCCGCGGACGAGGCACGCCGTCGCGATCGTGGCCGCCGTGGTCCGCACGCGCTCGGCCACCGCGGCGTCGAGCGCGGCCGGCAGCTCCCGTGGGGCCGCAGCCATCCCCTCACCTGCGACGTACTTGTCGGCGTAGTCGAGGATCTCCCCGCCATCCGAGCGGCGCAGCGGGCGCTCGATCGCCGAGAGCTCGAGGGCGGGGTGCGCGCGCACCGCGACCTGCAGGTCGACCAGGTCGTCGCGGAACGGCTCGAGGACCGCGCCGCCCGCGAGGTGGGGGTTCGCCCGCAGGCGCGCCCTGGCCGTCGCGAGGTCGCCCACCACGTCGATGCCGATCGACGAGCCGCCGAAGCGGGGCTTCACGATGTAGGGGCCATCGAAACCGACCTCGGCGGTCACCTCGGTCAGGGCGACCCGCGGCAGCGCCGCGATGCCCTCGGCGGCCATCACCGCGGCGAAGGCGAGCTTGTCCATGCCGAGGGCGGCGCCCGCCACGGAAGGGCCGGCGTAGCGCACGCCGGCGAGGTCGAGCGCGCCCTGCAGCGTCCCGTCCTCGCCCGGACCGCCGTGGGTGCAGCACACCACGCAGTCGAGCTCGAGTCGCCGAGCGCGCCCGAGGCGCCCCACGGCGGCGAACCCACCGTCGGGGCCGAGCTCGAGGGTGAGCGGCTCGGCGCGTGGCGGCGGCCCGTCGAGGAAGGCCGCGGCCTCGAGGGACGGATCGACCGAGACGAACGCATTGGTCTTCGTCCAGTAGATGGCGACGACCTCGCGTCGCGCGGCCACGAGCTCGCGTGCGGCCTGCAAGCCGGTGAGGATGCTGACGTCGTGCTCAGGCGCCGGCCCGCCGAACAGCACCGCCACCTGGCCCACGTGTCTCTCCTCGTCGCGTCCGCGGTCGGCTAAGGGTAGTGGTCGGGCAAGTCGTTCTCGTAGAGGACGGCGTCGCCGCGCGCGAGCGTGCCGCGCACCCACTCGACCGCACGCTCACGCGTGGCCACGCGCACGACCTCCGCACCGCCCTCGGTGGCGCCGCGACGCAGCGCCGCGACGTTCGTGCGCCCGACGACGACGATGGCGGCCGCCACACGAGCGGCGGCGCCGGCGAACGCCTCGTTCTCCGTGCGCTGCCGGGTGCCGAGCTCGACCATGCCGGGGGTGATGACCACGCGGCGACCGTCCACGGGCAGGCTGCCCAACAGCTCGAGCGCCGCCCCGGCGCCCGCGGGGTTCGCGTTGTAGGTGTCGTCCACGACGAGCACGCCGGACGGCGCGCTCGCGACGGTGAGGCGGTTCGGGACCGGCGCGACGTGCTCGATGCGCCCCACGAGGTCGTCTGAGTCGGCGCCGAGGGCGACGGCCGCGGCGAGCGCGCAGGCGAGGTTGGTCGGCTGGATGCCGGGGATCGGGGTCGTGACGAGGCGCTCGCGGCCGCGCACGACGATGCGCCACCGCTCGGCGACCACCTCGACCTGCACGTCCACGTCGTCGCGCACCGAGGCGGCGAGCAGGACCTCGCGCCCCGCAGCTCGGAGCCGCCTCGCCAGCCCGTCGAGACGCTCGTCGTCGACGTTGCACACGACCACGCGGGCGAGCTCGGTCACCTCGGCCTTCGCTTCGACGATGCGCTCGATCGTCCGGAACCGCTCGAGGTGCACGGGTCCGATCGCGGTCAGCACCGCGACGTCCGGGGGGCACCACGAGCACATCGAGCGGATCTCGCCGCGTCCGTAGGTGCCCATCTCGGCGATGAAGACCCTCGTGCCGTCCACGAGGTGGTCGTTGATCGCCATGGCGAGGCCCAGCCGATTGTTGAAGCTCCGTGGCGTCGGCACGACGCTCATCGAGCCAGCGAGCAGCTCGGCGAGGTGGTGCTTGGTCGAGGTCTTGCCGTAGCTGCCCGTGATCGCGACGACCGAGGGCGCGACCTGGGCGAGGCGCCGCCTGGCCCTGCGCACCCACCGGACCGCCAGGCGCTCCTCGACCGGCGCGAGAATGGCCACCGCCGCGTCCACCACCGGGCCGCAGAGCACCACGATGCCCGCGGCAACCGCCATGGGTGCAGGGCTGAGCGCCGCCCCCACGCCCATCGCGGCGAGCAGCGCGGCCGAGACGACGCCGAGCGTGCGGAGGCGCCGGGTCCACACGAGCGCGCTCGTGCGACCGCGGACCGACAGGCCGAGGGGCCCGGCGACCCCGACGGCCCCGGTCACCGCCGCGAGCGGCCAGACCGCGATCGCGGCGACCGCCGCCGCCACGCCGAGCGCGCCGAGGGCGAGCGACCCGGGCGACGAGGTCCACCACCGCACTGCGAAGCGGGTGACCGAGCCGGGGAGGTAGTGCTCGCGCTGCGCGACGCGCAGCCAGCGGAGCCACGACGTGACGGTCCCAGCGGCGAGGACGGCGGCAATCGCGGCGCTGCCCGCCGGGTTCAGCGCGCACCTCGCAGCTCGGACTTGATCGCCTCGGCGAGCCGCTCGGGCGCCTCGGTCGGCACGAGGTGGCCGACGCCGTCGAGGACCTCCAGGCGCGCGCCGGGGACGAGCGCCTGCGCGGCGCGGGCGACGTTGAGCGGCGCCGTCGTGTCCTGCGCGCCCCACACGAGCGCCACCGGGCAGCGCACGGCGGCGAGCTCGGCCTCGTAGGACTCGGCGACCGTGGCGACGAGCACGTCGCGGACGACCCCAGTCGCCGCGCGATAGTCCGCCGAGCCGTAGCGCCGTCGTGCCGCCTCGAGCCTCGACGCGGGCAGGAGCCCGGCGCGCGCCGCGAGCCGGATCGCCTGGTAGCGCCGAGAGGGGCGGGGGGCGGGCATCTCGGCGCGCACCAGCGGCACGCCGCTCAGCACGAGCCCGCCGACCGCGCCCGGGCGCTGCGCGGCGAGGCAGACCGCGACGCGCCCCCCGAAGGAGTGCCCGACGAGCAGCGGCGGTTCCGAGGACGCCGCGAGCTCCTCGACGAGCGGTGCCAGCTGCACGGCGTACGCGCGGGCCCCGCCGGGCACGGTGGGCGCCGGCGTCGCACCGAAGCCGGGCAGGTCGATCGAGACGGCGGCGACACCCGACTCGGCGAGCGACGCGGCGACCCGCGCGAAGTCCTCGTGGCTCCGGCGCCACCCGTGCAGGAGCACCACCCTCGGCGGCCCCGTGCCGCTCGACGTGCCGAACACGGCACCGTCGAGGAACGCCTGCAGCACCGCGCCGAGGCTACAAGGCCCCCGTGCGCCGCCGTGCCCAGGCAGCGGTCAGGACCCGTCGCTAGGTTCCCCACGTGGCGCGCACGGACGTCGAGACGCTCGGTTTCACGCCCGAGCAGCTGGAGGCCATCGAGGCCGAGGACCGGCGCGTCGTCGTGCGTGCCGGCGCCGGCGCGGGGAAGACGCGCGTGCTCACCCAGCGCGTCGTGCGTCGGGTGACCGAGAACGAGGTGGACCCCGGCCACGTGCTCGTCGCCACCTTCACGCGCAAGGCCGCGGGCGAGCTTCGGACGCGGCTGCACCGCGCGGGTGTCGAAGGCGTGCGCGCCGGCACCTTCCACCGCGCGGCGCTCGAGCTGTTGCGCGAGGTGCGCGCGATCAGGGGGCTCCCGCCACCCGTGCTCGCGACGGATCGGCATCGCCTGTTCACCGAGGTCGCCGCCGAGCTCGGCCTCACCCTCCCCGCACCAGCCATCGCCCGGCTCGAGGCCGAGGTGTCATGGGCGAAGTCGAGGCGCTTGGACGCGGCGAGCTACCTCGAGGGTGCGCGCACCGCGCGGCGACGCGTGCCCACCTCGCCGAGCCAGATGGTCGCGGTCCTCGAGACCTACGACCTCGTCTGCAGGCGGCGCGGCGTGCTCGACTTCGACGGGCTGTTGGCGTCCGCGACCCAGCTCTTGGAGCACGACGACGAGGCGCGTGACGCGTTCCGGTGGCGCACCCGACTGTTCTTCGTGGACGAGCTCCAGGACATGAACCCCGCGCAGTTCGACCTCCTCGCCGCGATGGCGGGCGACGACCCCGACCTGTTCGCCGTGGGCGACCCCAACCAGTCGATCTACGGCTGGAACGGTGCGGACCCGAACCTGCTCGACGTGCTCGTGGCGCGGTGGCCGCCCACGAGGGTGCTGACGCTGCCGAGGAACCACCGCTCGACCGAGGCGATCGTCCGCGCCGCGACCGCGGCCCTCGACCGGGGGCCGCTCGACCTCGTCGCGGCGACCGACGGCGGCAGCGTGCCGCGCATCGTCGCGTTCGACGACGACGACGCGGAGGCCGACGGCGTGGCGGCCTGGTGCCGGAGCGTCCACGGCCCGGCACGGACGTGGCGCCAGACGGCGGTCCTCTCGAGGACCAACCTCGCCCTCGACGCGATTGCCGCGGCGTGCGAGCGCGCGGGCGTCCCCGTGCTGCGCCTCGGGGCCGAGCAGGCCCCCGCCTCGGACCTCGATCACGACGGCCCGCGTCGCTGGGACGTGTCCGAGTCGCCTGACGCCGTCGTGCTCTCGACGATCCACCGCGCGAAGGGGCTCGAGTGGGACCACGTCGCGGTCACGGGGCTCGAGGAGGGCTCCGTGCCGATCTCGAGCGCGACGACGCCCGAGCAGCTGGCCGAGGAGCGCCGCCTGCTCTACGTGGCCATGACGCGGCCCGAGTCCGAGCTGCTCTGCACCTGGTCGTCGAGGGGCGGGACGACCTCGCGCTCGCGCTTCCTCACCCCCGTCGCAGCGGTCCTCGACGAGATGGCCGCCGAGCGTCGCCCGCTCGAGGGCGAGGCGCGCTCGCGGAGGATCGCCGAGCTGCGCGCGGTCCTCCCGCCGAGGCCAGAGGGCTAGCGTCTCGGCCATGTCTGCGGCCGACCCGCTGGTCGCGGCACTCATCACGAGGCTCGGCGCCGACCGCGTGGCCGTCGGGGACGCGATCAACCCCGACGACTGCCACGACGAGTCGCTCCACGCCGCCGGCACCCGGCCCCGCTGCGTCGTGCGGCCCCGCTCGACCGCGGAGGTCGCCGCCGTCGTCGAGGCCTGCGGCGCCCTCGGCGTCGCCATGGTGGCAAGGGGCTCGGGGACCGGCCTGTCCGGCGGCGCGACCCCGTGGGCCGACGGCATCGTGGTGGCCTTCGACGACATGGCGGCGATCAAGGAGGTCGACACGGCGAACCAGGTCGCCGTCGTCGAGCCAGGCGTCACCCTGCGCGCCCTCGATGACGCCCTCCGGGGCGCAGGTCTGCGCTACCCCGTCTACCCCGGCGAGCTCTCTGGGTCGATCGGGGGCAACGTCAACACCAACGCAGGCGGCATGCGCGCCGTGCGCCACGGGGTGACGCGGCACCACGTGCTCGGGCTCGAGCTCGTGCTCGCCGACGCGACGGTCGTCCGCACGGGGGGCAAGGTCATGAAGTCGTCGTCGGGCTACGACCTCACCCAGCTCGTCGTCGGCTCCGAGGGCACCCTCGCCCTCGTCACCGAGGTCACGCTCAAGCTCTCCCCCGCGCTCGGGTTCGCCTCGACGCTCCTCGTGCCGTTCGCCGACGTGGACGCGGTGACCGGGGCCGTCCCGACGCTCCTGGCCGCTGGGCTGTCGCCGTCGATCCTCGAGTACCTCGACGCGGTGACCATGGTCGGGATCTCGAGGGCCGCCTCGCTCGAGTCCGGCGTCCCCGACGAGGTCGCGGCCAAGGCGACGGCGTGGCTCGTGGTCCTGCTCGAGACCCGCACCGAGGCGGCGCTCGACGCCGACACCGAGGCGGCGGGCGCCCTGCTGAACGACCTCGGCGCGCTCGACGTCTTCGTGCTGCCGCCGGGGTCCGCCAAGGCGCTCATCGAGGCGAGGGAGCGCGCGTTCTACGTGGCCAAGGCCGCGGGCGCCGACGAGATCGTCGACGTCGTCGTCCCCCGCGCCGCCGTCGCGGACTACCTCTCGACCGTGACGTCGCTCGCCGACGCCCACGGCGCGTTCGTCGCGGGGTGCGGTCACGTCGGCGACGGCAACGTCCATCTCTCGGTGTACCTGCCGGACCCCGCACGTCGCCAGGTGCTGCTCGACGAGCTGTTCGCCGCGGGGGTGGCGGCGGGTGGCCAGGTCTCTGGCGAGCACGGCATCGGCGTTGACAAGCAGCGCCCGTTCCTCGCGCTCAGCGACCCCGCCGTGCTCTCGCTGCAGCGCAGGATCAAGTCGGTGTTCGACCCGGGCGGGCTCTTCAATCCCGGCAAGCTGCTCGACGACAGGAGGACGTGATGAACGGTGCGGTGTCCCTCTTGCGCACGCTGGCGGCGAACGGCGTGACGACGTGCTTCATGAACCCCGGCACCTCCGAGATGCACTTCGTCGCGGCGCTCGATGACGTCCCCGAGGTCCGAGGCGTGCTCTGCCTGTTCGAGGGGGTCGCCTCGGGCGCGGCCGACGGCTACGCACGGATCGCCGGGTCGCCCGCAGCCACGCTGTTCCACCTCGGCCCGGGGCTCGGCAACGCCTTCGCGAACCTCCACAACGCCCGCCGCGCGCACGTGCCCGTGCTCAACATCGTGGGCGACCACGCGACGTACCACGCGCGCTACGACGCCCCCCTGCAGTCCGACATCGCCGCACTCGCCTCCGCCCTCGGGGGCTGGTACCGCAGGACCGCGCGGGCCGACGACGTGGCAGGCGACGCGGCCGACGCGATCGCGGCAAGCCTCGGGCCGCCGGGGATCGTCGCCACCCTCGCGCTCCCCGCGGACGCCTCGTGGTCGCCCACCACGAGCGAGGCGCCGGCGGCGCGCGCCACGCCCCGCGTCCGGGCGCGCGTGGCCGATGAGGCCATCGCGGCGGTGGCCGACGCCCTGCGCACCCGTCGCGGCGCGCTCCTGCTGGGAGGCCCGGCCGTGCGTCGCCGGGGGCTGCGCGCCGCGGCGCGCGTCGAGGCCGCGACGGGCTGCCGCGTCCTGCACGAGACCTTCCCCCCCGTCCTCGACCGCGGCCCGGGCCTGCTCGCCCCCGAGCGGCTCAACTACCTGGGCGAGCTCGCCGTCGCCCAGCTCGAGGGCGTCGAGGTCCTGGTGCTCGTGGGCGCGGCCTCGCCGGTCAGCTTCTTCGCCTACCCGAACCTCCCCTCGCGCCTCGTGCCCGAGGGCTGCGAGGTGGTCACGCTCGCGGACCTGTCCGTCGACGTCCCAGACGCCCTTGAGGGCCTCGCCGAGGCGCTCGGCGCCCCCGAGGGGGCTGGGACCCCGCAGCCGCAATCGGTGCGCGTCGCACGCCCGACCGGCCCGCTCACCGCCGCGTCCTTCTGCGCCGCCGTCGGCGCGCTCTTGCCCGAGGGCTGCGTCGTCGTGGACGAGTCGAACACCTCGGGGGTGGGGCTCGCCGCGGCCACCGAGCACGCGCCAGCCCACGAGTGGCTGACGCTCACCGGCGGGGCGATCGGCTACGGCCTGCCCGCAGCGGTCGGCGCGTCGATCGCCGCGAATGGCCGCCGCGTCCTGTGCCTCGAGTCCGACGGCTCGATGAACTACACGCCCCAGGCGCTCTGGACGATGGCGCGCGAGGGCCTCGACGTGACCGTGGTGTGCTGCTCGAACGACAGCTACGCGATCTTGAACTTCGAGCTGGCCCGCGTCGGCGCGTCGGCGAGCGGCGAGCGCGCCAGGGCGATGCTCGACCTCACCGGCCCCACCCTCGACCTCGCCCGGGTCGCGGAGGGCTACGGCGTCCCCGCCGCGACCGCGACGAGCGCCGACGAGCTCGTCGTCGAGCTCGAGAAGTCGCTCGCCACCGCCGGGCCGACGTTCATCAACGCGCGGCTCACCCGGGGCTGATCAGCGTCGCCATGCCTCGGGCGTAAGGGACCCGAGGGGCGACGCTGCGACGTCGTGGATCGTCGCCCGCGTCTCGAGCAGGGTGACCGGCGTCGGCTGCCAGACGACCGGGAGCTGGTCGGCGAGGTAGGCGTCGTAGGCGGCGAGCTCGGTCGGCGAGCGCAGCGTGGCCGCGACGAGCGAGGTCGCGTGCGCGTCGGCGTAGCTGCCAACGTTCCACGGCGAGCCCGAGGCGAACAGCCACTCCCCCGAGGGGTAGTAGCCCGGCGCGTACTGCCACCCGCCGTCCCAGCTTGCGAGGTCCCACCCGGTGCTCGGTGACGAGACGTCCGCGAGCACCCGGGCGGGCAGCACGCTCGTCGCGGTGAGCACGATGCCGACCTTGGCCGCGTCATGGACGAGCAGCCCGATCGACCGCGTGAGCGCCGGCGAGGGGGCGTACTCGAGGGAGAACTTGAGGGGCGTCCCGCGCGGGATCCCCGTGCCGCACTTCTTCGCGGTCGCGCACGTGGTCAGACGCCCCGGGGCGAGGCGCCAGCCGTGCGACGTCAACAAGGCGGCCGCGTGCGCCACGCGGAACGGGGTGGCATTGGCCACCGGCACGGCGAAGGCGTTCGGTGGTGTCGTCGGGACGGGTCCCGTCGTCGCCACGCCGTAGCCGAGCAGCGACTGGGCGATCATCGCCGGCTCGTCGACGAGCGACTGGAACGCCTGTCGGAAGTAGAGCTGGGAGAACACGCGTCCGGCGTGGCCCGCCGCGCCGGCAGTGGACGCGAAGTTGTACGGCAGGTACGACGTCGCCCAGGGTGCCACGACCTGCTCTCTGTACCCCGCGGCGCGCAGCGGGTTGTGCGAGGGCGCCCCGGCGAGCGTGCGGACCGCCGGCGCGTCGGCGATCGGGACCGACCCTTGGTCGACGACGCGGCGCACGAGCAGTCCCGTGCAGGCGGACGGATCCGCGCAGGGGACGAAGGCGAGCAGCGACGCGGCGGTGTGCTGGCCAGACGCGCCCACCGCGCGGTTGGGTGCCATCGTGTAGGCACCCGTCGCGTGGTGGAAGGTCAGCAGTCGCCACGGGCCGTCGCTCAGTCCCCACTCGGCGGCCACGTCGGTGCCGGGCGTCGCGTAGTCCGACGTGTCGAAGGCCATCGACCGGAACAGCTCGACGACGTCCACGCAGCGCTGCGCCTGGGGGACGTTGGCGGCCGTCACGACGGTCCGCGTCCCGAGCGGGTCCGCGAACGCCGTGCCCGGCCCCCGGTTGCCGTCGCCGATCCAGCGCGTCGAGTAGCAGCCCGCGTCCGAGGTCGGCGCCGTGAAGCCGCCGTGGTTCCCTGCGATGCTCATGGGGCCCGTGAGCGGCACGTGGGGGTGCGACGGCTCGTAGCGGTCCCAGGACGCGGGGAGCGGGGTGATCTGGCTCAGCTCGCTGTCGGTGAACCAGGTGGGGTTGACCGGCCCGGCGAGGGCCATCGTGACGGTGCTCCCGACCACGCTGACGGAGCGGACGTCGTCGGGGATGCCGAGCGGCAGCCCGGAGGGCAGCGGGGCGAGGTAGTCGCCCCACATGCCCGGGAAGGCCGCCAGCAGGTTGAGCCACTCGACGACGCCCTGGGCGTCCACGAGCTCGCCGTCGCTCCAGCGGCGACCCGGCTTGATCGTGAAGGACACCGACGTGTCGTCCTTGGCGTAGACGGGTGACGTGGCGAGGGAGAGCGTCTCGTCGAGCCGGACCCCCGAGGAGCCACCGAAGAAGTAGAGCGGCCGGTACATGAGGTGCTGGAACCGCTCGACGTTGGCGGTCGTGAGCTCGTCGCCCGACGCATAGGGGTATGCCCAACTCGGCGTCGCGGCGACAGGGGCGGCGATCCGGATCACCCAGCCCGCTCGCGCCACGGCCCCGACGGACGGCGCGGCGAGCGCGACGATGCACGCGAGGGCGCCGATCGTGCAGGCAGCGGCGGTTCGGAGGCTGGCGCGTCGCGTCATGGCGTCTGCCCCTTCGCAGGTGGACGCCCGGCGCACGTTGCTCGAGTGGGCGTCGCGATTGGTGGCGTGCCCCGAGCGTAGTTTCCGGCGCCGCCTCGATCGTGGCGCCGGGACCCCGCCGTTCAGCCGGTCGGGGCGGTCCAGTCGACGTCGACGACGACCGGCGCGTGGTCGGACGGCTTCACGCCCTTGCGCGCGTTGCGATCGACGAACGCGTCCGTCACCGCCTCGCTGAGCGGCGCAGAGCAGAGCACGAGGTCGATCCGCATGCCCCACCCGCGGTGGAACGCACCGCCGCGGTAGTCCCACCACGTGAAGAGCTGCTCGTCGCCGTGCTGTCGACGGACCACGTCGTCCAGCCCGAGTGCGCACAGCGCCGCGACGCGTTCGCGCTCCGGAGCGGTCACGTGCGTCTCGCCGACGAGCGCGGCGGGGTCCCACACGTCGAGGTCCGTCGGGGCGACGTTGAAGTCGCCCGCGACGAGCAGCGCGCGCGTCGCGGGGACCGGGCCCACGACCTCGGCGAGCCGGTCCAGCCACGCGAGCTTCTTCTCGAAGAACGGGTCGTCGAGCGCCCGGCCGTTGGGCACGTAGCAGCTCATGACCTCGACCCCTGCGCACACCGCGGCG
>Ga0182024_10011071_pt1 | contig 18208 bp, 15 predicted proteins | sample P32metaG_FD_120480 | JGI IMG/M metagenome (GOLD analysis project Ga0182024, IMG submission 120480) | Permafrost microbial communities from Stordalen Mire, Sweden - P3-2 metaG (Illumina Assembly) | ecosystem: Environmental > Terrestrial > Soil > Wetlands > Permafrost | place: Sweden: Stordalen... | reverse complement strand
ATTCGCGGTATTGGGCGAAGCGCAACGGCCGACAATTCTCACGACTCTGCGTGGCCGACAAACTGGCTTTCGTACTCACGCCCGCCTGGTTGTATCTGCCGATGACAAGGGCGACGGGGGAATTGTCGGAATATAGTGTCCTTCCGGTAAGGTTGCGTAGGGCCGCTAAAATCAGGATTTCTGTCGGGCTAAGAGGCGGCGGACGGAGGTTCGGCCGATCTGAAGCCGTCGGGCGATTTCGGATTTGTTGATTCCTTGCCGATGTAGTTTGCGGGCTTTGACGGCTTGGTGAACCACGGACGGTGGGCGACCGAGGCGTTTCCCGTCCAGTCGTGCATGGGCCAAGCCGGCACGGACACGCTCGCGTAGGATCTCACGTTCAAACTCAGCGAACACAGCGAGTAGTCCGGCCATGGCGCGGCCGGCGGGCGTGGTCAGATCGAGTGCCTCGGTAAGAGACACGAATCCTACGCCGAGATGCTGGAGTTCCGGGAGCGTGCTCACCAGATCGGCGACGGACCGCCCCCAGCGATCCAAACGCCACACCATCACGACATCGATTTCACGCCTTCGTGCAGTAGCGAGCAAAGATTCGCGCAACTCGCGTTGGGACCCGCCAGAGCCCACCTCTTTGATTTGCGCGACGATGGTCCAGCCGCGCTTGGCTGCGTAGTCGCGCAGGGCGTGGATCTGCAACGACAGCGTCTGCTGATCGTGCGTGGAAACGCGAGCGTAGAGGCCCACCCGAAGGGGGTGGCCAAAAACCCTGCTGGATTGCGCTTGCGGGAAAGCCTGTTTTCTGGGCATTTCCGCAGTGTAGTTGAGGCTGGCCGGAAACTAATGATTTTGGCCGATATAATTCCAGGGCATCCAGGCCGATGGATTATCCGCCAGCTCCCGTGCATGCCGCTGAAGTTCGGAGAGGTAGTCGAACGGATTGGCGCCCCCGAGTTCGCAGGTGTGGATCAGACTCATGAACAGGTCGCCCACTTGCGCGCCATTGAGCGTGCGATAGTACAGTGCATTCTTGCGATGCAGCACCACGCGCTTCAGCGCGCGTTCGCATAGATTGTTGTCCAGTGGCGAACCGGCGTTCCGCAGAAACGCGGTCAGCCCTTTCCAGTGCCGTAGTAAATAAGTAATGGCCTTACCCAAGCCGGAGTTCGGCTCCACTTGCTTGAGCGCGAACTGCGCTTCCAGCCAATCGTGAAGTTGCTCCATCACCGGACCGCTGTGCTGCTGATGAAACTCGAGCCGCTCGGCTGGCGAAAGATGGCGCTCGCGCGCCTCCGCATCATATTTATAGACATCGCCCAGAGTCTCCAGAACATAGCGGCATGGCTGTGGGAAGTTCGCAGCCACTTCCACAAACTGCCGTCTTCCGTGCGCCAGGCAGTTGGCCAACAGGATCTCCACGCCATCACCGAGTTTCGGTGTGTTGCGCGACAGGGCATCACACATCTGAATGGGCCGGGCGAGCTCGGCTACGCGGTGTTCGAGCACATCGCGCAGATTTTCGCCCGCGTGCTGGCGGCCGGTGAAGTACAACGCGATCCGCTGCCCTTGCTTGGTGGACACGATGCCGGAAGTGAACACACCAGTGCGCTCATCAGATGGCTCTCGCGCTAGGCGCAGCACGCGCATGCTGGTGTCGTCGTTGTGGAGCACTTCGCCTTGCGCCGCTTGCCGGACGAGTTCGTCACGCGCCGCTTTTATTACTTCCGCGGCTTCTTCCACAATCTCCCACTGCGTGGAGGCCGATAATGGAATCCCCAGTAAATGTTCCAGCTTTTCCAATCGATAAAACGGCATTCCGCTGCCGTACTTCAACAGCGCGATCATCGCCGCCGTGGTCTCGTCGTATTTTTCAGCACCCACACCTTCCGGTTCTTCGGCCGTGAACACTTCGCCACATAGATTGCAGCGCAGACGGTCGAGTTCGTACACGGTTGCTGCCAGCGGTGCTTGCCCTACGATTCTCACCAGTGTGCGCGGTTCTTTCTGTGGATAGACTTTGCCTTTTTCGCAGCCTGGGCAGGTATCGCCCGTGTGTAGCGTGGAATGCGGAACCGCAACTTTCTTCGCGCCGGTGTAGGAGCAAGCTCCGTTGCGCCCGTGGCCCGGCGTCTTATCAGAAGGGGGCGCCGAGTCATTTCCAGGCGCAGGCGCCTCCGGCTGTTCCAAAACGTTCTTGGTCTTTTCGGTGGTGCGTGGGGCAGGCAGCATTCCCGCCAGCGCATGCAATGCACGTTTCAGTTTCTCGCCTTCCGATTCGCTCAACGGCGCGTGCGTCCCGCGATCGATGATCTGGTCCAACTCTTCAAGATTTACATCCATCCGGGGACGTTTCATGCACTCAGCAACTCTCGGAACTTGCGGTGGAGTGGCAGGCCCAGCATCTGCTTCACCGGCCGCGTCTGTTCCAAGGTTGGCGCGCGATGCCCGCGGCCCACCGTCGTGCCGATCACCTGCCAGTTGGCCGCGCGATAACATGTCCCGTGAAAACGCGCCGGATCGAGAAACGTCTCCAGCCAATAAATCGGATGCGCGTACAGCCGCTGCCAGTCTTGCGGAACAAGCTTTGCCATGCGCCCCAGAATGTGCGATGCCAGATGTTCCACTCTTACCCACGGCAGAATCAGAAAGCGCGTGTTGTAGGCCAGCAAGTGCACGTTGCGCTCGCGCGCGTCGTCGCTCCATTCGATATACCGGTCGCGCACTTTCAGGTGGCGCGGAGCACTTTGCCAGGCTAGGCACGCGATCGCCTGCCCGGCGGCCTTCACCAGATACTTCAAGTGTTCACCCACCGGCTGTTCATAGCCGAGATAGTGATACTGCTCCATCAGACTGTTGAACGCCGGCTCTTCCGGCGTGCGGCGCACCTGCACAAACTCAAGTGGGGTGATGCTCCCCAGTGGTCCGCGAACCGGACGATTGTCGGGGATTACGGGCTCGGGCCCCTGGCGCTCCGCTAATCGATTCGGTACCGTGCGCTTCACCGGCGGCAACTCGATCTCGCCCGCACGGTGAAGCATCAGCAGTAATCCGCGACAGACCATGTCGCGCAACGCGCCGTTAGCCTGCTTCCACTGCCAGGCTTCACAGAGCTGCCGCGACAGCTTCCAGCGGCTTAGCTCAGGATGATCTCGGATGAGCTGCCGGATGAACGCGATCTGTTCGCCGCTGATACTCTGGCCCCGCCAATGATGTGCGGTGGTCACAACAGCAGTGTGGCAGAAAGAGTTTCGGAACGCAAGTAAAAAATGATCGGGCTTACACTTTGCGCCACACCGGAGCGGCATCGATGTCCGGATTACCCGCCGCCAGCAGTACCTGCACTTGATGCACTCGCAGCGATTTGCTGGCTTCGTTACTTTGCGGCCACCAGCGAAAACGCCCTTTCGATAACCGCTTCGTCGCCAGCCAGAATCCCTGTCCGTCATAAACCAGGATCTTGATGGAGGTCGCGCGCCGGCTGCGGAACACAAACACACTGCCCGAAAACGGGTCGGCATTGAGTTTCGCGCGGCACAACTCGGCCAACGAGTCGATGCCCTTGCGGAAGTCAACCGCCTCCACGGCCACCAGAATCCGCATCTGCGGCGTGATGGCCAGCATGACCTACGACGCTGCAAACGCGCGAATCAACTCGGCCAGTTGGCTGGTTTCAATGGCCTTCAACTCCAATCGCAGCTTCGAACCCCGCGACGATTCTACTTCGATCAGGCAGCTCGCCGTCGCACCGGAGCCGGATGCGAGCAGCTCTACAAATGCCGGCACGGCCTTCCCTCTCCGCTTCGGTGGCGATCTCCGAGGTCTTGGCTGCCGCTGTGGCCGGAGGCGATCGGCCCACTTCCGCAAGCTCGGCTTATCCACTTCCAGTGCCCGCGCCGTGGCATCCATCCCATCCCGCTGGGCCAACTCCGCCGCTGCAGCCCACAGTTCTTCCGGCAGCCGCGCTCGCACCGCATGCGTGCCCCGCCACTCCGCAAATCGCCGCTGTAACTGCTCTACATCCTCACGATGCGCTGCCGATTCCTGTGCCACGCCGTTCGCGCCTCCTGCCCTTGGCATACCGTATCAGCTATCGCGAACCGCTGTCACGCACGCTTGCCGGAAACTCACGGAATATATGCTGCGCGCTAAGGAACGACAGGCCGGCAGTGAGCACTTTACGGACTACGAATCCGCGCGACTCAATTCGGCTGACGCGCGGGAGTGGCTGGAGGGCCTGAAGAGCTACACGCGGTGCTGGATCGAGGAACACAGAAACGGCGGGGCAGACAATTGGACAGTCGGGGCCTGTGTCGAGTCCACGGCCGCCTTTCGTTGAGACTGCATTGATCCGGTAGCGCGCGGACGTTCCCAAAGACGGCTGTGAGCTGTAGCTGAGGCTGTGCGCGAAATCGAACTCACGCCTGATCTCTCCGGCGACCTGACGCCTTTCGCTTAACAGAAACCTTTCGAAAAGAGACACCCCAATAGCACAGCGAGACCTTTGAGGCCGCATGCGGCCATAGGTTCGAAAAAGTTCGCGGTTCCTGGTAAACCGCAGCTGCCGGTATTGGGTAACCCATGCCGGTTCACCTCATGGGTGCACGGCGCCAGGATAGACCGTGTCACCGGTTTTCTTGGCGGTGTACCTGACTCCGTCACCCGGGGTCTAGTCGGCGATTGGGGTGGAACCCGCGTGAAGTTCTCGAGGCATTAGGGGTACTGAGGCATGTTGACGTGAGGTGGAAAATGACAACGAAACAACGCCTGGCTTGCGGCGCCGCAATTCTGCGGAGCATTGATGCACGCCGGCAGCGTACGGGGAACCGCAACGAACTCCTAGCACTGGAACAGTCAATTGTGGATCGGGAGCTGATCGAGCTGGTCACAGGCGGGCTGTGTGATGAAAAGCGTGAACTCGCGGGAGATCGCGTTCGGAAGCGACACGTGCCGGCAGCCACGAGGGCCACGGGAGCGCTTTATGAGAAGGATCTGCGGAGGGCAAAACGATGAACCGGATTGAGCTTAGCGGCAAGTCCCAAGGGAAAGGCCGAAACGGCTATTTCCAGCTTCACAGCGTGGAACTGATGAACATTCCGACCGACCCAGACGGCCAAGTGCTGAACATTGATTTCTACCCGAGGCGGCGCGTCAACTGTGTAGGCCCGGCGCGTTTACTGCTCAACGTGGAGGACGCTAAGAAACTGGCGCAATTTCTCGGAGAGGCAGTTGAAAGCAGGCCTCCGGTGGCCAACATCGAGCACGGAGTGCTGGTGTGCGAGTGCGGGCATCGAAGTACGCCGCGTCTCGAAGAATCGGGGTACCAAGTCTCTCACGCGCTGGTAGAAATCGTCGGCGACACGATCATAGCGAGCGGTTGGGATGGATCAAGCCGAGCCGTGTCGGAAGAAGGCGAAGCGTACTGGTTGATGTGCGATCGGTGCGGAAAGCTGCATCCACTACCGCCGGACCTGCATATCGACTGGAGATAGCGTGTCCGAGTCGTCAGGCGTCGGGATCATCATGACCTTCCTTGCAGGGTCTTTGCGGCGAAGTCGTACTGAAGCCGCAGAACGTAGTCGGATATTTCGAATACAAAGGAGAATTCAATGGCGGAGCGTGTAGCTTGAACCATCCGGTGGCCGGAGTTTGAATTATCCTGTGGCCGCAGGCGGCGCGCACCTGCTTTGGATGCCGTCCGTTCGAATTTCCCTGGATTGAGACTGGAACCATCATTTGGCCGGAAATGCAGAAAAACGGAAGCATCGCTTGGCCAGTGGCCCTAAGAAGGCCAATTCAGGGACCTTTCCCAGATCTCACGGAAGCGCGTTTATCCGGCCAAGTGGGTGTTGCACTTTCCGAGATGCGCACATATCGTTCCTTTGAGCGTATGTGAACAGATGAAGGCTCATTGAATGGCGATGATGGCATCCGTTCGGGATGACGCCCCACCAATCGTCACCACCACGGGAACTGCGCTCCCAGTGGGTGCGTTCAGCGGAATCAGCAGGTTGATTTGCACTTCTCCCGAATAGATCAGGCCGTCGAAAACGATGTTCGCCGCCGGACTGTAACGCCTCCGAGGCTCACGCTCACTGGAAGTATCGGAGTCGGATACGGCGGCCCCGACGGCTGTTTTCCATCCGCGACCGGCGTATTGACCGCGCCTTGCCCAGTCATCCAGAATGTCACGTAGCTGTTCCGCGCGGCCGGATTTGAACTTGAATTGAACTCTCCATCCTGGTTGACCATCCATACCTGGCCAGGGCCATACTGCTGGGTAAAGATGCCCGGCGATGAGGGTACAACCGGAACAGTAACGCTGTTCCCAGCGGTCCCGTTGTACGTAACTTGTACGGTGGTGTTCTGCAGCCCGGACACGTCGAACGGAACCAGCACGTTGATCTGCGCGTTCTGCGCATAGGTAAGATAGGCGGGCGTTCCGCCGATCGAGACGCTGGTTCCCGCAAGCTGCGTAGTCATCCCGGAGGCTACTCCGGTCGCCGGACCGAGCCCGGAGCCTTTCAGGGAAATGAACTCGTTCGGCGCGACTCCACCCGACTGCGATGTGGCGGCATTGGCGATACCGCCGGACGAGATTTGCGGTCCGATAACGACGGCTTCGATAGCAGTCAGGTCGGTAGCTGTGGCTGCGGCCAAACCGGCGCCCGAGACCATCACCGAGTTGCTGACCCACGGCGGCGCATCGGCGGCGACATTGACTGTGACGGTGATGGGTGGGTATGCGGAATCGCCCGCCAGAGCGTCGCCGCGAGTGCAGGTGATGCCGCCCGGCGGGCAGGTCCAACCGGCGCCAGCCATCGAAGCAAGGGTGAGGCTCGAAGGGACGGTTTCGGTGACTGTCACGACGCCGCTGGTTGTGGCTGCACCGGCAACATTGGCGACCGTCAGAGTGTAGACAGCCCCTTGCTGGCCCTGAGAGAAGTTGCCGGCGTGAGTCTTGGTAATCGAGAGGTTGGGAGGCCCAGGCGCGGGCGGACTGAGATTACTTGGCGCAGATAGCCATGCCAACGCCGAGAGGAAAATGTCGGCATTGGCAGGCGAGCAGCCCGAGCACAAGGCCGCATCATCAAACGCAAACGCGGCCTCGACGATGTACACCCGCCCCTTGCCGAACTGCGCCCCCGCGATTAATGTGAAGGGCCCGTTCGGATCTCCAGGCTGCTGCGTCGGTTGTCCCGATACACTCTTCCAAACGGTGACGTCGCTTTGGGCCAACGAGACGGCGGGCGAAGAGACCAGGATGCTCCCCGGGCCAAATGTCACGAAGCTTGGATCCGGTGGAATCGCCGGAGACACTGCAAACGTGGCCGCGAGAAAGGAATTGCCGGAGAAAGGCGCGAGGAGAGGAGTCTCGTTGAGGGTCAGTCCAAGTGGGCCGATCAGAGCGTTCATGGAGGTGGTCACGCTGGAGGGGTTGTTGGTGCCGCCGTCCGCAAGCAACAGGCCACCGCCACCTTGGACGAAGTTCCCAATCGCTTGGATCTCCGACGCGGTCAGGGGAGTGTTCGGAGCGGGCAGAACTAGCACCGCCGCTCCGCTCAAGGCTTGCGCGGTGATTGGTCCGGCTGCTAGCGGCCGGGCTTGGTAAAGCGGCTGCATCGCTTGCGCCAGCATCGCCAGGGAAGCCCAACTTGGGCTGCCTTGGGCCGGGTTAATGCTCAGCGATTCGCTGTGCGTTTGATCAAACAACACCGTCGGCAAGCCGGAGGCCCTAACATTGATCGTCCAACTATTCTGAGTGACTCGCACTCCGTCGGTGATGGATACCGTAACGATGTACACCCCGGCGGCGGTCACGGGTAACTGAAGCGTGTAGGACGGGGCGACGGCTCCGGTCACGACCTGGCCGTTAACCATCCACGTGTAGGTCAACGGATTGCCGTCCGCATCCGACGCTTGCACACTGAGAGTTAGCGAGTTCCCGCCGACGGCGCCTATCGCGGTCGCCGGCGAGGCGGAGTTGACCACCGGGGCGTTCGTGCTTGTCTCGAAATAGAGGACGCCCCACGCGTAGATCTCGGGAACCGTGACCGTAATGGCACCCCCGTATTGCGTGAATGAAAGCGACTGCGCCCCGGCCATATCCGGACTCCGCAACACTACCGCGTTCACAGCCTGCGTTCCCACCTGCACCTGAACCTGGATGTTGGTCTTTGTAATGAACTGGTCGGTCCTGTCGTCGTAGTCATAATTCACCAGGTGGACAAGCGCGTGGCCGCTGACGTCGCGGTAAAAGAAAGCGCCCACTCCGGGCTGGTGGATCTGCGGTACTGGCTGCGCCACGACCACGGTGGGAGAAACATAAGGCGCGAGAAAAGAGACGAACGCCGCTTGGATGTTCGCCTGCGTGCCGATCGCGTTGGTTTGGAATTGGGCGCTTTCGTATTCAACGCCGTACTGAACATTGGTGACGACAATCGTTCCCGACCCATACGGCTGAGCACCTTGGGTTACCAAGATAGTCTGCAGGTTTGGGCGGGCGGCCGGCGTCCCGTTCGGCTCGGTATTGGCGAAGTGCCCGTCGATGACCAGCGTTCCTCCTTGCTGCGCGTACGCGAGTAGAACGGACACCTGGTTGTCATCCAGCGCCCAGCTATAGGGCGCGATCACCACCTTGTACGGGGTGAGCGCCGCCAGTGTGAGCGGCGGCAGTTGGGAGTAGCTGGTGTCCGGCACGAAAAGTGAGTCGTAACTAAACCCACTGTCGAGCATCAAACGGCCCGTTCCTATGTAGTCGGTGTAGCCAATGCCCGGCGTGGCTTCGGCAGGCGCGGCAAGGGTCGCGAATAAACTGGACGCGCTCTGGATCAACAGCGTCGGCGCGTTGGTAGTAGTCTGCGTCATCAACTGCGGGTTGTTGAGAACGAAAGTCGCATAAAGGTTCACCACGGAAAGGTCAACCGGCTCTGGTGTGCCGTCGCTGAGATTCTCCTCGATCGAACAGACTCTTATCCCTCCCGCGGCATAGATATCCGCGTTCAGAACCCGTTCGAGGTTCACCGTTGGGCCCGATAAATACGGAGCTGCGGAAGTCCCCCACGAAGCCGCCATCGCCGATGGATACACTACGTTCGGGCTCTTCCAGCCCTTCCATGCCTTGGTGTCGACACCTCGGAACGGATGGTCCCCTCCGCGGATATACGGCGATTCGTCATACTCGAAATCCATGACGTCGTTCAGGAAGTATGCGCCGGGATAGTCGTTGCCGTTGAAAGCGAACAGAAAGTCGCGCCCGTACTTCTGTTGCGCGTACTGCTTGGTCGTGGAGATCATGGTGCGCAGAAAATTCAGCTCCTCCTGGCGCTTGAAGAGATAGAACTGGCGCGCCAATCCGGTCAGCGGCTGCTGATTCCAGGTTTCGGTGAGGTTATTGGCCTGGATGTAGTTGGCGTAATTGAAACTGCTGATATTGGAGATGCCGAATTGCGACATCAGTTGGCTGGCCGTAAAGTTTTGCTGCAGGTACGCCTGAAATGCCGCCATAGTCACTGAATCGAAAGACCCGGCTTGATCCGGCAAAGCTGCGGAATCAGCCGATCCAAGGATGATGTCTAGTTGTCCTGTTGAATCATCAAAGGTGATGCCATCCCCGCCCAGGTCTACCGCGTGCATGGCCGCCGACAGAAGTGCCTGCTGGAATACTGGGCTCGAGAGGGAATAGAGCGGCGTGCTTTGCGACGCATAAAACCCGCCCAAATTGATGTATGCCCCATTGAGGTTACGCATGCGAAAGGAGTCCCAATCCGCGGGGGTAGAGCCGTCGTTCCGGGCGTAAAGATCCTCGACGAAAAAATACTGGCCCCCTTGGTAATGCCAGGAACTCACCTCCCTCGCTACGTCCAAGTCGGAAACGGTGTTCGTCAGGATGTACGCGCCGAATATCTGTCCTGTGACCGGCAGGGAGGACAACGGAGGACTGTTTGGAAAGTCGTAGCTGTAATCCTCGGCAAAGAACTGGGGGTGGATGTACCACGCAGGGTGCGATTGTTGCCCCTGCGCCCCGCAGACGAAGGGCCCCATCAGGCATACCGCGATAAGCATCCGGCCAGTGCAACACATTGTGGAAGTATACATCTTCAGCCCCGCGGAACCCAATACAGACGGAACCGCGGCTGAGCCCGAATGACCACAGCGTCCAGACTTGGGAAACCGGCTGTTTCGATAAGGATTAAGACTTCCCGTAGGGAACGTGCGTGGGACAGATGACGCGCTACTCAGAGCGAGTGGCCCTCCGTCTCACGTGGAAGTGTGATCCTCGGGGCTGCCGCTGGATCTAGGTTGACGGAAGTCGCTTCGCTGAATGGCATCTGCTAAGTCCGGGCTCCAAGCTACATACGCCGGTCCCTACAGATCACCTCCGAGAAGTCCACGTCTCCGGACACCACGTCGTTGCAGAAATTGTAGCGGGCCACGTAACAACCTCATTCGGACGCACATCGACCAGACGAACCAGGGTTTTCCGGTGCTTGCCGTGAACACTGGAGTTCCCACCAGCAGCGAATACCAAAGCACAGGTCGCGGAAAAAACTTGGCCATCGACCCTTCTGGGCTACAACTGTGGAGCCGCTGTGTGGAGCCCTTGCGATGGTCAAGAAAAAACTCGAAAAAACAGAAAAAACAAACGTCTTGAAAACTGTCTCGGGATGCGTTAGCATGTATATGCGCTATATGGCGCATATACGATGAGAACGAAAGCCCAGACGCCGGAGCAAGTGAAGCGATGGTTCCTTGAGGCGATAGAGGGGCTGTGGCCGCTTGCGGAAGGTTCTCTCTCGCTTCGTAAGAGCCCCTGTATTCGGGAGAACTGTCCGGCCTGCGCCCGCGGCGAAGGGCATTCCAGCTATGTCCTCTACGGGCGTCGTGGGGGCCGGCGGTTTTCAATCTACGTTCCGGATGAACTGGCGCCCGGAATCCAAAAAGCCGTCGATAATGGCCGGCGGCTCAAGGATCTGATTAACGAAGCCGGCGTTCGATATACGCATGCAGTCAAGGCGCGGCGCGATCAAACGCGCCGACCCTGAAGGGAGGTCAGCGGCATGCTCACTGATGTCGACTTGTTGGCCTGGTACAAAAAGCTCGGGCTTGCCGAGAGCGCCCGGGTGATGATTGATTACGTCCGATCGTCCGATCCTGCACGCCGGGTCGGTGGCGGCCGTCGTAATGTAAGCGGCTTCTATCCAAGTAGGAAGATGGGAGTCACCATCCAGTTCGAAAGTCATCGCGTTGAACTTGCCGCCGTTTACGAGTTGGAGCACGACGATTCCGTGCTCGAATATTTCGATCAACCGCCCTCTTTCAAACTGGAATACGAGAGTGCGGATGGGCGGCATCTGGGAGTTCTTCACACCACCGATTACTTCGTGATCCGCAGGGAGAGTGCGGGCTGGGAGGAATGCAAAACCGAGGACGAACTGGTCGTGCTGAACCGGAAGAATCCTAACAGGTATGCGCGAAACCAGCAAGGCCGGTGGATCTCTCCGCCAGGTGAAGCGCATGCGGCAGCGTTCGGATTCTATTACCACGTCCGGTCATCACGGGATATCGATTGGGTATACCAGCGGAACATTCAGTTCCTGGAGGACTATCTGCGCGCCCAGGGCGCCACCGCCGTCCAGTCGCACCAGACCATTCTTGCGCACGTGGGAGCGATGCCGGGCATTTCATTGGTGGAGCTGTTTGACGCGACGGCGACTGTGGCTTCACGCGACGACATCTATGCGATGATCGCTCGCGGAGGCGTTCATGTCGATCTGTCCGGCGCACCGATCTCGGAGCCATCTAGGGTTCACGTGTTTACGAGCGCGGACGCCGCGCAGCTTCCGCCTGGGCCGATTTCGCGCGCCATGGCCATACAGACTCCTCTTGTCGCCGGCACTTCGGCCGACTCATCGGGAAGTGCCCAAATTTGGAAGCGCCTCATCGGCGCAAGCGAGCGAGAATTACGCATCGCAAACGAACGTCTGCGGCACGTTACCGCATTCCTCAAAGGGGCTGGCAATCTTGAAGGCATTGGAGTCCCAGGCCGGACACTTCGCCGTTGGATCGCCGGCTATCGCTCGGCGGAAAGGGAAATGGGCAGCGGTTATATCGGCCTACTGCCACAACCGCCGGCGGGAAATTCTACACCTAAGCTACCGCACGAAACACGAGATCTGATGAAGGATTTCATTGCCACAGATTACGAGAATCTGCGGCAGAAGACGCTGTACGCCAGTTGGATTGCCCTCAAGCTGGCGTGTGAACGTCACGGCACAATCGCGCCGAGCCTGAAGACATTCTGCCTTGCAGTGCGCTCACGATCCGGATTTGAGCAAACGTTGAAACGCCAAGGCCACCGGGCCGCTTATGATCACGAGGACTTCTATTGGGAACTTGAGCTAACCACACCGCGCCATGGCGACCGGCCTTTCGAGATAGTCCACATCGATCATACGGAACTCGATATTGAAACCGTGTGTAGCCGGACGGGCGGGGTGCTCGGGCGACCATGGTTGACCCTGCTGACCGATGCGTTCTCCCGCCGGATCCTGGCGCTTTACCTCACATTCGATCCGCCGAGTTACCGATCGTGCATGATGGTTTTGCGCGAATGCGTCCGGCGCCGCGCGCGACTTCCGCAGATCGTGGTTGTCGACGGCGGTCGGGATTTCCAGAGCGTCTACTTTGAAACTCTCCTGGCGAGGTACGAATGCACCAAGAAAACGCGGCCAGCGGCCAAGCCTCGTTTCGGGTCTGTGTGCGAACGCATTTTCGGCACAACGAATACACAGTTCATTCACAATCTCAAAGGAAACACCCAGATCACACGTCTGGCGCGCCAGGTCACTCAGTCTGTTGATCCGAAGGGGCAGGCGGTTTGGTCATTTGAGGAACTCCATCGGCGATTGGTGGAGTATGCCTATGAAATCTACGATACCCTCACTCATCCAACGCTGGGAAAGAGTCCTCGGGAGGCGTATGAGACTGGGATTGCCGCGACCGGACAGCGGAAGCATCGAGTAATTGCGTACGACCGTGAGTTTCTGGTTCATACGCTTCCGACCACGCACAAGGGCAGCGCTAAAATCGCGGCCGGAAGGGGCGTGAAGATTCATAACCTTTATTACTGGTCGGATGCATTTCGTGCGCCCGATGTGGCGAAGCAGCGCGTTCCCATCCGGTACGATCCGTTCGATATCGGGACAGTCTACGCATTCGTCAATAAGGAATGGACGGATTGCCATTCCGAGTATTTCGCCGTTTTTCACGGGCGGTCCCAAAAGGAGATCATGCTGGCGACGGAGGAATTGCGAAAATCGATGCAGCATCAGGCCGGCGAATTCAACGTCACCGCACGGAAACTGGCGCAATTCTTGGATTCCGTGCACGCGGAGGAAGTCCTGCTGGAACAGCGGCTTGCCGACATAGAATCAGGGATTGTTAACGGGGCCCTCGCCGTGGTGCCAAATGCAACTTGTATGAGCGAAGGGGTCCCTGCCGCCCCGGAAGAGATTCTCCCCGCTCTCCAGATATACGGGAGCTTTTGATTGTGGCGGCGTACGCTGCAAAGTTATCGAAGCCGCTGGGGGCCGAAGCTTTACAAGCGTTTCGGTCCTTTACCGTGGCGCACCCACGATTGATCGAAGCCAGAGATGAACTCATCGAGGCGATCGAGTGTGCTGCTCCCGGTTCCCTGATACTGGTCCTTGGTCCGCCGGGTGTGGGAAAGACAACCTTGATGCGGAAGGTCCAGCAAGGCCTGACAGAAAAGTTGGCGCCACAGTTGGAAGCCGACGTGGGGCGGCTGCCATTCGTCGCCGTCGAAGCAGTGGCTCCCGACAACGGTAGTTTCAACTGGCGCGATCATTGCCGGCGGATGCTTATGCAGATGAATGAGCCGCTGATCGATCAGAAGATTCATTCCCCGTACTTCGAAGTCGAGCGCGACCCGAACGGGCAATTCGCCTATTCACCACGATGCCTTTCCGGGGCCCGACGCCACCACGCGATCGAACAGGCCCTGCGGCACCGTCGGCCTGCGGCGGTTTTTATTGATGAGGCGCAGCATCTGGCTAGAATGTCTTCGGGCCGGCGTTTGGCCGATCAATTGGACGTCATCAAGTCCATCGCCAGCCGTACCCAGACGATTCATGTTTTGCTTGGGACTTACGAACTGCTGTCTTTTCGGAATCTGAGCGGTCAGTTGAGCCGGCGCAGCGTGGACCTACACTTTGCAAGGTACCGAGCGGAGAGCAAAGATGACCTACGCATATTCCAGAATATCGTGCTCACCTTTCAGGGGCAACTCACATGTGAGCAGGACGTAGATCTGGTTGGAATCTGGGACTTCCTATACGAGCGATCACTCGGCTGTGTTGGCGTGTTGAAAGACTGGCTGGCGAGGAGCTTGAATGCGGCGTTTCGAAGCGCCGCACGATTAGACCGACGTATGCTGGAACGGACCGCCTTGTCCACCGCCCAGTGCGAAAAGATCCTAGCCGAGGCCCGCGAGGGTGAGGCCCGTTTGATCGAGAACCATGAATCCCGTTCTCGGCTCCGATGCCTGCTCGGGTTGCCTGAGCAGGCAGCAAAAGCGGATCGCGAAACCGTGACACCCCCGAAGCGGGCGCGCGGATTGAAACCGGGTGTCCGCCGACCGAAGCGGGACAGGATCGGTCGCGCAATGGCCCCCAATGCCTAAGCCACGGATTTACGGCTCCTGGGGCAACCTCACATCACAAAACTTTGTCTCAAAAAGCAGCTATTTTTACCATCTGAAGCCGATCGGCGTCGGATCTCCGTACGTTGAGAGCTTGACAGGCTACATCTCACGGCTGGCGGAAGCGCACTGCGTGCCCATCGGCGCCTTAGTAGCTTTAGAGTTGGGCCCGCGCCTCGAAACAGAATTCCGGAACAGCACCTTCATCTATGACGCCCAGATACTGAACGGGCTGGGCCAATCTCCCCGCCAGTGGATAACGGTACTCGAAGCCCTGACTGCGCAGGAATCGCTGCACGCTCTGACCATGCTGAATTGGCGACAGGTCATTAGTCCTTCAGATCTTGTACGTCCCAGCCGGGCGTGGTGCCCGCATTGCTATGATTTCTGGCGCACGACCGGAAAGCCGATATATGAACCGTTACTGTGGAGCATCGAACCGGTTACCGTGTGTCCAATCCATCGGCGGCGGCTGGAGCTGTATTGTCCGAACTGCAAACGGGGATCACCCCTGCTAACTTCGAACGCGCGCCCCGGATACTGCTATCGCTGCCGAGGTTGGCTTGGCACAGCCGAGTCTCGGCAACGGAATACCTCTGTCGACGCCACTGAGTTGCGTACAGCGAATGCTGTGGGAGAGATCCTGGCGGTTGGCTCGTTACTTCGAGAGGAGGTCCGAGGCTCTTATTTCAAAGAAAACCTGACGTGTTGCATCGAGACCCTTGCCGGCGGTAACCGATGCGCCTTTGCGCGAATGACTGATGTGTCGCGGGATGCCCTTCCGCATTGGTTGAGGCCGAATACCACTTTCCGCCTCCGTCCTTTCTTGAAGATGTGCCTGAAACTGGAAGTCACGCCGACTCGGCTATTAACCGAACGGATTCCGTTGACGGACGGCGAGTGGGAGAGTGCAAGGAGCCTATTTGCTGGTCAATCTATTATGCTCTGCTCCTTCCGATCTGGACCTCTCATTCGGCGCGCCCTCGAAGGGGCCCTCAATTCGGCAACGGCGATGTCGCTCCCCGAAGTCGCGAGGCAACTTGGATATCGTCGCGTCTTTCATCTCCGCCGCCGGTTTCCGGGCCTGTGCGATGAAATCGTAAAGAGGCATCGAGAGTGCGATGCTGCTGCATCCCGGCGGGGGGAGCTATACGCGCGGCCCATTCATAGAGTGGCTCGGCGGGCGCTGGAGCGTGCGGTTCACGGGCCTTCACCTCAGCCAATAACAGTCCTTTGCGAGGAGATTGGCTACCGTAACAGTTCATCGCTGTACCATCGGTTTCCCGACCTTTGCCGTGAACTTGTCGGCAAGAATCGGGAGTGCCGCGAGCGGGAAGATCAAAAGATCAGAGACGCACTCGCGAAGGCTTTGCAAGAGGAACCAGTACCGACCCTGAATCAACTGGCTGCGCGGCTGGGTCATTGCGCGCCGTTCTTGCGCAGGCGATTTGGAGACCTTTGCGCAGCTTTGGTTGCCCGGGCACCGGAACGTCAGCATTTTGAAAGAGAACGTATCCGGAAGCTTCTGGAAAATGCCTTGAGACAAGAGCCACCGTCATCGTGGACGGCGCTGGCGCTATCCGTTGGCCGCAATCCGAAACATCTGCGGCTGGTTCTCCCAGACCTGTGCGAGAAGGTCAGGCAACGCTATACCGCGTATCAAAAAAGGATGCGGGAAGGGAAGCGAGTGGAACTACTCGAACAAGTCCGGAGCGCAGTTCGGGAGCTGTGCGAACACGGCATCAATCCTTCCAGAAAACACGTGGCCAGAGTGATTGACGCCCCCGCGATAAAATGGAGCCAACTCCTATACAGGTTCATCATTCAGAGCTTGGGCGAAATGGAAGCCGAGGCCCTGGCTGGCTCCAGCAAGTGATGGCGTTGGCTTGGCCAGTCCGGAAAGGATTGGCTGGACCTCCGGGGTTCACGCCCGCTGGCCGAAATCTCACCTATAAATTCGATTGAACAAGTCAATGTACCGGCACGCCTGGCAGGAAGCATCCGTTGGCCAACGCCAAATCGGACGCATCCGCTGGCCAGGGCGGCCAAAGGATGGTTCAAGTGTCAGAGCGTAGCGTGAACAAAGCGATCCTTGTCGGAAGACTGGGCTCGGACGCAGAAACCAGATTTACGCAAAACGGCACACCGGTTTCGCGGGTGTCGCTGGCGATGAACCGTCAGTGGACGGATTCGGACAAGCAGGTACACGAAGAGACGGATTGGATGTCTATCGTGATCTGGAAGAAGGAAAACTTGGCCACGTACCTGACGAAAGGCACCAAGCTATATGTAGAAGGGCGCCTGCAAACGCGCTCCTACGACGACAAAGAGGGCGTGAAGCGGTACGTCACCGAGGTAGTAGCAGAGAACTTGGTGTTACTCGGTGGAGCCGCAAACGGCAACAGTAACAGCAACGAAAGAAGCGCGCGGGGAAAAGCGGACCGCCGCCAGACCCGTGAAAAGCCCTCGACTATCCGTCGCGATCGGGAACCAGAGCCCGAAGAGCAGGGCGTTCAAGATGACGATATACCGTTTTAAAACGGGTTGCCTTGGCGGGTTGCGTACGATCCGGCGGATGCGGCGCAAAAGCACACGATGGCGCCGCAGCGGTTCCCAGAAGGTGCTCTGCAGAAGCGAATCGACGATCAAAAACCTCAGACCTTCAAAGAAGGATACCCTTAGCAAAGTGAAGAAGAGCTTCAGCAAATGGGGTGACGACCTGTGTGTGATGGCCTCTACCCCGACCCTCGGGCAGACCGACTGTGGCGTCGCCTAGAGCGACTTCAGCGGGTCGAGGACTGGTTGCAGCGGTTGAGTCCGTGGGAGCAGCGGCTCCTGCCGGTGCCATTCGCGCTTTTCACGGGATGCCCCGGGGTTTGGCTGAACTCGCTTCTCCCTCCGATGGGGCCTAATCAACTTGCGTTCCGGCTCTGCTAGGTCTTTAGTCGGGAAATGGATTGATTACGTCTTCGCCGCTGGCTTAGCCAACAGCCCTCATCAAGTCCCTGGTTGGTCGACGCAGCTTGGTGGCTCACCAACGTGGATAGAAAGCTCTTTCAGCCATTCGGTCTTGTTCTTGCTATGAACAACGCGACCGAGGAACCCAAGCGATTCGGCAATGTTGTCGCGGTTGAGGCGGATGTCCGGGCGGGTCGTCTTGGCATACTGCCACACCCACTGCTTGACATCGTCTGGCTTTGTGAAGACGTAGGTCGCGTGTCCGGCTTGCGGAACCTCAACGACTACCGATTTCTCAAGATCGAATATGTATTCATCGCGGAATACGTACATCGTCCGCGCGCGCTTGGTGAGCTGCTCGTGATAGTAGGAATCGTAGTCCGGGCGCCAGGTGATCTGCGCGACATCAAAGTCGCCGGGTAGACCGAGATTCCAGCACAGCCGACTCAATTCGCCTCGCTCCGTGGGAATCTCTTGCACGTGGGCGCGGAGACGATCGATCTGTTGCCAGTACTGACCGAAGCGCGTGTGAGT
>Ga0182024_10011070_pt1 | contig 18211 bp, 16 predicted proteins | sample P32metaG_FD_120480 | JGI IMG/M metagenome (GOLD analysis project Ga0182024, IMG submission 120480) | Permafrost microbial communities from Stordalen Mire, Sweden - P3-2 metaG (Illumina Assembly) | ecosystem: Environmental > Terrestrial > Soil > Wetlands > Permafrost | place: Sweden: Stordalen... | reverse complement strand
GCCACGGTGGGGATGCCGAGCCGCTGGTACACCTCGGCGCGGCGCGGATCGTAGATTCGCGCCACGACATTCTGGACGCTGAAGGACTCGCGGGCGACGCGTGCCGCGATCACGTTCGAGTTGTCTCCGCTGCTGACGGCCGCGAAGGCGTCGGCGTGCTCGATGCCCGCCTCGATGAGAACCTCACGGTTGAAGCCGATGCCGGTGATCTTGCTGCCCTTGAAGCCCGACCGAAGCTTGCGGAACGCCTCCGCCTCCTGGTCAATGACGGCAACCGAGTGCCCCTGGTCCTCCAGAATGTGGGCGACCGTCGATCCGACCCGCCCGCATCCCATGATCACGATGTGCACGGCCTTCCCTTCAGCGAGAACGATGCCCGATCAAGGTATGCCCTCCTGCCTGGTGCGGCTAGCCCAAGCGACCCCAGCTATTTCCGCATTGGCCGGTCACGGGAGCATAGTGCCATGACTGTGCCCGCCGATGAACCGCCCAGGGCGGGCGACCTGCTAGAACTCACGGTGGGCGAAGCCGCGCACGGCGGCTGGTGCGTCGCCCGCCCTGCCGCCGCGGGCGGACGGGTCATCTTCGTGCGGCACGCTCTGCCCGGCGAGCGGGTACGCGCCAGGATCACCCAGACCACCTCGAAGTTCGCCAGGGCTGACGCAGTGGAGATCCTGACCGCCGCAGCTGACCGAGTCGAGCCGCCCTGCCCGCATGCCCGCCCTGGCGGCTGCGGCGGCTGCGACTGGCAGCATGCCAGCCTGCCCGCCCAGCGGGCGCTCAAGGCCGCCGTGGTCAGCCAGCAGCTGCGCCGCATCGCGGGCATCGATCGCGAGGTGGTGGTCGAACCGCTGGCAGGCGACGACGACGGCCTCGGCTGGCGCACCAGGGTGCGGTTCGCGGTGGGCAACGACGGCGTCGCCGGGCTCCGCCGGCATCGTTCCCATCAGGTCATCAAGATCGGCGACTGCCCGATCGCGCATCAGCTGGTCCGCCCCACCCAGGTGACCCGCAGGCGCTGGCACGGCGCTGAGACGGTGGAAATGGCAGTCGCCCCCGGGTCAGGCGGGCGCGCGCTGATCGTCTCCGGTAGTCATATCCGTTCAGAGTCCTGGCCTGACTTCACCGCGGACACGGTCCTCGCGCCCGGGCGCGACGGCGGGCTCACCGCGCTGCGCGGCAGCGGGTTTCTCTGCCAGCAGGCGGCCGGCCGGACCTGGCGGGTGAGCGCCGGGACGTTCTGGCAGGTGCACCCCGGCGCGGCCAGCGCACTCGCCGATGCCGTCGTCGAGGCGCTGCGGCCGCAGCCGGGGGACGTGGCGCTGGACCTGTATTGCGGCGCCGGGCTCTTCGCCGGCGTGCTGGCCGAGGCCGTCGGGCCGGATGGCGGGGTCGTCGCGATAGAGGAGGACACCGCCGCGGTACGCGACGCCCGGCACAATCTCCGCTCGACACCCTGGGCGCGGGTGCACAAAGGCGACGCCGCGGCGATGCTCGCCCGCTACGGCGTGTCCGGCGCGTCGCTGGCCGTCCTGGACCCGCCACGGTCGGGTGCGGCGCGGCAGGTTGTTGACCTGCTGGCCGCGGCGGGCAGTGATGACAGGCTGGGCCGGATCGCCTATGTGTCCTGTGACCCGGCGACCCTGGCCCGCGACCTGGCGATCTTCGGCGAGCAGGGCTGGGAGCTTGAGGCACTGCGCGCGTTCGATGCGTTCCCCATGACTCATCACGTGGAGTGCCTGGCGACGCTTGCGCGGTGGTAAGCGCCGGTTAGCGGAGCGGCCGACCCGGCGTGGCGGCATGGCGTGGCCGCCGTGGCGTGACGCGGCCGGCGTTCGTGGCGCCGGCCGCGCGGCCAGGGGAGTGGCTACTCCTTGGCCTCGTCCACGTGCAGCGTCGCTTCCACCTCGATCGTGAGCTGGATCTTCTCGCTCACCATGACGCCGCCGCCGGGGATCGCCATGTTGGCCGTGATGCCGTAGTCGGTCCGGTTGATCTCCCCGGTAGCCGAGAAGCCGGCCTTAGTGTTGCCGAAGGGGTCCGGCCCGAAGCCGTTGACCTCGACGGTGAGCTTGACCGGGCGCGTGATGCTGCGGATGGTCAGCTCGCCGTCCACGATGAGGTCCTTGCCGTCATGGCGGATGCCGGTTGAGCGGTAGGTCATCGTCGGGTGGTTGGCCGTGTCGAGAAAGTTCTCGCCGGCGACATCACCGTCGCGGTTCTCGTTACTGGTATCGACCGAGGTCGTATCGATGGTCGCCGTGGCCGATGACTGCATCGGATCATCCGCCGTGATGATCTGGCCCTCGAACTTGGTAAAGTTCCCGCGGACCTTGCTGACCATCAGGTGGCGCGCGACGAAGCCGATATGAGAATGGACCGGATCGATGTCCCAGGTTCCGGCGATATAGCCGGGGATCTCGACAGCCTGTGCCGTCATGGTGTCTCCTTGGTTCTGAGGGGTATGACGGTTACTGGATAGTACACGGTATCAATCCAGAACCGGAGTCCATCCTCGCGAGGGCGCCGATGCCGCGCAAGACGGCACTTCAAGCTGCCCGAGGCACCTGGGGGTAACCATGGATCGTGCGAATGCCGCCGGACCCGCGGATCTGGCCGGTGAAGCGCTACCGGCCGGGTCAGCCGTGCCGTCGGCCGCCATGTGCCGCATCCGGGAGATCCTCGGCCGCATCGGCGACAAATGGTCTCTCTTCATCATCTTCCGGCTGGGTGACGGCCCGCAGCGCTTCACCACGCTGAAACGAGCCGTCGACGGGATCAGCCAGCGAATGCTGACGGTCACCCTCCGCGGGCTGGAACGCGACGGCATCGTCAGCCGGACGATGTACCCGGTCATGCCGCCGCGGGTCGACTATGCCCTCACTCCGCTGGGCCACACCCTGCTCGACGCCGTGGGCGCGCTGATGGCCTGGGTCGATGAGCATCTGGCCGAGGTTGATGCCGCGCGCGATGCCTACGATGCGCGATCCTCGGGTGACATCCCTGAACTGCGAGTGCCAGCCTCCGCCCACTCCCAGGAAGCCGGCGCCAGCCCCGCCTTCCGGCAGCCTGGCCTCACCAGTCCCACCTGAAGCACACTCAACGCCACGTGAGACAGCGGTTCGGATAAGACCGGCAGGAACCGGCAAAATCCGAACCCATACGGATCAGCAGGGTGAAGTGGGCACGGCGGCGAGTGCTGGCCGTGGTTCTATCCACAGTGGTGGTCTGTTATCCACAGATTTGAACTGCGGGAACCCGATGGGTGGGGGCGCAGCGACGCTGAGTTCATGACAGGCCATCTTCCTGGTCCATGCGACCAGCTGCTGCAACTGCAAGAAGGAGTAATCACCCGTGCGCAGGCGCTCAGCGCGGGGATGAGCAGGCACGCCCTGCAGGCAAGGCTGGACAGCGAGCGCTGGCGGCGACTGCATTCCGGCGTGTACGCGACCTTCAGCGGACCGCTGGGCCGTGCCCCCGTGCTGTGGGCGGCTGTCCTCGGGGCCGGCCCGCGCGCGATCCTGAGCCACGAGTCGGCAGCGGAGTTGCACGAGCTGCTGAGCGGAACCGCGCGACAGGACAGGACCGTCCATGTCACGGTGCCGAGAGGCCGTCAGGTTGCCGCGATGAGGCATGTCCGGCTGCACTACTCGCAGCGGCTGGACGACTCGCGGCACCCGGTGCTGCTGCCGCCCGTGACGCGAGTCGAGGATACGATCCTCGATCTCGCCGTGGCGGCGGCAACGGTGACGGACGGGATCAGCTGGATCCTGCGTGCTTGCGGAGCTCGCCGCACGACGCCGGACAGGCTTCGGCAGGCGATGGCGGCTCGCCGCCGGCTGCGGTGGCGGAACGAGCTGTCCGCGGCGCTCGGCGATGCCCGTTCCGGCGTTCATTCCGCGCTCGAGTATTCCTATCTGCACTGCGTCGAGCGGTCCCACGGCTTGCCGGCCGGGGTCCGGCAGCGGCGGGTCATCGTGCGGGGCGTCTCCACGTACCAGGACGTCCGCTACGAGCGATACCGGCTGATCGTCGAGCTGGACGGTCGCGCCGCTCATCCGGGACAGGAACGCTGGCGTGACATCCACCGCGACAACGCGAGCGCCGCCGACGGCTGCATCACGCTGCGCTACTCGTGGCCCGACGTGACACAGCGGGCCTGCGAGGTAGCCGCCGAGGTGGGCCGGGTCCTGCGGAGCCGCGGCTGGACCGGCCAGTTGCGGCCGTGCGGACCGGACTGCACGGTCCGGGGCTAACCGCTCACGCCCGGCCGGGAAAATGCGCCGGAGGTGGCCGGGCCCGTCTCGTTACCCGGCTCGGCTCACTCCCGGCTCGGCTCACTCCCGGCTCGTCTCACTCCCGGCTCGTCTCACTCCCGGCTTGCAGTGCGCAGGCGGCTGCGGCAGGCGCGGCGGATGCGGGAGGATGAGCGGCATGCAACTGCGGATCTTCACGGAACCCCAGCAGGGCGCCAGCTACGACACGCTGCTGGCGATCGCCCGCGCGGCCGAGCGACTCGGCTTCGATGCCTTCTTCCGATCCGATCACTACCTGAAGATGGGCTCAGTCAGCGGGCTGCCCGGCCCGACCGATGCCTGGGTGACGCTGGCCGGGCTGGCCCGCGAGACATCCAGGATCCGGCTGGGCACGCTGATGACCGCGGCCACCTTCCGGCACCCGGGCCCGATGGCGATCAGCGCCGCGCAGGTGGACCAGATGAGCGGCGGCCGGGTGGAGTTCGGGCTGGGAGCCGGCTGGTTCGCGGCCGAGCACGCGGCCTACGCCATCCCGTTCCCTGACCTGGGCGAGCGCTTCGCCAGGCTCGAGGAGCAACTGGCGATCATCACCGGCCTCTGGGAGACGGCGGAGGGCGGAAAATTCTCGTTCAGCGGCACGCACTACACGGTGACCGATTCGCCCGGACTGCCCAAGCCCGCGCAGCGGCCCCGGCCGCCTGTGCTCATCGGCGGCACGGGGAAGCGGAGGACGCCGCGGCTGGCTGCGGCGTACGCCGACGAGTACAACGTCCCGTTCAACGGGCTGGAAGAGACGGCGGCGGCGTTCGGCCGGGTGCGGGACGCATGCGCCGCGGCGGGCCGCGACGCAGCATCGATGACGTACTCAGCAGCCCATGTGGTGTGCTGCGGGCGGTCACAGGCAGAGCTGGAGCGGCGGGCCGCCTCGATCGGCCGGAATCTGGCCGACCTGCGGGAGGGCGGCGTCACCGGGAGCCCGGCCGAGGTCGCGGAGAAGATCGCAACGTACGCCGAGATCGGCGCCCAGCGCATGTACCTGCAGGTACTCGACTTGCAGGATCTTGATCACCTGGAGCTGATCGCGTCTGAGGTTGTGCCCCTGCTCGGCTGACCGGCCGCCCGGGCCGGCCCGTCGGCAGCGCCCGCCGCGCGCCCTGATCGGCTGACCGGCCGGCCCGCGCCGGCCCGCAGCGCCCGCCGCGCGCCACGCGCCGGGCGTGCCCGGACCGGCGCCCAGGAACGGCGAAATTCAGAGCTGGCACAGAAATTCAGAGCCGGCCCAGAAGAAGATGTGAGGCAGCGCAGAGCCCGCTGGCAGACGATCATCTAGTTCATGGCCGCAGGGCTGCTGGGCAGGGCCGCCGGGCCACACGTGCCCGGGCTGCTTGCGCCCAGGCCGCTCGCGCCGCCGGCGCGCCAACGCACAGGGAGCTATTGCCGTGGCTGCACGAGGATCGCGTCGCTGGGTCAGGTGGCTCATCGGCGGTGCCGCCGTACTCGTCGTGGTGGTCGTGGGCGGGCCATTCGTCTATATCCATTTCATTTCCGGCAAGGCCCCGGCACCGTTCAGCGTGCGGTCGGCCACCAGCGCGACGCCCAGTTCCGCCGCTACCGGCAGCCAGCCAGCTGGCTCAGCGACCGCCGCCAGGTCGATCGCCGGAACCTGGGACGTCGCGCAAGGCTCCCAGGTCGGATACCGGGTCAAGGAGGTGCTGTTCGGGCAGGACAACGTCGCGGTCGGCCGGACCGGCGACATCTCCGGGCAGCTGACCATCCGGGGCACGAAGGTGACCGCGGGCAGCTTCACCGTCCAGATGGCAACGATCAAGAGCGATCAGAGCGAGCGTGACGTCCAGTTCAACGGCCGGATCATGGACACGTCGGCCTTTCCGACCGGAAAGCTGACGCTGACCAGGCCGATCAGTTTCGCCCCGCTGCCTGCTGTCGGGGTCGCGAAGACCTACACAGCGGCCGGCCACCTGACCCTGCACGGCAGCACCAGGCCGGTCACGTTCCAGCTGACCGCAGAGCGGACGCGGACGGGGATCGCGGCGTCCGGGTCGATCCCCGTGCTGTTCTCGAAGTGGGGCATCGGGAATCCCAGCTTCGGCCCGATAGCCACCCAGAACCACGGCCTGCTGGAGTTCCTGCTCGCTCTCCGCAAGGCCTGACGGCCGGGCCGGGCCGGGCTAGGCTGCGCGGACGCGGACGGGCAGGCCGGCCAGGCCCTTGATCGTGTTGTTCAGGTACGGCCTGACCGGCCCGGCAAGTTCCAGGCTGGTCAGCTGCCGGGCCATGGCGGTCAGCAGGAGCTCGCCCTCCAGGCGGGCGAGCGCGGCCCCGACGCACGCGTGGATGCCCGAGCCGAGCCCGACATGGCCCGCGGCGCGGCGCCGGATGTCGAAACGATCGGGATCCGGCCAGGCCCGGGGATCGCGGTTCGCCGCGCCGAGGAACAGCAGCACCTTCTCGCCGGCCGGGATGATCGTGCCGGCCACGTCGGCCGCGCGGGTCGTGGTACGGAAGAACGTCTGCACCGGGGAGGCGTGCCGCAGCGTCTCCTCGACCACCGGCCGGGCCAGCGAAGGGTCGTCGCGCAGCGCCTGCCATTCATCCGGGCTGGTCGCCAGGGCGTGCACCGCCCAGGCGAGAGTGTGCACCGTAGTGTCCACCCCCGCTGACAGCAGGGACCGCACCAGCAGGCCAGCCTCGTCCTCGGTGATCTCATCATGGTCGACGGCTGCGTAGATCTCGGTGCCGAGCCCGCCGGGGGCGAGCGACGCGCGCTTGCAGCGGTCGGCGATCCAGGCGCGCACCGGCTCGGCGGCTGCCATGGACTCCGTGAGCAGCCGGTTTCTCGGGCCGAACGCGTTGAACACCATGGTCCCGTAGGTGAGCAGGTTCTCCCGGCCGTCCGGGCTGAGGCCCACGGCGTCGGGGAAGACCCGCAACGGGTAAGCCTGCGCCAGATCCGGCACGGCATCGAACGTGCCGCGCGCGGCGAGGCCTGCCACCAGCCCGGTCGCCTGCCGGCTGAGCTCGTCGCGCAGGTGCTCGATGAACCGCGGTGTCAGCGCGCGGGCGACGACCCGCCGGACCCTGGTGTGCTCCGGCGGGTCCGCCTCGAGCAGCAGGCTCGGCGGCCGCCACGGTTCCTCCTTGGTAAAGTCGCTCAGCCCGGCGCCGGCCCCGGAGCAGAACGTCTGGTGATCACGGAGCACGGCCTGGACCTCGGCGAAGCGCGCCATCGACCAGATCCCGTAGCGCTCCAGGTAGACGACGGGGCCGGCGTCCCGCAGCTGCCGGTGGGCAGCGTCAGGGGCACGGAGGAACTCCTCATCGAACGGGTCGATGTCCAGCACGGGCGCCTCGGTCACCGGCTTCGCCTCCCCGGACTCGCGGCAGTTCCGGTTATGACCTGACCATAGGGGACGGCGTGCCCGGCGAGTTGCTGGTCCAGCTGCGGGCCGAGAAGGTCATCGCGATGCGGGACGTCGCCAGCTGAGCCAGCCAGGCGAGGATTCCGGCCGAAGGGCAAGAACGAGCACGCAGCGAACTGCCTGCGGCGATGACATCGCTAGCCGCGGCCGGCCCAGGGGTCGTAGTCCACCTCGAGTGCCTCCTGCGCGGGCCGCTGCCCGGCGGGCACGTTGCGCAGGTTCAGCCGGATCCTCGTCCAGGTCGACGACCGGCCGCGCATCGAGTCCACCAGCACGTCGGACGGCTCGAGGTACGGCCAGACGTCCCCGTGCCGCTCCCGCCAGCGGTCCAGGCCCGCCATCGCCTCGGCCTGGCTCTCGGCCCTGGCGATCTCGATCAGCGGCATCGACGACCTGCGGCGGCCAGTAGGCCCGCTGGTCTTGCCTGGCGCCGGCAGCGCCTGCGGGGCCGGGGCCTGCAGGGCGGATACGGCGGGCGAGGCCTGCGGGACGGACGAGATTGCCTGCGCGGTGCCGGCGCGCCGTTTCGACGGCTGCACCCGGGGCTGTTCCCCGGCCTGCTTCTCGAAGTGCGGCGGCCAGGGCGCGTCGGGAAGCCCGGCCGCCGCGTGATCAGCCGCCAGCTTGAGCAACGGCTCCAGGGACCCGGCAGCCGAGTCGATGCCGGCAAACCGGTCGCCGACCGCGGCATACCGCACCGGCATCGTGTCGATGGTGAACGCCTCAGGCCGGCAGTCAGGAACCTCGTCCCAGCTCAGCGGAGCTGACACCCGGGCATCCGGGGTCGGCCGGACCGAGTAGGCCGAGGCGACCGTGCGGTCCTTGGCGTTCTGGTTGTAGTCGACGAAGACGCCATGGCGCTCCTCCTTCCACCACCGGGCGGTCGCCAGGTCCGGCGCGCGCCGCTCGATTTCCCTGGCCAGCGCCACGGCAGCGCCGCGCACCTCGGTGAACGTCCAGCGCGGCTCGATCCGGCAGTAGACGTGGATGCCGCGGGAGCCGGATGTCTTAGGCCATCCGGTCAGGCCGAAGTCAGCGAGCACGTCCCTGGCCACCAGCGCGACGGCGACGATCTGCGTCCAGCCGATGCCGGGGACCGGATCGAGGTCCACCCGCAGCTCGTCGGGGTGATCAAGATCGCTGGCGCGGACCGGGTGCGGATTGAGGTCGATGCAGCCCAGGTTCGCCACCCAGGCGAGCTGCGCCGCGTCCCGGACGACCACCTCCTCGGCGGTACGCCCGGACGGGAAGCTCAGCTCGACGGTCTCGATCCAGTCCGGCCGCGCGGACGGCGCCCGCTTCTGGAAGAAGGCCGGCTCGGCGGCGCCCTTCACGAAGCGCTTGAGCACCATCGGCCGCCCGGCCACCCCGCGCAGCGCGCCGTCGGCGACGGTGAGGTAGTACCTGATCACGTCCAGCTTCGTGTGCCCGGTCTGCGGGAAGTACACCTTGTCCGGGTTGCTGACCGTTACGGTGCGGCCGGCCACCTCCAAGATCTCCTTACGATCAGGCATGCCGACCACGATAACCCGGGCTAGCCAGCGGCGTCGCAGCCCGGCGGCGTCGCGTTAGCTGCCGTCAGCGGCGGCTGGCCTGGAATGAGCGAGTACGCGGCATGCTGCGTAAATGCCGTTTTTGATGGTTCTTCGTCGTCCGGTCCGCTGCCATCGACGCGGGCGTTGCGGCCGATCGCGGTCACCGCGATCACGGCGGCGGCGGCCGCCCCGCTCAGCACGCTGACATGCTCGCCGAGCAGCAGCGCGGACCAGCCGAGCGTCAGGGCCGGCTGGGCAAGCTGCAGCCGCCCGACTCGGGCCACGCCGCCGCGGGCCAGCCCCTGGTACCAGGCGAAGAAGCCCAGGCACATGGACACGATGCTGACGTAGGCCAGGCCCAGTGCCGGGCCGGCCGTGACATGCCGGGGCGGATCGGCGATGACCGCAGCGACGGTAATCGGGAGGGTGGCCGGCAGCGCCAGGATCAGCGCCCAGCAGATGACCCGCCAGCCGCCGTACTGGCGGGCCAGCGCGCCGCCCTCGGTGTAGCCGACCCCGGCCACCACGATCGCGACCAGCAGCAGGACATCGCCGGCCCGGAGCCGCCCGCCGCCCTGGATCGCGGCGAAGCCGACGACCACGGCCAGCCCGAGCGCCAGCACCGCCCAGTACCCGGGGCGCGGCCGCTCGCCGGCCCGCAGTACCGCCATCCCGGCGGTGGCGGCGGGGATGAGGCCGGTCAGCACGGCGCCGTGCACGCTGCTCACCTGGTGCAGCGCGAGCGCCGAGAGCAGGCCGAAGCCGATGCCGACGGTGGCAGCCACGACAAGCAGCCGGGAGAGTGCCTCGCGCGGCGGGAAGAGCGGCTGCCGCCGGGCGGCCAGGACGATGATCGCGAGTACGGCGGCCGGAACCGCGCGGCCGACCCCGACGACCACGGGGCTGAAGGAGGCCTCCGCGGCGTGCGTCGCGGGGAAGGTAATGCTGAAGCACAGCACGCCCGCCGACCCGAGCAGCATCGGTGACGCTTTCCATGCCAGCAGGGAAGTGCTTCTATTGGCCTTCATGAACAATGATAGCAGTCCGGCCTCTGCTCCGGCCTCTGCTCAGATCTCGGCGCAGGCCGCTGTCGAGGGACTGGTCAGCTCGCTGCCGCCGGATAGCAAGCTCCCATCGTACCGGGACCTGCAGCAGCGCTACCGCCTCAGCCCGGCGACGGTGCAGCGCCTGCTGGCCAGCCTGGCCAGGCGCGGGCTGGTGGTCACCCGGCCGGGCAGCGGCACCTTCACCGCGGCGCGCCCGCGGGCCGCCGGCCTGGCTGACGTCTCCTGGCAGACGCTGGCGCTCGGCAGCAGGGCAGGCCTCGGGCCCGACCTGGAGCGGCTGATCGAGCCGCCGCCGCCGGGCACGCTGGCGCTGGCGAGCGGGTTCCTCGACGAGCGGCTGCAGCCGCTGGGCCTGCTCGCCGCCGCCGCGTCGCGCGCCGCCCGCCGCCCGCAGGGCTGGAGCCGCCTGCCGTCGCAGGGCCTGCCGGAGCTGCGGAGTCACTTTGCCAGCGAGACGGGCAGCTCGCTGACCGCAGACAACGTCCTGATTACCTCGGGCGGGCAGGCTGCGCTGTCGGCCGTGTTCCGGCACCTGTGCGCGCCCGGCGACCCGGTGATCGTCGAGTCGCCGACCTATGTCGGGGCACTGGCGGCCGCCCGGGCCGCCGGGCTGGAGCTTGTCCCCGTCCCCGGTGACCGGGACGGTGTACTCCCCGATGCGCTCGCCGACGCGCTGGCCCGCACCGGCGCCCGGCTCGCCTACCTGCAGCCGCGGTACGCCAACCCGGCAGGCTCGGTGCTCGCGCCGCAGCGGCGCGCCGCGGTGCTGGCGGCAGCGGCGCGCCATGGCTCGTTCCTGCTGGAAGACGACTGGATGCGGGATTTCGATCTCGCCCAGCCGTCCCCGCCGCCGCTGGCCAGCATGGACGACGACGGGCACGTGATCTACCTGCGGTCGCTGTCCAAGCCGGTGGCGGCCGGGCTGCGGGTAGCCGGGCTGGCTGCCCGCGGGCCGGTGCTGTCCAGGCTGCGGCGCGGCCGGATCAGCGGCGACCTGTTCGTGGCGCCGGTGCTCCAGCAGATAGCGCTCGACGTGCTCACCGCGCCCGGCTGGAACAGGCACATGGGCGGGGTGCGGCGGGTACTGCGGGAACGGCGGGACGCGCTGGTGGTGGCCATCCGCGAGCTGCTGCCCGACTGCGAGCTGGAAACGGTGCCCGCGGGCGGGGTGCACTTGTGGCTGCGGCTGCCGGACCGGTTCTCCGACGCGGACGTCGCCGAGGCCGCCGCCGCCCGCCGGCTGGCGGTCAGCCCGGGCCGTTCCTGTTACCCGGGCGAGCCGCCAGGCTCGTACCTGAGGCTCAGCTACGCGGCCGAGGAGACGCCCTCGCTGATCCGCGGGATCGAGATCATCGCCGAGATTCTCGGCAGGCCCTAGCCGCCGGGCCGGGCCTGGCCAGCCGGCCGGACCGGGCCGGGGCGGGGCGCGGCGGCGCGCCAGTTCCGCAGCGGCACCGCCAGGTGCAGGGCGACGTCACGCCAGTAGCCCGCCTGCACGACCGCGGCCGGGTCAGCGGTCAGCTCGACGCCGGTCAGCGCGCCGTCGTCGTCATACTGCAGGCGAGCCAGCGCCCGACTGTCGAACAGCCAGTAGTCGTCCGCCGGAAGCGCGGCGGCGGCCCGGGAAATCCGGATGTCCTCGCCCGCCCCGGCGTTCAGCGGGTAACTCCAGCCGATCTCGAACCGCAGGTAGTCGGTCAGCGGCTCGGAAACGGCGTGCACCCGCTGCATCACCTTCCCGGCCGCCACGCCGGCCCGCACCACCGCGAGCCAGGCCTCCTGGCCCGGGTACATGGCAGGCTCCTGGCCGGCCAGGAAGGACCGCAGCGCTCCGGCCTCGCCCGGCTCCTCGTACCGCTGGCGGGTCTCGAGCCGGAAGCAGGTGTGTTCGAACCGCCCGAACAATTCGGGCCAGTCGACGCTGCCAGGGGAAACCATGCGTCCCATGCAATTACGGTAACCCGCCCAGGCAACACTGACCTGGAACTTCCCGCTGGCAAACCCGGTCGGCGACGGGCTATCCGAGCAGCTCGTCGGCCGCGGCCGTGAAGATCCCGGTGTGGGCGTCGGCGTCCGCAAAGGTGCTGGCCGGCGACATCAGCGCCATGTTGTGGAACGGCGTCATGAGCACCCCCCGGTTCACGGTGTAGAGGTGCAGGTACTCGTCGAGCAGCGGGTCGGCGGCTGCCTCGGACTCGCCGCCGGACCGCGGTGCCGCCGGGCAGAACCGGTACTCGGCGCGGGCGCCCAGCTGCGTGATGGTCCACGGCAGCTCGCGGGAAGTGATCACGTCCCGCACGCCAGCGGTGAACCGGCCGGCCACCGCGATCATGCCGTCGAACGCCGCGTCGGTGAGCACGTGCTCTAGCGTCGCCCGCATCGCCGCGACCGACAGCGCGTTGCCGGCCAGCGTGCCGCCCACCCCGCCGGCGTCGTCGATGTCGGCGCCGGGGTCGTGCAGGATGCGGTCGGCCAGCGCCTCGGACAGGCCGAACGCGCCCGCCGGGATGCCCCCGGCGATCGACTTGCCGATCGTGACGATGTCCGGGTCAAGGCCCCAGGCGCGGGTGCACCCGCCGGGGCCGGCGCTGAACGTATGGGTCTCGTCATTGATGAGCACGCAGCCCAGCCGGCTGGCCAGGCCGCGCACGGCCGCCAGGTACCCGGGGTCGGGCAGGACGATGCCGATGTTGGTCAGTGCCGGTTCCATCAGGACGGCCGCCACGTCACCGGCCGCGAGCTCGCGCTCCAGCGCGGCCAGGTCATTGAACTCGACGACGCGGGTGGTCTGCCGCGGGTCGACCGGGGCGCCGACGTTGCCGGCCCGCGACACCGGGCCGTCCGGCCCGGCGACGATGAACGCCTCGTCCACGCTGCCGTGGTAGCAGTAGCTGAACACGAGGATCTTCTGCCGTCCGGTGAGCTGCCGCGCGACCCGGATGGCCCACCGGTTGGCGTCGGTGGCGCTGAGCGTGAAGCTCCACCGGGCCGGCCCGAACCGGCGGGCGAGTTCCGTCGCCACCCAGCCGGCGTCCTGGGTGGGCAGCATCGTGGCCGCTCCGCCGAGCTCGCCGTACCGCCGGGCGACCGCGGCGACGGTGGCGGCGGGGGAGTGCCCCGCCATGGCGGCGGTGTCGCCCAGGCAGAAGTCGATGAAGCCGTTGCCGTCGATGTCGGTCAGCCGCGCGCCGCGCGCCTCGGCGAAGTAAACCGGGAACCCCCCGGCCCACATGCGCATCCAGGTCATCGGCACGCCGCCGAGCAGGTTCGCGCCCCCGGACTCGGAGGCGCGCCGGGATCCGGCGTGCCGCTGGCCGTATGTCTCGCGCTCGCGGCTGATCAGCCCGGCGAGGTGCTCCCGGTCAATGACTGCCGGGCTGACTGCCGGCCCGACGGACTGCTGGTCCGCCATCCTGGGACCTCCCTCGCCGCGCCCGAGGACTGCTCTCGCAGATTCCTCGCCACCGGAGCTGTGCCGTGGTTCAGTCTGCCATCGCCGCGGCGGGTTCCGGTACCCCGGCGGCAGCGGCCTGGCGCTGCTCGCGGCGGGTGCCGAGGTATCCCGCGGCCAGCGCCATGAGGCCGGCGATGACCAGCAGCAGGATCCGGTAGTTGAGCACGGCGATCAGGCCGGCGCCCAGCGCGATCGCCATGGTCTGCGGCACGGTGTACGCGACGGTGAACGCCGCATCGGTCCGGCCCATCAGCTCCGGCGGGGTACGCCGCTGGAAGAGGGTCATGATGCCGACGAGGATCCAGGACAGGCTGGCGCCCAGCAGCACGCAGCCGGCCATCACGGCCGGCAACGGCGATGCGATCAGCAGCAGGAAGCCGGCCGCGGCGCTGACTATGCCCAGGCTGGCGAGCAGGCCCTCGCTGAGCCGCCGCATGAGCGGCGCGGCGACGATGCCCGCCGCGATGGCGCCCGCGCCCTGAGCGGAGACCAGGATCCCCAGGAACGCGGCCGGCCTGTGCAGCCCCTGGCTGACGACGGCGAACAGCACTGTCTCCGAAAGGCCGAACGCGGTCACCACCACGGCGGCCGTGACCGTTAGCTGGCGCAGGGCAACGGTGCGGGCAATGTGGCGGGCGCCTGCGGTCAGCTCGGCGAGCCAGCGCTGCCCGGCGGGCGCGCGGCGGTCCTCGGCGATCCTGATAGCCAGCAGGGAGGCGATGGCCACCAGGAAGGTAGCCGCGTCGCCGATGATCACCGGAGCCGGGCCGAAAACGGCGAACAGCCCCGCGCCCGCCAGCGGCGTCACCAGCCGGAGCCCCTGCTGCGCGGTCTGCAGCACGCCATTCGCGTCACCCAGCAGGTCAGCGGGGACGATGGCCTGCACGAGCGCGGTCTGCGCGGGCCCCAGGACGCTTCCTGACACGCCGTAGCCGAACATGACGGCATAGATCAGCCAGACCTGGTGGCGGTCACGGACCAGCAGCAGGAGCAGCACAAGCCCGGCGGTAGCCAGGTTCGTGACGATCAGCAGCGGGCGCCGGCGTACCTTGTCGGCCAGCATGCCGCCGAGCGGGCCGCAGAGGCTGCCCAGCGCCAGCGCGAAGAACGAAAGGCCGGCCGCGGCGGAACTGCCGGTGAGCACCTTGATCCAGATGCCCATGGCCAGCCACAGCGCGCCATCGCCGAGCAGCGACATGGCCTGCCCGGACAGGTAGAGCCGTGCATTGCGGTGCGCCAGCAGCCGTCGCATCCGGGTCATCCTTTCCGGGTTACCGCGTCAAGCGGATAGGTGACCAGCAGGATCTCCAGCGGCAGGCTGCCGGGCGGGCGGCGGGACGGATCTTCCAGCCGGCCGGTGTAACGGCCGATCAGCTCCCACATCTCCGCCTTGAACTGCTCGGCTTCCGCAGGCGTGACGTAGGCAACGGTCTCCGCGGCGCTGGTGATCGCCTGCCATTCGGCGGAGAACCGCGGCCGGCTGGCGAGAACCGCGCGGGCCCGGTCGAGGAACCTGCCCCATACCAGGTCGGACAGCGCCCCGGCCGCCAGCGAGGTCTGCGGGTCGTCGTCCACGGCCGGGAAGATGAAACCCGAAGGGCTTTTACGCCGCCACGGCCGCCGCCGGCCGCTGGCCCCGCCCGCGTCCTCGACCAGGCCGTACTTCGCCAGCATCCGGAGGTGGAACGAGCACGCCGACGGCGACTCCCCGACGATCTCGGCCGCCTCGGTCGCGGTCAGCGGCTCACGGCGCCCCAGTGCCTCCAGCAGCGCGAGCCGGACCGGGTGTGCCATGGCCCGCATCGTCGGGGCGTCCGCGATACGGCGCAGCGGCAAGGGCCCGGCCTGCGCTTCCGGCTCCGATCTATTAATAGACATCTATTGAAAGATATCCTTCAATAGGTCAGCTGGCAAGACCATGACGACTCTGGACATGGACATTTGGTACCTCAGCCGACCGGTACCTCAGCCGACCGGTACCTCAGCCCCGGCCCGCGCTTCAGCCGGACGGCACCCGGACCGACCTGGCCCACCGTGGCGCCTCGGGCGCGTCATCCCCGAGCAGCCCGACCACCACCCGCATGCCCCGCGGCGGCTGCTCCGGCCAGGGCGTGTACCCGTCGGTGAGAACCACGGTGATGGCAGGCCTTGGGCGCAGCCCGGCCGCTGCCGCGATGCCCGCGCCCATGTCCGTCCCGCCGCCGCCGACCAGCTCGACCTGGCGGGCGGAGCTGACCCGGCGGGCGGGGGCGGCGGCGGCATCGCAGGCGATCACGCGGACCTGGCGGGACAGCCCGACGGCGCGCAGCAGTCCCTCCACCTCGGCCAGCGACGCGGCGAGCAGGTCGTCGGTCATGCTGCCCGAGGTGTCGCAGACGACGGCGACGTCGGGCACGGGACGGCGCAGCGCGGGCAGCACCACGTTGCCGGCCACCGCCGCGCGCCGCGACGGCCGCCGGTAGGAGTAGTCCACGGCGCCCGCGGTGTCCGCGACGGCCCTGCGCAGCTCGGCGGCGAGCGCCTTGCGCCAGTCGACGGCCGGCTCGAGCAGCTGGCCGGCCCAGCGCAGCAGGCCCGCGGGCACGGTGCCCGGGTTCCGTCCCTGACTGATGCAGTCCTGCGCCACCTGCCGGCACAGCAGCCGCGCCTGCCACGGCGGCAGCGGCGGGCCGCCGGCGGAGTCCCACGGCCGCGGGCAGCCGTCCGCGCCGCTGCCGCAGTCAAGGCTCCAGCCATCCGCCCCGTCCCCGGAAACACCACCGAGCGGAAACGGAGGTCCGGTTGCCCGTGCCGCCGCGTAATACTGCTCGGCCAGCAGGCCGGTCTCCGCGCCCAGGTGCCGGGGCAGCACGGGCCCGCCGGGCAGCTCGAGCCCGGCGGGCACCAGGTCGTCGTTGATCTCGGCATCGGCGCACAGCACCCAGGTCCTGGCCTGCCCGGCGGTAACGCCGGCCGGCCCGGCCCGTTCCCCGTGCGCCCGCAGCAGATGGCACACATGATGAACGAGCACGCTGCCGAACTCCGCCGGCGTCCAGCCGGCCGCAAGCTCCGGATCGGCGTGCAGCCGCCAGCCGTCATCGACGGCGACGGTGCCGATGCCGTCCGCCGGGGTCACCTGGGCGCCGAACAGCCCGGTCGCCAGGTAAGGAAAGCGCGAGGCGGCCCACAGCCTGGCGGCCGCCAGCCCCGGTATGGCTGCCACTGCGGTCATCCTTGTAACAGCCCGGCGTCTCGAAGCACCGGCGCGAATATCCGCACCTCAGCGGGCAGCGGGGTGCCATCGGGCCGGCACCGGGCAAGCATCCGGGCGGCGACCGCGGCCATGTCGGGCGCGTCGTGCGCTGCCTTGCCGAGTACGCGCCAGCCCGCCACCCAGCGCTCCGGAGTCGGGTCGGCAACCACCACGGCGGCCACCGCGGTGACCGCCGCGTAAGCCCGGTCGCCGCGCTTCGGCAGCACGAAGGAGTCCGGGTCGGCCAGCACCGCCTCCGGGTCGGGCAGGTCCATCTCGGCCAGCCAGGACAGGAACTCCACGCCGGCTCCCTCGCCGACGGCTCCGCGCACCAGCGCCGAACGGGCCTCGCCGCCGGCTCGCGCCGCCTCGCCTGCCGCCAGCAGCCGGGCTGTCATGTCCCAGGTCCGCGGGCTCGGCCAGCCCTTGCCGGCTGAAGAAGCGTCGGCCGGCGGAGCGCAGGCCAGAGCGGGCCGCACGTGCAGGAACGCGGCTGCCAGGCTGCGTGCCAGGCCCAGCCCGGCCTCCCAGCCGTCCGGCAGCGCGGGAACCCGCGGTGCCGCCCAGCCGCCCGCCAGCCCGTCCGCGACGGCCCGGGGGTCGACCTCCCAGGCAAGGTGGCAGAGCCGGTTGGCCAGCGGAGCGGACAGGTCCCACCCGTCCGCGGCCTGTTCCGGCGGATTCGCCGCCGCGACGACCGACACCTTGTCGGGCAGCATCAGGTCGCCCACCACGCGCTCAAGGACGACGCGCAGCAAGGCGGCCTGCACGGCCGGCGGCGCGGTGGACAGCTCGTCAAGGAACAGCAGGCCGTGTCCGGCCTCGGCGAGCCGCCGCGCCCAGCCAGGGGGAGCGAAGCGCACCTCGTCGCCGACGATGATGGGCAGCCCGGCGAAATCGGACGGCTCCCGGATGGAGGCGATCACGGTCTCGCAGGGCCAGCCCATCTGCTCGGCCATGGCCCGGATCGTGGCGGTCTTGCCGGTGCCGGGCGCGCCCCACAGCAGCACGGGAACCCTGGCCGCAACCGCCACGCCAAGCGCCTCCACGGCAGCGGCCTGCCGCTGCGCGCCCGCTCCGGCGAACCGCCGCCCGTCTGTGCTCATGCCGTCCCATCGTCGTGCTCGCTGCCGTCCGGGCCGCGGCCGGCCTGCTTGCCGCCCGCTGCGCGCTCGCCAGCTGCGGTGCGCTTGCCGTCCGCGGCCTGCTTGCCGTCCGCTGCGCGCT
>Ga0182024_10011069_pt1 | contig 18212 bp, 16 predicted proteins | sample P32metaG_FD_120480 | JGI IMG/M metagenome (GOLD analysis project Ga0182024, IMG submission 120480) | Permafrost microbial communities from Stordalen Mire, Sweden - P3-2 metaG (Illumina Assembly) | ecosystem: Environmental > Terrestrial > Soil > Wetlands > Permafrost | place: Sweden: Stordalen... | reverse complement strand
TGAGTTTATGCGGACTTTTGCTTTCAATGGTGTCCGGTGTGCATCCTTTTCGCCAATTCCTTTTGCGCCATCCCGCGCTCCGGCATATGCACCTGTTTGCGTCCAGAAACAAGGCTTTCAAGGAAGACGCCGTGTTGCAGGAGAACGTCATCATCCGGCTTGAGCGCGACGGCGCGCAGGGCGAGGTCACTATCTCACATTCGACCGACGACAGCTTTGCCGATCTCTCGACGCATGGGCAGCCGTTTGAACGGATCGTGTTCCCGAACGATCCGGAGCATTTCATTCACGTGCCGATCGCGATTGGCCGCAACGCGATCGAGCGAATACCTCCTTGTACATTTTAGCCTGATAGATGTCTTCGATAGTAAGGCTTTTTTCTTTCACTTCAACCGTCATGAGGTCTTTAATCGCGCGCGCCTCCTCCGGATCGAGGTCTTCCATCAATTCGGTCGAGCCCTTGATGTCGGCGAACAACGCTGTAACAGTCTTGCGCTCGCCGTCGATTTTTTCAGAGGCAGGTGCGTCGGCTACCCGAATCTGACGATCGTTGGCCTTCTTGGCCGCGGCCGTCGGATATGATCGAAGCCCAGCGCCGCATTGGCCGCAGAATTTGGCCGCTGAGGCGTTCTCAAAACCGCACGAAGCGCAGGGCGTTTTGAATGCGGCGCCACATTCGTTGCAAAACTTCAGCCCGTCCGGGTTTTCGGTTCTACACTCGGCGCAGAGCATCTTGTTCGTCCTCTTTTACGCGCCCCACTCTTCGAGTACACCTTGGCATCCTTCAGGTCGGCAATATCGGAGACTTCTCTGAATGAGCTGTAATTGGCAGCGTGCATCGTGCTCCTCATCGAGCCAGTGATGCAGCACATCGGCTGTCGTGCCAAGGCCAACCGCACTATCTTTTGAACGATGGTCCGGCGTAGCCACTCTGTACCGGCATCTGATCCGTCAAAGTCAGCACCGGAAAATTGGGACCGACGGTGAGGCCGCCGTCAACGATCATTGCCTGACCGGTAATCCATTGCGATTCATCGCTGGCGAACTCGGCGAGGACGCTGTCGCCTGCAGAGTTCACGAAGCGTCCGTGATGCTGCTCGCTTTTGCGAATCGATTAACTTGCGATGGGAGGTAAGGGTGCGCAGCGTCGCCTCTTCATCATTTCCCATGAGGCGGCTGTAGCCGAACACGTCGGCGCAGAGTATGGCGGCGAGCTTGCGCTCCAATATCCACCTCTAATAGCCGTGATCATCTAGCCAAAGTTGAACCTTGTAAATCAGGCCTTAGTCGGACATATCGTCGAACAATGAGGCCGCAGCGGAAAAAGTAACCGGTGCGATCCACGCCGGCCGCCGCTTCGCCGGCGCTGCAGGGAACCCATGCGGTCGGCGGGCATCTCGTCCAGCGGCTCGATCGCCGGGATAACTTCTATTACTTGATCGAAATGCACCGCAACGGCATCCCGACCGCGATTTTGCAGGCCGCCGGTCTCGACGGCACTTTCCATGCTGCGCTGTCGCTGGCGAATGTGCCGCGCTCGCCGGTCATCTCCGCTGCCGATGCGACTGCAGAGGCCCGCCGTGCTGTGATCGACCGCGGCGACGGCTAAGGCCGGATCGTGCTAGGCAATGGCGCCTTCAGCCACTTGCGATCTCATCGTTCCCGCTGCCGTTCACAATGAGCTCAAAATCCTTTCTTCCTCAATCACTCACTTCTGTCGAACATGTGCCGACGGGAACAGTCGGCGAGTTGAGCCTTCTCACGCTCGGTTTGCTCGCGTGCACCTGACACCAGGATCACGAAGTCATCGGCGTACCGGCACAACTAACTTTACGCCCAGTTCGTCCGGCTCCGAACCTGGCGATTTCTGGTTTTTCTAGCGAAGTGAAATCGGGGTCTGGCGGAGCCAAGAGGCGGCTTATGCAGAAAAGGTTCCAAGATCATCCACTTTGTAAGGATCAAAAGTTGACGGTCTGTGATATATGCTGCGGAGAAGCTATGAGACAAAATGGAAATCCTGCCTGAATAAGGAGAAGCCACATGGCACCAGGTGACCTGCAAGATCCTTACGATATGATTATCATCGGCCGGGGGTCTGCGGCCGCCGACTATCTGGTCACCGTTCCACGGCGTTACAAATCACTTGACGATTCTGAGCCGCTGCCTATGACGATTCTGGTCATCGGCGAGCAAGATCCATGGGCGAAGGGACGAGGATACGTGAAGGGTGCTTATGCCCAGTACGTAAACCAGGCACAGCAGGTTCTGCAACGTCGCACGGCGGATACCGCTCCGACTTCGCAGGGACCGCAAGACCGCTTGGAGTTCGCCCATGAGAACGAAGAGATCCTGGAATCGCTGGCGACAGAAGTCATCGAGGACACGGTGCGGCACGTTTCCCGCCTGCTCGATACGCAGGGCCGGTTCACGTTCAAGGTGGAAGCCGGATCTGGAAAATTTTATGGCCGCAAAATCGTGTTCGCTTCCGGCGCCGGAATCGAGGGTGACAAGGGCCACGCGGATTACCATGCTGTGCCGGGCGAAGTGACCAAGGCATGGCCGGGGGGACGGCCGGCAGCCGTGATGAATCTGGACGAATTCATTGCCCTGAGCGCGACCCAATCGTTGGGTGGAAAGACCGTGGCGGTCCTCGGTCCTACTGCCGGCACCGACGCAGTCATGAATGCGCTGACACTCAGGGTGCCTCCGCAGCATCTGTTTTGGTTGATGCGGGGTGAGCCGACCACAAAGGGGTTTGCCAACGTTTATCCCGGGAATACACCCAACGAAAAACAGCGCATCGCCACCGCCCAAAAAATCGCGGCGAACAACATTATCGCGTACGCCAACGACACCTTGGTCCTTTCCGATGGATCGTCCGGGAAGATCTCAGTCCGCTGCACGCAGACGAACGCGGGAACCGAACCCCTACAGGGGTTGAAGGTCCAGAAGAACTTCACCGTCCTCGTCGATTATTTTATTTATTCCATCGGTCAGCCTGGCGGTAACACCCTAACCGCGCCACCGGAAGAAGCGCGCGCGAAGGCCACCAGTGTCCTGGACGGTCCGCTCCAAAACGCTCTCGAACCGGTCTACGACATCAACCAGCGCCTCGGATCGGCTCCATGGGAGCATGTGACGGCGGTCCAACTGGGTGGTTCAACTTCGGACGAGGGAGTGTTGATCATCGGGGCCGCGACATTTCAGGCAGCCGCCAAAATTGACCATAACTTTCTGCAACGGGACTTTGACGAGCTTCGCACTAACCTTCTGCATCACCACCGCCACTTTGAGTCATGCGCCCGCGCGTATTTTGCTGAACTACTGACTCCCGGCGGACTCAAGGACGTGCCCAGGCTGACGGTTGATAAGTGCAACGCGAAGCAGAACGCCCTGGTGGAGGCTTGGCGAAAACATGTCAGCGAACACCTGGAGGAATGGGCGAAAACGCAACTGATCAGCTTTGGCGACAAAACCGCGCGAATCACTAAGCTGGTCAACCCTGTAATTCACTTGTGTTATCTGTTCAAGCAACGCTGCCAGGCCGCAACCTACCTGTTTCATGAAGATGGCAAAGGGCGGAGTGTCCAGGACCTGCTGAAACCGAGCCATACTTTGCCCGACAGCCTCTCGGATTGCCGGCTGCTGGCGGCCGTGAACGCCAATATCAGCGCACTCAATGCCTCCTCTCCGGGCCATCTCGCGAAAAAAACAACCTTGGACCCGCTAGACGTCGGGGTGGAGATTCACGCCAATTTTCTCGAGGACCAGACGGAACTGCGTTGTTACATCGCTGCCCACTATCCCAACATCCCGGAGCATGCAGCGCGTGCGTTCATTGACGAAGTCGGCCGCGAGCGGAAAAAGCTGGGCAACTTGGGTTTTGATCGCCCCAAGATCGTCGAGTTCGAACGAAAACTGGAAGGTCTGGAAAAGCACGCCGCGGTTCTGCACCAGTGATTTCTCAGCTTGCAGAAAAGTCGGGACAGACCTTTCGTCGTTATAAACTGAATCGGCATCGGCATTATGGCAGCTTGGATGAATTGTTCCGCAGTGCCGCGGCGTACACCAGTATTGGACTGTTTCGCGGCTTCGTCGTTGCTTTCCTCCGGTCGCGCCGCGCCGACTCGCTCGAAGCGAGTATGCTGTTCAAGATGTATGTGCTGCCGGGAACGACGGGCGACGATAAGGGGAGCCGAAGAGCAGCAAAGTCTTTTTTACAAAACAAACTACATTTTCCCTAGCACTTTCCCGTTTTTGGAGGCCTGCAAAACCACCGACTCTGAGGGTCGCCAGGCACCCCTGTGAGCCGATCAAACGAGTCTGCGAGGTGCGCATCGATTAGATTCTTAATCGGCGCGCCCGACGTGCGCAGAGCTTCCTTAGTGGAAGATGGAATAGTCAGTGCATTGTTTGTTGGCGGCTCGAGAGCAAAGTGATAACTGGGTTATTCGAGTGAAATGCTTAGCGCAATTCTCGAAGCGGCGACGGAGATTAGTTTGTGAAACGAGTGACGTTCAGTGACTACGCCGACCGTTACGATTGCATATCGATGGAGCGCGAAGATGGGATACTCCTGCTGACGATCCATGCCAGAGGCGCGATCGACAAGTCGTGCGTGTGGAGTGCGAAGCCGCATGAAGAGTTGTCATACGCGTTCAACGATATCGCGCGTGACCACGAAAACCAGTGCGTGATCATCACTGGGGCGGGCGACGTTTTTTGTGCGGAGATGCATCCGTCGATAGCGGGTCTGTCGCGTTACAGCGAAGGTAATGTCACCAGCGAGATGTTCGAGAAAATGGACGAGGCGGGGCACGATGGCCGCCATCTTCTGATTAATCATTTGAACATTGAAGTGCCGATGATAGCGGCGGTAAACGGTCCCGCTTTGATCCACGCCGAACTCGCGGTGCTGTGCGATATCGTTCTTGCATCCGAGCACGCGGAATTTCAGGATGCCCCTCATTTTCTGAGCGGATTGGTCCCGGGTGATGGAGTACACGTCGTATGGCCGCTGGTGCTTGGTCCGAACCGCGGACGTTACTTCCTTCTGACGGGCCAGAAGTTATCCGCTCGCGAGGCACTCGAGGCCGGCGTTGTGAATGAAGTATTGCCGCGAGAGGAGCTGCTGCCGCGAGCCTGGAAGTTGGCACGCGACATATGCAAACGGCCCACACTGGCGCGGCGCTACGCGCGAGTCGCCATGACGCAGATACTCAAACAGCAAATGCTGGATGAACTGGGGTATGGAATCGCACTCGAAAGCCTTGGAATGATGGGAGGCATCGATCTCAAGAAAGAATAGCCACGCAGGATTCCGAGTAGTAAACGGAACGCCTATGGCTGTTGCACGCAACATGACTGAATTTCCGACTGAGCTTCGTCAACATCAATCAGTTTGAGATGGGGTGGCCGATGAGAACACCCTGTCACAATTTCTATCAAATTATCCATCCTCGACGGATTTCTACTGCACCCGGAATCGCCGAAGTCCACCGCCGATTTCAGCAATGGAGAGAATCAGCCAATTTGCTCCATCGCCGCTCGATGCGCCTTTCTCCGGTCCGCTTTACTTGCGCGGAACGCCCGTAAACGCGCGGATTTGCACCGTTTTTCTGTAAAATCGCGGCATGGAGGACGCGCTGGCGGAGGGGGTGGGATTCGAACCCACGGTGACCTCACGGCCACGCCGGTTTTCAAGACCGGTGCCTTCAACCACTCGGCCACCCCTCCGCTCCAATGTTTTCGCGCCTTTTCGGGATTCGCGGGCTTCAATTCTGCCCGTTCGCAAACGGTTTGCAAACATTCGCTTCGAATTTCTATTCGAGCAATCAATCTCGCTCTATTTGACCCCGGTCGCGGCAGCCAACCAGTCTCGGCTCATAAAGCTGCTTAGCGGCCAGCATGGGTCTCATCGCCGGTACCAGGAACCGGAACGCCCACCGCGGTTGCTCCAGGACGACCGCTCGGCCAGGGGGATCCGGCGCCTTGGCTGTCAGATTTCGAATCTCAACGAGCCGCTGAATTCAGTCAGCTCTCTCCGGCGTGTGCGCTGAACTCTGCGGCTTGGTCTGCATCAGGATTGAGTGGAGGCAGTGCGACTCCATAATTTATGCATGGCGCGACTGCTATCGCCCCGTCATTCACGTTCTGCAGTTCCTGAGTCCCTCGATTGCACTGAGTCATGCTCGGAAATACAGACGAATACTTGATCTCGACCGAGGGATATCGGACTTTAGCTCGGCGCCCCCTTTGCGGGAGCGGTTGGCATCTGCGTCCGCATTGCGGCCGAAAAATCGCACTGGCGAAGCAGGGCGCTTGGCTGAGAGCAGGTGTTTGGCACTCGCCCATCGTCAGGTCTTGGGGCGTGGATCCGAGCACACGAATCAGAAACTTTGCACCCCGCTGCTAACTAAGCTTTACACCCTTTCGCGAAAGAATCCTCAAACAGGCATCTTTTCAGTGGCATCCCACTTGCTGAGTTGGGCGTCAAGGTGAGCTGGGTACACCATCATAGCAATGACCTGCCCTTCGCGATTCGCCTACCCGGGCAGAAGCGTGTTAATCGATATAGCTATGCCGGTGATCTGCGATGGATCCGCGCGCGGGAGCGGCAAATAATAACTGGACGGGTTGGATAATGGGGCTTCGATTTTATCGCCGCGTCCACTTCCCCGGCGGCTCGGTCAACTTCTCGATGAGTGGACCGTCTCTCTCGATCGGCGGCCGGGGTGCGCATATCACCTTCGGCCGCCGCGGCGTGACCCGGACCATCGGCATCCCCGGCACGGGCATTTACTGGACGCATCATGATGGTCGGCATACTGGCCTACACAGCGGGCTCGGACCGCAGGGGCGCCCGGTGCGCAGGCATCACGTCGTCGGCATCGTCGTGCTCGCCGTCGTGCTATGGATGCTGTTCGGTCATTCCCGGTAGGACCGTCATTGTCGAGAAAACGGAGAGATAGCGCAATTTTTACAGGCTATGCACAACGGAGCGAACCGCAGGCCGACCGCTCCTTGATCGTCGATTGGCACAGTTTTAGCCCGATTCGGCTTTCGGAATGCTTATTCATTTCAATTCCGATAAAGACGCTAGGTGCGATGACTGCGGGAGAGCAGGGACCATCATGCGGCTATTGCCGAATCGTTCGGACCGCTTCGTTAAGTTGTGACTCGCGTGCTATTGGGCGCTGGTCCAGACGCTCAACCACGCCTCCACAAAGCTCAAGTTCGTTGGAAGATCGTAGTCCGAGACTCGCGTAATAGTTCCTCTCCGCTTGAGACTGATCCCGCTCTGGATAAGGCGTTCTATCTCGACTCAATCAAGAAGCAAACTCAGCAAATGAGAGAGACTCGGCTTCATGGGATCGCCTGGCGCCGAAGCGTTGGCAGAGACCGAGGCACAGTTGGAGGAGTTGGATCTTAGCGTCTTGGAAGCAATCGCGCGGAGCGCTGACAACCTGCTCATCAAGGCGGCCGCGATGCGTCGTCGGATCGCCTATCAGTCTGTCAAACATTTATCGCGCAGCCTTCGGCTGCTCTCATTTCATAAGCCCGCTTAGTCAATTCGCGAGCCCGCTGATGCGGTCGGGCATCGGCCGAAACCGTGCCGCCGAAGCCGCGCGTTAGGCCGGCGCCTTTTCGCGCATCGTGACAAACTCCTCTGCTGCCGTCGGATGTATCGCAATCGTTGCGTCGAACTGCGCCTTGGTGGCGCCGCATTGCAGGGCGACGGCAAAACCCTGAATTATTTCTCCCGCGTCAGTGCCCATCATATGACAACCGACGACCCGCTCGGTCTTGCGATCTACGATCAGTTTCATGAGGGTACGCTCGTCGCGACCACTTAAAGTATGCTTAAGCGGGCGAAAATTGGATTTGTAAATATCGACCTCGCCGTAGCGCTCACGTGCTTCCGCCTCGGTCAGACCGACGGTTCCGATCGGCGGCTGACTGAAGACCGCGGACGGCACGTTGTCGTAATCGACACTCATTGCGCGCTTGCCGAAGAGCGTCTCGGCCACCGCGCGCCCTTCGGCAAGCGCGACCGGCGTCAGGTTCTTGCGATTGGTTACGTCGCCGATCGCGTAGACATTGTCGACCGATGTGCACGAATAGCGATCGACCACGATCGCGTCCACCCCGTCGAGCATCACGCCGAGGTTCTCCAGTCCGATTCCACGAGTATTCGCGGCCCGCCCGGTCGCGAACATAATGAGACTTGCATCGACCGCTTCGCCTTGGCTGAGCGTAACGTGCACCCCGCCATCGGCGCTTTGGCCAAGGTGTCCGGCGCCGCGGTCGCTCCGGTCGATGAGCGCACCGTCGGCGCTCTGGTCGATGCGGCTGACGAGAGTTTCGAAACGCAGATCGATTCCGCGCTTGCGCATCTCTGCCGCCAATGCAAACCGCATATCGTCGTCGAATCCGCGCAGGAAGACTTTTCCGCGATGGATCACCGTGACCTGTGCGCCCAATCCATGGAAAATTCCGGCAAACTCGAGGGCGATATAGCCACCACCAACAATGACTACCCGCTCAGGCACCCGATCGAGATAGAATGCTTCGTTCGAGGTGATCGCGAGTTCGGCGCCGGGAATTCGCGGGACCGTCGGCCATCCGCCAGTAGCGACGAGAATATACTTAGTCGTGAATCGATCGCCGGCGGTCTCGATAGTATGTGCGTCAATAATCCGCGCGCGGCTTCTGAGTATCTTCACACCCGAATTGATTAGCAGGTTCTCATAGATACCGTTGAGGCGCGCGATTTCAACATTCTTGTTTGCGATTAGCGTGTTCCAGTCGAAGCGGCGTTCACCGACGGTCCAGCCGAAGCCGGCGGAATCCTCGAACGCGTCGCTGAACTCGGAAGCATAGACGAGCAGCTTTTTCGGAATACAGCCGACGTTAACGCAAGTCCCACCGAGGTAGCGCTCCTCGGCCACGGCGACCCGCGCGCCGAGACTCGCCGCGACACGGCTCGCGCGTACGCCGCCTGAACCAGCGCCGATCACGAAGAGGTCGAAATCGTACTTTTCGGCCATCGAAATACCGCCTGTCAGGTTTGATCCATCGAGCATGCAAGCCTAGCAGCCCATCTCGATGAATCAATCGGAGCCGATTTTACTATCACCAACGGACGGCGCGCGACTGTCACCCGTTCGTGATTTCGTACAGCCTGGAGTGCCATGTCCGGACCAGCTGTTGAAAAAAACATCGCAACCGCCTGTGCCCTCACGCTGGTCTCACCCGAGGCGGGAGAGCGGTTTAGGACCGTAGTCACCTTTCGAAACGAACCACCGGAAGCGGCCGCGTTGCCCCTCGGACCGGCCACGCAAGGTGTCGAAGGTGGCGGAGTAATTGTGGTATGTTCACGGTTTCTCGACACCTTGTGAAGCGGACTCATAGAGTTGAAATTGCCGGGGCTGGCGAGCGCTGGGCGAGTACGTCAATGCGCGCTGGCTTGCGTCTGCGTTCCGCCCGAATGCGATAACTCGTCATCGATGACGTCGGAAAATCCCTTTTCCGATTCCGCGCCGACCAGTTCGCGCCCGTTGACGAAGAACGTCGGCGTTCCGCTCACGCCCAGCCGCTCACCCTGCGCCTGGTCCGACTTGATTCCGTTGATCCCAGATTTCGCGTCGAGACAGGCGTTAAATTTTGCCGGGTCCATCCCGACCTTGGCCGCGCTGGCTTTCAAACCAGCCGCATCGAGCTTCGTCTGATCGCTGAACATAGCATCGTGGAATTCCCAGAACTTGTTCTGTTCGGCGGCACAGCGGCCCGCTACCGCGGCGTCCATCGCATGCACATGCATTCCCAATGGAAAGTCCATGTAAATGAGCTTGACCTTGTCGCCATACTTGGCGCGGACCTGTTTCAGGACCGGTTCGGCCGATCGGCAATAAGGGCACTGGAAGTCCGAAAACTCGACGATTGTTACCGGAGCGTCTTTGCCGCCGGTCCACGGATGGCCAGCGCTTGCGACACTGACACGCGGCTCCAGCAGTGCCACTTTGACGTGTTCATCGGTACGCAGTTTTGCAATGAGGGCGTCGCGCCGTTCGCGGTCGTCGTGTCGTTGCAGGGCGGAGATAAGGAGACCCTTGATATCCTTGAACGGTTTACCACCGGTTTGCGCATCGATACCCGCCTTGTGCGCATCGTAATACTTTTGTGCGTCGGCTTCGGTGACCGGATTCTTGCTCTTCAGCTCGTGTGCCAGGTACGCCTCGGATGTCAAATTCGCTTTCCTGGCCGCGTCGTTAATCACGTAGGTGTCGATCATCCGATCAAGCGTCTGCTTGCGCAGGTCAAAGAGCTGGCTCTTGCTGAGGCTCTGGAGCATCGCAGCATCCATTTCGCTCTGGGTTATATGATGATCGCCGATAGAGGCGACGACCGGGTTCGCGCTTCCATCCGCCGCCCGTGCAGTCGAAGGCGCGACCATCACCATCACCGCGAAGCTCATAGCAACCGCCGCAATCATCATCGCGAAGGTCATGCCCGCAGCAGAGTTGATGCGCCGGCAGACACCGGCAAGTATACGTCCAGCTTTCATCCCGCCTCCTTTGACAGCGGAGCGAATGTGCCCCGCCAATCGCCTAGCTTATCATGCGCACAATAGATTTTCCGAGAGGTTTTTTGGGCAAGATTAAGGGGGGTATGCGGATGGTTTAGGAAGTAACCTGCGACTGGCGCGATGAAGCCTCAGAATCTAAAGCATCGCTTTAATTCAGGTCAATTGACGACTGCTCCGACCCCGACCTTAGCGAGCGATTCCACTCCGTCATGAATGCAAGTAACCGCGAAGGGCGCTGGCAAGCGTCTGACTCGGGCGACGGGAGGGGATTTTCCGGTAAGTTTTACTTCTGACAATGGGTCCGCACGAGCGCCTCAAGCGAAAAAACCCTAACGTTATCGGCTTCCCAAGATTGGCACGATCCTAGCGGTAACTATCCCCCAGGAGACGATGCAAAACGGTAAGACTTTCAGCGCTGATAGCGGTGCGGTCTGGCCATCTCCGAAATAATGACTGCCTTTATTCAAAGTTCGCGAAACTAACTGGAGATCTCCAGGAGGAAATTCCACAGGGGTTCGAAATGATGAATCGAAAGCTATTTATGAGAAACTGGGCGGCGATTGGGTCCCTTGGCTTAGTGTCGATTGGGGCTATCGATCTAACCTTTTGGTATATGCTGAAATTTGCCATTTGGCTATCAACCTAAATGTCGTTTGCTTCTACTCGGCTGCTCTCTCGGTGCTGTTCCCAATCCTGTACAGCGTCGATGGCAAACCCAAACCGGGGCGAAAACTCCGATTGAGAGCAGCCGGGTTTCCTTTGCCGCCTTTTAACATCAACCTCTTCCGATACCTGCATGTTCGAGCATCGGTGATTTCACCCGCGCGATAGCGCGGGTTCCTTAGCTCCCTTGACGAGCCTGGCTCCCATCTCAGGCATGGCGTTTCGCTCCTTTCCTCGGAAAAGAATGTGATGACGTGATAGCCGCCGGTCTTTCTTTTTCCGCGATCGGGATACGAACTTTGCGCGCGCCGCCAGCGCCGCCGATTTCATTGCCAGCTTCTGGTGGCGACTGCCGCCGAAGCCCAATGGCGGCCTCTAGCACGCGATGCAGAACGCTGTCAGGGTCGGATCGCGGCGCCGCCTTCTGACGGCGCGGAGCGTGCATTGCTTTGGAAAGCCCAATTTCGACGATGTATTGTCCTTGTTTCGGCTAATTACGGGCAAATCAGGCCATTGAAATGCTTTAGACGAACCGGCGTCAAATTAGTGGAATCAAAACGTATGCGCCTAAGGGAAGTCGTGATAGATTTAATAAATCGTGAAAACATTCGGTTTCGAGTCAAATCACCAGAGCTAATTATTATCTCATGCGTTAGCACAGCGATTCTTGAGAGGCATCGGTGATGTTCATTCATTTTAATTCGGACAAAGCGGCAGAGTGCGACAACTGTGGAACTCGCGGCACCATCATGCATATGTCGGTTGTGCGCATGGATCAGACAGTGAGCTTCTGCATCGTCTGCTTTGCGGCGTTGGCGCAGGCATTCAACCAGGCCTCAGAGAAGCTCAAGATACCGGCGCACCTCAAGTATTGACGGCTGGCGAGCGGCTCATGAGTTTTCCACGATGTAATCTCCCGCGGGCGATGCCATCCGTTCGAGGGTCTGCCTGAGTTCGAGGCCGGGCCGGCTAGTCCCATCATCACGCAGTTACGTCCCAGGAGCAGAACAGGAGGTGGCGGCGAACAGCAATAGCAGGCGACCGAACAGGCCGCACGAGAGCAGCAGGCGCGCGTGGCCCCGGTTGCGTAGGCGCGCCAATCGATACTATTCGCACCCTCGGATAAATCCGCGCGAACCCTCGAGCAACTGCCTTGAAATTGTAAGAGATTGGCGGCGACGGCACCCTTGCGCATTGAACCGCATAACGCATTGAAGTTGAAGACCCAAGACAGTCGCGAATCCGTCCCGCAAAAATACGCTGTATCCGTGCCGGTAGATGGCTGCAGGCATTAGCAGAAACAAACTTTCGTTGAGGGCCATCAAAGAGTAGTCAGCAGTTGAAAAGAGCGATGATGGTAAAATAGCCGTCGTTCACCTGCGGCTTGAATTCGATATCCCGCCTGAACGAGCATCAGGAAGTCTGTGACGAAAGTTGCGAGTTGACGCCATCCAAGTGGAGTGGTACGCCGGTTTAGACCATACGGGGAATCGGTCAAACGTGCATCCAGCCAAATGGCTGGGCGCTCCACAACGATCGGGGGAACATCATGAGACAGACTGCTCGAATGTTTGCCGTGGCAGGGGCAATGTTGTTGCTGGCCACAGTCGTAGAATTGTCAGCGGCGCGCGGTGCTCAAGCGAACCTGGCGTGTAGCCAAGGCGTCCTCCAGGGAATTGCGCCGAAGCACGTCACTATCACCAGCGCGACGGAAACCACGCTCCCCGCGCCGTTTACTGCGTCGTACTGCGCGGTAATCGGTTCGATCGAAACGCTCAATCCCGGACCGAACCAGGTCGGATTCGAGGTCGACCTGCCGGATACCTGGAACGGACGGCTGGCCTTTGAGGGTAATGGTGGTTTTGCCGGCACGTTGCAAGCGGTCGGCACGGCTGAGTATGACGAAACCCTCGAATTAGGCTATGTGGCGGCGGCGACTGACACCGGCCACATCAGCCTGTTCCCGCCGGATTTGGCGGACCTTGACGGCAGCTTCCTGCTCAACAATCTGGCCAAGCAGGCGGATTTCGCCTACCGCTCGGTCCATGTGAGTACACAGACCGCAAAGAGTCTCATCACTGGTTACTACAGCGCCGCGGTGACGCGCTCTTACTATCTAGGATGCTCGACTGGGGGACGCCAGGGATTGGTCGAAGCGCAACTCTATCCTGCTGACTTCGACGGATTGTTGGTCGGTGATCCGGCAATCAGCGATCCGATCGCGGGCTTCAACTGGAATGATCAGGCGCTTCTGGCGACGGCGGATAGCTGGCTCTCGCCTACCAATATCGCATTGCTCGACTCGAGCGTGCTCGCGGAATGCGACGCGAAGGACGGCGTGACTGACGGCCTGATTCAAGACCCGCGCAAGTGCAACTTCGATCCGACGACGATCGAATGCAGCAACGACAACGTCACCGGCTGTCTCGATGCCGACCAGGTGACGGCGCTGCAAAAGATCTGGGCGGGCGCCAAGACCAAGAACGGCCTGCAGCTCTATCCCGGGTATGCGCAGAGCGATCCGGGCGGAGTGGACGGATGGGATGAGTGGATCACGGGCGAGACCCAGCCGGCGCTGGGGGTTTCGGAGCCTTGGGGCGCGAGCGTCATTCCTTTGCAATTTACCTTCCAGGATCAGTACATGAAGTTTGGCGTCTTCAGCAATCCCAATTACGATTCGCTCGACTTCAGCTTCAGCAACGGCAGCGATGTTTCGAAGCTGATGGCCAGTGTCTCGAAGTGGGGCGCGAGCGGCGTTAATCCGAACCTCTGGCCACTAGTGAATCACGGGCGCAAGCTGCTGATGTACCATGGCTTCAGCGACCCGGCGCTGACGCCCTTTGTCAGCATCAACTACTACAATTCGGTCAACGCCGCGCTCGGCAACAATATGAACCGCACGCGCAACACCGCGCGCCTGTTCATGGTGCCCGGAATGCATCATTGCAGCGGCGGGCCGGGCCCCAACGAATTTGACGCGCTCACTCCGTTGGTGCAGTGGGTCGAAAACGGCTCTGCGCCCGACAATATCATCGCGCTCAACCCTGATACGGGCCGCACGATGCCACTATGTGCCTATCCGGAAACCGCTCATTACGACGGGACCGATCCGGTCGATGTAGCATCGAGCTGGACTTGCAAATAGTCAGACGCGAGGGATCGAGTTGGACCTGCCAATAGTCTGTCGCTAGCGGATCAAGGTTTCACCGAGGCGCAGCCATTGTGGCTGCGCCTTTTTCATTTGCGACTAAGGAGTGTCGAGCCGGAGTCGAAAACGATCGGGGTAAGCCGCTCGCGGTCTGGGGCAAGGAGTCAGGCGGGATTTCCGGGCGCGGTTTTCCGCGGAAAATTGCGGGCGGTGCGGGTAATTAAGTCACTTCGGGCTCTAGACGATACTGGTGTTGTGTACGAGGTTGCTTGCGCCCGACGATTAAGCCAGCAGGCTCAGGAAGAAGATTCCGCCCGCGATCGTGATGATGAAGGGGCCGGTCTCGCGATGGATCAGGCTGGCCGCGTATGTCCCTATGACGGTAGAAACGACCGCCACGGCGACGGATATCGCGAGCATGCCGAAGAGATTGCGTGCGAGATGCCGCGCCGTTGCCGCCGGGATGATAATCAGCGAGCCCATCAGCAGCACGCCCAGGAAACGCACGCCGAGGGCGATAGTCAGTGCGAACGCCAGCAGAAATAGCAGGTTCATCCGCGCAACGTTGATACCGGACGTTTGCGCTATCTCGGGCGACACCAGAGCTACGACCAAGCTGTTCCTGGCGCGAAGGATAAAGAGGATGACGGCGGCGGAGCCGAGCAATCCCAGCGACAGTTCCAGGATGGAGAGTTTGCCGGGTCCGCCGAAGAGCGCTTCGATCAGTTGATCGCCTGAAGTAATCATACTGCCGATCGCGAGCGCGACCGAGAATACTACTCCGGTAACGGTCTCAGTAGTAATTCCGGTCTGGCGTTCGAGTGCCCAGATGAGTACCGCGCCGAGCATGAGCATCGCGAGCGCACCCAGCATCGGATTGATGCGCAGGAGCAGCGCGACCCCGATACCCGGCAGCGCGATGTGGGAAATCGCGTCGGCCGCCAGCGTCATCCGGCGCATAACGGCGAAACAACCTACCAGTCCGGCCGCGACGGCCATCGTGAGTGAGAGTGCGAGTGCGCTAATTTCCGGAATGGTCATGGACATGGAAGTCAACCGCGGTTCCGTACAAGTTGCGCAAGGTGTCGGGAGTCAGCACGGTTTGCGGCGTCCCGAAACATGGATGGGTCCGACTCAGGCAGAGCACCGCGGTGGCGTAGTGATAGACCACACTGAGATCATGGGAGATGAGCATAACGGTTACGTCGCTCTCCTTCTGGAGCCGCTTGATGGTGGTGTCGAGGATCTCCTGGCCAGGCTCGTCGATGCCGGCGGCAGGTTCGTCGAGGAGCAGGAAGTTCGGTTTGCCGACGAGTGCGAAAGCCACCAACAACCTTTGAAACTGTCCGCCTGACATCGTACCGATTGGAGCGGAGAGCATCGGACGCTCCAGGCCAACCAGGGCGAGGGCACTGGCAATGTCGCTATCGGAGGCCTTCGCGAGGGCAGCCTTGGCGCGGAGAAAGTCGCGGCCGGTGATTGGCAGGTCCCGTTCGATGTCAAGCTTCTGCGGGACGTACCCGATCCGGGTGCCAGCTGCCCAGCGAATCGTCCCTTCGTATGGAATGGAGCCGATAAGGGCCTTGAACAAGATCGTCTTGCCGGCGCCGTTGGGTCCGATGATGGCTAGCGAAGAGCCGCGCGGAACGGCGAAGCTCAAGTCGCGAATAACTTCCTTAGTACCGAATCGAACCGCCAGGTGTTCAACCTGCAGGGCGTTAGTCATCGCATGACTCTACCAGAGGTCGGCAGCGGGCTACACGACGGCTCACGACACGGCAGCGTGGCGCCCGGAGGCGCGGAGCGGCTATACGCTGGGTGAAACGGCAACGAAGGATTTCACCGCAAAACTATGGTGGAGATGTTTCACGTGAAACATTGCCGCTATGTGTTTGCGGGGAAGTGCATCACCCTTGCGCGCTGGGGGTCAGGTGATCGGGCATGAATTAGCAGCAATTGCGGGCGCCGATTGTTTTTATGCCTCACGGGCGCGTCCAGAAACCGGATATCGCCGTTAACTCCCGTCGCGTTTCAATCCGCGTGAATGAAGGCACCGCCTGCGTGCGATCAATTTAGTGATAACTGATGGAGGTCGATTTTTGTTGATGAAGTGCTATAGAGACTGGAGGACAACAGGGGAAACATTCGCGGCGACTCGTGCAGCGATTTTGCACAGGAGTCTTAGATAGGGCATTTACGCGAGGTTCTTGCGCGGGGAGCTTGCGCCGCTACCTGGGGGTATTTAAATGAGCGTGAATAGTCAGAAGCATGTGCTCGACGGCTACAAGGTGTTGGACTTCAGCCAGGTAGTGGCGGGACCCACTACAACCCTGATGATGGCTGAGATGGGGGCTGAAGTAATCAAGGTAGAGTTGACGCCGGCGGGCGATCCGAGCCGGCTGGGGCCGTTCAGAGTGGGCGAGCGCAGCGGTTACTTCGTACAACACAATCGAGGGAAGAAAGATCTGTGTATCGACGCGAAGCATCCGGAGGGGCTCGCGATACTGAAGGAACTGGTCGCGAAGGTTGACGTGCTAGTGCAGAATTACGCGCCGGGCGTAATCCAGCGGATGGGTCTCGATTACGAGACTGTCAGAGCAATTAATCCGAGGATCGTGATGTGTTCGATGTCGGCATTTGGGCAGACCGGCCCGCTTGCGCAGGAGCCGGGCTTCGATTATCTCGGCGGGGCGTATGCCGGTGTGATTTCGATGGGCGGTGAGCCCGGTGGTGCGCCATATTTCCCGATGATTGCGTTCGGCGATGTGAGCACCGGGGTGCATGCGATGGGTGCGATCTGCGCGGCGCTGCTTTACCGCGAACGTACCGGGCGCGGACAGCATCTCGATATATCTTTGCTGGATAGCTACTTCCATTACCATGAGTCGGGCATCGAAGCGCACAGTCTAAGTAAAGGGGCAGTCAAGCCCACGCGATCGGGGCTGCATTCCTGGTATGCGACTCCGTGCGGAGTGTTCAAAGGCAAAGAGCGCTACATACTAATCATCGCGCCGCTCGAGCAGCATTGGGTGAAGCTGTGCGCCGCAATGGGCCAGCCCGGTCTGGCGCGCGATCCGCGATTCACCGACAACGCAGCGCGGTTGAAAAACCTGGTACAACTGACCGCGGTAATCGAGCAATGGATACAATCCATGCCCAGCGATGACGCCGCAGTCGCCGCGATGAAAGAGCATCGGGTGCCGATGGCGCCGATATTGTCGGTTGAGGAGGCGGTGCGGCATCCGCATCTGCGAGAACGCGGAACGGTGCGAACGATTCACGATCGGGTGCTGGGCGATTTCGATGTACCCGGATTCGCGTTGCGGTTTTCCGATTTTCCAGATCGGCTCGAACTCGAGGCGCCGCTGCTAGGCGAGCATAACGAGGAGATACTCACTAAGCTGCTGGGTTACCCGGTCGCGCGAGTGCGGGAACTCGAAGGTAAGGAAGTGCTGCGCAGTGCAAAGTACTGAGACGGCCGCGCGTGGTCGGCTTAGATTCTTTTGCGGGGGAATCAAAATGACTCAGCGTCAACTTGGGCGGTAAAGTCAGCCGCCAGGAAATGCCAGGTAGTGGGCGGTTTAGATTCAAAAGCGCCGATCAGGAAAGAAAAAGGAGAGTGGTTCAAGAACGCAAACCCTTGAGCTTTTTCAGACACTGAAACCTCATGAGGTTTCAGACTTCCCTTTGGTTTAGGATGCGGGCTGCGCCCTGCAAAAACTTCATGGTGATTGACCATCAGCGCAACGGTCTTGGGCTGGCCTGTGGGACTGCACTTTCGATTGGGCCAAGCGGCAAATCGGTCTTGCGACG
>Ga0182024_10011068_pt1 | contig 18213 bp, 15 predicted proteins | sample P32metaG_FD_120480 | JGI IMG/M metagenome (GOLD analysis project Ga0182024, IMG submission 120480) | Permafrost microbial communities from Stordalen Mire, Sweden - P3-2 metaG (Illumina Assembly) | ecosystem: Environmental > Terrestrial > Soil > Wetlands > Permafrost | place: Sweden: Stordalen... | reverse complement strand
TTGGCTATTGCAGGATTGTGGGCCTATCGAAGGTCCTACTTGAACGTGGCGGCAGCCGCAATTTAAGGCGCAGCAGTGAGGTGTCGACGGGATGCGTCTACCTCGAGTGGGGCCTGCCAAATATGAGACGTATCTCCAGTGCAGGCCGATGAAGGCCCTGATATCCTTTCCCGAAGCCAGAGTCGCGGCAGGATTCGCCGTCGATTAATTACAAAAATGGAAACCGCAGACCTCAATCGAAGGCCGCTAAAGACTCGTTCGAGCCGATGGGCTCAGCGTGTTGCCGCCTACTTGGCGTCGACGGCGATATCGCCAAATCAGATATCCTTACTTGGCGTCGTTTTCGCCGTCGCCGGCGCGAGCGCGCTGCTGGCAGACAACCGGCCCTGGTCATTAGTCTTCTGCGCAGTGTGCATCCAGCTGCGCTTGGCCTGCAACCTGCTCGACGGGATGGTCGCGTTGGAAGGCGGTAAGAAATCGGTGGTGGGCACTCTCTACAATGAGATTCCGGACCGCGTCGCCGACTCGCTTTTCATCGTTGCCGCCGGCTACTGTGCGGATTGGCCGTCGTTGGGGTGGTGTGGGGCGTTGTTAGCAGCGCTAACCGCCTATATTCGTGCGTTGGGGGGCTCGCTGGGTTTGGCCCAAGATTTTCGAGGACCAATGGCGAAGCCACACCGCATGGCGGTACTCACCATAGGCTGCGTCGTCGGCGCCGGCGAGAGCGCGCGGTGGGGTTCACAATATGCGCTATTGGCCGCCGTACTTGTGATCACGATCGGCAGCCTCATCACGTGCGCGACGCGTATTCGGGCAATGGGCCGCGCGCTTGGCGTCAAGCCGACGGAAAACAGTTGAGTCCGGCGGGCGCCTTGCTCGTGGGCGCGATGAAGCTGTTGGTGGGCGCCTATCCACGCTGGGAGGGCTGCTTGCCGTCCGATGCGCAAAGAATCTATTTTGCGAATCACACGAGCCACATCGACACCCTTGCCATCTGGTCCGCGCTACGATCGTCGATGCGTGCTGCCACGCGTCCCGTCGCGGCCAAAGACTACTGGAACAAAGGCACATTGCGTCGACATCTGGCGATCGGTGTTCTAAACGCCGTGCTGATCGAGCGCTCTCGGCAAGACCGTCAAAGCGATCCGTTACAGCCATTGAGCGAAACCCTGGAGCATGGACACTCGCTCATCATATTTCCGGAGGGTACGCGCGGAAGTGAGTCGTTACCCGGCGCGTTCAAGTCCGGCCTGTTTCACCTTATGCAGCGATTCCCGGATGTCGAGTTGATTCCGGTCTATCTGGAAAATCTCCATCGCGCCATGCCGAAAGGTACCATTTTGCCAATACCTTTGATTTGCACCATACACTTTGGAGCTCCCTTGCTGCGAGTGCCCAACGAAAGCAAAGACTCGTTTCTGGAGCGCGCACGCGGCAGCGTCGTGGCGTTGGCGTGACCGTAAACCCAAAATTTTATTGGATGATGGCCGGTGTATTGACGTTACTACTTACGGCGTCATTGATCGGCGCGATATTAAAATCCAGGGTTCGGTCTGACTCTGGACGTGTGGTGGTTCAGAACCTCAACAGCCGGATCCGCGCATGGTGGATCATGATCGCGATATTTGCGCTGGTGTTTCTGATGGGAAAGAACGCCACCGTGGTGCTGTTCGCCTTCATATCGTTCCTGGCTTTGCGCGAATTCATTACTCTGACGCCGACCAAGCGAGGCGATCATGTGCCTCTGTTTTTGAGTTTTTTTGTGTTGATTCCAGTGCAATATCTCTTGATCGCCTACGGATGGTACGGCTTGTTTGCGGTTTTTATTCCCGTCTACGCTTTTCTGTTGCTGCCGGCGTTTGCTGCTCTTGCCGAAGATACCGATCACTTTCTCGAGCGAACCGCCAAAATCCAGTGGGCCGTAATGGTGACCGTCTTTTGTGTCAGCCACGCGCCGGCGCTGCTGTTACTGAACATCCCGGGCTATCAGGGGCAAGACGCACTTCTGATCCTGTACCTTTTGCTGGTCGCGCAACTCAGTGATGTATTGCAATACGTCTGCGGCAAGTTGTTCGGCCGGGCAAAGATTGCCCCCAATGTCAGTCCGTCGAAGACTCGTGAAGGCCTCGTAGGGGGTGGACTAGGAGCGATCTTGGTCGGTGGTGCGATGTGGTGGATCACGCCGTTCTCGCCACTGCAGGCCATGGGCATGTCATTCATCATCGTATTGATGGGATTTCTGGGGGGATTGGCGCTGTCTGCTGTAAAGCGCAGTCTTGGCGCGAAAGACTGGGGTAGCATGATCGAAGGTCATGGAGGCATGCTGGACCGCATAGATTCGATCAGCTTTGCTGCGCCGATTTTCTTTCATCTCACGAGATACTTTTTTGCCTAATGCAGGCGGGTCCTCAACGTCCCATGCAATACATGCCACCGACTAGCAACGCCATGCCGGCGATGTTTATGAGTTTTACCGGCGTTCCAAACGCGAGCGCTTGACGGCGCCGTAGCAGGCCACTCCCAAGAGGATTCGAATGTTGATTAGGTAGGAAAGCAATCCTCCCTGTGCTGCGTGAGCTCCGCCCTTGTACAGAAACTGACCGATGGCGCCTAGAATCGAGGCTAACAAGAACAGCAGGATCGAGCTCACGGGTGTGTTCATTGCAACGATGCCTCGAGCGGCAAGCGGGCGGTGAAGCGGGTGCCGTCTTCGCGGGTGGATGCCACGGACAATGAACCGCCATGGGCCTGCACGATCTGCGAGCAAATATGCAGGCCCAAGCCCAAGCCCTCTCGATTGCTGGCGGTGGAACGGCGCCAAAACGGCTGGAATATCTTGCCGATACTGTCGGCGGGAATCGGATCGCCGGCATTCCACACCTCTAGCACCAGATCGTGATTCTCGGTGCGAACATTGACTTTCACGGGACTCGAATGCGCTCCATGGGTAAGGGCGTTGCCAATTAAATTGGAGGCGACTTGTTGTATCCGTCCGAGATCACAGCGCACGCGCCGCGCAATATGGATGTGGGCCAAGATCTGCCGATCTGGCTGTCCGTCTTGAAATTCTTTCACCACGGCGCCCAAGCCCGCGTCGAGATCATCGATGGCATCGAGTTTCACGCCGAGTCCGCCACCTAAGCGGCCGCGCGCGAATTCCAGGACATCATCGATCAGCAGGGACATACGCTTGACGCTGGTTCGAATGCGCGCAGCAATAACCTTCAAGGCGGGGTCGATTGATTTGAGCTCCAAAAACTCGCCTGCAGCTGAAACCGCTTGCAAAGGATTTCGCAAGTCATGTCCCAGGATGGCGATGAACTGCTCACGGAGTTCATTGGTCGCCTGGGCATCGCGCAGCGCATTCTCCACCCTTTACTGTTTAAGCTCGCTGTCGAGCTGTGAGGCGATCAGGGCAGCGAAGCTCTTGAACATATCCAAGACTTTGGAGTCTTTGAGCTTGGCAGTAATGGCCTCGGGAGATTCGCCGATGCTCGGAGGTAGGTCTCGAGGATGCTGCGACAATCGAACTCCTGAATGGGGGCCTTGCGGGCGCGAGCGTAAGCCAAAACTGTATATCGGAGATGCCGCCCGGATCAATGAGTTGTTCCAATCCTGATTCATCAACCTGCTTGGGCTTGGCAATGCTTCCAGTTGCTTGCCAACACGTGTCCTCTGCTCCGTGTAATCCGGGGTCGGGCTTAGTCCTACACCCGGCCGGTCTACTCTGGAATGTTCTTAGGGGGCCCATTTGCTACCGTGGTAGCTGACTCTTGTCTTATATGCCGCCGGATACGGCCGAGATCGCCGCTGGGACCATGACCGTAAAGCTGAACAACACTTATGAGATGGTCGCGCATTTCCAGCAGCTGGCGGAGCACGACAAAACTCTATTGGCGCGAGAGCTTCATGATGAGTTGGGGGGCTTGTTGATCGGCGCGGTCATGGATCTCGGGCTCTTGGCCCCACGCATTGCTTCTCTGGATGACGATTTTCAACAACGGATTGGACGAGTCAGGCACGCGCTGGGCGGAGCCATCGAGTTGACGCGGCGGATCACCGAGGAGCTGCACCCCACTCTCTTGGACAACGTCGGGTTGTTTGCCGCTTCGCGTTGGCTTCTGAAGAACGCCTGTGTCAGGACTCATGTGAAATGCATCGACAATCTTCCGGAAAGGGAGCCGTCGCTGACATCCAGGGCGTCGATCGCCTTATTTCGAACCGTGCAGGAAGCGGTGCTAGTAGGGCTCGAGCGCCCCCAAGTCACGGAAGTCAATCTGATCGGCAAACTGGATGATGACGAGCTCTCGTTCAAAATCGAGGGAGACGGCGAGCGCGTACCAGACGATCCGAACGACCTAGCCAACCTCACGCTCGAGTCCATACGGCATAGGATTCGCGCGCTCGGCGGCACGGTGATCGTGGAAAGCCCGCCCCAGGGCGGCGTCTTGCTGGTTATGAGCACGCCGCTCGCGAACGTCGCTTCTGATCAAGGCGAATCGCGGGAGCCGCAACTCAGGAGCCGGGCGTCGGAATAAATTAATAGATTCGTTCGTTGCTTCGCTTGAGTCGCCTATATTCCACTCGTGCCGGCCGGCACCCGTTGCGCGTTCACCCGCCATGGCTTGCCGAAATACATCAATTGAACGTGTAGCCAGTCGCCCTGGCGCTCGATCGAGTTCGGCAAGAAGGCGCGCTTTCCGCCGAGACCCATGGTGACTGCAACACACATCTCGTCGGGCGGCACCTGCACGACGATACGCGATGCACCGAAGTCGCCGCGCAGCATGCAGGCTTCGAGGGGAATCCATTGTCCCTCGTCGAAGGCGGAGGCCTTGACCGAGGCGATATCGACAGACGGCGTCAAGCTGTAGGGAATGAGCTCAAGCGACTGATCGCCCGCCTTTCGTGAAATGTTCATCGCCCAAACCGCATCCAGTGAGGTATCCGACCCTGCGGCTTGTGCCACTTCGGGATCCACGTCCATGTGCACCCGCCAAATCTGCCAGTCCGCTCGTTGCGTGGATTCGACGCTGATGATGACATGCTGAGGCGCGGGGTTCTCCGCCTTGCCTCGAATCACTTGAGCGGAATTATCGTAACGACCCGCGAGCAACGCGCCGACCTTCGCCGTGGTCAGGTTGGCGTCGTTCCGTTCCTTGCTCTGCGCTATTGGGCAGGCGGCGATGGCGATCAAAATCGCCGTCGCCGGCCATATCGTCAGCCCCTTCCACGTTTGCCGGTTCATTGCAGTTTGCGATCCTCGATGAGCGTGGCTGCGTAGGGTAACTGTGCCGGATTCGTGTGTACATCCTGCCTATCGAGCAAACACCGTCCCGCCCGTCGATACGGCATGTCGCGCCATCAGGAAGGCAGCGGCATTCCAGGATTGCCCGGCCATGCCCCGCGGCGCGAGTGTTTTCCCCTGCAGCCACTCCGTGAACGCCCAATCCCGAAGCGCGCATACTCGCGCGAGTTTCGCCAGTTCCTCCGCCGCCCGCTCGGTGCGGCCCGCCTGCACGAGCGCGGTGATCCAGAAACCCCCGACCATCGGCCAGATCCCGCCGTTGTGATACTGCCAAACGAAGTTTTGCCGGTGTCGCGCCATGTAAGGGCGCCACAGCGAATCGTTGCGCTGAATCGGATGCGTCACCACCCGCACGGGATACGGATCGTTCACGTGCGCTCTCGTCAGGGCGTCGAGCGTCCGCGTGCTCGCGCGCGCATCGGCGAGCCCGAGAAGCACGGCCAAGACGTTGCCGAACACGTCCCCTTCCTCGCCGAAGAATGAGAAATTGACGAAGCTCAAGTACAAATCGCGATTGCGTCCGCTGCGTAACACGTAGTCGTTGAGAAGCCGGGCCCTTCGATACTCGGCGATGGCTGCTGAAAAGGGATGGAAGAGCCCGTTGAAGTATTCGCGCGTCTCGTGCGCGCGCGCGATCCGGTAGAGCCGCTTGACGAAGTACCACAAAGTGTTCGTGTACAGCACGAATCCGGAGCGGGGCATGATGTCGGCCCAGTCGCTGGCTTCGTTTTGCTGCAGCAGAAAGAACCGCTGGTGCTCCTGGGCAAGCAGCCACTGAATGGCGAGCTTGATGCGCCTCGAATACCGGCGCTTGAGAGCGCTGCCGCCGCGCAGCCGATCCAGGAGAGCCAGTGCGATCAACCACCACAAGGTCGAGTCGATGCACCCGAGGTACCAGAAGTCCGGTTCGTCGCTTTGCAGATCCACAAATTTCGCGATCTGTCCGTTCGGCGCCTGATGCTCTGCCAAGGTGTATAAGCCGGCTGCGGCCGCATGCTCCAATTCGACATCTCCGGAGAGCGCCATGCCGATGGCGCAGACGGCAGCGTCCCGCCCGAATATCGCCAGGTAGCCGCGTTTCCTGGCGCGCGGGCTCGGCGAGGCGGCGAGAATGCCGTCGGGGGTCAGATTTCGCTTCAACAGCCGGATGGACCGCGATCGGCACGCCTCGATCAGCGATGCATCATCCAAGCGACTCCAGGCGCGGGTCATCGCCGAATCGCTACCAGCGGTACAGCGGTGCGATGAAGCCCTTCGGGTACGCCATCGGCCCGGGAGGCAGTTCGACGAAGCCGTCCGTCCCGATCAAGCTCAGAAAATCTCCGGAGGTGTTGGTAGGGCGCGGGCTGGCCCACGGCTGGCCCCACTCGTCGAGTTCCACGGCCACGGGGAGAAAGTATGCGAGCGGCAGATCGAACGTGAGGGACTTCGCAAGCCCGATCCGCTCGACGGCCGGCCGACGCGTGCCCATCGCCGCCACAATGGCGGGAATGACGAAGCGTATCAGGCAGATCAGCGTCGACACCGGGTTGCCCGGCAAGCCGAAGACGGCCTGGCCCCGTGGACCCACCCCGAACCACATAGGTTTTCCCGGGCGCTGCGCCACCCGATGGAAGATTTCCCGGACGCCGAGACTCTTCAATACCTTCGGCACGAGGTCGAAGCGCCCCGTCGATACGCCGCCGCTCAATATCAGCGCCTCGTGCGTGGCGAGATGCTGAGACAGGCGGTCGGCGAGCATGCCTTCGTCGTCGAGCAGATGGTCATCGCTCACCCGGTCGAAGCCGTGCGCGCGCAATGCGGCGATGACGGCGTAGGTATTGGAGCGCCGTATCTGGTGGCCGGCAATGGCCTCGCCCGGCTCTACCAGCTCATTGCCGGTGGATATCACCTTGAAGGCCGGCTGACTGCTGACCCGCACCCGGGCGAGGCCCGCGGAGGCGGCCACGGCAATCTCGGGTGCTCCCAGGAGCGTGCCGGCCTCGAGCATCAGCGTCCCCTGGAGGGCGTCTTCGCCCCGCCGCTGAACATTTCGGAACGGCGTATCGTTCACGGGGGTGTCGAGTGAGACAAAACCGTCCGCAAGCCTGTATTGCTCCAAGGGAATGACGCAGTCGGTACCCAGGGGGAGGGAGGCGCCGGTCATCACTTCGATGGCACTCTCAGGGTTTGCGAGCGTCAAAGGAGGTGCACCTGCAGATTGCGTGGCCTGGACTGTAAAACGATGAATTCCGCTCCTGGCCGCTGCGCTGGCGATGGCAATGCCGTCCATGCACACGCGGTCGAATGGCGGGTAATCCCGTTCCGCATAGACGTTCTCGCGCAGCGTGCCGCCTACGCATTGGGACAGCGGCCGCGCCTCGATGGGCAGGCCGGGAAGCTCGCCATCGATGGCGGCGTCAGCGGCCTGTGGTGTAATGGGAGCAGCGGCTCGGTCCATTCCGGTGCTCATACTTGTCCGCAGGGTGGATAAGAAAGGCCTGATGTATGATATATGATCATGATGCGATGACCTTGATGGAGTGCGATTCGTGAATGAGATCTTGATTCCCGTTGCCGCAATCGGGCCCTCCAAGCAACGCAAGCGGGAGGCTCCGCGAGGCCGAACCGTCGATCCGGCGAGGCTGGCGGAAGTGCAGGCGCTGGTCGGCACCAAGCCCCTGCGGCAGGACCTCTTGATCGAATATTTGCACCTCATCAATGATCATTACAAACAGTTGAGCGCGCCTCACCTGGCGGCGCTCGCTCGGCTCATGGACCTCGCCCAGACCGAGGTCTATGAAGTAGCGACGTTTTATCATCATTTCGACGTGGTGAAGGAAAATCGCGACGGCACCGTGCCCTCACCTGCGGCGTTGACGGTCCGGGTGTGCGATGGATTGAGCTGCGAGATGGCGGGCGCCCGGCAGCTGCTCGACCGGCTGCCTGAAATTCTGGGACGGGAGGTGCGCGTCATAGCGGCTCCCTGCGTAGGACGTTGCGAGCAGGCGCCCGTTGCCGTGGTACACCAAAAGCCAATCGCTCGAGCAACGCTCGATAACGTCAAGCGCACGGTCGCCGCGGGGGAGACCCGCGACGACATCGCGGCGACCATCGATTTCGAGGCCTACCGGGCGCAAGGCGGCTATTCGCTATTGCGTGAATGCGTGGAGCACAAGCGAGATGTCGAGAGCGTCATCAAGACGCTGGAAGACTCGGGCCTTCGGGGATTGGGAGGCGCCGGCTTTCCGACGGGCCGCAAGTGGCGGATCGTCAAGAGCGAGCCCGCGCCGCGCCTGATGGCTGTGAATATCGACGAAGGCGAGCCCGGCACGTTCAAGGACCGCGTCTACCTCGAGCGCGATCCGCACCGCTTTCTGGAGGGCATGCTGATCGCGGCGTGGGCCGTGGGCATTTCCGCGATCTACATCTATTTGCGGGACGAATATCACGGTTGCCGTGCGCTGCTCGAGGCTGAGCTTGCGAAGCTCTTCGCCAACCCCCCCATGCCGCTGCCGAGGATCGAGCTGCGCCGCGGCGCAGGCGCTTACATCTGCGGCGAAGAATCGGCCATGATCGAATCGATCGAGGGTAAACGCGGCATGCCGCGCCTTCGGCCCCCCTACGTCGCTCAGGTGGGCCTCTTCGGCCGGCCGACGCTCGAGCATAATTTCGAGACGCTCTACTGGGTCCGAGATTTGCTGCAAAAGGGCGCCGGATGGTTTGCCGCCGAGGGGCGTCATGGGCGAAAGGGCTTGCGGAGCTTTTCCGTATCCGGCCGCGTGAAGGAGCCGGGCGTGAAGCTCGCGCCGGCCGGGATCACCATCCAAGAACTGATCGACGAGTATTGCGGCGGAATGCTCGATGGTCACACTTTCTACGGCTACCTGCCCGGCGGCGCGTCGGGGGGCATCTTGCCCGCCTCGATGGGCGATGTGCCGCTGGATTTCGATACGCTGCAGCCGCATGGATGCTTCATCGGCTCTGCCGCCGTGATCGTTTTGTCGAATCAGGACACGGCCAAGGCGGCGGCACGCAATATGATGCGCTTCTTCGAGCACGAATCCTGCGGTCAGTGCACGCCCTGCCGGGTCGGCACCGCCAAGGCCAACATGCTGATTGAGGGTGATCATTGGGACCGAGAGACGCTCGCGGATCTATCTCAGGTGATGCGCGATGCCTCGATCTGCGGCCTGGGCCAGGCGGCCCCGAATCCGGTCGATTGCGTGATCAAATTTTTTCCCCACGAAGTGACTTGAAAGGACGGCCATGAACGCCATTCCTCGCCCCCGCCCCGAACCGGTCGAAGTGCCCATGGTGACATTCACCATGGACGGCCGCGAGATCACCGCGCCCGCGACGGAAACGCTGATCGAGATCGCGGACCGCGAAGGCATCGATATTCCCCGTCTCTGCTACAAGCCGGGCATGGAAGCGGTCGGCAACTGCCGCTCCTGCATGGTCGAAATAAAGGGCGAGCGGGTGCTGGCGGCCTCCTGCTGCCGAGTCGCGACGAAGGATATGCAAGTCACCACCAATTCCGAGCGCGTGCACAAGTCGCAGAAGCTCATTATCGAGCTCTTGCAGTCGGACATGCCGGAAAAAGAGTACACGCGGCACAACGAGGTCGACGAATGGGCGGCGCGCCTCGATGTCGGCAAGCCGCGTTTTGCGCCACGGCCGCAAGTTGCGCCGGATCTGTCGCATGCGGCGATCGCCGTCAATCTCGATGCGTGCATTCAATGCACGCGGTGCGTGCGCGCCTGCCGGGATGAGCAGATGAACGATGTGATCGGACTCGCCTCGCGCGGGCAACAAGCCAAGATCGTGTTCGACATGGATGATCCCATGGGCGGCTCGACCTGCGTGGGTTGCGGCGAATGCGTGCAGGCCTGTCCCACCGGCGCGCTCATGCCGGCCCGCGAGGTGGCGCTGACCGTTCCGGACAAGTCGGTCGATTCGCTGTGCCCGTACTGCGGCGTGGGCTGCCAAGTCACGTATCACGTGAAGAACGACAGCATCCTCTATGTGGAGGGTCGCGACGGTCCCGCCAACCACTCGCGCCTCTGCGTCAAGGGACGCTACGGATTCGACTATTCGCGCCACCCGCAGCGGCTCACCAAGCCCCTGATCCGCCGCACCGATGCGCCGCCCAAGAGCGGGCATTTCGTCATGGATCCGAACAACATCATGCAGGTGTTCCGCGAAGCGACCTGGACTGAAGCGCTCGATCTCGCGGGCGGCAAACTGAAGGAATTGCGCGACACCTATGGCCGCAAATCGCTCGCGGGATTCGGCTCGGCGAAGGGCAGCAACGAAGAGGCCTACCTCTTCCAGAAGCTGGTGCGCCTGGGATTCGGCAGCAACAACGTCGACCATTGCACGCGCCTCTGCCACGCCTCGAGCGTCGCGGCGCTGCTGGAAGGCATCGGTTCGGGCGCCGTCAGCAACCCGGTCATGGACGTGATCAAAGCGTCGGTCGTGATTCTGATCGGCGCGAACCCGACGGTGAACCATCCGGTGGCGGCGACCTTCCTCAAGAACGCGATGCGCAACGGCACCAAACTCATCGTGATGGATCCGCGGCGCAGCGAGCTCGCCCGCACGGCCTACCGCTATCTGCAGTTCAAGCCCGACACCGACGTGGCGCTTCTCAACGCCATGATGCATGTCATCATCGAGGAGAATCTCGTCGATGAGGATTTCATCGCCGACCGCACCTTGGGCTACGACGAGCTCGTCAAGAACGTGGCGGGGTATAGCCCGGATCTCATGGCACCGATCTGCGGGGTAGCGGCCGAGACCATCCGCGAAGTGGCGCGTCTGTACGCGACCAGCCCGGGCTCGATGATTCTCTGGGGCATGGGCATCAGTCAGCATATTCACGGCACCGACAATGCGCGCTGTCTGATCGCGCTCGCGCTGATGACGGGTCAGATCGGCAAGCCGGGCTCGGGATTGCATCCCTTGCGCGGCCAGAACAACGTACAGGGCGCATCCGATGCGGGCCTGATTCCGATGATGTATCCCGATTATCAGCGTGTGGACGACGCAGACGCGCGGGCTCGATTCGCCAAGGCCTGGGGCGTGCCCTTGGAGTCCCTCGACGACAAGCCGGGCCTCACCGTGGTCGAAGTCATCAAGGGCATCCTCGCCGGCAACGTGAAGGGCATGTACATCATGGGCGAGAACCCCGCGATGAGCGACCCGGACGCGGACCACGCGCGCGAGGCGCTGGCGAAGCTCGATATGCTGGTGGTGCAGGATTTGTTCTTGACCGAGACGGCATATCTCGCCGATGTCATCCTGCCGGCGTCGTCCTTCGCGGAGAAGACGGGCACGTTCACCAATACCGACCGATTCGTGCAATTGGGCCGGCAGGCGTTGAATCCGCCCGGCGACGCGCGCCAGGACCTCGAGGTCATCATCGAATTGGCCAACCGCTTGGACCTGGCGTGGAATTACGGAACGGGCGAGGCGGCGGTGGCAGCGGTTTTCGACGAGATGCGTCACACCATGCCGAGCATCGGCGGCATCACCTGGGAGCGGTTGCAGGCCGAGGACAGCGTGACCTACCCCTGCCTCGAGGAGGGGGACCCGGGCGATTCCGTGGTGTTCGTCGAGTCGTTCCCGACCGCCACGGGAAGGGCGAAATTCGTGCCGGCCGACATCATTCCAGCCAACGAGCGGCCGGACAACGATTATCCGATCGTATTGATCACCGGCCGACAGCTGGAGCATTGGCATACCGGCAGCATGACGCGCCGCTCGGGAGTGCTGGATGCCATCGAGCCCGATCCGGTGGCGTCGCTCCATCCTTTGGATCTGGTGGCCTTGGGGGCCAAGCCGGGGGCGCTCATCACCATCGAATCGCGTCGCGGCAAGGTGTGCCTGTACGCCCGCGCGGATGAGAGCTCGCCGCGGGGCTCGGTATTCGTGGCTTTCTGCTACTACGAAGCGGCCATCAACAAGCTGACCAATTCGGCGCTCGATCCGTTCGCCAAGATTCCCGAGTTCAAGTATTGCGCGGTCCGCGTGTCGCTCGGCGGCATCCCGCCGGTGCAGGCGAGCTATGGCGGCGGCCAAATCCTCGAGCCGATTCAGGAGCCGGTCACGGTGTGACGGGAGTGGGCGGTCGACGGGCGGTCGGCCGCTCTGTTCAGGCGCTCGGCCGCGGCGCTTGCTCGAGTTCGTTGAGCGTGTTGATGTTGAAGAACGCAGCGTCATCGTCGAACACCACGCGGGTATTGCGCTGGCCGCGCGCGAAGAAGCCGGTCTTGCGCTCTCCGGCGGCGATGAAGGCGGCGAGCGCATCGTGCAACGATCGCTTCATGAGACAGAAGACTGGCTGCGGGAAGAGCCGCCCCTCCGCGCGGGTGTAGGCAACGGCGATGTCGGCATCCGCACTTTCTAGGCCCTCCGCCAGGCGTGCCACGAGGTCGAGCGGAAAGTCGGGCGTGTCGCAGGGAACGGTGGCCAACAGCGGCGTATCGCAGTGCGCGAGCCCCGCGAGCATTCCGGCGAGCGGGCCAGGGTAATCCGGCACCTCGTCCGGCCACACGGGAACGTCCATGGCCCGGTACGTCTCCAGATTACGGTTCGCGTTCACCATGATCTTGCCGACCTGCGGGCGCAGCCGCTCCAAGGCAAGCGCGGCGAGGGGCCGGCCTCGATGCAACTGCAGGCCCTTGTCGACACCTCCCATGCGGCTGCCCCGGCCACCCGCCAGGATCAGGCCCGTGACGTCGTCGCGCGCGCTTATCATACGTACATCGTAGCCATCAACGGACGTCCCTGCCATGGAACCCGACGACATCAGCGCCCTGGTCACGGGCCCCGCTGCGCGAGCGTTGGCCGCCGTGCCGAACGCTCCGCGAATGAGCGCGGCCTCTGCCGAGCCTCTGCGTAGGATCGTTGCCGTCGACGAAGAGGGCGCCGCGCGGGCGCTGCACTTGCCGATCGAGCGGCCGTTGACGGTCGCCGCCGATGGCCGCGAAATCGTCACCTTGATGACACTCGGAGCCGCCCCCGAGTGGTTGGTACTCGGGTATCTCGTCAACCAGCGGCTCATCGATGACTTGGCTGCCGTTCGAGCCATCGAGGTCGATTGGACCCGGGGCGTGGCGAGCGTGACCTCTGAGAGCGGCAATCTCGGCGAGCCGTCGATCGGGCAGAGCGGCGGCGCCGCAATCCCGCTCGGCTGCGGACTCGGCACGGTTTTCGCCGATGTCATGCGGCAGCTCGACGGGGAGGAGGTCATGAGCTCCGCGGCGGTGGGCACGAACGCCGCCGCTGCGAGGCCTCCGATTCCGCAGACGGCACTTCTCTCCATTCTCGAGACCATGCGCGGGCACGATGCGATTCATCGGGCCGCGGGCTCGGTGCACAGCTGCGCATTGTTTCGAGGCGGCGAGCTCTGGCTCGCGGTCGAGGATGTCAGCCGGCACAACGGGGTCGACACCCTCACCGGCTTCATGAGACTCCACGGCGTCGACGGTGCGGACAAGATCTGGTTCACGACCGGCCGGCTCACCGGCGAGATGGTGATGAAGGCGGCACATAACGGAATTCCCGTGATGATCTCGCGCAACAGCACCACGGCCGTGGGGTACGCGCTCGCGGCGAAGCTCGGCATGACTCTCATCGGCCGCGCCGCGAATCGCCGATATCTTTGCTACATCGGCGCGGACAGGATCGAAATCCCGCCGCGCTGAGACCGGCAATCCACAACATATTCCCTCGCGTGCATATCGTGGTCGCGAGAGCCCCGTGGTAGCTTTCGGGCGCATTTTCAGGGCGTAGAGCGCCGGTATCGCCGAGAGCATATGAACAAAATTACCTATTTGGTGTTAGCCGCGGTATCCACCGTAGGTGCGGGCTTTGCGCACGCGGACGACGCCACGATCGACCCGGACCAGCCGTCTCCCAGTCAGACCACGCTGCCACGCGTCGTCGTGACCGGCACGCAGACGCCGGAGCACGACTACCGCGTGGATAGAGTGGATTCCATCGGACCGCTCGGCACGACCGACATCCAGAACACACCGTACAGCCTCGAAGTGCTGCCGCTCGATCTGATCGAGAACTCGCAGGCGGTAAATTTCAAGGACGTTTCCAAATACCTGCCGCTGGTCGCCTATCAGGAGCAGCAGGGGCCGGATATCCTGCGGCCCCAAACGCGCGGCATGCAGGGCGGCAATTTCCAGAACACCCGGATCGACGGCATGACCATGTACATCACGGTGGCTACCGCGATGGAGCAGTTTCAGCAAATCGAGGTGGTCAACGGCCTGTCGGCCTTCCTCTACGGCCCGGCAAATCCCTCCGGCATGTTCAACTTCGTGTCGAAGCGGCCCACGCAGAACGATCTGCACGAGGTCAGCGTCACCTATAACAGCGACAGCATCGGCACGGCACACCTCGATTTTGGGGGACCGATCGACAAGAACGGCGTCGTGAGCTATCGCATGAACGTGCTCTACGGGGCGGGAGATGGATGGGTGGACGAAAGCCATCAGCGCCGCGCGCTGGGGGATCTCGGCATCGATGTACGCCCGTGGGACTCAACGGTACTCGAGCTCAATTACAGCGACTATCATCTCACCGATACGGGCTGTCCCGGCTGGTTCACATACGGGCAGAAGATTCAACTGCCCGCGGCGCCGGATCCGGAACGGCTGGGATACGGACAAAGTTATCTGGGCACGGACTTAAGGACCGAGGTCTCCACCGCGCGCATCAAGCACGATTTCAATTCGGATTGGCACCTCGTGGTGGGCGGCCTGAATCAGGATGCGACGCGCAACATCAATACCAGCGTCAACAACCTCACCTCCAATACGGGCGCGTACACGAGCTCCATGGGCTCGACGTTCGCCCCGCGATTCGTGATCACGAGCGACACGGCGTATCTCAACGGTGATTTCTCGACCTTCGGTATCGATCACGATCTGGTCATCGGCACGGCCGGCTATCGATCTCAATCGTATTCGCTCATCCACACCCCGACGGCAGCCGAATTGGTTCTAGGCAAAGCCAGCATCGACGATCCGATGATCTATCCGATTCCGGTGGATGGATTGCCCGATCCCTACGCCAATTATGATTCCTCGACCACGTATCAGCAGGGCGTCAACATCAACGACACGCTGCGTTTCAATCCCTACTGGGCGGTCCGCGCCGGCGTGAGCCAAGATTGGTTCCACGTCGACAACTACAACGCGAAGGCCGTCGAATTGCCGGAATATGCCGCCCACGGCTTGAGTCCCGCAGGCAGCCTCATTTTCAATCCGACAAGCAATCAGACCGTGTACGCGACCTTCGCCAGCAGCTTGCAGGCGGGGGACTTGGCGCCCACCGGGACAGCCAATTCGGGCGAGAGCCTCGCGCCCTATCGCAGTAAAGAGTACGAACTGGGCTACAAGGCGGCGATCGACAAGGTGAATCTGACCGCGGCGATCTTCCGAATCCAGCGGCCATTTGCGAACATCAATTTGGCCGACAATGTGTTCGAGATAACGGGCGAGCAGGTGAACAGAGGCCTGGAACTCTCCGCCGTGGGGGAAGTGATCCAGAATGTGACCGTCTACGGCGGCATCACCTTTCTCGATGCACGTCTGGAGAACACGCCCTTGGCGTCGACCAATGACAAGATGTTCGTGGGCGCGCCCAAGGTCAAAGGCAACGTGCTGGTGGAGTATCATGTGCCGACTCTCCCCGGCCTGACGGCGATCGTCGACTATCAATTCACGGGTCCGCGCGCCGGCGACGATAGCAATTCATTCACGGTGGCCGGATACAATCTGTTCGATCTCGGCGCGCGCTACTCCTCGACCATCAAGGGCATGGCCGTCACCTGGCGTCTGGCAGTGAACAACATCGCCGATCGCCATTATTGGTCCACCGTCGGTCCGAGCGACCTCACGGGCGCCAACACCGGCAGCCTGCTCGCTCATCTGGGCTCGCCCCGTACGGTGCTGGCGTCGGCCAGCATGGGTTTCTGATTGCCGCGTAGCTGCGCTCGTCCGGGGGTGCGCGCGCTGGTCCGCAGCGCATGGCTCGGCGGCGCATTGCTTGGGCTGGCATGCCTGGGAGCGGCGGCAGCCGGGACCCGGCAGATCACCGACGCGGCGGGCCGTGTCGTGACGCTGCCCGAGCTCGTGACGCGCGTTGCGGATCCCTGGCACGCCAACAACGCGCTCGTCGTGATGCTGGGAGGCGGCGAAAAACTCGTGGCCACGACCGCGCAGGCGCAGCGGCAACCCTGGCTCGAGCGGCTCTATCCGCGCATCGATCAGGTGCCCGCGGCCTTCGGCACGTTGGACGAGGTCAACTTGGAGACCTTGATCGGCGCGAGACCGCAAGTCATCCTCATGGCCTATGATGGTAGTTTGCCCAAATGGGCGGCCGAGGTGGATGCGTATCACATCCCCTATGTGCTGATGCCGAACACATCCCTCGCGGGGTTGAAAACCACCGCTCGCATCACGGGGCAGGTACTGGGTGAACGGGAATCGCTCGTTGCGGAAGACTACATTCGCTACTTCGACGCCAACATTCGGCGGGTCCGGGCAGTCACGGATCGTTTGCCGGACGCCGAGCGGCCGAAGGTCCTGCACACCGCCTCCGCAGGGATACTCACCGTCGACGGTCGCAAGAGCCTCATCGACGACTGGATCGAAGTCGCAGGGGGAGTCAACGCCGCCGACGTGGTGGGCCTCGGACGCCCGGTCACGATGGAACAGGTGGCCGCCTGGAACCCGGATGTCATCATCGTCGGCAGCGCGCCGAACGGCCGGAATCGTCAGGCCATACTCGACGATCCTCGCTGGCGCGACATCAAAGCCGTCAAGGACGGCAAGGTCTTCGTGAACCCGAGCGGCGCGTATCTCTGGGATCGGCACAGCGCCGAGGCCGCTTTGCAGGTACTCTGGGCGGCGAAGACGCTGCATCCCGATCGATTCGCCGATCTCGACATCGAGAAAGAAACAAAAGCCTTCTACGCCAAATATTTCCACCACGCCCTGACGGATTCGGAATTCCGCTCGATCATCGACGCCACCGCGCCGTGAAGACTGGGCGTACCGCCATCCTGATTGCGATGCCGCTCGCGCTTTTGTATGCGTCACTTTTCGTCGGCCGCTTCGCCGTCCCGCCGCTCGAGGTCGGCCGCATCCTGCTCGCGCACCTGGCGGGGTTGCCCCACACGTGGCCGGATTCGCTGGAAACCATCGTCGTACAGATTCGTCTGCCGCGCGCCGTGATGGCGCTCTTCCTGGGTGCGGGTCTCTCCGCGAGCGGTGCCGCGTATCAAGGAATGTTCCGCAATCCCCTGGTCAGTCCCGACATTCTCGGCGTGACCGCGGCCTCCGGATTCGGAGCTGCGGTCGCGCTTCTCTTATCGAGCGGAGCGCTCGAATTGCAGGTCATCTCCTTCGCCTTCGGCCTTCTCGGCGTGTTGCTGACCTACCTGATCGCGCGCGTCTACCGCACGACGCCGGTGTTGATGCTGGTGCTGTCGGGCATCGTGGTCGCGGCGTTCTTCAGCGCCCTTTTGAGCGCCGTGAAATACATCGCCGATCCGGAATCGAAGCTGCCGGCCATCACCTACTGGCTGCTAGGCAGCCTGAATGCCGTCTCCACGCGAAGTCTGGCCATGGCGCTGCCGCCCATACTGATCGGCGGAACCGGATTGATGCTGCTCCGATACCGGCTCAACGTGCTCGCCATGGGGGAGGAGGACGCGCGGGCCTTGGGCGTGCGCACGGAGCGGGTGAAGGGCGCGATCATCGTGTGCACGACGCTGATCACGGCGGCGGCCGTCTCCGTGTGCGGCATCGTCGGCTGGGTTGGGCTCGTGATTCCCCATCTCTGCCGAATGATCGTGGGGCCCGATCATCGCGTGCTCATCCCTGCAGCCATCAGCG
>Ga0182024_10011067_pt1 | contig 18214 bp, 11 predicted proteins | sample P32metaG_FD_120480 | JGI IMG/M metagenome (GOLD analysis project Ga0182024, IMG submission 120480) | Permafrost microbial communities from Stordalen Mire, Sweden - P3-2 metaG (Illumina Assembly) | ecosystem: Environmental > Terrestrial > Soil > Wetlands > Permafrost | place: Sweden: Stordalen... | reverse complement strand
GGGGAAATACGTTCCAGAGAAACACCGGGACCGGAACCATGGCGAGCACGCTCCAGATGACGGCCGCCGTCCTCTCCGCAACCATTGATCCCGTTGTTGCCCGTTCAATGGAAATGTTCCAGCGGGTTGCGTGGATGGTGAGATGTACGTCATCGGTCAGCGCGAGACCGGTACGGCGACCTCCTCGATGCCCGAGATCTCGGCCGATCCACAACGCGTCAATCTCCCTGGTGACCGCTGATTCCAAAAGCCGCCGCAAGGCCCTCGCCCGGCGCGACGGAGCATCATGAACGTCATGCACAAGGCACCGGTCGGCGTAGGGGTTGAAGACATTCTCAAATCTCAGCTCTCTGAGAGAGTTTACAAACTCGTTTGGCCTCACGATTTGTCCTCCCTCAATTGCCGGTATTCGATGGTGCGTTTGGAGCGATCGCCAACGATGATTCCGCCACTATTGGTCTTGACCTGCCGAAACACATCATAGCCTTTTAAGATTGCGGTCTCCCACAGACTTAACGGACACGCCTCGACCTCGTAACCAATAACGAATTGCTGGACTGTCTTCAATAGGTCAAACGAAACGGATTTTTGCCCTTCGAAGTAGTTCAACTCCTTAGCGCGGCTGAAAACGTAGGTCGTAAGCCCCTCCTCAACGACAATGGCGCGGCCGCCATCCTGTGCATCATCCACCTTTGGATCGCTTTTGCGCTTCTGTTTTATGACTGCCCGGAAGGTAGGCGACCAATGAAGAATGGCCGCGTGTGCAAAATGAAATACATCGTGAAAGCGATATCCGTCGGGATCGAGGATATTGTCGGTCAGGGGATCGCCGATAAAGACGCCGTTCCAGCGCAGGTAGCTGCGACCGCTGCTGCGCTGATCCATCGTAATCTCGAAATGGCCCGGAAGCCGTTCCTCTTCAGGAAAGCTGTGATCAAACGTTGGAAGACCCGCATAATCGGAACCGAGGAACCGGCCCCTGGTCTTGGAGATGTTCTTGCGTACCACTTCGGTAAAAGTGACACGCGTTGCCGTGAGTGCTCGCACGTACGAGTCCGCAAATGCAGCGAGTTTGACGTGCGCAACGTCTGCTGACGTTCGAAGAACAAATAGACCGGCAGCGGCTTCGCCCAACCTGAGAAGCGCAGCGTCGAGGCCGGGAGCCGTCAGCGGTGTCGCAACATGGGAAATCGGGGTATTAAGAGGATGATCGCCAGGAATTGCAGTCGTGTCGGTCTCTCCGCTTGTGGCCCCTGCAAGGACTTCGTCCACCCGAATCTTTAGCCTGCGGCACAGAGCCGTGAAATACCATAAAGCATCGCCGAACTCCTCTTCGACAGCATGGCGATAACCAGCATATGCTAGACCCTCCCGGTGAAATTTCTTGGCGGTCGCCATGATGCTTCCAACCTCACCAAACAGCCCAAGCAGAACCGGCTGCAGGTCATCGAACGGGAGTCTATCGGTCGGCTCGACCTGCATCATGTAGTCGCTTACCAATGCGGAGCGTAGTGGTGACTTCAAGCCGATCGCCTCTTCCGATTGTTATGGGGTTCTGCGCCAGTCTAATGGTTCGCCCACATATCCCTTCTCGTTCAGGGATCGAATCCAGGCGATAAAATCCTGAACGAAGCCCGGCGGGAAGTCATTCTTATGATTACGACCTACCCGGAGCGTTACGCGCTGGGGTCCATAATCTAGAAATTTCTGAGGCAGGCGCGGACCTTGGCCGCCCCAGTAAACAAAATCATCACTGACAAGCACTCGGTCGGTTTTTGTATCGGCTACGAGATTCGATTCGTTTACGCTACCGTCGGTCAGGCTATGGTGGGAATTCACCTGGCTCCACTTCTTCGTATGCGCTTCCCAAACGTATATGTTGTCGCCAAACGCTTGCTTCTTGCTGCCTCGGAGATTGGGTTTCTTAGTTTGAAATCGCGGATCGGTCCAATATTGATTGAAGGGCATCGCGCCGGTCACACGCATCGCATACACGAGGTGGTTTTCGCGCTTACGTTTCTTCGACCCGGTTCCGACTACCCAATCGTCAATCTGCGCGACACTCCGAATTCTTGGCTTGCAGGTTGCGAGGGTGCAAACGCCGAAGAACGGATTGGGCGCAAAGCCATAGTCTCGGGCGACGACATAGGAATACAGTTTCACGTTCCGCAGCCGTGCCGGCTGATCGGACGCGGGTCACGGAGTTCACCTGAAGGCTCGTGCCATTCATTGGTCTTTCCTAAGATCGCATCGACGATGCCGTCGCTCTGCCATCCTCGGACATCGTCCGCATATTTTTCTAATGCCTCCGGAACGTCGCAGTCGTTAGCACCGTGAGCATAGATGCCAACAATTCTCTTCCCCAGTTTTTCCGCATACTCAATCTCCCAGTTGACCCACTCGCTGTCTTTGGTCTCGGGCGTGATGTACACGAGAAGGGTGCTCGCCCATTGAATTTGTGGGGCCAGGACTTCGGATTTTATGTAATCCGGGTCTTTAGCATCGTTCGGGTTGGATGAATTTATCGAAGAATCACGGACCGTCAGACCCCCTTTTCCGATCAACTCTTTCAAATCGGCAAGTCCGTCGTCATCCTCGTGAACATGACTTATGAACACGTTCTTGATATCGTCGGCCATGATTGAAGACCTCTTGCGAAAAACCGAAGTTGTGCTTGTCTTTAGAATAAGTATAGCTGCAGTAACTGGAATTGCAACTTGGATGTGTTTACAGCTAATGGTGAACGGCGTGAGTGCTTAATACCAGTCAAGGGATCGGGACGAGCCAATCGCTGCCGTTGGAGAACTTCGAAGAGGACTGATTCAACGAATTTAGGGTCACCGCACAAGCGACGCATGCCGTTCACCTGGCTCTACGAATAGTTTGAGGCTTATTGAAAACCCAAGGGCATCGACGGTTCTATCTATCCTACTTTAGACTTTGTGCTCTTTCCGGCGCGGGGCAGAACGCGGATCGTGTCACTTGGAAACGCGCCTTCTTTCTTTCCATTGGACCTAGCCGTTCCATCTGCGATAGCCTCTGCGTTCTGTTACAGTTACGTCTAAACCTCGATACCGTCTGTTACCGAGTCCGGGCGAACTCAATACGATGGTGTGCACAGCCCTATGACCAGCATTTCGAAAACCGACTATGTGCTTTGGCGGGACTGCGCCAAAAATGCCTGGCTCAAGCTTCACAGACCGCGCGTGTATTACGCCACAGAATTGACGGAGTTCGAGCAATCGGTGATTGATGCAGGAATCGAGGTGGAAGGAGTTGCGCGTAGACTCTTTAATGACGGCGTCTTGGTAGCGGGCTCGAAAACCGAGGCACAACAAAGGACAGCCGAGCTCCTCACCGCAAATACTCGGACGCTGTTCCAGTCTGTATTCGAGAAAGATGGCCTGCTCGCGGCCATCGATGTTCTTCAATTCGATGACGAGAGGGGCGGGTTTTCGATTTATGAAATCAAAGCATCCACAAGAGCCCAAGAAGAGTACCTGTATGACCTGGCGTTCCAGGTAGTCCTTCTTCGAAAGAATGCGCTGAAGGTCAGTCGCGCATTTCTTGTTCACCTAAACCCGAGCTACACGCGCCAAGGTGATCTTGACCTAGGGCAACTTTTTCTTTCCGTGGACATGACCAGCAGAGTCGATCAGATTTCCCACACGATCGCGAAGGAGCTGGACCAGGCGCGAGCGTACCTCCTAGCTGAAGCCGAACCAAAGGGCCCATGCTCCTGTATCTATAAGGGAAGGTCGCGGCACTGCAGCACCTTCCGGTATTCGAATCCCGACGTGCCCGACTACGGCATTCATGACATCGCGCGCATTGGCAGTAGCCCGAAAAGGCTCAAAGAATTGGTGGATGCGGGTGCCCTCACACTCGATGACATTCCTCCCGACGTCAAGTTAAGCGAAGCCCAAAAACTGCAAATCCGTGTCCACCGTTCCGGGGAAACGGTTATAGGAAAGGAAGCGATCGCGAGAGAGTTAAGCGAACTGAATTTTCCGCTGCATTTCATCGACTACGAAACGTATGCGCCGGCATTGCCGCAATTCGATCAGTTCTGTCCGTACGACCACATCCCGCTGCAATACTCCGTGCACATCGTGGGATCGCCAGGGGAGGAACCAATCCACCACGACTTCCTCCACTCGCGGCAAACAGACCCCAGCACATCATTCCTTCATTCTCTTCAACAACACGTCGGTTCCTTCGGCACGATCATCGTTTGGAACAAGGCGTTTGAATCGCAGGTCAACGATCGAATCGCGCACAGATTGCCGGAGGCGCGGAGCTATCTCGCCGAGGTGAACGATCGTTTGTTCGATCTGAAGGACATTTTCGCAAAGCAATATTTTGTACACCGCAGTTTCTGCGGAAAAGTGTCTATCAAGGTTGTCTTGCCTATCATTGCGCCTCAATTGAGCTATTCCACTTTGGCGATCCAGAACGGAGCGACGGCTGCCATGGCATGGAGCCAAGTGCTTTCTGGCGAACTAAGCGACAAAGAATGCGCAGACCTCTGCGGGAAGCTAAGAGACTACTGTGCTCTCGACTCTTACGGTATGTATGCTATTTGGCGAGCGCTGGTTGGTTTGTTGGAAGACTGATCCACGATGGATGTCCCTACCCCAAAACTCCAAACCAAGAACCTGCGGCAAGCTCAGGATTCTGCCGCCTACGCGCTCTACTGCGCGGCACAGGAGTGGGACCTGGTCGACCCGATTCTGATCAGAGATCGCCAAGATCTTAAATCCGAGCCCAAATGGCGTGAGCATATAGAGCCGTACCATCACCAAATCAAGAATTTGATTACCTTCTGCCGGCGCTTGCCCGTCACTCTGTTGGCGGACGATGTCGGACTTGGAAAAACGATCAGCGCCGGATTGATCGCTAGCGAGCTGATGTCGCGTAATCGGATTTCCAAATTTCTCGTGGTTTGCCCCAAGTTGTTGATGCCGCAGTGGAAAGAGGAGCTGGAGACCAAATTCGGCATACCCGGTATCCTCGCCGTAGGAAAAGATCTACTCGAAGCGCAGGTTTCAGAAGATGGCGGCGCGGTCATTACCACGTATCAATCGGCGCGGATGTACCTCAATGCGTTGGGCCAGGCAGGCTTTGAAATGTTGGTTCTGGATGAGGCGCATAAACTGCGCAACTTATACGGCGCCAACCAATCTCCGCAAGTGGCGCTGCAATTCCGCGATGCGCTAGCCGGGCGAATGTTTAAGTACGTGCTGATGCTCACCGCCACGCCTATCCAAAACAGGCTGTGGGACATTTACTCGCTCGTTGACTTGTTGGCGGTCGCCCGGGGGCATCAGAACCCATTTGGGAGCGAGGGTATCTTCGCCCGAACCTTCATTGCGGACAACCGCATGGAGGGGCGCTGTCTAAATCCGCAGATGCGAGAAGCGTTTCGTTCCGTTGTCTACGGTTATATGTCTCGGATTCGACGGGTGGATGCGAACCTACATTTTCCAGAAAGAATCGTGCAACTCCATCGGGTCGATCCATCCGCGGAAGAATTGGAACTTATCCGCGTCATTGCAGGGCCGATCCAAAATCTCAATCGCCTCTCGCAAATTTCCATTCTTCAGGCACTGATCAGCAGCCCGCACGCTTTGCTTTCCCAGTTGAAGCGCATGGCGAGAAACAAGACGGTCCCCGACGGGCTCGCTGAAAGCGTCGAACAAGTCGTGGGACGAATACGGGTGACCGCGAAATTGCAGGGCCTCGGGGTGTTGGTGGATCGGCTGAGGGCGGAACAGCCCGAGCGTTGGCGCGTCGTCGTGTTCACGACACGCCGCGAGACGCAAACCACGATTGAAGCGTTCCTCGAAGAGCGCGGGATAACCTGTGGCCTCATCAATGGAGATTCCGGCGAGCGAAATCAGCGAACCATCGCCAAATTTAAAAAACCCGTTCCGGAGGTCCATGCAATCGTCTCCACCGAAGCGGGCTCTGAGGGAGTCAACCTTCAAGCCGCGAATGTGCTGGTTAATTTTGACCTTCCTTGGAATCCAATGATTGTCGAACAGCGCATTGGCAGAGTTCAGCGGTTGGCATCGGAGCATGCGAGCGTCTGCATTTTTAATATCATCCTTCGAGGGACATTCGAGGAATACATCGTCGGCAGGCTCATGGAAAAGTTGCAAATGGCTTCCCACGCTATCGGCGATATTGAAGCTCTTCTAGAAGCCTCGGGCATGGACGACCAAAATGAAGATGGCACCGCGTTCGAAGAGAAAGTACGCCAGTTGGTAATCGCTTCATTGGCCGGTAAGAATGTCGAGACGGCGATCCGGCTAGCGGAGAAAAGCATCACCGACGCGAAGGTAGAACTGGAGAGCCAGGAGAAAAACATTGACGCGATGTTGGGCGGAATGGATGAGGCTCGCGACGAAATTCCTTATCCCCACCTTCCGCGTGCGGTGAAATCGATGGAGCCAAACGCTTTTGTCCTTACAGCGCTGGCGAGTCTTGGAACGCGACTCACTCGTGAGTCTGATGGCGTGTACCTTAGCGAACGCGACGGGAAGATAGATCGAATCTGTTTTGATAAGGCACACGCTCTCAATGCAGTTCTCTACCAGCCTGGTACAGCGGCGTTCAGTCGACTTTCCAGTCGAATCGCGGCAAGTCCGTTGCACCGTGTGCAAGATGTAGATGAAAAACCAGGTGCGCGGGCAGAAGCGATGGCCAAGGAATGGATCGGCAACTTCGGTGGCAATTTCCGATCGGCGCAGGTTCGCGGCGTAGAGCGATCCTTCGCAGGGAGTGCGGTGGTGAGGGTCCGCGCCACGGTAGGCCATGATAGCTATGAACGGCTTGTGCATGTAGTGATTCCTGCCGACGAACATTGGATCCCGGCAGGAGTAACGGGAGCCAGCCCCATATCGGACCCTCTCAAAAACCCGGAGGCAGTTGGCCTCGATACGACTGTTCTCATGCAGAAGGCTATTCAAGATGAGGGGATAGGCGAATTTTGCCGTTTCTACCGTGACCGTCGCAAGCAGGAGCTGGAATCGGCCGGAACGGACCCGCGAAAGAGAAAGAAAATTGAAGACGATTTTACTCCCCGGCTTGAAGCATTTCTCGTTGGTTTGGAAGGCTCCGTACGGCGACGGCTCGAGGTCATGGGAACGTTCGACTTCGGAGAAGCACCCGATTATCAGAGCTCGATCTCGGTCGTTCCGTCAGAAAGCAAAATCGCTCGGGCTCCAGAGCTGAGTAGATGTTCGCTTAGCAACAGATTAGCTCCCGTTGATTGTTTGGGCTGTTGCGAATTGAGCGGAGTCAATGTTTTGCGGCACCTGCTCATGCGATCCGACGTGAGCGGCCGGATGGCACTTCCCGAATTCGTTGCAAAATGCTCTGAGACGGGCAAGCATGCACTCAGAGACGAAGTGGAACAGTCGGCAGTCACCGGTCAATTCGTTGTTAGCTCGGCCCTGAAAACATCCGGAGTGTCAGGTAAACGGGCGGAAGCTAGGTACTTTACAAAATGTGACTTTACTGGGGCCGACGCACTGGAAGAAGAGGTGTTAATAAGCCGAGTCTCTGGCAAGAAATATCGTCGAGATAGAGAGCAACGATCAGCTGTGAGCGGCAAGACTGGTTACACCGACGAGTTTATCGTTTGCTCTGAGACCCAAAGACCGCTACTGCTGGATGAAGCCGAGAAATGCGAACGTTCAGGAAAGTTAGTCAGCCCGGGCGTCCTAAATATGTGCGAGGTGACCGGCAAAAAAGTTGTTCCTTCCGAACTGGAAAAATCCTCCGTTTCGGGGAAAAAGGCGCTAAAGGAGTTTTTTGTCTCAAGCAGCATTTCGGGCGGCCGTTTGCTTCGCGACGAGGGAATCTTCTCGGCAACCGGAAAGTCTTGCCTTGAACAGGAAGCCACAACTTGTATTTGGAGCGGCAGGAAGAGCCACCCCGAAGACCTGAGAACCTGTCAACTCACTCGCATTACGGCTCATTTCGAATTCATGACCATGAACGGAGGAATTCGATTCGAACCGCTGGTTGCTCTTTTGAATGGGGTCATGAGGAAGGCCGACATGCCGGACGCATGGTCGAAGATCATAGCCAACACTTCTGAGTTTCTTGACGGCCGATCACAAGTTCAATCCTCGATATCATCTCCGAATGGCGAACTCCTGGCAGTGTGTCTGGAAACAAAGAACTGGCTTGGGCTGAAAACCCGCCATGCGGGACTTTTGTACACAATTCGTGACCAGACGGCTGTTGGCAGGATTGTCGTGGGCAAACGGGAACCTGCAGGATGGACGTTAGAGAGGGTTCTGTAGATCGCTTTTGCCTAGTTCCCAATGGGACACCGCGCGTTAGATCTCCCGAGCGGAGAAGATCTACGAGAGCCATCTCGATCAACGCATGATTTATGAGGACGAACCAAGCATGCGGGAACGTGTCCCATGATCCCGGGCCGGCCATCACAGACACTGGCCGAGTCTCGACGCTTGAGATACCAGGCCTTGCAGGAGTAGTTTGTAATGCCTAGGTATGACCCAACCGCCGATTGCGGACAAATCGCAAAAAGCGCGGCCAGGATCAAGAGTCCGTTAACGTGGGTTCAAGGAGCTCCCTTATCGCGACGTTCGTCGAGTTTTGGGCCGTAGGCAGTACAGCGAGTGGCCTCCTCCCAATGTCCGTTGGCGACATCTCCACCCAACTCCTCGTTGACTGGGTTCCGTCACTGCCTGCGGCCGTCAGTTCTTCATTCATCGGCTGGCCACCATTTTTGTTGCAGACGGCGAACTTGAACGGTGATAGCGTTTTGGCCCTTCGCGCCGCCGTTGGCCAGAGCGAGCGCCAGTGGAAGAGCGTCCTCTCATGGATGTTAGGTGTCGCCAGCGCGCGGCATGTTCTGGGGTCTGAGAGCTACAGATGGATCGCTCCTCTCAGTGCGTTTTATCCCGGTGGTGTTCAACCCGTGGATCTTTCAGTATGGCACCCCTTCTTTCCGCGCAGCTCTGTAACCGTTACGCGCAGCCCGGGGAACCGTTCTCGCGTGCGCCCCGATTACCTGGCATTGCGCTCTACGACGTCGGCGCAATCGGGCGGGACATACGAGTGGGCGATCGCTGAGGCGAAGGGCTGTCAGATTCCTGTGGCAAAGGTTCAAACGTGCCCGACTGGTTGGTCGAATCAGGCACGCAACGTGATAGTGACCGTGTGCGGTTCGCAAATTACCATCCCCAGACATCTGGTAATCGCCACCCGGGTCAACGCAAACGGTGCTCGGCCGGCCGCACGTCGCTTACAGGTGCGTGCGTGGAATCGTAGCGATGAGCCCAAAGAGCCTCAGCTTCAGTCAGAGGCGGCAGTCGATATAGTAGCGGCCCACCTATTCGGACTATTCAGAGGTTTGGGCCTTCGCGAGAATGCCCGCGCGATTGCGTTATCTGTACAGGCGCGAACGGAATCGCGCGAGGGACACCTTTTCCCACTAACCAGAGAGCACGTCTATCGCGCAACTGAACTTGCTAAATATGAGCTGCAGGAACGCAGCCAAAATTCGAGTAGTGACGAGCCAACAACGACGCTGATGCCGATCCAAACGGAGTTGGGTCCCCTCCTAATCGACCTTGCCGAACCAGTCATCAAGCTTGCTCGCAACCTGGGCCGAGCTGAAAACCAGGAAGCCGCGGCCGCCGCGCTGCGGGAGGCCGATTCCACGTTAGATACATGGGGATCCTCGTCGCGCAAAACCGGAAGCGAGCACGGTAAAACAACGCTTCCGTTTGGTGTCGAGGTAGGCTTGCCTCGCGACTTTGAACCGCGCTAGTCGCGTTCATGAAATGGTGGTTCAGGGCGACGGAAATCAGAAGGACTGGAGGATTTAGAAAGCAAAATGGTGTTGGCGCCTCAGGTTTCGCTTGGCAGCAGACTGAACTAATGCATTGGGCCAGGATACTTCTGATCAGCGCTGCGTTCGATCCCGATCGTTGATGGATCGCACCATAAATTGGCCGACTGACAAGATGCAATCCAATTGTTGATTCGTCACGTCCGGCGAATCCTACGAGCGAAGCGAAGTGTTGTTTTGAACATTAGAGCGTGGTCACATATCTCGCGCGGTCACCCTCATTCGGGCTGCTCCGCCAAAGTTCCGCCCGCCAGTCGTCCTTCCAACTCTTAATTCCTCGAGTAGTTGGTTGCCGATTTGCAAGCGGTGGGCACTCGCAATATGAACATTCCCAAATTTAGCCTACCAGCGAATCAATTTTTCAAGGCCACGGGCTTCGGCCGCGGGTGTCGACGACCGGTGTAAGCTCAGTTCGAAGTGACGAGAACAATTAGCTGTCCTACAAGCTGTGCTCGTTCTGAAGCCAGTGTATCCAGGTTCTTATGCAAGTCCGTCAACAACGCGCTATTGAACTCGGATCGTCCTACTGAGCCACTGACGAACTGCCCCCAAGCAGGATCTATTGCGGAGATCGAGCCCTTCAGGCTCTTTGAATATGAGCTGCAGAGTTCTCTTATCTTAGTTCGTCTCGAACCATCGAGTTCCAAATAGCCAGATTCAAAACTGGCTGACGAGCACCAATACCACGAGTGGGCATCGAACTGAGCGTAGGCGATATTCATCTCCTTGCGGAGTTCTTCTTGTTCGGCCCTCCTCCTTTTCGGTTCCTCGCTCGCGTCCTTGTAAAAAGACTCCAACTTAGTACGAATCATGTTCAGCTGCTTTTCGGTCAGTTCAGAATCGTCAAAGATCTTGCGCGCCGTCCGAATTCTCTCTTCCTGGAGAATTCGGTTGTGAGTGATTTTAGTGGATAGATATGGAACGATCGCCGAGGTCAGCAATGTTCCGAGCAACAGCAGCGTTAGCGGATGAGCCCATACTCCGGACTGTCTCTCTTTCTGTTCCATATCGTCAGTGCTTCGCGCGAGCGCGAGCCTTTACAGTGTTTGGGCAACGCATCTCAATTTCTCGAAGAGAGGCGCCCCTCAAACAGGTACCGACAAAGAACCCGTTGCGACAGCATACCAAACGTAAGTCTCGCTCCTACGGCCCGTCGCCGGGACGAAGTCGGCAGTGAATTTCTCGCCGAGCACCGATGTCATCCTGTGCATAGCATTCGACATATTGGTGAGACGAACGTTGGCTCTGGCCCCTGCGTTGGCTGCTTTCAGATACCAGGCGACGGTTCAGGCAGTTGAAGTGGGGCGGGCATCCAATCCAAATCTCCTCGATCAAACTGAACGCTGCGTAAAGCAGGCGACTCGCTCTTGGCATCCGCAGTTCTGCGAATCTTATGTTTGGCCAGGCGATTTGTTCCTCCTCTTCCAGAAACGGCTTATGGCCTTCTCCAGCTAGACACTTATCAATCTCAAGACTTGTAATTCGATAGCTACTTAGCGTAGTGTTCATGCCATTAAAGCATGGCTTGGGGCTAAGGCTCACAGATCCGGGGTTGAACTCTGAGCTAACACTGCCCACAAGCCTTCTGGCCGCCAATTAGACAAAAGAGACTAGATGAAGTTCTCCGTACGTCGAGCAGGAGTCTTCTTGAACCGAGGTGATCTCGTGAAACGCTGCTTGCGCCTGGGTCACTATTCAACAGGCGAAGCAACTTCGGGGCCTATTCTTTGCTCAGGTTGCGGAGGCTGGCTCCAGGGCTGAATCGTTCGCATTCAATCGTTGTCCTTTTGGGGGCGCAATGCGGGCCCACAGATCAAGGGCCTACGCGAGGGGATGTTCCATGAAGATCGGGCGCGCAACAACAAATCATGACCGGCTATTTCCGTCTATAACCCCCAATTTCTACAAACGCGCACAATCAGTGCAAGCAGGGAAGACGACTGAGCCCTGGTCGAAGCTCGTTTCCCTAGCGAGCGCTAGCATGGGCAACTGGCAACGGTTCTCGGGGTGGCGGCTGGACGCGCGAGGTCGGCTCACTCGTTTGATGCTTTTGCACCGCATTGCTGTGGAATCCGAATTGGAGGGGTTGTGGACCCGAGCAGACTTTTTCTGGGGAGAATTCCGTCGGAAGCTCAACCCCGTTGCCCTGATGAACGATCTGTCGCAGACATTCCCTGGCGAGCTCGGCAGTTCAGAACTTGCGACGGCTCTCAGCGTTCAAACCTTCTGCTTACATTTGTTCAATGAAGTCTTCGTCGACGCACAGTGCGCCTTTTTCAATGGATATTCGGAGCGTGACCAGAACCCTAAACCTGACTGGCGCCAGTTTGACCACCTTGACCATCTCTCGGCATTGCTCGATGTTCTTGAGGTGGACGAAAACTTCAAATTGCAACTTCTCGGAGAAGCGACCGAGCGTCGCGTCCAGACCTGCAGTAGTGCGGGGAAATGGGATGACGCGAAACGGCATGCGGCTGATCTTCTGAAACGTTTTCCAAAATCGCTACAGTACCAAGAAATGCTCGCATCTTTGGAGTTTGCGCGCGCAACAGTAAATCTCAAACAAGTTGAATCAGAACAGGCAAACCGAACCGACGCGGCAGTGTTGCGCCCGCCGATCGAAGCTCTGGAACGGATGTGTATACAATTCCCCTCGACGGCGCGCCCCTATGAGCTTGCAGGGCGACTCCATCGTATTCGTGCTGTAAAGCTCGCCAATGGTGGAAAGCTAGCCGACGCACTCCTTGCCATTGAAAAAGCGGCTGCCTACGATCCCTCAATCGATACTCTGGATGAAGATCGCGCCAAAGTCGGCAGCATGATGAAGGATTTACAGCAAAGAATGAACGAACTGCTGAGAACCATTGCGTCGCGTCCAAACGCTACTCTCAATTACGAGGGGCTGCAACTACAACGTGATGCAATGGCTGGCTTCGCGCCGTCCCTGGATTACCGAAAATCCAAGGAAGCCGAAGAGATTACCGCGAAATCCCAGAGCGCCCAACTGAGAACGATATGGCGACGCATCGGCCTCGCCGAACCTGACGAGGATGTATGGGATGCACAGGTAAATCACTTGTTCGAGGCCATGAATGCAGCGATGGCGCAACAGCCGAAGAACCCAGCCTCCCTCGATCTCGTTTGGAACTCAATCGCGGAGCACGACCCCCGCGTTGCAGCTTTGGATGGCGTGCTGATTACTTCCTTTCTCAAACAACGCTTTTTCTCCCAAAGCGACAGCCCGCCGCGCACCCCCACCGACTCACCTCAACTGCCAGTGACCGACGCTCCGACCTCCTCGGGTATCCCGTTCGGCTTTTGGGCGTTCAGTCGTCGCGACATCCGATTGAAAATTCAATGCGTTTTGGCCTGCACATTACTGCTGCTGGTGGGAATACTAGCTATAAAAAACACGATTAAGGTACGCCAACGCGAGACTGCATGGCAACAGATTGAGGAAGCGAACAATCGGGGTGATGATTTCGCCGTTGTCAAAGGATCCGAGGTATTCTTCGATTCCTCTCCTCCAAAATCAGACCAACGAATACATCAAGTGGAAGCCATGTACAAGTCTGCGTTGTTGCGCTGGTTTTCCTGTCTCCCCGGTGAGCCGGACTCTGAGGCGCTTGTACACATTCGCCGCTTTCGAAGCCTGTTCGGAGCGGGAGGCTAAACATGAAAAAGGTCTTCGATGTTATCAGTTTGTTGTTAATTCTCGTGGCGCTCATCTTGCTTGCGGTTATTACATCTGAGCGCGACCAATCATCATCGACATTCATCGATTCGTCCAGTCGCTTCGTAGACTTCCCTTTGAATCAGCGACGCCCCGTCCAAATCGATTGGGGCGATTCGTCGTTGGAATCCGGAACCAAAAGACAAACAAGAGACCAGATTTTGGACTGGCTGGTGATAACCGTCGCTACCGGAGCGGGGCTTGGCCCACAGAAACTCAATGAGGTGATGTGGGATCTACCCCCGGTCCGTCACGGTGCGATACAACAGGTCGCTGATTTTGAATATGGGGAGACCAGGTCAAGGAACATTGGAAACGGGGAAATCATAGCCCTCATTCCTTCAAGTTCCGCCCGAAAGACAGAACTACTGGCTCATATTGCGGACGAACAGCGCAACAATATTGGCCGTATTCCAAAGACTCTTCTCGTTTTCGAATATGAATTTTCTCCGACATTGACCGTCGCCCGCCGCGATACTCTCGCTGGCCAGAGTCTATTTGATTCGTCAAGTGGATACTATGAATTGCTCGTGCGAGACCGACCCGCCCTAGAGGAATTTCTAAATCATGTGGATGATCTGACGTTCGCAGATCTGCGCGCCGACGGATTGCTTCTGGGAGGCCGAAAGATTGGCAATGGATACCGTGGCATCAATTTAGAAGACGCAGGTGCGCTCTGGCAATCGCAGAGTCAGATTCAACAGACACTTTCAGAAATAAAAACCTTCGAGCAGAAATGGGATGTTGCGACATACAGCACGCCGTGGGAGAAGGCGAAGCTCGAGGCACAGTATGCAACGGAGGAACGAGAGCTGACGAATAAAATCGGACACAAAGCCACAAACGAGAGTGGATTTTCTTTGGACCCCGCCTATGACTTTGAGGGATTATCCAAAATGTTCGAAGCGTTCACGGCCATGGTGCCTGGCATTCCCGCCAGTCAAGCGCGTAGAGTCCAAGCAGCGCTTGGTGATAGGAATGTGGGCCCGCTTTTCGAGCTTTTTGACGAACTCTCCAAAGATCCCAAAAATCCGCTGCTGCCTTCAGAAAATCTTCCTGCCGATGTAAGAATTTCGATCTTATCCACCCGGTTGGATCGCCTACTTCGTCCGTTTACCTTCCAAGCCGCTCGTTACGATGGCGCGTTGCAAGGGACTCAGGTCGGCATGACTCTCTTCTATACGGACCTCCTTGCGAAGCTCAAGGCTATCGATTTCTGGGACAACCGTGATATCGACGATTTTCAATCGCTGACCGAGGTTCACCTCTCCAGTGTCTACAAAGCTGAACTCGAACAATGGCCCAGTACTCGATTGTGGTTTGGACCTCGATCGAAGGGATTCCAGCTCACCGCCGAAAGCCTTATTTTTGCTCGCAACACCACGCGCGTGTACGCCGCATCCTCGAGCACGCTCGCCCCAGGGAAAGAGGTGGAACCGAACGCGGAGAGTGGTCAGTTCCTGGGTTGGTGGAACGATCACTACGAAGAGATCGCTAAAAGCGAGCCCGAATATCAACGGTTGAACGAGATCATGAAATGGAGCCTGCTTGTTGGTTGGCTGTATCACCGAGACCAGGCGAACCGTCTAGGTTTCCTAAGCCAAGTGCAAGTCGACCGAACCAATTGGTTCCCCGATTGGGTGAAAGCGAATCCAAAATTACGCTATCGGGATTGGAACAGAGTCTCGTTCAAGCCTCGCGGATTTAAAGGCGCAACAACTGAAGCTGTGCCTTTGTTACACTCCGCGTACTTTGAGCAATTTGGAGAGAAAACTCACTACATTGAGGGAGGAGTCTCCTTGGGGGGCACGAGAGTGATCGCCGACCGCCCAGTACTCACCGAATCCTTCGCAAACGAGTTACGATCGAGAGCTGGCCTTGATTTCAGCACCGAAGCAAATCGAGCTGAGAATTCAATTCGCACGCTTGACAAAGTCACCCATGTATTTCACGAAGAGAGCGGGCTTCTCCAAACAATCTCGACAGCTCGAAGCGGAGCGAAATTCAGGTCGCCGATCGGTGATATCCGGAACTTTCCCGTGACGCGAGCTTACTCAGGTTCCTCATCCAAGATGGAAATCGCGGTAAACGTCGGTGAAAGAAAATTGGGGATCTTCCACTCTGACGCTTCAGGAAGCGAAATTCGAATTGGATTCCGTGCCCTGGACATCGACGAAGGGCAGACACTTGCGGAACGCCTCAGTTCTGCAGTGGCTAAACACAAAAATCTGGACGATGTTGTAAAAAGCAATCCACGTATCCAGTTCGCCGTTAAGATGGCGTGCGAAGGATGCTATGCCGTAAAGCTCCGCGGAAGTGAGGGATGGCTAAAACTTGCTCCTGAGCAAAGCTCTGGTTCGGAGATCGCGAGTGGCTGGGATGCACGCGTTGCTGCTTTCGATAACGACGCGCCGCACTATAATCTCGCTTGGATCGACGAACACAGGTTGGGAAGCGAATTTTACAATTCCGATTACGTCCGAATTCGGATGACTTCCGACAGCCCCCGAGACTTTCCGTTAGAGATTACCAATCGCGGACCTCCCGCCGGCGCCAGAGAGATACAACTCTCTGTGTATGGATCGAAGATCCGAGCGCACGAAACTACGGACGGAGTCGCATACGTTGCGCGGGGGCAAATACCCTCGGATCTTTTCAAGAACCCTCAAGACCTAGCTGCAGCTATTCTCTCTCCCGATGAAGACCCATTGATTCGAGACCTGAAGACACAAAACTACGATGCCGCTGTGCGCAAAATAGCGGCCGATCCCACCTCGGCGAAAAAGCACCTCGATGAACTGTCGACGTCATGGCGCGACGGAGCGGATAGATCATTGATTGCCGGCGACGATGCCGCTGCCGAACAGCAACTCACGAATCTCATTAATCTCAAGGGTGCAACTCCCGATCTGAGCGCCCGTCGAGCGATTGCAAGTCTGCGATCTCCCGACGTTGCAGTCCGGGCAGTGCAGGAATCGCTGCAAAGTCCCGTGGTCGACCCGAATGGCTTGTTCAATATCATCGACAGACGGTTGAGAGTACCTGGAGTAACTGCAGACGAGAGCCGCGATTTGAATCAGTTTGCGGAAATGATCGACTTTCGAGTGCACCAAACAGGGTCAGAAGTGCCGGGCGAGATTCGCCCAATGATTGAAAGCGGGCATCTGGCTTTCCACTATCGACTGAGCGAAAAAGTTCAAGGCATTCGTGTTTCAGCAGAACAGGCAGGGATTGACGGTCCTATTTATGTACTTGACAACGCGGGCATCGACGTAGTCGATTGGCAGGTCCCGATAACGATTACTCATCCAGAAGCTGTATCGGCGGAAATAGTTCGACTCCCCCGATGGGATCTGGCTCAAATGCCCCCGGAAGTGATTGAAACTCCGACGGGAAAATATCGGCTGACGAACTACGTCGGACGGAACTCCTACCAGCGTCTAAAAGCCCAAGGCAACCGAGATTGCCCGGACGGGCAGCCGGATAGTATCCACTGCAACCGATACCCCTACCTAGTGACACCCCGCGGCTCCGGCTAAGCATTTGACTATGCGACCGAATTCTATCGAAGCGCTCGAAATAGAAGTTCACAAAGTCGAGAGCCTCTGGAGAGCTGGTGACTGGCGAGGAACTCTTGACGGTTACTGTTCGCTCTTCAAAGATAGATGGAATCATCTGAACGGTAATGCAGACTCCCTGACAGCAGCGGATCTGGCTATACTCGAGCGAATTGCTGATTTGGCCGTACCTTTTGGCCAATACAAGTGGGCAGACCAATTGCTCGAGATTGCAACGCGGGGTTATTCCCGGCTAGGAAGTGCGTTCTGGGCCGACTACTCCACTGTAAAACGGGCGCACCTGGCGTTTAGCAACTCTCTGCCCTATGAAGCCCGAATCCTTCTTGCGACTCGACGTGCAACGCTGGGGGACTTCGAGGCGCTTGAATTCACTCAAGAGGGCTTTATCCGATGGGAAACTTCCTACCAAGCCGCGCCAGACAGCGAAAGCAAGACCCTTCTGTTTTCTCAACTTTATATTGTCTTGGGTCGACTTCTCATGCACCTGGGACTCTATGGTTCGGCGCTGACGGCTTTGGTACGTGGCACTGTCCACGCGAGCGCTAGCCATTTAGAGTCCGCGGCAAGTACTCTGATGCATTTGCGCTTGGCAGCAGCACAGTGTCTGCTAGAAAAGGGAGAATTGCAGGATGCTTCAACGGAATTGGGCAACATTGAGCGACGTATCGAAGAGAAAAAACATCCTGGACATCTCACCACATTTCTGGAAATCCAAGCGAAGCTGGATCTTCTGCGAGGAGATTTCGGGTCTGCGCAGCGGCATCTTCTTCGCGTTTGGTACACCTGCCGCGAGCGGGGATTCGTCGCTCCCGCACTGCGTGCCTTTCTCAATCTCGCCCAACTATTGATCTACCTGAACAAGACCATCGAAGCGAAGACGCTACTAACAGCTTGTTGAAGAAGCCAGTTTTCCGAGTACCCGGTTCTAAATTTCCGGTTATCGCTGGGTTGTGAAGAACCTCTTTGGATCGTTCTAGCTATTCAGCGAGGCCGAATCGAAGTTCC
>Ga0182024_10011066_pt1 | contig 18214 bp, 10 predicted proteins | sample P32metaG_FD_120480 | JGI IMG/M metagenome (GOLD analysis project Ga0182024, IMG submission 120480) | Permafrost microbial communities from Stordalen Mire, Sweden - P3-2 metaG (Illumina Assembly) | ecosystem: Environmental > Terrestrial > Soil > Wetlands > Permafrost | place: Sweden: Stordalen... | reverse complement strand
GGTTACTTCGTCTCGCTGGCGGGCGGGGTCGCGGGGGCCGGAGCGGCGGGAGCCGTCGCGGTGCCGTTGATCTCGTCCAGCACCTTCTGGCGCTCGCGAGCCTTGCGGGCTTCCTCGAGCGGGTCGACGACCGGGGCGGTCATGTCGGCACCGGCTTGGGCGCGGTCGAGCGCTTCGGCCACGGCGTTGTGAGCCTCGGAGGCGGCCGACAGAGTGGAGTTCAGGTCGTCGGTGGCGCGGGAGATCGAGGTGGTCAGGTTGAGCGCCGACGCCAGCGACGTGTCGCTCTTGTCCTGCGCGATCTGCGTGGCGAACTTCTCCACGTTGGCGGTCGCCGTCTTCAGGCGGGCCTGGGCTCCGGTTGCTGCCGTGGCGGCGCCTTGGGCGCGCTTGACCTGCGCGTCATAGGCGGACTGGGCGGCGGTGACCTTGTCGAGGTACGGCGTCAGGTCGGCGATCTTGAGACCCTGGGCGTCCTTGACGTCCTGCTTGGCCGCGGTGAGCGCGTCCGAAGTTTCCTGCAGCTTCCGCTTCTGCGTGTTGGCCTGACCGAGGACGGTCTGGACCTCGCTGGTGGCGGCGACGAGCTGCGCCTTGGCGGCGTTGTAGGCCTTGGTCTCGCCGGCGACGGCCTGGTTCATCTTGTCCTTCTCGCGGTCGGCGTCGGTGGTGGCGCTGTTGTAGCCCTTGTCCGCGCCGATGCGCAAGAGAGAGAAGAACTTGTCCCGGACCGGCTTGACGCCCAGGACGATTGCGACGAGCGCGATGGCGCCCACGATGATGAGTGTTTCCACGGTAGATGCTCCTGTTTGAATTTCCGACTCAGTCGGATGGTTGAGAAACTGATGGGAACGCTGTCTGCGCGCCGCACTCGCGGAACGCCAGGCACCGATGTGTTCCCCACACCGGTGAGACCATTCGATCAAAGGTTGTCCGGAGCGCGGCATGGAAGCGCGCGCTCCGGACGTGGGATTGGTTACAGCTCGTTGCCGCCAGCGTTGCCGCCGGAGACACTGCCTCCGCCGGCGTTGCCGCCGTCGAAGCCACCACCACCGCCGAAGCCGCCGCCGCTGTTGTTGCTTTCGCTGCGGCGCCGATCTTCGTCAGCTTGGCGCTGGCGTTCCCGCTCGCGCTCCTCCTCCGCCTCGCGCTCACGGCGCAGGCGATCCTGCTCAGCCTGCCAGACGGCGACCGCCGCGGCAATCAGAGCAGCCGTTTCGCGTACCGCTTCCTCGCGGGCCGCCTCGGCAGAGTTGAACGCCTGGTTGGCTGCGTCGCGAGCCTGCTCGTACTGACGGTTGGTCATGTACGAACGAGCGCTGCGCAGTTGCCCGGTGGCGTTCGAGCAGTCGGCGGAGACGTTGCCGCCGAAGGTGCCGTAGCTGCCGCCGATCGACTGGGACTGCGAGTAGTCCCCGCCTTCGACGGAGCGGATTTTCTCGGAAGCCTGCTGGATGGCAGCCCGAGCGTCTGCTGCCGCTTGCTGGTCGGCTCTCGCCAGACGGACCGCTTCGGCGACGATTTGAGTCTTCGTCTCGGCGTCCCGGGCGATCGCGTTCCAGTCCGACTTGGGCACCGCGATGGCGCTTTGCGACTGCCGCAAAGCAGTCTGCGCCTCGGTGAACTTGCCGCGCGCGGGGTCGCGCGTGTCGTCGTTCTCCGTCACGGTGGCGGCAGCCGCGGTGATCGCGGAGCTGAGCTCCCCGATGCGGCGCTGTGCCAGGTCGTGCGCGGCCTTCTCGTTGTCGATGTTGCCATCGACCGTCTTCAGGTTGGCGAGAAGCGCATCGGCAGCAGCAGCAGCAGCCACCCAGTCCGTGATGGACTTGGCGACGTCCGCGGTCTGCGCCGTCAGCTTCGGCTGCTGGTCCTTGTAGAGGCGACCAGTGGCTGCCGAAGTGGTGAAGTCGTTGTCCCGCAGCTTGCCCGAGAGCGTCCCGGACAGCTGGTTCGCTTCGAGCACGATCGCTTTGGCGTGTGCACGAAGTCCGCGCAGCTCTTCCAGACGCGCATGCAGTGCGACGATGCCGTCGCGTGCGCCCTGGATGTCGGAGCCCAGTGCCACGACAGTCTTCTGCGAGGTCAGGTAGCGCTGCTCGAAGTAAGCCGCTTTGACCGTGGCCAACACGCCTTCGGTGGAAGACGAGACGTTGTCCGCAGTGGCGACTTTGCCGGCGACCAGCGAATAGTTCGCAGCGATGAAGTCGGCTTTGATCGCCGTCAAATCGCTTGCGCCCGCCGGACGTTCGCCGTTGAGCAGGTTGAGGTTGCCGCGCACCTTGGGAACGGCCTTCTCGACCGCAGCCTTGGCCGACAGCACGGTGTCGATCAGCGCGTAAGCGTCGTGCGCCGAGCTGGTAGCCGCCTGGGCACTCGTCACCGAGTCGACCAGATTGCCGGCCAGAATCTGCGCACCCGCCGTGGCCAACTGCTCGTTGGCTTTGGCGATGATCGGATCGGGGTCGCATTCTCCCTTGAGGGTGAAGTTGGTGGCCACACCAGTCGGCGCGTCGCCGTCCGGATAAGCATAGCCCGCCGCCTTGGCGCGCACTTCCGCCGCATGCGTCGTCGACTTGGTGATCTCGGTCTGGACCGCGGTGAGCGAGTCCTTGATCTTGATCGCCTGCTCGATGTCGGCTTTGAGCGAGTCGGCATCACCCTTGACGCCCTGCGACCGTTGGAACGCGGTCTTCGGATCCGCCGCCAGAATATCCAGGAAGCCCTGGAGATCGGCGGTGATCTTGGCGTACCGCGCCTGGTACGGGTCGAACTGCAGGCCTTTGTCGATGAGCGACTTCTTGGCGGCGTCGATCTCGGCCACTTCGGCCAGGATCGCATCCTTGTTCTGCTGAGCGCCGGTGAACGCCGTGACGATGGCGGCCGCCAGCTTGGTGGCGCTGGTGTAGAGCCCATCCATGTCTTCGAGCACCTGCGGCAGCGGCTTGCTGCTCTTGGTGACATCGTCGCCAAAGAGGGACACCATCTCTGCAGGCAGAGCGTTGCCGGTGATCTCGCAGTTCTCGGTGGTCAGCAGCTTGACCGCTTTCCACGGGTTGAGGGCGAGCGCACCTTTGGCCGCAGCGATGCGGTCCTTGGCCACGGCGAACAGCGCGGTCAGGTCGGCGAATTGGCTCACCGCCTTCTCGTAATCCGTCAGCGTGGCGCCGGTGAACTTCTTCTTCCAGTCAGGTCCTTGCACGGAGAAGAACCCGAAGAACTTGCCCTGGATGTCGATGTAGCGCTGGTTGGCCTTGGCGAACTTCTCGTCGCAGTCGGCGAGCAGTTTGACCGCCTTGCTGCGGGCGATCAGGTAGAGCACCAGGAAGACGATGAAGGCGATGACGAACGGCCCGATAATCAAGACGAGCTTGATCACGTGGGCGCGAGCGGCGGCGTCTTTCGCATCCTGAATCTGCCGGGCCTGTGCATCCTTCGCATCCTGAATCTTCTGCGCCTGGGCGGCGTCGAAGTCATCCATGCTTTGGTTGATGCGTTGAACGACGTGAACGATCATGCCTTGCGGGTCGCTCAGGTCGCGCCGGAGAGCCGGCGTGTTGAAGGGACCGTTGGCGGTGTCGCCCATGTATTGTGGGCCGAGCCCGTAGTCTTGCAACAGCGAGCCACCGACTCCGGCGATGGATAGGTGGTTGGGGTCGCCTTGCTTGCGGACGAAGACCACGATCAGGGCGTTGGCCTTGGGGAATGAGGAGTTCTGCGACCACTTGGCGATCGCGTCATTCGCCAATCCGATAGCCGGACCGGAGCCCGGTTGGTAATTGGCCTGACAGGCGATCACCAGCACCGCCAGTTTGTGTTTGGCGGCGAGTGGCTGCAGGTCACTGCTCAAGCCTTTGAGCGTCAACGGAAAGTTGGCGTCGTTGGCGAGGTCTTGAGCGACATAGACGGTTTGCCCGGGGACGTAGTTGGGAACAACACATCCCTGGAATTGTTGAGCGGATGCCTGCACGGGCAGCATTGCCACGCCGAGCAGAAACAACACGCCCACAAGCAAACATTTCGTAGCTTGCTTCAGCATGCTTGATTCCTCCAGTTGAAAGAGATAGAGAGCCGTGTCCAGAGGCTCGACGACTAAGCACGTGTGTGCACTGCTACCGGCAATCACGACTGGACGGTCGCGGTTGTCGGCAAGTTAACTGAGTCGCCTGAACTAGAAGCTTCTGGGCGACGTTTCGGACCAAATCTGCACGGCGAGGGACGCCTACCCGTCAGGAGAGTGTGCCGGTAAGTCGGAACAAGATTGGGAGAACCTTCAGGGATTGGTTGTTAGGCGCTACTCGCGGAAAGGATTTGGAAGAGACACTGAAAGCTAGCAAATGACGGGCAGCGCTTACCAATACATAGCGCCGGCACGTTGCAAAGTGCACACATAAGCGTGTACTGGCACGGACGTTGTGGTTAGTAGCTTACAGCTCAGTTCTATGTGCAAGACTTAAGCACCACTTGGCTAGCAAGGCTCGCACTAGCGGATCGACAATCGCTCGATCGAGTGGACTGCAAACGCTCGCGCGAGCACTTTCGTTAAGTCCGGCTCACAAAGCCATTGTCGACCGTTGACCTTTCACCACATATGGTGCTGCGGTTCACTGCAGCAGCGATAGATCCTGGGGAATGTCGAGCCAGAACCAATTGACAGTGGGATCCGCATAGAGTTCGCGTTCGACTCCGAACTGGCAATTAGGCGACAAAGACTCTTTGATGCGTTTGCGTGTCGCCGGAGTCAGCGTTTTTTGTTGAGCCGATGCGCCCCTATCGCCCTGGCTTGGCGGTATAACTGCGAAACAACTGAGATTGCGCAGCTGCTTGAGCGCTTGCAACGCCGGCGGCGAAGCGTTGCCATCGCGGTCGACGCCAATAAATTTCTCGTCGATGGACAGCTTCTTCAAATGAGGCATCTGCGCCAGTTTGTTCAACAGCCATAGGCGCTCCGCCAAAGACGGCTGCGCTTCATTTGTGGATAAATCCAGCACTTTAAGCTGTTTCATCTGCGTCACTGCCGCCAGATCAGCGCGTGTCAAATCGACATCTTTTAGTTGCAAGCGCAAAAGCGACTTGTCTTTGCCCAGCTGCTGCACCAGCGGTCCAATATTGAGAATTCGTCTTGCCCCAAAGACAGTCAGATTGTGCAAGTTGGGCAGCTGTGCCAAAAATGCACCAACCTCTCCTTTATCTGGCTGGTCTTCTATTAGCTGGCCGGGTTGATCGATAATCAACCATCGCAAATTAGGCAATTTGCCGACATTTTCCAAGGCCTTTTGCGAGATTACGTCGCGAATGAGAATCATGCGCAGGGTGCGGACGTTCGTATATGCTTCCAAAGCCTTTCTGGCCGGTTCGACGGCGACCGTATCGGAGCCCGGCTTCCAGATCAAGCCTTCCAGGTCGCCGTCTTGAAAGCGAGATGCCACTTTAGCCCCCAACAAAACGCTATCACCGTTGGGTTCAAAGCTGATATACCTGGCGTCTACTGGAACAGTCACCGTCTTGCCGTTGAGATCGTCGACAGAGTAGCGTTTCATTCCTTGATACCAACTCAACGTGCCGATGGAGTGCACGGCGGGAAAGGAGAAGATACGGCTGCGATTTTCAATGCGGGAGAAATGCTCGGGAAGTTCGACCGCAGTATTGCCGATCATGTCGATATTGGGAAATGAAATCGATTCGGCCACATGTGCTTGCTTTTGCTCGAGATTCTGCGGCGTGAGGGCATAGCAGATGGCAACGATCGCACCAGCTATGATGGCACAACCAAGAAGCATCAGCAGACCAAATTCGAATTTGCCTAATCTGAGCTCTTGTGGCAGAGTCTTTACGGCCGCTTGAGGGCGGCTGGGCGCAGGCGCGCTGATCGGATTGCCGTGCTGGAATGCGACCAGATCGTCTGCCACTTTGAGAAAGTCCTGATAGCGCATGTCCGGCTCTTTGGCCAGCATTCGCAAGACGATGCTTTCCAACGGCGCCGGAATCTCAAGTCCCAAAGATGCTTGCTTCATGGGCGGCACAGGCGTAGTGGAATGTTGCATCATCGTTTCCAGCGCCGATTCGCCGCGCAGAGGCGGTGTTCCGGTCAGGACCTCGTAGAGGACGCAACCGAGCGCATAGATATCGGTGCGGTGATCGACGTTGATGCCGGTGCATTGCTCCGGGCTCATGTACAGCGGTGTACCGAAAACTTCGCCGGTTTTCGTCAGTCCCTCGGTCTGATCGATTTTGGCGATGCCGAAGTCGACCAGCTTAGGCACCACTTCGGTGGCGGAGTTGGCCAGCACGATGTTGCTCGGTTTAATATCGCGGTGAATGACGCCTTCGCCGTGCGCATACGCCAGGGCAAAACAGATGGGAATGAAAATCTTGAGCGCTTCTTCGGGGGGCATGCACGCATGCGTTTTCAAATAATCGGACAAAGTCAGGCCTTCGAAAAAATCCATCACCAGAAAAGGCTGCGTCTCGTCGATCATGCCGAAGTCGACGGCCCGCACTAGATTGGGGTGATCGAGCCGGCTTGCCGCTTGCGCCTCCTGCTGGAAGCGCCGCAACGAGATGTCGGACTGGGCGATCGGATGAAGCGTTTTCAGAGCAAATCGGCGGTGCAAATAGATCTGCTCCACCTCATACACGCGGCCCATGGCGCCGTGTCCCACCGGACGGAGGATTTTGTAGCTGTTCACCATGTCACCCGGTTTCAACTCCCGGGTTTGGATAGGATTGATGCGCGCGGAACCGAACTTTTCCGGACTGCGGGCATTGAAATCTTCAGTCTGTTTGCTAATTGGAGACATCGAGCCTGCTGTCAGTTTCTCTAGACGTTATACCCGGTAACAGTTGAGTTCTTTGTGAAACTGCGCCAGCTTTAGCCCAGGCGCAGGGCACTCCCTTGACCCCGTTAAATCAGGGTCGACTGCGCAAGCTAACGCGAGCGGCATTCACATTCGGTGATGTAAGCGCTGTTTAAAGAGTGGGTTTCTTGACAATTGCCAGAATGGCAGCTGCTGTCATATACGGTGAGTTAACTTCTTCAGATCCAAACAACCTACCTTCCCAAAAACCATACTCAGTCATGAGCTATGCAACTTTTTCTCCTCGCATCATGAGGAAGATCGGCATTGGGTTGGTTGGAGTCAGGCTTGAAGAAACCACGAGTTGTCTGTCAGAACAGCTCGGAGGCTGCGTCTTGGAAGACACAGCTATTTCCAATCGTTTCACAGGAGAACCCATGGACAAGTTACGACTTTCATTGATGGGCCCCGACTTCGCCAGGCTGTACAGCGGTAAGTCAGGATTCAACGGCGGACGAGAGAACATTTCCTTCCCCTCGAACCGCCCTCTGCTCCTCATGTTCGTCGCACAGAGGCAGTATCAGGTGACGATCGAGGGCGATGCCACGATTGTGCTGGACGACGAGATGGACGAGCGCTATGGCCGCCTCTTCAGCGTCAACTGGGCCGATAGCGCCAAACGCAACGCCGCCGGTACGGCCACGCTGACAATCGTCAACCCCGACATGCCCGAGCAGCCGTTCGTCTTCGCTCTCTCTCTCGGCGCGTTCGCTTACCAGCCCGTCATGCTCGCACGCCAACCGGTGGTCGAGCTCGAGCACGGTGCTGAGGTGGCGCAGATGCTTTTGACGGAACAACATCACTCGTGGTTCGGCGATATCGTCACCTCGGGTTGCTGGCAGGAGTTGCTCGGTGGAACCGCACCGGGCATCGCCGGAGCCACCGGGTTGATAGCGCAGTGACAGCCATTTGAGGAAAGATCTTGAGGAACGGCAGCGGGAAGATAAGTTTCTTCTGCCGCTCCTCAAGGCTCCTCACCACCGTTCGCCGTCGGCTAGTCTTGGCTGGCTTTGCCTTTGCTGAACTTCCTCAGCGAAATTTTTGACAAATTTTCATTATATGATATAGTAACTCTAGCGAAAGTTGAAACCGGCAAGATAATAGAGAGCGAGCCGGTTTCAACACGACATAGCGGATGGGAAGACCACAGTGTCCTCCCACCCGCTATTGGCGTCAGAACGCTCCGAGGAGACCTCGGCGTTTGGCCCGACGTTCTGCCACGCCGAACAGGAGCAAGCCCCCGCCCAGGTAGATGGCGACGTTGCCGAGCGCCACGGCCATGAGCAGGAGGCTGAAGTGATTGCCCACCAGCAGCACTCGCAGTCCGGCGGCGCTGGGACCGGCTGGTACGAAAAGGCTCAAGGCTGTGCCGGCGAACCCCCATTGTTCGAGCGGCGCCATGACGGCGAAGAGTATGCCGTACTGGACGATCGCCAGGAGCATGTCGACTTTCTTGTAGAGCAGCGTGATGGCGCCTAGAACGAAGCCCAGTCCAGCAGCAGCTGCCAGCGATGTGACCACGAACGGAATCGCCGCGGCGCTGAGATTGACGCGGATGCCGGTGAGCAGCATGATGCCGCCTGCCACCAGCGCGATCGTCACCACGTCGGTGATGGCGGCAGCGACAGCGCGCGTCAGCAGGATGGAGCGCGTGCTGTAAGGCGACGTCAACAACTGCATCAGCGTGCCTTGCGTGCTTTCATCGCGAATCGAGCGTGAGACCGACTGATAGTTGGTCATCATCAGCAGCCACGAGACGTAGCCGACGAAGATGGAGTCGACTCGGTTGCCCAGATGCACGCCTCCGGCCATGTAGTTGGTGCCCAGGAAGAGCATGTAGAACAGGAAGGCGAGGATGACCACGCTGGCGATCTGGTCGACAGGGTAGGCCTTGATCATCGCCCAGCTTCGTTTCAGTTCGGCGCGAAAGAGCGTTAACATGCGGGTTCCTCCTTAACGAGTTTGAGGAAGATGCTGCTCAGATCGCTGTCGCCTTTGCTGAGCTGAAGCACCGGAGTGGGTTTGAGCGCTGCCAAAACGGCGTAGACGGTGTCGGCGTCGCCATGGAAACGCAGAGACTGCTCCTCGATCACGGCTCCCAGTGCGGTGAGCCCGTCGACTTGAGCCGGTTGAAGGGCGCCTTCGAAAGCGATCTTGTAGAAATCGCCGGAGAAGCGCTTGACCAGTGAAGAGGTCAGTTCCTCCACCAGAATTTTGCCACCGCGGATGATGGCGACACGATCGGCCACTTGTTGCGCCACGTCCAGTTGGTGCGTGGTCAGCAAGATGGACAATCCCTCGACTTTGAGCTGCCGCATCAGCTTTTTGATCTCTTCGGCAGATTCGACGTCGAGAGCGTTGGTCGGCTCGTCGAGCAGAAGCAGTTTCGGTCTGTTCAGCAGAGCGACGCCGATCGTCAGTTTCTGCTGCATGCCGCTGGACAGCTCGCTGACGCGCGAGTTGGCTTTGCCGGTGAGAGCAAAGAATTCGAGCAGCTCCTGGGCTCTGACTTTGGCATCGGCCATGGTCAGACCTTTGATGACGCCGAAGTATTCGAGGTTTTCGCGCGCGCTCAGTTGTTGGTAGAGGTTGCGGCTGCCTTCCAGGACGATGCCGACGCGACCGTAAACTGCGCGCTGCTTGTCGGGGTTGCAGCCGTCGATGAGGACGGTGCCGCTGTCGGGGATGAGAATGCCGGCGATCATCTTGATCGTGGTGGTCTTGCCGGCGCCGTTGGGGCCGAGAAAAGCCAGGATAGTCCCAGGTGCAATGCTGAGGGACACTCCTTGAACAGCTTCAACGCGCTTTTCGCCGGAGCCGAATGCTTTTCGCAGATTGTTGATCTGCAAAGTTTCCATTTGATTTGACCTCACTTTCATGTGGCTCAGCCACTCTGATGTGATTGGGAATGAATGTGCCGAGCACAAAGCTGTTACATCAGCTGTGCCGGCGACGCGAAGGGGGATCTGGCTTTCCTGCAATGTCAGGTAGTAGCGACTGCGAGTGAACGGAGTATTTGGGTTTGTTGGGTAGCGCTTGCAGAGAAAGTCAAAAAGGAACAATTCACCTTAAGCAAAGCTCGTGACAACAGGCAATAAGTCAGGCGGTAGTGATGGTGGTCTTTAGATCAAAATGAGAACGAGTTGCCCACGCGCACGCAGGCGAAGTGGGCGCAGGCTGACGTTTAGGATGCACCTGGATGCCAAGCGGTTAACGAAATTGAACCGGGCTGTTAATAGCGCTCCTAGCGCCACCTTTGTTCAGGGACAGATCCAAACATCGTAAGAAATCCCGAGAAATAAAGCTCTCGGTGAGCAATCGAGCTTGACTTCGGTGGTTTGGTTACTTGGCGATCACCCATTCTGTCTCGTGTCCCGGGCGATGCGTGGCATCGCCCCGACAAATCTCTCATACGAGCGGTTAGTCCATTCACTTCCAGCTCACAATAGCTAGTGTGGCTGGTAGAGGGTATCTTGCTTGGCCAAGGCTCTGATCTGCTTCATGGTCGGTTGCAACCTGTTCTGGTCAGGGGAACGGTCTTGCTAGGGTTTGGACATATCCTCTTCTCAGAACCAATCCATACCGTAACCACACCCATCGCCGCCGGCTACTCTTCAGCATTTACACGCAGCACCATTGCGGCGCAATTTCGTTTGACCACCAAACTCCGAAAGGACAAGGCACCATTATGAATCGCAAATTTCACCAACTGATCGCATGGTCAGTTCGCATCCTCACCGGCGTCTTCTTGCCAGTGTTGATGCTGTTTAACGCGCTGGGCACCTGCTGCTTCTGGGCGCGTTCGTTTTTCTTCAGCGGTGAGGAGGCTGGCGCGATGGCGCTGCGACTCGACTTCACCGCCGCAGGCTTGGCTTCGAAACAGCCGAGGCGTTCCTGCTCACTTTACCTGCGCGCTACTATCGCCGCCAAACGCAGCGGTGATACCGCATTGCAGTTGCAGACATACAGCTACGCCGCCGATCACTTCTTCGCCTGCCAGCACTTTCGCTCGGCGCGGCGCGCTGCTCGACGGGCTCTGGCACTGGCGACTGCTCGATGCGGCGAACCACTGCAAAGCGGCAGCACCTACTACGAGGACAGCACGGTGCAGAGCTTGCTGGCGCTGATCAACCGCTGTGACTGGATGATCAAGGGCAAAGAAGCGCGCAGTTACGAGCAATCCGCCGAGTCCTGCCTGGCGGAAGGCAAGCACATGCACGCAGCCACGATGTTTCGTGTCGCCGCCGAATCTGCTGTTATTCGCGTGGGCAGAGACTCGATGCCGGTGGCGCTGTTGTACAGCAGGCAGGCAGAGGCTTTGCTGGATTACCACCAGTACGCCCAAGCGATCGCAGTACTCAAGGTTGCCGACCGCATCGCCTCTGAATGGCTGGAGCCAGCCAATCCGCAGCGCAGGCGCATGATCGACAATCTGCTCTTCGCTGTGCGCAGCTTCGAGTCTGCCGAAGATGCCCGGGGCTGGAAAAGCAGCAACGAACGTGCCGACGACGGCTACTCGGGTTTCGGCACGGCCTCACCTTACGGATCCTAGGAACCGATCTTAGGAGGTCAGGCAATGGCGCAGCGCCCGGGGTGCTACCAAAAGACGACTTGTTTGCCGTGGCGTGCCTTAACAGCGCCTGCGGACAACAAGCCGTTTTTTGCGCCGATTGCTACTAAATGCTCGAGTATAGCTCAAAGATTTTTCGCCGGAAAATCTTTTTTTCTGCTATATCCAGGCGCCCGGGGCAATCCCGCACCAGTCAGGAGCTGGCTTGACGAGCCAGTTTTTTGGTGGCGGCGGCCCGCCGGGCTTTAGCGGCGGCGTCGCGCAAATAGGCGTCCGGCAAAAGGCCCAACGTCTGCCCAAAGAAGCACAGCTCGTCTAATGCGCGCCACGACTTGTTGTGTCCGCTGTGTCCGGCGTTCTTTTCGATGCTGAGCAAAATGGGACCGTTACCGGTCTGCATGGCTTGCAGAGTAGCGGCAAATTTATAACTGTGCGCTGGGTTGACTCGGTCATCGGCAGCTGAGGCAGAGATCAGAACCGGTGGATATTGGCGCCGGCGCAAACGATGCAGTGGCGAATAGGCATAGAGCGTTTCAAAACCTTTCTTCTTGTCGGCACAGCCGTATTCGCCGATGTAATGGCGAGCGAAATCGAACTTCTGGTAGCGCAGCATGTCGAGCAGTCCATCACCGACGACGGCGGCACCAAAAAGCTTGGGACGCTGAGTCAGCACCGCTGCTGCCAGAAGCCCACCGTTGCTGGCGCCGACAATGCCGAGCCGGGCAGGGCGGGAGAAGCGCTTACGGATCAACGCTTGGGCGACGGCAATGAAATCGTTGAAGGTGTTCTGTTTCTTTTCTCCTGCGCCGTCATCTCTCCACTGGCGTCCAAACTCGCCGCCGCCTCGCAGAACAGCCTCGACGCACACTCCGCCCAGTTCCATCCAGGCCATTTTGTAATGGCAGAACCGCGGTTCAACGCAAACGTTGAAGCCACCATATCCGGTGAGGATCGTCGGATTGTCGCCGTCCAGAGGCAGCCCTTTCTTGTAGCTGACGTAAAACGGCACAAGTGTTCCATCTTTGCTGCGCGCATAGAGCAGTTCCGTGGTGTATTGCGTCATGTCCACCAGAGGAGTCTGAGAAACATCCAGATGCAGTTGTCCGGTTTTGAAGTCGAATTCATAAATGCTGTTCGGCGTTGTATGCCCCTCCACCCGCATTGTCATTTTGGGATACTCGATGAAACCGCATTCCTTGACGGCGGCGTTGGCAGGCAGCCGAGTCTGCGAGAGCAGCCGCCCATCCAAGCGCGAGATGCACTCGATCGATTGGCCTTGCTCTGTGAGATAAAGACAGAAAAGCGTTTCTCCCCATAAATAAGCCCGCTTGAGCGGATGCGTCTTTTCCTCCACTACGTTGCGCAAGCGCGTGGGCTTGCGTTTGCTCGCGTCAAGCGTGACCGAGACGATGCGGCGTTTGGGTGCGTTCTTGTCGGTGATGAAATAGAGGATGCCGGCGAACTCGCCGATGAAGTGAAATTGGCAGGAGTGTTCGGCAAACAGCGTGATCAACTGGCGGTTCCTGCCCGCCAGTGGCTTGAGCGCAATCGAGTAGCGATGGGTTTCGCCGCGAGTAGTGGAGATCAAAAGATACGCGCCATCAAATACGGTGCTGATGCCGATCAGCACATCGGCATCTCTGTGCTCGTAGACCAGGGTATCTCTGGATTGCGGCGTGCCCAATTTGTGAAAATTAACTCGTTGCTTGCGGTGCGAGCGGGTGAAAGCGCAATAGTAAAAGCCGCTTTTGTCCGCCTTCCACGCCACGGAGCTGTTGCGGAGGTCTTTGATCACTTCCTTGTAATGCTTGCCGGTGGAAAGATTCTTGATCTTGATCGAATGCCAGTCAGAGCCATTTTTGGCCACACCGTAAGCGAGCAGTTCGCCGTCGGGGCTGATCCACGATCCGGCAAGCAGCGCATTTTCCGGCAGCGCGTTAGCGTCGAGCACCAATTTGGCAAAACGTCCGCGCTTGCTAGTGCGGAACAACTGCTGCGCCGCTTTGTCGAAAGGATGATGATCGAAGAAATAGTACTGACCCAACTTGCGGTAGAGATGAGGCGGCTCGGCCCTGTATAGGTCATGGATCCGCTGCCAGAGCACGTTTCGTCCGGGCAAGGATTTGATATAGCGGTTGGCGTGAACAGACTGCTCATGCAACCAATTTGCTACTGGCGGCGAATGCGTCTCTTCCAGCCAGCGATACGGGTCCTTCACCAGCTTGCCGAAATAACTGTCAGAGTGTGGCACTGTTTTGGTCTCAGCCGGTTCCAGGCGGGCTCGTTTGCGTCTGGCAAGCTGACAGGCTCGCAAAGCCAACTTCAGCAATTCTGGTGTCTGCCCCAGCTGTTCACCGGTGGCACCGGCGATTAGATTAAGCAGCTGATCGGCCGCCAGAACGGCAGCAGAGGCTGAAACGATGGCAGGAGTAGCCTTTTGCAGAGCGCGGCCGAAAAGTTCGATAGCATCGGAGTACCGCCCTGTTCGCCAACAGCATTCTGCCGCGTGGGTCAGAGGCTCACCATCCCGGTGGGCATCTTCCACATCTTCAGCCAATTGAGCATATTGGACAAAGATGCGTGCAGCCCGCTGGTAGTGGCGCCTCATGTAATAGCAAAGCGCCAGCCACCAGAGACTGTCGAGCACAATCTTGCGGTCGTGATGTTTATAGATGCGAGCGGCCCGGCGAAAATAAGGCTGTGCCTGCTGAAATTGTGCTTGCCGAAAGCTGCACGAACCGATCATCATGCACGTATAGCCCAACCGCACATCGTTGCGCCCGAACTTCTCGGTTTGTTTGAACGCCGCTGTGAAGATTCGCTGGGCCGTGACGTTATCGCCGGCCATGTACGCCTGGTAGCCTTCCATGCCGATTGCGTCCCAGTTGAATTTTCGTGCCATCTTGTTTTTTGCCTGACGTTATTAAGTGTCTTACCCACTGCAGCGGCTGGACTAGCAGCGGCAGTGAAGACTTGTGCCACTGTATTAAACCGACCTGCTATTGAGCGCTAGCGCAGCCGCTGCTCGCGCGAAAAAGCACTGAGGATTACACGATTACGAAACTTGATGCTGTTAACAAAGATGACGTTGTTCAAAACAGGGTCTGGCTGGCTATTTCAGGTGTGAAGGGGGAAACGAGAAAAATTGCTCAAGTAGTCTCATCTCTGGTACCACCAGTTACTACAACTTTCACCTCTCCAACAAAAACAAGAACTCTCAGAACCGCTACCAGCTCTAGCTGCGATAAACCAACCGATTCAACCATCGGCAGGGTCAGCTTTGGCTTACCGCTGCCACAAATCGATGGAGTTCACATGCACACCGCCAATCACGCCTTCACCGACTGGAAGCCCGGCAACAGCGCCACCAGCGCACGCACAGTCAAGCAGTCGGAGATCGCCAGTTTCGCCGAGATCACCGGCGATACCAACCCCGTGCACCTCGACGAAGCCTACGCCGCCACAACCCGATTCGGCCGGCGCATCGCCCACGGCATGCTGACGGCATCGCACATATCGGCAGTGCTCGGCACGAATCTACCCGGCCCTGGCGCGATCTATCTGGAGCAGTCCCTGAAGTTCCTCGCCCCGGTGCACATCAACGACACGATCATCACCCGCGTCGAGGTGCGCTCGCTGAGCGACAAGGGCATCATGGTTTTGGACTGCTCCTGCACCAACCAGAAAGGGGTGGCTGTGATTTCCGGGCAGGCAACGGTGCTCTACAAGCGCAGCAGCGTGGCTGTCTCCGACGGCACCGCTTCTGGCCGCTCCGATCGCCGCGCCGTCAAACCAGCCGCCAGCGTTGCGTCGTTGCGAGCTGCAGACGACGCAGTCTGGCCGCCGGCCGGCGTCACACCGCTGCGCGGTGCTGGCAAAAAATAATGAGGCTGCTGCTCGCAGCTTTGACTGAATCTTGTCGGCCTTGTAGCGCCCGCTTCCCAGCGCGACAAGGCCGTCTCACGAAGGATACAAAATGCCAATCAACTCCCGGTCAGTTGCTCATAAGAGGAGCTTCCTCTTCGCTGACGCCTCCCGACGCTTTCAGGGAGACCGCTTGCTCGGCACCGACCTCAAAAGCTCGCGATAACCTGCGCGACACCACTGCCATTTCAACTCGCATCCCCTGAAAGGAACCCTATGACCTCAGCAAAGTCACTCTCCGCTGCGAAAGCTCCCGTCGCTCATGCCAGACTTTCGCGATGGGTGGCCGACATCACCCAGCTCTGCAAACCCGATCGCGTGCAATGGTGCGACGGTTCCCAGCTTGAGTTCGACACACTTTGTGCCCAGATGGTGGCCGGCGGCACCTTGATCCCGCTCAATCAACATCTGCGTCCCAACAGCTTCCTGGCTCGCTCCGACGCCTCTGATGTTGCTCGCGTCGAAGACCGCACCTTCATCTGCTCGCACCAAGAAGCAGACGCCGGTCCGACCAACAACTGGATGGAGCCAAGACAGGCCAAGGCGACCTTGAAGAAGCTATTCCAAGGCTGCATGCGCGGTCGCACCATGTACGTGATTCCGTTTAGCATGGGACCACTGGGCTCGAACATCTCTCAGATCGGCGTCGAGATCACCGACTCACCGTACGTGGTGGCAAGCATGCGCTTCATGACGCGCATGGGCAAGGCGGTGCTCGATCTTCTCGGCACCGACGGCGACTTCATCCCCTGTCTGCATTCAGTCGGCATGCCGCTTTCGCCAGAACAAGCGGATGTCGCGTGGCCGTGCAACAGCACGAAGTACATCTGCCACTTCCCGCAGACCAGGGAAATCTGGTCCTTCGGCTCCGGCTACGGCGGCAATGCGCTTTTGGGCAAGAAGTGCTTCGCCCTGCGCATCGCTTCCAGCATGGCTCGCGAGGAAGGGTGGCTGGCCGAGCACATGCTGATTCTCGGGCTCAAATCGCCGGCCGGCGAGAAGAAGTACATTGCTGCCGCTTTCCCCAGTGCCTGCGGCAAGACGAATCTGGCCATGCTCGTGCCCCCGCAAGCCTTGAGCGACTGCCAGATCACGACCATCGGCGACGACATCGCCTGGATCAAGCGAGGCGCCGATGGACGCTTCTACGCCATCAACCCCGAGGCAGGCTATTTCGGCGTGGCGCCCGGCACTTCGGTGAAGACCAATCCGAATGCCATCGCTTCGCTGAAGAGCAACTGCATCTTCACCAACGTGGCGTTGACGGAGGACAACGACGTCTGGTGGGAAGGACTAGGCGAGCCGCCCGCCAGGTTGACGGACTGGCAGGGTCAACCGTGGACACCTGGTTGCGGACGGCCGGCGGCACATCCAAACTCACGCTTCACCGTCGCCGCCATCAACTGTCCGTCGCTCGACCCGAAATGGGACGATCCGGCTGGCGTGCCGATCGATGCCTTTTTGTTCGGCGGTCGCCGGGCGAGCACGATCCCTCTGGTCGTCCAGGCGCCCGATTGGGAGCATGGTGTCTACATGGCGGCCACCATGGGGTCCGAAACGACCGCTGCGGCTGCCGGCAAAGTGGGCGTCGTGCGTCGAGATCCAATGGCGATGTTGCCGTTCTGCGGCTATCACATCGGCGACTACTTCGCCCACTGGTTGAAGATGGGAGCAGCGGTCAGCTCACCACCGGCAATCTTCTGCGTCAACTGGTTTCGCGTCGACGAGAAGGGCAAGTTCATCTGGCCCGGCTTCGGCGAGAATCTGCGCGTGCTCAAATGGGTCTTCGAAAGAACGGCAGGCACCGCCGGCGCCACCGACTCGCCCCTGGGGTCGATGCCTCGCTTCGAAGACATCGACTGGACTGGTCTCGACTCGATCGGTCCCGAGCAGTTCGCTGAGCTGACAAAGCTCGATTCGCAACTCTGGCTCGAAGAACTCGACCAGCAAGGCGAATTCTTCGACAAGCTCGGCACCAAGTTGCCCCGACAGTTGGCCTTGGCCAAAGAGCGGCTGACAGCGAAGTTCCTCAGCTTGGAGCGATAAGCCAATCTCGCTTGCATGCCACCACCGGTGGAGCCTGAAAACAATCAGGGTCTCCACCGGTCCTGGCGCCTGCCAAAGGCAGTGGAGCAGTCCGAAAGGACACTCCACTGCCTCTTCGGCGCGGACCTTTGCCGCTTTTGCCTCTTTTTTTTTGCCTCTTCCATGAGGCGCCGTTAGTGCCAATACCCGATTTATTTCTTGCCCTGTTGGTCATTTCAGGGTCTTTTTGTGCTTTAACGGGTCGAGTCCTGGGATGGAACAGCACCGCAGCGATCGCTAACCACTTGGCGCCCGCTCATTCGTGCCAGCGTCAATGCCGCTATTGGTGCTCCTTATGTCTTTGATAGAAAGTCACATCGGCGTTTGTCACAGGCACTGCGAGGATGTTACTTTGCCGGTAAACATCATCAATACTTTGCACGCACATCAACACAGACCCGAACAGCATCCCTCGCCCTAATCCAAAGAAACCGCACCGGCACCCGGTTCGGAACTAGCTGATTGCGATTGACTGGACCTGTTCGTCGCCGCACTTACCGACTAGACGTCGTCGCTCTCGTTTTGTCGACAGGCTTGGCCTGCTCGATTGATCAATTTTTTAGGCGCTCCGTCGGCCCATTCGACTCCGCCTACGCTTCGCTCAGGGCAGGCTTTCGTCCCTCGTCTCCTCCGCGCACTTATCGCTTCGCTGCAACCGGCTCCTCGCCGCTCTTGCTGCGCTCGCTACTTTGATCAACATTCAGTCAGTGCCATCAAAACGATGGCAGAGGATATTTTCATGTCTAACAAAGTTTTACGCTACGCCTATTGGGTGAACCTC
>Ga0182024_10011065_pt1 | contig 18215 bp, 20 predicted proteins | sample P32metaG_FD_120480 | JGI IMG/M metagenome (GOLD analysis project Ga0182024, IMG submission 120480) | Permafrost microbial communities from Stordalen Mire, Sweden - P3-2 metaG (Illumina Assembly) | ecosystem: Environmental > Terrestrial > Soil > Wetlands > Permafrost | place: Sweden: Stordalen... | reverse complement strand
CGTCAGCGGCGAAAGCAGCTGCGCAGAGAGATGACTCCGCCCTATATGTCTTGAAAAGCGTACCTCAGCGGCTAAAGCCGTCGAGCGCGCGGGCCATTTACGGCACGGCTGAAGCCGTGCCCTTCGTTTAGGGTGATTGCTCAAGACACAAGTACCTCAGGGGCTAAAGCCCAGCGTATTCTCAATTGTTGCGGCCCGACTAAAGTCGTGCCCTGATACAAAACCTAGTTTTTCAGCAGCTTGTGCAGCCGTACCCTTCGTTTGACAGTCTCTTCCCCAGCCTCTTAGGGTCAGTGAAGGCTTCATGTGCTAATTGGCCAGCTGAAATATCTAATTTGGACAAGACTGAAAGTTCAGCCGTCCCGTTCGACAAGCTCAGGGCAGGCTCTGCGGGACTCGATTCGTGACGGTCGTTCTCACGCAGAGTCTAAAGCCCAATTCTTTACCGATACATCTACGGCCCGACTAAAGTCGGGCGCTGATACAAAACCACAGCTCGGTATGCAAACTCCCGCAGCATTTCGTTGACTTGCCGTCCAGCCTCCCCTAGGCTAACGCTGGACCATGATTGGCGAAGCCATTTCCGATCTCTACCTGGTAGAAGGAATGAAGTAAGCACCCACGCATGGCAGAGATCACCCGGCTCTCCTTTAATCAAATCACCATCTCCAACTGGAGCGTAAGCCAGGCGGTCGAGGGTTGCGTCCGCCACGGCATCCATTCCATCGCCCTTTGGCGGCACAAGATCGAAGAGGCCGGCCTGACCCCCTGCGTTCGACTGGTAAAAGACGCGGGCCTGCACGTCTCGAGCGTGTGCCGCGGAGGGATGTTCCCCAATCCGACAGCTGCGGGCCGGCAAAAAAATCTCGAAGACAATTACCGGGCGGTCGACGAGGCCGCGGCGCTTCATGCCGACTCCCTGGTGCTTGTCGTCGGTGGTGGGGCGGAAGTAGGCTTGGGCGAAGCCAGAAGGATGGTGGCGGATGGGGTCGCCGCCCTGGTCCCCTACGCTCGTCAGCACGGCGTCAAACTCGGTTTGGAGCCGCTCCATCCCATGTACGCGGCCGAACGATCCGTGCTGGTTACGATCGGCCAGGCGCTCGAATTGGCCTCCGCCTTTGCTCCGCAGGAACTAGGGCTGGTCCTCGATGTTTTTCACATCTGGTGGGATCCGCAGGTGCTCTCATTGATCGAACAATCCAGAGGCCGGATCTACGGCTTCCATGTTAACGACTGGCTGGTTCCCTTACCCGACCTGCTGCTGGGCCGAGGGATGATGGGCGATGGCGTCATCGATAACCGGATGCTGCGGCAGGCGGTCGATCAAGCCGGCTATGGCGGCCCTATCGAAGTGGAAATATTCAACCGCGTCATCTGGGATACCGATCCGGACCAGGTGCTCGAGCAAATGATCGAGCGCTTCACCGCATTCGTCTAAATATTAAGGAGCCAGGTTGCAATCGAATCAAACCTTGAAAGCTAAGGATCTGTCCCCGGCTGTCGAGCGCACGCTACAGCTGGCCTCGGAGAAAACACTGCGCCTCGACCGGCGTTGGAAGGTCGCTGATGGCGCCCCGGTCATGACGATCGCGGGCCGTTACACCGCGCGCAGTTGGACCCAGTGGACCCAGGGATTTCAGTATGGAAATTCCCTGCTGTGCTTCGAGCTGACCGGAGATCGGGATCTGCTTACGGTAGCCCAGCGGCACGTCGTCGCCGACATGGCGGAGCATCTCACCCACACGGGCGTTCACGACCATGGCTTCAACAACATCTCCACCTATGGCCACCTGCGGCGCCTGATGCTGGAAGGACGCATTCCCAACAACCCTTGGGAACTTCACTATTACGAGCTCGCGTTGAAGGTAAGTGGTGCGGTGCAGGCCGCGCGCTGGACCAGCCTCAAGGATGGTCTCGGCTACATCTACTCCTTCAATGGTAGCCACTCTTTGTTCATCGACACCATTCGCACCCTGCGCATCTGCTGCATGGCCCACACGCTGGGCCACACCTTGCAAGCAGAACAAGACCAGCGGGTTGATTTGCTTGAAAGGGCGCTGACTCACGCAAAAACCTCCGCCCTGTTCAACATCTATTACGGCGAAGGACGGGATCACTACGACACACCTGCGCTGCGGGGCCGGACGGTCCACGAGGCCGTCTTCAATCCCGCAAGTGGGGTCTTCCGCTGCCCGTCTTCGCAGCAAGGCTACTCGCCCTTCACTACCTGGACGCGAGGCCTGGCCTGGGCGATGCTCGGCTTTCCCGAACTGATGGAGTTCCTTCAGTCAGTGGATGGACCTGCCGACAAACAAGAGACGATGGCTGTGCTGGAGAAAGCAGCGCGCGCCTGCTGCGACTTCTATATTCAACAAGCGAGCGCATCGGACGGCATCTGCTACTGGGATACCGGCGCGCCGCAGTTAGACCGGCTGGGCGACTGGCAGGGGAAACCGGCGGATCCTTACAACGATTACGAGCCGGTCGACGCGTCGGCCAGCGCCATCGCCGCGCAAGGATTGCTTCGCCTCGGTCATCTACTGGGTGCAGCCGGCGACGTCTACACACAGGCCGGCCTCACCGTTGCCAACGAACTGCTGCAGGAACCCTATCTCGCAGTCGACCCTCAGCACGAGGGCCTGCTCTTGCATAGTATTTACCATCGCCCCAACGGATGGGACTACATCCCCCCCGACTCCAAGATTCCTTGCGGGGAGGCCTGCATGTGGGGTGACTATCATCTCCTGGAGCTTTGTCTGCTGATCACCAGGCTCGCCGACTCCGGCTATTACACCTTCTTCGGAGTGGACCATGCACGATGAAGATAGGGTGGCGCTGGTCACCGGCGGCACTCGCGGCATTGGTCTGGGCATCGCACGCAAGCTAACGGAAGCCGGCTTTACTGTAGCGATCACCGGCAGGCGCGCCGCCGAGCAAGTGCAACCAGTATTGCAACAATTAAGGGAACTCGAGCCCCGATCCATCTATGTCCAGGCGGATGTCGCGTCGGCGGTCGACCGCAAGCAACTGCTAGAAACGATCGAAGCCCAGCTTGGCCGGCTCGACGTTCTGGTCAACAACGCCGGGATTGCGCCTCGCGTCCGCGCCGATGTCCTCGAGGCCAGCGAAGAGAGCTTCGACGAACTGATCGCTACCAATCTTCGCGGCCCGTATTTTCTGACCCAGAGCGTCGCCGCGTGGATGATTCGCCAACCCGCAAAACAGCGTTCGGTCATCAATATCAGTTCTGTGTCGGCTACGGTCGCCAGCGTAAACCGGGGCGACTACTGCATCTCCAAAGCAGGCATCGCCATGGCGACCAAGCTGTGGGCGGTCCGTTTGGCAGAGTACGGCATCGGCGTCTATGAAGTGCGTCCCGGCATCATAGAAACCGATATGACCGAGGGAGTGAAAGGTAAGTATGACGCTCTGATTGAGGGCGGTATTCTGCTCGAGAAGCGATGGGGAACCCCGGCGGATATTGGTACCGCCGTCAGCATGCTGGCGCGCGGGGAACTTCCTTATGCAACCGGCGCAGTTCTGGTTCTGGATGGCGGTCTAACCTTAGCGAGACTATAGATGAAATGGATGAAGCAATCCCGGCCGGGCTCGGATGCGATCAGCGTCGCCACCCACACAGAAACCATCTCCCCCAGGTGGGGGTTCGCCGTCTCCTCTGGAATTCTGGGTTGGATTCTCGATGCGTTCGACTTCTTTGTGCTCGTCTTCCTGGTGGATGTTCTCGCCAATAATTTTCATGTAGGCAAGGGCGACATCATCTGGACCATCACGATCACGCTGGCCATGCGGCCGGTGGGGGCGTTGGTGCTTGGGTCATTGGCCGATAGGTACGGACGCCGCCGTCCTCTGATTGCCTGCGTGCTGTATTTTTCGATCATTACGGCGCTCACTCCCTTCGCGCCCAGTTACGCTGTGTTCGTCGTCCTGCGAGCTCTCTACGGCATCGGGATGGGCGGGTATTGGGGCATCGGCGCATCGCTGGTGATGGAGAGTTCGCCTAAACGCTGGCGCGGACTGTTCTCCGGCATCATGCAGGCGGGGTACTCCGTCGGCTACCTCTTGGCTGCTGTCGCGCTACGCACCATCGAACCACGTTTCGGATGGCGCTGGATGTTTCTTTGCGGTCTGAGTCTCGCCGCGGTGATCGCCGTACTTACGTTGCTTTCACCCGAGTCCACTTCGTGGGAGAAGCACCGCCTGGCCAGTTTTGGCGAGGTGATCCGGGTTTTGTGGGAACACAAGAAAGACTTTGTCTACCTGGTGCTGATGATGACTGCTATCACTTGTTTATCCCACGGCACCCAGGACCTCTATCCGGACTTTCTCAAGACGGTGCACAAATTTTCCAACGCCGTGGTCTCGAATCTGGCGATCCTGTACAACGTGGGCGCTATCTTAGGCGCCCTGGTCATCGGCCATTACTCCGATCGCCTTGGACGCCGCCTCGCCATCATTCTTGCTTTGACTATCTGTGCGCTCTCGATTCCGCTTTGGGCCTTCGGATCGACCATCGTGATGTTGGCCATTGGTTCGTTCGCCATGCAGTTCGGTGTACAGGGGGCTTTTGGAGTGATTCCCGCTCACCTCAACGAGCTTTCCCCCAGCAGTGTGCGCAGCTTATTTCCTGGTGTCGTTTATCAGCTAGGGGTGTTGTTTGCCGCGCCCTCGGTGGTGGTGGAGTTCACCCTGCGCAGGAATTTCGGCTATCAATGGGCGCTCACCATCTTCGAGATGTGCACCATCTTCTGTTTGTTCCTGATCTTCGGATTCGGTCCCGAACGGAAAGGCCGCGACTTCCATGCCTAGTTCGACAACCTAAGATAGAGCGATGCTGAGCGAAGAACAGCGGGCGCGCATTACCGTGGTGCTGGTGCGCGCGCGCAACCCCAACAATATCGGCGCGGTCGCACGGGCCATGCACGGTTTTGGCTTTGCGGATTTGCGGATAGTGAACGACTACTCTGTCGGCTTTGAGAAAGCAAAGTCAGCCGTGGACGCCTCTGACATCCTTGCCACGGCGCGCGAGTTCCCAACCGTCGCAGATGCTGTGGCCGACTGCAGCCTGGTCGTGGGCACTACAGCAGTGGGGGAACGAAAGCAGGAACATTCGCTGTACACGCTGGCGCAAGCCGCCACGTTATTGCGTTCCACCGTGGCGCATGCGCGTGTGGCCCTGCTCTTTGGATCGGAGAAGACAGGCCTGAGCAACGATGCCATGAGCCACTGCCATTGGCTCATGACTATACCGATGCACCCAAGTCCAGGTCTGCGTCACGCGTCGATGAACCTGGGACAGGCGGCAGCCGTGTGCCTCTACGAGCTGGTAAGACACGAGGACCCGGTCGCTACAACCGAATCGCAGCCCGCGGCACAGGCAGAGGATCTGGAACGTGTGACTCATTTGCTAGCGGAAATGCTGACATCCATCGGATACGCCCGCCGCCGTCCGGCAGCCGCAGATCCCGGTGCAGTGCGCCGCATGGTGCGGCGCTTGAACCTGAGTCAATCCGATGCCCGGCGATGGATCGGCATCCTACGCCAGCTATTGTGGAAGATCAGCGAGTGATGATGACTTCGTAGAGGTTGTCTTTCGCCAGGTAGAACTTGGTGTTGTTGTAGGTCTCGAACAGCTTCTCAATGGTCCGATTGGTATAGACGTGCTGCACCGCGTAGCCTGTGGTTTCCTGGGTCTCAATGGTGTCGCTGTCGGTCACGTGGTAACGGCAGAAGCCGGTGTCGGGGCCGTGGTTGCGGGTATGGAAGAACGTCAGGACGCGGCCGCCGGGACGCAGGGTCGAGCGGAGCCGCTTGATCATCGGCCCGACCAGCGCCTGAGGAACATAGTCAAGCGTAGTCCAGAGCAGGATGACGTCGAATTCCCTGCCGGCAAAATCCAGGTTGTTATCGAGAAAGCCCTCCACGTCGAACTGGGTCGCGCCGTTTTCGTCTGGAGCGCTCATCCAGTTACCACGCAGGGCCTCATTCACCACATCCGCCATGTACACTCCGTGGCCCAGTGTGGTGAGGAAATTGATATTGGTAGGAGAGGTGGGCCCGATGTCCAGGATCCGCAAGCCTTGCTCGGCCTTGAGAAACTTAAGTAGATCCTTCCAGGCACTGGAGTGTCTTGGCACCCGCGGACCGGTGAGCACTGTGGGACTTCCAGTGGCCTGAGCACCGTGTTGTGTCTTGCCAAATATATTGCGCATCACGTCATCGGTTTTTGACCGCAGGCCAGTGCTGCCTGCGGGAAATATGCTCATCATTTACTTAGCCCTCCAGCGTTCGTTTAATGGTTGGCTGGAGAGGTCGCAACCGGAACTTCGGCGCCCTTCGCCGGTGCAACGCCAGCTACCTTTTCGCTCGTCAGCGGTACTACATTGCCGCGAAAAACAGCGCTCTCTTCAATCGATAGGCGTGCGGCGGAAATGTCTCCGACTAAATCGCAGCCATCGCGTAGTTCCACCCGCCCAGTGGCAGAGACATTGCCACTTAGCTGGCCCAGCAGGATCACGTCCCGTGCCGACACGTTCGCAGACACGTGGGCGTTGGGGCCGATGGTTAGACGGCTTTCGACCAGGGTAATCGTCCCCTCGACATGCCCGTCCACCATCAGATCTTCACTTCCCTTTACCTCGCCGCGGATCTGCACCGATTTGCCGATCACGGCGACGGCGCTATCTCCTGCATTCATCGGGTGCCTCCCTGCAGTTGCAGGCTCTCTGCCCGAACTATACGCAAGGAGCGAAGCCAATCGCAACCGTCAAAGAGGGTTAGACGGCTTGAGGGCCCACAGATGTAAACTGAAAGGTATTGCCTTACGTCTCACGCAGGTAACGCTATGCGATTTTTGAAGCATTTTCGGTCGGTTTCGGCTCCTTTGGGGGCATCCATGCTCGCCGGGGCCCTATTTCTTGGCACCGCAACAGCAGCGTCCGGCCAAACCCTTTCCCAGAACGGAAATCCTTCGGTTGACCCAGCAAAAATCGTCCGCGACGCCAGTTGGAACGAGCTACATACCACCAGGCCGGGGCGCTCTTTCAGCTATCGCCAACATAAGGTCGATCCCAAGGGGAGCGCGGTCAAGGAGATCGTCGAAACCAAAGATGGAGATGTTGCCCGGCTGATCGAGAAAGACGGCAAACCGTTGCCCCCGGAGGAAGAACAGGCTGAGAGCGATCGCCTGAACAACCTGCTGGCCCATCCCGAAGTGCAGCAACATCGCCACAAGAAGGAGCAGGAAGACAGCGCCCGGGGCGACGAGATGGTGCGCATGCTCCCCGATGCTTTTCTCTACACCTTCGATGGCATGGTGGAAGGCCCCAATGGGCTTTGTTACCTCTTGAAATTCCGGCCGAACCCGGCTTTTACGCCCCCTGACCGGGAAGGCGAGGTTTACCACGGCATGGTGGGCGAGCTATGGGTAGACCAGGGGCAGTTACGGCTGGTGAAGATCGATGCCCATCTGATCTCCGACGTGAACTTCGGCTGGGGCGTGCTCGGCCGGCTTTACAAGGGTGGCAGCATCCTGGTGCAAAACGCCGATGTCGGCCTGCATCACTGGGAAACCGTCCATATGAAGCTGAATCTACAAGGTAAGTTGCTGATGTTGAAGAGCGTGGACTACTCAACAACGGAAGATTTCAGCGACTTTAAGATACAGCCCGAGGAGCTGGGCTACCAGGAAGCTATCCGGCTGCTGCAGAAGATCCCCGGCGCAGCCCAAGTCGCGTCCAGATAAGTTCAGCCGTCCCTGCGGGACTAAACTCGCGGGTTACGCTAAGTCGTCGCCGCCCGAGGAGTCGTCGAAGGATGAGTCATCGTAGGATGTATCGTCCACACTCAAATCGTCCTGATTGCCCCCATCGTCTCTCAAGTCGTCACTAGCCTGCTGCAGGTTGGCGGCATCGCCGCCACTGTCGCTCAGGCTGGTATTGTCGACGCCCCCATGTTCGCGGCCGGGGTCATCGTAGTAATTGTTGATGACGGTTTCCTCTGGCCTGCCTTCGCCGCCGCCAAAGAGACCACCGCCGAAGCCCGCTGAGTGACCAAACCCGCCTAGCAAAGACTCGACCCCCTGGAACGCGAGCGCGCCCGCAGCAACGCCAGCCGCTGTCGTCGCGGCGGTACGCAAAAAGCTCGAGCCACCCCCAGGTGCGGGCGGAGGCGGTCCATAGGCGGGGGGCTGGTTCCACGGCTGAGCATAGGGCGAAGCACCGTAACCCGGCGGAGGGGGTGGCGGTGGAGGTGGGGGCGGTGCAGGGTCACGGTGACCCAACAGGCTGCCCAGAAAGCTGGTGGAGTGAGCGGGCTGCTGCTGCAGCGCCTGGGTCTGCTGCCGTAACTGGCTAAGTTGCGCCTGGGCCTGCTCCAAGGCATAATTCTGCACCAACACAGTTTGCGCCAGGATGTAGAGAGCATTAGGGTTACGGCCCAGCCTCTGGTTCAGGAGCTGCTCCGCTTCCGGATCTTTCTCGGTGAGTTGCGTTTGCTCCACACGACCGATCAGATCGTTGAGCATGGATTCTTCCTGGGGAGTCATCTCATCTCCTACTGGATCAGGAGACCAGCGCCATGGCCTTGATCTCCTCTTTGCGGACGGTAAGCCGTTCGATCAAGTCGGTACGCACTTCAAAGCCGCGACCGGGGGTTTGGGGCACGCGAATTTCGCCAGCGGCGGATACGGTGACCTCAGGCTCGATGATGTCCTCGGCCCAGTAGCGCCTGGAGGCGGAGACATCTCCGGGCAGTGAGAAGTTCTCCAGCGTCGAGAGAGCAATGTTGTGCGACCGGCCAATGCCGCTCTCCAACATGCCGCCACACCATACTGGGATCCCGCGTTCCTGGGTCGCATTATGGATGGCAATCGCCTCGCTGAATCCCCCTACCCGGCCGAGCTTCACATTTATGATGCGGCAGGACTCCATCTCGATGGCGGCCAGCGCATCCCGGCGATTGCGAATCGACTCATCGAGACAGATGGCGGTCTCGAGACGCTGCTGCAGCATGGCATGGAAGTAGAAGTCATCGGCCCACAACGGCTGTTCGATCATGAGCAGATTGAATTGGTCGAAACTAGTGAGGTGGTCGGAGTCGCGCAGACGGTAGGCGGAGTTGGCATCACAGCTGAGAACAATCTCCGGCCATCGATGGCGAACCGCTTCGAACATCGTTACGTCCAGGCCCGGCTTGCACTTCAGCTTGATTCGTTGGTAACCCTGGGCGATCGCCTGCTCCACTTTCTCCAGCAGCTTTTCCATCGATGGCTGAATGCCGATCGATACGCCGCAGGCAATCGTTTCCCGGGTGCCACCCAACAACTCGTACAACGGTATGCGGCGCATCTGCGCTTCCAGATCCCACAATGCATTTTCGATGGCGGCCTTGGCCATGCGATGGCCCCGCACCGGGCGAAAGATCGCGGGACACTTGCCCCCCCTTTGCTCCTCGGCAGCCGTCAGCAATGGCACGAGTTCCTGCAAAATCGTAATCCAGGCTGTATCCGTGGACTCTTCGCTGAAGTAGGGATGCTCGCCCGTGGTACATTCGCCCCAGCCCGAGAGTCCGTCGGCGCGGACTTCCACCAGCAGCACCCGCCGATCCCTGGTTTCACCAAAGCTGGTGGTGAAAGGGTTGATCAAAGACATGCTGAGCTCACGCAGAACGATCGATTCAATCTTCATGAAAACCTGTTCGATATCGGTTTGTGGTGAGTATGGGGCCTGGCCAATTTTACGCGACTTTCGAATGCCGCACTCGTGGCCCTGTCTAAGGCTGCGCAACGGGAAGTTCGGGCTGCTGCCATTGCCCAAGCTCAAAGATCCCGTTCCCCTCTGCATCGATCCTAAAGCCAACTACGGCGAGCCGATTTGCGAAGGCCTGTTGAAAACGCTCGCGATTCCTGGTTTGAATGTCAAAGACGCGTTCCAAATCGGCAGGTGAGTGCCTCCACTGAGTTATTTGATGCGGTACTGAGATCTCTAGCTCCACAGCGGGAACCGCAACCGGTTCGCCACCCAAAGCAGAGCAAACCCAGTCGCTGTCCAGCCACCATTCCGCGTAGAGCCGATCGGTGGGAACCTGACCGTGCAGTCGAGATGAGGATACACCATAAAAGTTCGGCGCGTAGCGGCGAACAACCGCGCCCAGCTTCGCGACGTTGAGGAAGCTGTTCTTGATTTCCAGCGGGTCGAACGTCCATTCCATGCGCCGGATCCCTCGTGCCAGCGCTTCATCCCGCTGGAAAAGCTTGAGCCGCCGGCCGATGCCGCGGTTGCGATAATCAGGGTTCACCGCCAGCATATGCGAGTGCAGATACGGCCGCCCCTGCGCTATGCCCGGTAACGCCATGGCGAACCCGACCAGGCTATCAGGGTCACCCTCGGATCCTGCGCCAGGCAGCGAAGTGTCAAACGCGCCCATCACCTGGCCGCCGATGCTCTTGCTGACGATGAAAACGCGGCGGGGCACCACATCGCGATCTCCATACCCCCACACTTCGACCTGCAGTTGCACGCAGGCGCCAAGCTCCTCGAAGCCCGAGCAAGGCCGGATCAGAATCGGGTCAAGACTCATCGGGAGGGCGAAGTTGCAGGACTTTCGGCGAGCTTGGCCTGGCTCCAGAGCGATTCCAACTGTGCAGCGGATAGAGACTCCAAAGGCTGCGCGGAGGCTGCTTCCATGGCGGCGAAACGGCGGCGAAATTTGCCGTTGGTGTGGCGCAGGGCAAACTCCGGTTCCACATGCAGGCGGCGGGCCAGGTTTACCAGGGTAAAGAGCAGGTCGCCGACTTCGGAAACTACCTCCTCCGAAGCAACGCCGGCAGTCGCGGAGGAAGCACGGATTGCCTGCCGCAGCTCTTCGGTTTCCTCCTCCAGCTTAGCGAAGATGCCCTCCACCTCTGGCCAGTCGAAGCCACTCTTTTGCGCGCGCGACCCCAACTTGGCCGCCTCCAGCAGCGCCGGAAGCCCACGCGGAATGCTGTCCAGAGCCGACGAAGCCGTCTTTTCTGCCCGCTTGATGGCATCCCAGTTGCGCAGCACCTGGGAGGAATCAATGTCCTCTGTCTCCAGCGGAGATTCGACCGCGTTGCCGGCCGCCATCGAGGCTTCCTCTCCGAAGACGTGGGGGTGGCGCCGGACCAGCTTACGATTGAGACCTGCGATCACATCCGCGATACTGAAGTGACCCGCCTCGTTTGCCATCTGCGCATAGAAGATCACCTGTAGCAGCAGATCGCCCAACTCCTCGCATAGGTCGGTCCAATGGCGCCGCTCGATGGCGTCGAGGACCTCGTAGCACTCCTCGAGCGTGTATTTCCGTATGGTGTCGAAGCTCTGCTCACGATCCCAGGGGCAGCCATCGGGACCGCGCAGCCGTGCCATGATGCCCACTGCTTCGGCGAAAAGTGCAGCGGAATCGGCGGCCGGGAGTCGCTCAGAACTCATATCAACAATGTAAACGATGGGCTTGAGGATTCTTGCGGCTGTTACTGTGGTCTTCACCGATGCTGCCTTGTCTCTTTTTTGGATTATTCGGTTTGCTGCTGGGTAGCTTTCTCAACGTCTGCATCGTGCGGTTGCCTGCCGGCGAATCCGTGGTGTGGCCGAGGTCGCACTGTCGCCAGTGCGATCAACCGATAGCGAACTGGGATAACGTTCCCGTGCTGAGTTGGCTGCTGCTTGGCGGCTCCTGCAGAAAGTGCGGGAGCCGCATCTCCTGGCGCTATCCGCTGATCGAGCTTGCCGTTAGCCTCCTGTTCCTGATTTGTTGCTTGCACTTTTCGTTCGCCTGGCTGGCGGCCTTCTGGGCATTGCTCTGCTTCCTGCTGCTGGGGTTGGCGGTGATGGATGCGGAGACCTTGCTGCTGCCCGATTGGTTCACCTTACCGGGATTGGTGGCGGGAGTGGTGTTTTCGGGGTTGCGTCCCGGCCTGGAAAGCGGAATCTGGACGTGGCCGGCGGCCGTACGCGCGGCAGGGCTGTCGTTACTGTACGCGGCCGTGGCGGCGGCGGCGCTGCTGCTGATCGCGGGAGCCTACTGGCTGGCGCGGCGCCGGATGGGGATGGGGATGGGCGACGTGAAGCTCCTGGCCATGCTGGCGGCGTGGCTGGGGCTGCGGGAAACAGGCCTGGTTCTTTTTCTCGCGGTGGTCGTCGGAGCGCTCTACGGGGTGGGAACGATCCTGTTCCGCCGCCGGGCGGGCAGTGAGGATTCATTGCCTGCGGGGCAACTGCCGGTTCCCTTCGGGACCATGCTGAGCCTGGCCGGAATCTACAGCATCTTTTTAGGCGAGCGGACGCTGGGCTGGTACGCGCAATTTTTCCACTAGGTTCTCTCTGGTCAGTTTCAGTGGAACCGGTTGCGGGGCCACCTGCAGCACCGAACGCAATTGGGTCAAGTGGTGGTGTCCGTGCACGGCGTGGAAGCGGCGCCACTGATCTACCCGTAACGGCCCGAGGAGGGGATGGATGCCCACGCGCTCTATGCCGAACCGGCGCCGGCATGCATCGAGCACGGAGTCCATGGCTTCAATTTCACTGCGCAGAAGATCACTCAGCTCTCGCCCACTCATCGCCACAAAGCGTCCCGGTTTGGGCATGGTCTCATCGAGCGCCGGCACGCCGTGCGGCATAGCTCCGAAGCTGAGGATCATCATCTGCAGTGTCCATTGCAGATACGTACGACCTTGTTTGTGGGAAAGGCGCCCCTTCTTCAGCCGGGTCTCGAGAGCTTCCGTGGTCAAACGATAGCCCAACACCAGATGCTCGACTACCTGCTGAGCATTCCACTTATAGACGAGGCCTTTTGGGTGCACTTGGGTAGCGTCGGCGTCGAGGTGGCGCACCTCTCCGGATATTTGATTGACCACCCGCTCGAGAACCGCGTGCATGGGGGAAGTTCTCCGTAACTTCGCGAAAGTGTAGAACACCCGCATAAGGACAGAGAACCAAAAAGTCGCCCCGCACCATCGTTAGTACTACAACTTTTGTCCGAAGCTTATCCCCCGGAGCCCAATGCTTTGAGCGCCTTGAGCGCCTGTTTGGATTTCGGCCCGTTGGGGACGATCTCCAGATATAGCTGGTAGTTACGCGCGGCATCCGCATTTTTCTTGAGCCTGCGCTGGGTCTCGGCCAAACCGAAAATGGCCTCGACATTGGTAGGATCGGCGGTCGTAGCGTCCTGGTAGCGGAGCAGGGCTCCCGGGTAGTCGCCCTTTTGCAGGTAAAAGCCACCGACCTCGGCATCCTTTTTGGCGCGCGCCGGGTCGACCACCTGGTCAGGGCCGTTTGCCGGATTGGATCGACTTGAACTGAACCCTGGAGGGAGGTCAGGCTTGGCAGCCGGCGCCGGGTCATTGCCGGTCGCCTTGGCGGCATCGCGCGACACGGATTCAGGGAACGGATTGTCGGCTGCGGTGGAAGGTTTGGGATTACCCGAAGCGGGATCTGCCGGATGATCGGAGTCCGATGAACTGGCTGAGGCCTTAGCCGCTTGCTTGGAGACGTCCTCTGGGAAGGGATTGTCGTTCTTCGTAGAAGGCGTCTTCGCTGATGGCTTATCAGCAGGCGCGTCAGAGGCTGGCGACTGGGAGTCGGTCTTGTCGGCGTCGGTCTTATCGGCAGGCTGCGAACCGGTGTCAGGCTTGGCTGCCGGCTTCTTTTGGGGCTGAGGCGCATCGGGAATCGATTGGCTGCTATTGCTCTGAGATTGGGCAGGAGCAGGGGCGCTGGCTGCAAACGTGAGCAGAGCCGTCATCGAAGCGACGATGAGAGGAAAGTTGGGCATCGTGGCTTCTCAAGTTTAGACCTTGATGGGGCCCGAATCTAGTCCCGCGGCGGGGGAACGGTTTGCGGTGTGGCCAAATTGGGTCGCCGAGTTCTGCGAACCTCATCTCGTAACCAAGGCCTATGGTTCTGGACGGGTGCCCCATGTTCGCCAAAGCGTACATGGGGCACCCGTCCAGGGAAGAAGGCCTCGTTCGGCCCTCAGGTCGCAGGGTCAGTTGACCGAATAAATCGATACGAGAGCATCTACCGTAACCGCCAATTTGGCCGGCTCTGGTTTGCAACACCTTCTATTTCTTCCCCATCCGCAGAAAAGCTTGCTAAAAATTGATCATGGGTTTGATGATTCGCTCTTCCTCCATACATGCCGCCGGCTGCTACACAACCTCGGCCATCCCCAAAGGCGTCAAGGTCGTGGAATACACCGGTCCCCGCATCAGCAAGAAAAAGGCCGACGCTCAATTCAAAGACTCCAAAACAACCTACCTCTTCGGCATCGGAAACGGTTTAAACGTGATCGATGGCCACGGCATGGCAATGTACATCAACCATTCCTGCGACCCCAATTGCGAAACTGAAGAGTTGCGTGGACGAGTTTGGGTGATGTCTCTGCGCCGCATCGCGCCAGGGGAAGAACTCACCTACGACTACAACCTCTACGACGGCGAGGAAGACGATGCTCGCTGCTACTGCGGAGCCGCCGCCTGCCGGCAGACGATGTACTCGGCGGAAGAAATCGCACGCCGTAAAAAAGCCGCAAAACGAAAAGCCGCCAAGGCAGTAGGCAAACGTGTTTTAACGCGGCGCAAATAACAACCCGACCAGAATGGAGCCGCCGATGCAGATCACGTCTTCAACGAGCGCGACCGGCAGGTCGGGCAAACCAAACTTTGCCGTGACTCCGCTGCGGACGAAGTAGCCAAGATAAGATCCCGCCACCGCGCCGATGGCGCCCAGCAGGGCGCCCCCCGCGATCGAGAACGAGGCAGCGGTGGCCAGAATAAGACCACAGAACGCGCCCATCACAATCCTGATGCTGAAACCCGGCTGTTTCAGCCGGCTCGGCGTCTTGGGCAATTTGTCGGAAATTAATTCGCCCACGGCGCCCAGAGAAAACAATCCCACCGCGACCTTACTGCCGACGAAAGAAACCCAACCGGTGAGCGAGAGCCGGTGCAACATCGCCAGCCAGCAAACGATCGCGATCGGCGAAAGAGCCCTCAAACCCGACAGCATGCCGATAGCGAAAATCGCGCCAAGAACCTCAACGGTGGACATGAACGTTCTCCCCTCTTTTCCAACAGAGTAGTTGAACCATAGCAAACGCTTCCCTGCCCGGATTGCTCCACTTTGATGCCAGTTTGCGATTCCTGCTGCGATCGGCACTCGGGCTACAATCAAAGTGGAGAGGCCGTGCCCACGGCACGCTCGCACTCTTTGACTCCTCCCTATGGCTTACCAGGTTCTAGCCCGCAAATACCGTCCTCAACGCTTCTCCGATGTCGCTGGCCAGGACCACGTGACCCGTACCCTGGGTCATGCTCTGCAACAGGAGCGTGTGGCCCACGGCTACATATTCAGCGGGCACCGCGGCATCGGCAAGACGACCATCGCCAGGATCCTGGCCATGGCATTGAATTGCCGCAACAAAATCGGCAGTCCGGAGCGGCCATCCCCCGAACCTTGTGGCGTTTGCGACTCCTGCAAGGAAATACGCGCCGGCAACTCCCTCGATGTGGTGGAAATCGATGCCGCCACCAACCGCGGGATCGACGAGATCCGTGAGCTGCGCGACGCTGCCCGCTACGCCCCGGCCCGCGATCGCTACAAAATCTATCTGCTCGACGAGGCCCATCAGATCACCGACGCGGCCTTTAATGCGTTGCTGAAGACCCTGGAGGAGCCGCCCGAACACGTCGTCTTCATGATGGCGACCACGCAGCCGGAGGATATACCCCAGACCATACGTTCGCGCTGCCAGCACTTCAGTTTCCACGCGGTCAAGTTTGACGACATCGTGACCCAACTGACGCAGATTGCCGGTCAGGAGGGGATCCTCGCCGATCCGCAGGCACTGGCCCTGTTGGCCGAAGCCGGCGACGGCTCCATGCGCGATGCGCTCTCCATCATGGACCAGGCCATCGCCAGCGCCCCGATGGTGGACGGCAAGGCCAAGCTCGACGGCGAGGAAATCAGGGAGCTGATGGGGACAGTGCCCGACGCTGTCTTTGAACGCATCCTGGAAGCCATCGGCGAGGGCCAAAGCGCGGCCGTGATGGAAGAGCTCAACCGGCTGCTGAACGCAGGCAATAACCCGTCGCAAATGGCGCGACAGCTGGTGCGGTATCTGCGCAACTGCCTGATGGCCAAATTGGGCGGAGAGAAAACCGAACTTCTGCAGATCTCGGGGGATGAGCGGGCCCGGGCCGTGCGCACGGCGGCTCTCTTCAGCGAAGAGGATCTCACCCGCTTCCTGCAAGTGATCCTGCGCACCTTCGATGAGCTGAACTACCGCCAGGAGCCGCGCCTGCACCTGGAGTTGGGGCTGATGAAGCTGGTCCACCTGCAGCGCCTGCTGCCGTTGGAGCAGATTTTGAGCAGTTTGCCCGGGGCCGCACGTCCGCCTGCAACGAACCCGAGGCCGGCGCAGGCGATGGCCGTACCGGCGCCGCGTCCTGCTCCGGTTGAACAAGTCAAGCCCAAAGCGCCCGTGCCTTCTCCCTTTGAGCTGGATCGCCAGCGCAAGCAGGCTGCCGATGAGCCGGAGGAGAAACCGGTGGTCGCCCCGGTCGAAGCGCCGGCCCAGAAAGCAGCCGAGCCCGAGCCGCCGCCGGTGCAAAAGGCCGTCGAGCCTGAGCCAGATCCAGCGCCGGTCGAGACCAAGGCTTCCGGAAAGGATCTGGATAAGCTGCGCGATGTGGTCACTGCAGCACTCGACGAGCAGGGACACACCACCGCGGCCTCTCTGTTGGGGGCCGGACGCTGGAAGCTGGATGAGGACGGAGCGATCCAAGTTGAGGTGGGAGTCAAGAAGACCATGCTGGGTCTGACCATGAATGGCGAGGCGTGGAAGATTGTGCGCGAGGCCTTGCGTGGGGCGGGCGCCACGCAGAAGATGACCGTGGTGCCGGGTGAAACGGCAGCAGAGCCGTCAAGCGGCGGTCCACGAGTATGGTCCCGCGATAGCATTGAAGCAGTCGCCCTGGGCAACCCGCTGGTGCGGCAAGCGCAGGAGCTTTTCCAGGCGGAAGTTCGCAGCGTGCTCGATCTGCGAGACAAAGGCAAAGGTTGAAGGAGTAGGCTGTGAACCCTCTAAAAATGCAGGAAATGCTGGAACAGGCCCGTCACATGCAGGATCAGATGCAGGAGAAGCTGAGCCATACGGTGGTGGAAGCTTCGTCCGGCGGTGGCGCCGTTACCGTAAAGATGAACGGCCAGAAGCAGGTGTTGCAGCTCAAGATAGACGCTGCGGCAGTCATGAGCCTTAGCTCCAGCCCCGCCGATGTCGAAATGCTGGAAGATCTGGTGACCGCCGCGTTCAACGAGGCGGGCCGACGCGCCGATGAAGCGATGAAGTCCAACCTAACCGGGATGTTGGGCGGCTTGAATCTTCCTCCTGGACTTATTTAGTCAGGAGCCGCATTGTCTCAATTTGCAGAACCGATGGCGCGGCTGATCGAAGAGCTGCGCAAGCTGCCCGGGATCGGGGCTAAGAGCGCACAGCGGCTTGCGTTCCATATTCTTCGCGCCTCCACCGAGGATGCGGGAGCATTGGCGGATGCGGTGCGGGAGTTAAAAGCACGGCTGTTGTTGTGCTCGACGTGCAACAACATCACCGATGTGGATCCTTGTGTCTATTGTGCCAGCCCGACACGAAGCCAACGGGTGGTGTGCGTGGTGGAGGAGCCGGGTAATATCGCGGTGATTGAGAAAACGCGCAGCTACAACGGCGTCTATCACGTGTTGCACGGAACGTTGTCACCCCTCCATGGGGTTGGGCCGGAACACCTCCGCACCGATAGCCTGGTGGCGCGGGTAGCTCAGGGTGAGGTGGAGGAAGTGATCCTGGCCACGAATCCTACTGTCGAGGGTGAGGCGACGGCGGTTTATCTGGCGGACTTGCTACGCACCGCTGCGGTGCGGGTGACGCGGATTGCCACCGGCGTCCCGGCTGGAAGCGATATTGAATATGCCGACGAGGTGACCATGACGCGAGCCATGGAAGGCCGGCGGGAGCTTAAGTTTTAGCTTTGTGCGGAAAGCGATTGAAAGGCTTCGCCTATCTTTTCGGCCCACGTATCCGGATTTCCTGCACGGGGCGCCACCAACACCCGCGTGTGCGGCTTTCATTAAGGAAAGCCGCATGAAGTTCGCCAACGCCAGAAAGCCCGACAGGAAATCCGGAGT
>Ga0182024_10011064_pt1 | contig 18217 bp, 14 predicted proteins | sample P32metaG_FD_120480 | JGI IMG/M metagenome (GOLD analysis project Ga0182024, IMG submission 120480) | Permafrost microbial communities from Stordalen Mire, Sweden - P3-2 metaG (Illumina Assembly) | ecosystem: Environmental > Terrestrial > Soil > Wetlands > Permafrost | place: Sweden: Stordalen... | reverse complement strand
TGGAAGAACGCGGCCTGGTGCTGTCGTTCCACTCCGGCCCGAACTGGGGCGAGCCGATCTTCAAGAGCTGCAACCGCTTCATGTCGGCGCACGCGCTCGGCTTCTCCTGGTACAACGTCGTGCATTGCACCAACTGGGTGGTCAACGGCATGGGCGAACGCTTCCCGAAGCTGCCGGTGATCTGGATCGAGGCCGGCCTCGCCTGGGTGCCGTTCCTGATGCAGCGGCTCGACCACGAATACATGCTGCGGCCGTCCGAGGCGCCGCTCTTGAAGAAGAAGCCGTCGGATTACATGCGCGACATGTTCTACTCGTCGCAGCCGATGGAGATCCAGGACTACGGCGCGATGGAGTGCACCTTCCGCATGATCAACGCCGAGACCCAGTTGCTCTACGCCTCCGACTATCCGCACTGGGACTTCGACCTGCCGTCGACGATCTCGGACCTGCCGTTCCTGTCCGAGAAGGCCAAGCACAACATCCTCGGCGGCACTGCCGCCCGGCTGTTCAAGCTGCCGCCGCGCAACGACAAGCAGAAAGAGAACCTCAAGAAGTTCGGCAATCTCACGGCGGTCGCCGCCTGAGCGCTTTCGTCATTGCGAGCAAAGCGAAGCAATCCAGCCCTGCGCCGTCTAGCGCTGGATTGCGTCGTCGCGTTGCTCCTGGCAATGACGATGCTCGCGGCAACGCCGGCTTTTGCCGAAGATCCAGTCGCTGATTTCTTCCGCGGCAGGCAGGTCGAGATCATCGTCGGTTCCTCTGCCGGCGGCGGCTACGACACTTATGCGCGGCTCATCGCGCGGCACTTAGGTAATCACATTCCCGGCAGTCCCGACGTCGTGGTGCAGAACATGCCGGGCGCCGGCAGCAACAAGGCAACCGGCTACGTCTATGCGGTGGCGCCGAAGGACGGCACCGCGATGGCCGCGGTATTCCCCGGCGCGCTGCTCGATCCGCTGATCGGCGACGGCACCGTCCAGCACGATCCGACCAGGCTGAACTATGTCGGCAGTGCCAACGGCGACGTCTATATCTGCTTCGTGCGCAGCGATGCACCGGCGAAGACGTTCGAGGACACTTTCACCCACGAAGTCATTCTCGGCGCCAGCAATGCCGGCGGCACTACGCGCGACCTGCCGGCGATGCTCAATAATTTGCTCGGCACCAAATTCCGCGTCGTGACCGGCTACGCCGGCAGCAAGGAAATCACGCTCGCCGTCGAGCGCAACGAGGTCAACGGCGCCTGCGGCCTCGGCTGGACCGGGCTGCCGACCATGCATCCCGACTGGTTCGCCGGCAAAAAGACGATGTCCGTCCTGGTCCAGCTCGACATCAAAGGCCACCGCGAGCTCAACGCTTTGGGGGTGCCGCTCGCCGCGCAATTCGCCAAGACCGAGGAGGATCGCCAGGTGATGGAGCTGATCGAGAGCCAGGGCGTGTTCGGAAGGCCCTACGTGCTGCCGCCCGGCGTCCCGGCCGAACGCGTCGCCGCGCTCCGCCAGGGCTTCGTCGATGCGATGAACGATCCGGCGCTTCGGGCCGAGGCGCAAGCCATGCAGCTCGATCTCGACTACATGCCGGGCGATGCCTTGCAGGCTTTGATTGCGAAGCTCTATGCGCTGCCGGCAAATGTCGTTGCGCGCGCGAAGCAGGCGCTGATCTACGCGCCGCCGAAATGAAAAAAAGCGAACCGCGACAGGAGCCAACTGCCGCCGGTTCGCTTTTCGTCTGCTCAGACCGCCGCTTCCGCGCGTCCGCAAGTCCATTTCGAGGCTGGTGCGATAGCACGGACGGGATGGTAAATGAATCGTCGGCTGAATTAACGGTGAATTTGAACGCCGATCGATGACGCAACTGCAGGCCCGGAGACATTCATGAAGCTCGGTTTTTTCATCATGCCGGTCCATCCGCTGGACCGGCCCTATGTGCAGACCCTGCGGGAAGACCGCGAGGCGTTCATCCTCGCCGATCGGCTCGGCTACAGCGAAGGTTATTGCGGCGAACATCTGACCGATCTGGCCGAGAACATTCCGTCGAGCCTGACGTTCTGCGCGTCGCTCGCCGGCTTCACTTCGCGCATCAAGCTCGGCACCGCGGTGGTCAACCTGCCGTTCTGTCATCCGCTGCAGGTCGCCGCGCAGGCGGCGCTGATCGACAATCTGCTGGAGGGCCGTTTTCTCTTTGGCATCGGCGCCGGCATCCTGCGCACCGATATGGAGGCGATGGAATTGCTCGACGCCAACCGCGGCGCCATGTTCGCCGAGGCGATCGATCATATCCTGGCGCTGTGGACCGGCGATGCGCCGTACGATCTGACGGGCCAGTACTGGAATATCTCGACCGCCAAAACGCGCTGGCCGGAAATCGGCCTCGGCAATGTCGTCAAGCCGTTTCAGAAACCGCATCCGCCGATCCTCGGCACCGCCACCGATCCGCAGTCGAAGGGGCTGATCGCGCTGGGCCGCCGCGGCTGGTGGCCGATCTCGTCGCATTTCCTGCACGGCAACCATCTGCCGAGCCAGTGGGCCAATTACGCCAAAGGCTGCGCCGAAGGCGGCCATCGCGCCGACCGCGCCAATTGGCGCGTCGCCCGCTCGATCTTCGTCGCCGATGACGACAAGACCGCGCGCGCCTATGGCGGCGACGATCCGAGCAGTCCGTACCGGTTTTACATGAGCCAGCTCACCGCCAAGCTGAAGAAGGGCAATCGTCTCGGCGGCTTCAAGGCACGGCCCGATATGACCGACGCGGACGTGACGTTCGACTACATCTTCGACAACATCGTGATCCGCGGCAGCGTCAACCGGGTGGTCGACGGCATCCTGGCGCTGCGTGAGAAGATCGGCGATTTCGGCACGCTGCTCTATTGCGGCAAGGACTGGGCCGATGCCGCCCTGTCGCGCCGCTCCATGGAGCTGATGGCCGAAAAGGTGATGCCCGCCGTCAACGCCGCCATCGGCAGTCGGGTGGCGGCGGAATAACCTTCAGGCAATCTCGATGGAAACCACGATGTCGATTGAAACCCACGACTTTGCCCGCGACGGCCTTCACGGCTACGTGGCGCGGCCGCAAACGCCCGGCACGTCGGGCGTGCTGATCGTGCCGACGATTTTCGCCGTCAACCCGTTCGTGCGCCACTATGCCGACGGACTGGCGCATGCCGGATTGACCGCGGCGGTCTGCGATCTGTATTGCGGCCTGCCGCTGGTGACCGGCTACGAGGAATCGCTGGCGCGGGCGCGGCAACTCAACGACGCGTTGGTCGAGGCCATCGTCGGCCGATGGCTCGACCTGTTGCAGCGGGATTTCTCGCTGACGTCGCTTGGCATCCTCGGCTTCTGCCTCGGCGGCCGCTTCGCGCTGTTGCGCGCCGCACAGGATCCCCGCATCCGGGCCTGCGCGGCGGCCTATCCGTCGATCGAGGATCCGATGCTGCCCAATCAAAGCCACGACGTACTCAAGCTTGCCGGCACCATCGCCTGCCCGGTGCACATTTGCCAACCCGGCCACGATCACGTCGCCAGCCCGCAAACGTACCGCACGCTGCGCGCCGCGCTGCTCGGCCGGCACGCAGCGACGATCGTGCAGTATTATCCCGAGGCCGAGCATGGCTTCATGCACCGCAAGGAGCCGCCGGCCAATCCGGCCGCGACCGCCATCGCCTCGCCGCAACTGGTGGCGTTTCTGGTGGCGTGCCTGATTTGATCGGCCGCAGGTTTTTGCTCTCGACGCGATCGGCCGGAGATGAAGAAATAGGTTGCAAAATGAAGTACCCATGCCCGTGCTGCGGCTTTCTCGTGTTCAATGGCCCTCCAGGAACTTACGAAATCTGTCCAATCTGCTTCTGGGAGGACGACGCGGCCTCTCTCCGCTATGCCACGATCGCCGATGGACCCAATAAAGTGTCGCTGATTGATGCCCAGAGAAATTTCGATGCTTTTGGCGCGTCCGAACTCCGCTTTCAGGAGCGCGTCCGTGCGCTAACCGCAGGCGACCAACGCGTGCCTAGCTGGCGTCCAATTGACTTGAAAATCGACGATATCGAGAGGCCAGAAAATGGTAATTATGGGCCAGCGCCGTATGACAAAACAAAGCTTTACTATTGGTGTGCGGACTACTGGCGTGGTCGCCCTGGCACCCACGTGTAAGTGCCGCGGTCACCAGGCGATGTCCTCTGCCGGTGATAAAGTTTTTCTGTTCTGCCGACCGGGCGCGTGGAACCGGAACCCGATGTTCGGCATTTAACCCTGAGACTGCCGTGAAATGCGGCATTGCAGCGGCAATGCCGGTTGCGGGTGTAACGGCTGTTTGAAAATTATCTTAGTTTGCCCAGCCCCTTACGTGAGATTTGTGCGCTGCGTCAAAATGCTGGCCATTGCACGGATAAGCCGCTAAACCGGCCTTTCCAGCAAACGATCAGGGACGGACCTAATAATGAAGACGCTCGTTGCCGTATGCTTTCTGCTTGGCGTTTCCGCAACCGCCGCCAGCGCCATCGATCTCGCCGAGCTTGCGCCGTGCCGGCCGGCCGCCGCGAGATTTTGTGATCGCACCGGCGGCATGACTTTCAGCAATTTGGCTCGCTGCGGCGCGACGCTCGCCGCACACAGCTGGCGGGTCAGCAGCGATTGCCGCGCCGTGCTCCAAAAATACGGCCAATTGTGATCGGCCGGCCGGCCGGACGTGACGGTTCTCTGCTTCAAGCTTCTCCGGATCATGCTCTCTAGAACAAGTGCGAGAAGATGAAATAGAGCGTGCCGGAAAGCGCCATGGCGGCGGGCAGCGTCAGCACCCACGCCATGATGATATTGCGTATGGTCGCCCACTGCAGGCCTGAGCCGTTCGCCGCCATGGTGCCGGCTATGCCCGACGACAGCACGTGGGTCGTCGAGACCGGCAGACCGTAGCCGTCGGCGGCGGCTATGGTGGCGGCTGCGGTGATCTCGGCGCAGGCGCCTTGCGCATAGGTCAGGTGCGTCTTGCCGATTTTTTCGCCGACCGTCACCACGATACGCTTCCAGCCGATCATGGTGCCGAGCCCGAGCGCGATGGCGACGACGATCTTCACCCAGTACGGGATGAACTTGGTCGCGTTGTCGAGCGATCCCTTGTAGGCGTTGAGCGTGCCGAGGTCCTGCGCGCTCAAGTCGGCCGCCTTGTCCTTGGTCAGGAAGCGGATGGCTTCGGACACCAGGTACATGTCGTTGCGGGTATTGCCGATCAGATCGGTCGGCATCTTGGCGATCGAGCCGTATTGGTTGACCTGCTGGGAGATTTCCTTCACCAGGACGGCCAGCGACGGGAACGTGCCGTCGTTGATCTGGTGTTGCGCCACGTACTGCGTGACCGCCGGCCGCGGATCGCCGATGACGTTGTAGCCGGCGGCCTTGGCGTTGATCAGCGCGCTTGCCGCCTGCGAGTTCTGCTCGAACGCCGCAACCTGGCTGGCCGGCATGGCGCGGTTGAGCGCGTAAGCGGTCGGCACCGTGCCGATCAGGATCAGCATGATCAGGCCCATGCCCTTCTGACCGTCATTGGAGCCATGGAAGAAGCTCACCAGCGTGCAGGTGAGGATCAGGATGCCGCGGATCCAGGCCGGCGGCGGCTGGTCGCCTTTCGGCTCGGCGAACAGCTCCTTGCTGGGAATCAGAAACTTCACCGCCAACAGCAACAAGCCGGCGAGCGCGAAGCCGAAGATCGGCGAGAACAAGAGCGCCTTGCCGATCGAGGTCGCCTGCGTCCAGTCGACCCCCGACGTGCCGCTGCGGCCATGCAGCAGCGCGTTGGTGATGCCGACGCCGATGACCGAGCCGATCAGCGTATGGGAGCTCGAGGCCGGCAGGCCGAAAGACCAGGTGCCGAGGTTCCAGATGATCGCCGCGATCAAGAGTGCGAACACCATCGCGAAGCCGGCGCTCGATCCGACCTGGAGGATCAGTTCGACCGGAAGCAGCGACACGATGCCGAAAGCCACCGCGCCCGACGACCACAGCACGCCGAGCAGATTGAACATGCCCGACCATACGACCGCGATATTGGCCGGCAGCGAACGGGTATAAATGACCGTCGCCACCGCGTTCGCGGTGTCGTGGAAGCCGTTCACGAACTCGAAGCCGAGCGCGATCATCAAAGCGACGAACAGCAGGATGAACGGCAGGTAGCTTGTGACCTTCGTGTCGGTCGCCCCGATGTCGGCATAGATGCTGTAGGCAACGAACAGGATGCCGGCCGTCACCACGCCAAGAAAAATGATCGCCGTCAGCGGGTTGAAACCCTGGTCGAGATTGGGCCCGCGCCGCGCGGGTTCAATCGATCCGGGTAGTGCGACATCAGCCATAGGGTCCTCTTCACAACGGACCCCGACTGTGATCACGCTCCATGACGCGTCGATGACGCCAATAGCGGTCCGCGCCATGACCGGCGGCGGCGCCATTGCATCCGCGGTCTCCTTCAAGTGCCGGTTGCGCCTACTCGCCTTTGATGCCCGCCTTCCGGATGATCGGCCACCATTTTTCGATCTCGGCGGTTTGCAGCGCGGCGAGCGCTTCCGGCGTCAGCTGATCGCGCGGAAAAAACACCCGCCCGAGTTCGCTCAGGTGGGCCCGGACCGCCGGGTCGGCCAAGGCATCGACAACAGCCGCATTGAGCTTGTCGATGACGCCGCGCGGCGTGTCCTTCGGCGCCCAAAGGGCGTTCCATACCGAACTGTACAACCCCGGCACTCCCGCTTCGTCCGCGGTCGGAATGCCGGGCGCCACGTCCATCCGGCTTCTGGCCATCACCGCATAGGCTTTGATGGTGCCGGCGCGGATCTGCGGCAGTGCCGTGATGGCATCGGAAAACACCAGATCGATCTGGCCGCCGACCAGATCCTGCGTGACCTGTCCGCCGCCGCGATAGTGGGCGAACTGGAAGCGGGTGTCCGTGACATTCTCAAACAGCACGCCGAACACATGCTGCGGACTGCCGACGCCTGCGGTGCCGGCGGTGGCCTTGTCCGGATTTGCTTTCAGCCACGCGATCAGTTCCGTCAGGTTGTCGGCCGGCAAGCTCTTGCGCGCGACCAGAATCAAGGGGCCGTCGGTGTAAAGCGCGACCGGCGCGAAATCCTTCTGCACGTCGTAGGACAGATCGTAGAGCGCGCCATTGACCACGTGCGTCGTCCAGATGCCGAGCCCCAGCGTGTAACCGTCCGGTTCCGCGCGCGCGACGCGGGCCAAGCCGATGCTGCCGGCGGCGCCGCCGACATTTTCAACGATCACGGTTTGGCCGAGCGTCCGCTGCATGCTCGCAGCCAGAACCCGGCCGCTGATATCGAGCGGGCCGCCGGCCGCGAACGGCACGATGATCGTGATCGGGTGCGATGGATAGGCGTCGGCGCGTGCCATCCGCGGCAGCAGCAGGACGGCGCCGCCGAGTTGCAGCAATTGACGACGGCGGATTGTCATGCGCGATCCATGGCGCGGTTCATGGCGCGACCCCGGCGGCCAGGACACCGGCCTCGGCTGCACGCCGATCATGCTACACGAGGCCGCGCTGGGCGCGGAAGTGCGAACCACCATGCATAGGAAAACCCCGGCAAACCGTGCCGGGGTTTCTCCTAGCCGCGAACGCTCGGCCGTGGACTATTTGCCGCGGAGCGCGTCCTTGAGCCCACCGACTGCGTTCTGCAGCTTGCCGGCGGCCTTGTCGGCTTTGCCTTCGCTTTCCAGCTTGCTGTCGCCGGTCACCTTTCCGGCCACTTCCTTGACTTTGCCCTTGGCCTGTTCGGCCGAGCCTTCGATACGGTCCTTGTCCATTTTGACGCGCCTTTCTGAATGTTGGTGTCTGCGGAAATAACTCCCAACCGGTTGGAAATGTTCCTTGTCTCGGGGCGCGCCGCCTTGCGATAGTGCGGATAAAGCGCGTTGCGCGTCCGCCCAGCCGCGGCAATGCGCGGCAGCGCCGCACCGAACTCGGCTGCGTAGGCTCAAAGACGTTCGAGGAACGCCATGATATTTCCACGCCGAGATTTTCTCTGCCTTGCGATGGGCACGGCGGGGTGCGCCGCATTGCCGCGGCTGGCATTCGCGCTCGATTATCCAACCCGCCCGGTGAAGATTTTTGAAGGCTTTGGCGGCGGCGGCTCGCCCGACCTGGTGTCGCGCCTGGTCGGTCAGTGGCTGTCGGAAAAGCTCGGTCAGCCGTTCGTGGTCGAGAACCGGACCGGCGCCGGCGGCAATCTCGCGACCGAGACCGTCATCAAGTCGGCGCCGGACGGCTACACGCTGCTGACTTGCCTGTCGGCCAACGCCATCAATGCGACGCTGTATCAGGATCTCGATTTCGATTTCCTGCGCGATATCGCGCCGGTCACCGGCATCGCCAGCTTCCCGATGGTACTCCTGGTCAACCCGGCGTTTCCGGCGCAAACCCTTGCCGACTTCATCGCCTACGCCAAAGCCAATCCGGGCAAGATCAACATGGCCTCGCCGGGCCTCGGCACGCCGATGCATGTCGCCATCGAACTGTTCAAGATGATGGCCGACGTCGACATCGTCCATGTACCGTACCGCGGGCCGGCGGGCGCGTTCACCGATCTCCTTGGCGGCCAGATTCAGGCCTTCATCATTACTCTGTCGGCAGCGATCGGATTTGTGCGTACCGGCAAGCTGCGCGCCTTGGCGGTGACCAGCACGAAGCGCGCCGATGTGTTGCCGGACGTGCCGGCCATTGCCGAAGTCTTGCCTGGATTCGAAGCCATCGCCTGGGACGGAACCTGCGCGCCCAAGGGCACGCCCGTCGAAATCATCGACCGGCTCAACGCCACGATCAATGCCGGCCTCGCCGAACCGGACATGAAGGCGCGGCTGAAGGATCTTGGCGGCGATCCGATGCCGATGTCGCCCGCGCAATTCGCCAAGTTCATCGCCGCTGAAACCGAGAAATGGGCGAAGGTCGTCAAGTCCTCGGGCGCCAAAGCGAACTGATCCCGCGGCCAATTTGCCATTGCAGCCTGTTCGCCATCGCAGGGGGTTGTCATGAAACTGCCGCGCCGCCGAATTCTGCATCTCGCCGCGGCCGCCGTCGCGGCGCCGGCGCTTTCGCGCGTCGCCCAGGCGCAGGCCTATCCGACCCGGCCGGTCCGCATCCTCGTCGGCGCGGTTCCCGGCAGCGCTCCCGACGTCATCGCGCGCCTTATCGGCCAATGGCTGGCCGAGCGCCTCGGCAAGCCCTTCGTCATCGAGAACCGCGAGGGCGCCAACGGTACGCTCGCCGCCGAAGTGGCCGTCCGTTCGCCGGCGGACGGCTACGTGCTGCTCCTCGTCAGTGCGTCATACACCATCGATCCGAGCGTGTTCGACACGCCCAACCTGAATTTCCGCCGCGACATCGCTCCGATCGCCAGTGCCGTGCGACTGCCGGCCGTCATTGCCGTCAACCCGTCGTTGCCGGCCAAAACCATCGCCGAATTCATCGCCCATGCCAAAGCCAATCCGGGAAAGATCAACATCGGCGCGCCGGGCAGCGGCAGTCCGCAATTCGTCGCCGGCGAGCTCTTCATGATGATGACCGGCGCCAAGCTCGCGATGATTCCGTATCGCGGCGGTCCGCCGGCGCTCACCGATGCGATCAGCGGACAAATCCAGGGCGTGATCGGCACGGTCCTGCTGCTCATCGATCATGTGCGGTCCGGCAGCCTGCGCGCGCTCGCGGTCACCACCACGGCGCGCTCCGAACTCCTCCCGGACGTGCCGACAGTGGCGGACACCGTGCCGGGTTTTGACGCCAACCAATGGATCGGCATTGGCACGCCGCGCGGCACGCCGCCCGAGATCATCGAGCGGCTCAACGTTGAAATCAATGCGGCGCTGGCCGATCCCACGATGAAAGCGCGGATTGCCGGCCTTGGCGGCATGGTGCTGCCCGGCACGCCGGCCGACTTCGGCCGGTTCATCGCCGACGAAACCGAAAAGTGGGCCAAGGTCGTCAAATTTTCCGGCGTCAAGGCGGACTGATGGGTCGCCGCCGCCAACGCTCGACAGGAGGAATAACGATGAAAGTTTCTCGCCGCCGGCTGTTGCATCTTGCCGCGGGCACCGTGGCGCTGCCGGCTCTCCCTCGGGCTGCGATGGCAGACGGCTATCCGACAAAGCCGATCCGTCTCGTCGTTCCTGTTCCGCCGGGCGGCACCTTCGACATCGTCGGGCGTCTGGTCGCCAAATCCCTGTCGGAGCGCCTCGGCCAGCAACTCGTCATCGAAAACCGCGGCGGCGCCGGCACCAATATCGGCATCGGCGCGGTGGCGCACGCGGCGGCCGACGGCTACACGCTGCTGCTGGCCGGCTCGCCGGGCGCGATCAATGCCACGCTCTACAATAATCTGGACTTCAACTTCGCGACCGACATCGCGCCTGTTGCCAGCATCGAACGCGCGCCGCTGATCATGGCGGTCAATCCCGCGCAGCCGGCCAAGACGGTTGCGGACTTCATCAGCTATGCCAAGGCCAATCCCGGCAAGATCAACATGGGCTCCGGCGGCATCGGCTCGACCGGCCATGTCGCCGGCGAGCTGTTCAACATGATGGCCGGCATCAAAATGCCGCACGTGCCGTATCGCGGCGAGGCGCCGGCCATGACCGACCTGCTCGCCGGGCAGATCCAGGTCGTGTTTTCGACGCCGGGCTCGGCGATATCATTCATTCGCTCCGGCACGTTGCGGGCGCTCGCGGTGACGAACGCCACGCGCATGGACGTGCTGCCCGACGTGCCGGCGATCGCGGAGTCTCTGGCCGGTTACGAAGCGGTATCGTGGGCCGGCATCGGCGCGCCGGTCCATACGCCGGCCGACATCATCGACAAGCTCAACCGCGAAACCAACGCGGCGCTGACCGATGCCAAACTCAAGGCTCAGCTCGCCGACTTCGGCGCCATGGTGATGACGGGCTCGCCCGGCGATTTCAGCACCTTCATCGCGGCCGAAATCGAAAAGTGGGCCAAGGTGATCAAGTTTGCCGATATCAGGCCGGAGTGAGCTTTGGCGGACTTTCGTGAGCTCTCGGGGCGACGGACATCATGAAGCTTCGCCGCCGGCAACTTCTCGAACTGGCAGCCGCCGCGCTCGCGCTGCCGATCGCGGCGCGCGGCGCGCGGGCGCTCGATTATCCGACGCGGCCGGTCCACCTCATGCTCGGCTTTCCTCCGGGCGGCGGCGCCGACATCGTTGCGCGGCTTGTCGGTCAATCGTTGTCGGAACGGCTCGGTCAGCCATTCGTCATCGAAAATCGGCCGGGCGGCGGCAGCAATGTCGCCGCCGAGACCGTGGTGCGCGCGCCGCCTGACGGCTACACGCTGCTCGAAGTGACCGCGGCCAATGCTTCCAACGCCACGCTGTACCAGAACCTCAGCTTCAATTTCGTCCGCGACATCGCGCCGGTCGCCAGTGTCTCGCGCGGCGCCTTCGTGATGGTGGTCAACCCGTCGTTTCCGGCCCAGACGGTGCCCGAGTTCGTGGCTTACGCCAAAGCCAATCCGGGCAAGATCAACATGGCTTCGAGCGGCATTGGCATCACCACGCATATTTTCGGCGCGCTGTTCATGACCATGGCCGGCATCGATGTCATCCACGTGCCGTACCGCGGCGGGGCGCCGGCAATCACGGCGCTCCTTGGCGGCGAGGTGCAGGTCTATTTCAGTCCACTGCCCGAGCCGCTCGAGCAGATCAAGGCCGGCCGGCTGCGCGCGCTGGGCGTGACCACCGCGACGCGCGTCGCGGCGCTGCCGGATGTTCCCAGCATCGGCGATTTTGTGCCGGGCTACGAGGCGAGCGGCTGGCAAGGCATCGGCGCGCCCCGCGACACGCCGGTTGAGATCGTCGATAAGCTCAACAGCGCGGTCAACGCGATGCTGGCCGATGCCCGATTCCAGGCGCGGCTGGCGGAGCTGGCCATCACAGTGTTTCCAAGCTCCCGCGCGGAATTCCGCAGGCTCATTGCCGACGAGACCGAGAGGTGGGGCAAGGTGATCCGCGCGGCCGGCATCAAGGCGGAGTGAGCCTTTCAGACATCCTCCACACGTCCGAAAAATTATTGTAGCGTCATGGCAGAGAGAGCTGCCAGCGGCACAGGCCGATGAGCCGTAAAATTAAAGGCAGCGACGGTGCCTTCGGCGGGCGAGCAATCCGAACAGACGACATCGGTACGCGGACACCTTCTGCATTTGCGGAAGGTCTGCAAGCTCGTGGGGGCTTATGATGAAACTTCCCCGTCGCAAATTTCTGCATCTGGCAGCGGGCAGCGTCGCGCTTCCGGCCGTCTCGCACTTCGCTTGGGCACAAACCTATCCATCCCGGCCGGTACGCATCATCGTAGGCTTTCCCGCCGGCAGTTCATCCGACATTACTGCGAGACTGATCGGCCAATGGCTGTCAGAGCGATCCGGCCAGCAATTCAGCGTCGAAAATAGGACGGGTGCGGGTACCAATATCGCCACAGAGTCCGTCGCGCATGCCGCGCCCGACGGCTACACGCTACTCTGGGTCACTCATGCAAATGCATTCAATGCGACCCTTTACGACACGCTCAACTTCAACTTCATCCGCGACATCCAGCCTGTCGCCAGCGTTCTTCGCGTTGCGTCCGTGATGGACGTTACTCCGTCATTGCCAGTCAAGACGGTGCCGGAGTTCATCGCCTATGCCAAGGCCAACCCGGGCAAGATCAACATGGCCACGCAGGGCATCGGGAGCATCAACCATGTGGCCGGCGAACTGTTCAAGATGATGGCGGGCGTCGATCTGGTCGCGGTGCATTATCGCGGCAGCTTCTTTCCCGATCTGCTCGGCGGACAGGTACAAATCACGTTTAGTCCCATACCGTCGTCGCTCGATTTCATTAGGGCCGGGAAACTGCGCGCGCTGGCGGTAACTACGGCGGAACGCGCGAAAGTGCTGCCGGATGTCCCGACTGTAGGTGAATTTGTTAAAGGCTATGAGGCGACGGCATGGTTCGGCATCGGCGCCCCGGCAAATACGCCTGCGGAAATTGTCGACAAGCTCAACCGAGAGATCAATGCCGGCCTCGTCGATCTCGGGTTCATGAAGCGGCTTAACGACCAGGGCGGCGTGCCGACGCCGATGTCGCCCGTCGAATTCAGCAACTTCATCTCCGACGAGACCGAAAAGTGGGGCAAGGTTATCAAGTTCGCCGGCATCAAGCCGGAGTGATCGGGTCGGATATTCCATAGTTCCCGACAGGCGAATATCCGAAGCGCAACATTCGCACCGCTCACATCGGCCGCGGCTGGGCGCGGAATTCCTTGGCGCTCGCCATGGCCCAGGCGATTTCATAGCGCTTGTCGCCCGAGCCCTTGAGCAGTTCGCCCGGCGCCAACGGCGGATACAGCTCGGCGAAGGTCTTGACCTCGTGGGGCGACACGCGCCGCGAAAAATGCGCCGGCGAAAATTCGGTCGGGTGATCGAGACCGGCCGCGCCGACCAGTTCGGCAAGCGCTTCGATCGTGGCGCGCTGGAAATTGTAGACGCGCTCCGCCTTGTCGGGAACGACGAGCGCGCGCTGGCGGACGCGATCCTGGGTCGACACGCCGGTCGGGCACTTGTCGGTATGGCAGGACTGCGACTGGATGCAGCCGAGCGCGAACATGAAGCCGCGCGCCGAATTGCACCAGTCGGCGCCGAGCGCCATGGCGCGGGCGATATCGAAGGCGCTGATGATCTTGCCGGCGGCGCCAAGCTTGATGCGGTCGCGGGCGTTGATGCCGATCAGCGCATTGTGCACGAAGTTCAATCCCTCGCGCAGCGGCATGCCGAGATGGTCGGTGAATTCCAGCGGCGCCGCGCCGGTGCCGCCTTCTTTGCCGTCGACCACGATGAAGTCGGGATAGATTTCCGTCTCCACCATCGCCTTGCAGACGGCGAGGAACTCCCACGGATGGCCGATGCAGAGCTTGAAGCCTGCCGGCTTGCCGCCCGACAGCCGCCGCATGGTGGCGATGAACTGCATCATCTCGATCGGCGTCGAGAACGCCGAGTGCCGCGACGGCGAGATGCAATCGACGCCCTGCGGCACGCCGCGGGTGACGGCGATTTCCTGGCTCACCTTGGCGCCGGGCAGCACGCCGCCGTGGCCGGGCTTGGCGCCCTGGCTGAGCTTGAGCTCGACCATCTTGACCTGATCGGTGTGCGCGCCGGCCTCGAATTTCTCCGGACAGAACGTGCCGTCGTCGTTGCGGCAGCTGAAATAGCCGGAGCCGATCTCCCAGATGATGTCGCCGCCGTGTTGGCGGTGATAGGGGCTGTAGCCGCCTTCGCCGGTGTCGTGGGCGAAGTTGCCCTTCTTGGCGCCGCCGTTGAGCGCCAGGATGGCGTTCTGGCTGAGCGCGCCAAAACTCATTGCCGAAATATTGAAGATCGAAGCCGAATACGGCTTCGAGCAGTCCGGCCCGCCGATCGTGATGCGGAACGGCTCCGTGTTCACGGGTTTCGGCGCGATCGAGTGCTGCAGCCATTCGTAGCCGCTGGCATAGACGTCGTTCTGGGTGCCGAACGGCCGCTTGTCCAAGGCCCGTTTGGCGCGCTGATAGACGAGGGCGCGCTTGTCACGGGAGAACGGCGTGCCGTCCTTTTCGCTTTCGAGAAAATACTGGCGGATTTCCGGGCGGATTTCCTCGAGGATGAAACGGATATGCGCGGTCAGCGGATAATTGCGCAGCACCGCGTGGCGGGTCTGTATCAGATCGATGGTGCCGATGACGGCAAGGCCGCCGAACAGCAAAAGCGGAATGGCGATATAGATCGACGGGAACCAAAATAGTTCGTCGCCCAGGAGCAGCGCCGCAATCACCACCACGCCGGTGTAGACGATAAAACGCGCCGTCAGCGGCAGCAGCAAGGTCCGCATGGAAAAGTCCCTCCCGGTCGGCAAGTCCCTCGTGCGCAGAGACTAGCCGGAAGCGTGCGTCTTCGACAGCTATACCGGGGAAGCTTGTCAGTTTAATGAGGGCGCTCGGCCCAAACCCTTCCGCCCGCAGCGGGATTTGCGGTAGCCTGATCGAAACGCGGCGCCTGGAATTGACGACGCGCCCCTTGGGAGGACGAACATTGCGCATTCCCCGCCGTCGATTTCTGTGCCACGCGGTCGGCGCGGTGGCGCTGTCGGCGCTGTCGCGGACGGCCTGGGCGCTCGATTATCCGACCCGGCCGGTGCATCTGGTCAACGGCTTTGCGCCCGGGGGCCCGGTCGACGTGTTGGCGCGTCTGTTGGGGCAGTGGCTCTCGGAGCATCTCGGCCAGCCATTCGTCATCGATAACAAGCCGGGCGCGGCTACCAACCTGGGCACCGAGGATGTCGTCCGTTCGGCTCCCGACGGCTATACGCTGCTGTGGAGCACGACGGCCAACACCATCAATGCGACTCTTTACAAGAAGCTCAACTTCGATTTCGTCCGCGATTTCGCGCCGGTGGCCAGTATCGATCGCTTTCCGCTGGTCATGGAAGTGAACCCGGCAATTCCGGCCAAAACCGTTCCGGAGTTCATCGCCTACGCCAAGGCCAATCCGGGCAAGATCAATTACGGTTCGGCGGGCGTCGGCACCATCCAGCATGTCGCCGCCGAGCTGTTCAAATTCATGACCGGCGTCGATCTGGTTCACGTGCCCTATCGCGGGTCCGCGCTGGTGCTGAACGATCTCCTTGGCGGCCAGGTGCAGGTGACATTCAGTCCGATAGCGACCTCGCTCGGCTACATCCGATCGGGCGGCGTGCGCGCCCTGGCGGTGACCGGCGCGACCCGCGCCGCGTTATTGCCGGATGCTCCCACCGTCGGCGAATTTTTACCCGGCTACGAGGCGTCCGCCGTTGACGGGATTTGCGCGCCCCGGGGCACCCCGGCCGAAATCATCGACATGCTCAATTCGCACATCAACGTTGCACTCGCCGCCGCCCCGATCAAATCTCGGCTTGCCGACCTCGGCAGCGCGCCGCTGCTCATGGCGCCCGGCGATTTCGGCAAGCTCATCGTCGCCGAGACCGAGAAGTGGGCCAAGGTGATCGAATTCGCGAACATCAAGGCGGAATAATCAATCCGGCCGCCAGGCAAGGAACAACGCACATGAAGCTTCACCGTCGGGGAATGCTGCGGCTCGCAGCCGGCGCCGCGGCGCTGTCGTCGTTCCGCCTTGCCGCCAGGGCGGAGACTTATCCGTCGCGCCCGGTGCGCATGGTCGTGCCCTATCCGGCCGGCATTGCTCCCGACATCGTGACGCGCCTGGTCGCGCAATCCCTGTCGCAGCAGCTTGGCCAGCAATTCATCGTCGACAATCGGCCGGGCGGCGCCAGCAATATCGGCACTGGAATTGTCGTCCACGCCGCGGCCGACGGCTACACGCTGTTGACCGCGACCATGACCAACACCATCAACAGCTCGCTGTATGACAACCTGGATTTCGATTTCCAGCGCGACATCGCGCCGGTCTCGGGCCTGGTAAAATTGCCGCTGGTCCTGGTCGTCAATCCGTCGGTCCCGGCGCAGACCCTTCCGGAGTTCATCGCCTATGCCAAGGCGAACCCCGGCAAGATCAACTATGCATCGGTGGGCAGCGGCGCCGCGACCAACGTCGCCGGCGAGCTGTTCAAGACGATGGCCGGCGTCAACCTGGTGAATGTGCCGTATCGCAGCAGCTACCTGCCCGACCTGCTCAGCGGCCAGGTGCAGGCGTCATTCACGCCGATCCTGCAATCGGTCAGCTACATCAGGGCGGGCAAGCTGCGCGCGCTCGCGGTGACCGGAGTAACGCGCTCGGGCGCGCTGCCCGACGTGCCGAACGCCGCGCAATTCGTCCCCGGCTACGACGTCTATGTCTGGGACGCGGTGGGGGCTCCGGCACGTACGCCGGCCGACATCATCGACAAGCTCAACACCGCTATCAACGCGGCGCTGTCCGATCCGGCGATGACGGCGAAGTTCGCCGACCTGGGCGCCGAGGCCATGATCATGACGGCAGCGGAGCTCGGCCAATACATGGCGGACGAGACGGCAAAGTGGGCCAAGGTGATCAAGTTCGCCAATATCAAGCCGGAATGATTCGTCAGGCAGGCTCGATTGAGCATGCTAGGTTCTACAACAACGACAAGACGCGCGCCGCGGTCGGCGCGGCGTCAAGGCAGTGGGGAGGAGGGCGGCTCATGAGCAGGATCGTATGGTTGCTGGCCGGCGCGGTGATCGCCGGCGTGATCTCGCAAACCGCGCCGGCGTCGGCCCAAGACGGCAAATGGCGCATGGCGACGCCGCTGCCGTCGCCGCAGGGCGAGATCACCAGCGCCGTGATCGGCAAGAAGTGGTACGTCTTCGGCGGCTACGATGCGCCCAACGTGCAGGCGCGCGGCATCGTCACCGTCTATGACGCGGCGGCCGACAGCTGGACCGACCGGAAGAACATGCTCATTCCGGCGCACCACGCCGCGGCGGTGGCGCTGGACGGCAAGATCTATGTGTTCGGCGGCTTCGTCGGCCGCCCGGGGACCAAAGTGTGGCAGCCGATCCCGAGCGCCGCGATGTACGATCCCGATGCCGACAGCTGGAAGGAACTGGCGCCGATGCCGACGGCGCGCGGCTCGGCGCAAGCCGTCGTGGTCGACGGCAAGATCTACGTGATCGGCGGCGCGCACGCCAATATCCCGGGCAAGCCGATGACCGAGCCGCTCTGGGTCGGCGTGCCGCAAATCGTCGTCGGCACGGTCGAAGTGTACGATCCCGCCACCAACACCTGGCAGACCCGCGCGCCGATGCCGACCGGGCGCAACCACTTTCTCGCCGTTGCCGTCGACGGCAAGATCTATGCGTTGAACGGCCGGCTCGGCACGCCGTTCGTGACCATGAGCGACGTCACCGATCTGGTCGAAGCCTACGATCCGGCGACCGACACCTGGACCTACAAGAGCCGCTCGCCGACGCGGCGCGGCGACGTTGCCGGCGACGTCTACAACGGCAAGATCTATGTCACCGGCGGCGAATACGAAGAGCCCGCCGGCAAGCTGACGTTCTGGGCGTTCGAGGCCTACGACCCGAAGACCAATTCCTGGCAGGTTCTGCCGCACATGCAGATCGCCCGGCACGGCTTCGTGGCGAATTTCATCGACAATGAATTCCATGTCGCCGGCGGCTCGTTCCAATCCGACGGCGAGCCGGGAATCTTCTCGCAGATGGCGAGCCACGAGGTCTT
>Ga0182024_10011063_pt1 | contig 18219 bp, 16 predicted proteins | sample P32metaG_FD_120480 | JGI IMG/M metagenome (GOLD analysis project Ga0182024, IMG submission 120480) | Permafrost microbial communities from Stordalen Mire, Sweden - P3-2 metaG (Illumina Assembly) | ecosystem: Environmental > Terrestrial > Soil > Wetlands > Permafrost | place: Sweden: Stordalen... | reverse complement strand
TCACGATCTGGCCGAGGTGAATCACGTTTCCATTCCGGGTTCCGACGCGGTTCTCCAAACGCTCACAACCTCGACGCATGGTGTGCTGGAGGCGCCGGTAGGAACGGTGCATTTTGGTCCGGAAATCGAATCGGTCGTCGAAGCCGCCGCGGCATTGCTCGATCCCGAGGCCGCCGCTCTTCTACGCCAGACTTACAAACCGGGTGAGACGCTGGGCAGCGCCTTCGCTCGCCTTTTCGCGCTCCTGTGCGCGAGTTGGGGAGTGATCCTGCTGGACGCTTCTGATCCGGAACTCCATCAGATAGCACTGCCTCTTTTCCGTGCCGCAATTGAACGATCCGCTGCGCTCGATGACGCCTTGCTCGCTCGCGGCAAAGAGTTGGAGGCCGCTGGATACCACCAGCAGGTAAAGGTCACCGCATCCTCGACATTGTTATTTGCCGTGCAAAACGGGGCTCGCGTTCCAGTGCATCGCCGGACGGGCACAACTGCGGGAGTTTCGGAATTCGTAATTGGCCAGGAAAAGACCGGTGAAGAAAAGATCTCGCAGGAAGAATTGCTGCGGCGCATCGGTTCCGCTCAACAGGATTTTAATCCCAATGTTTTACTGCGACCCGTGGTGCAAGACTATCTACTGCCCACGCTTGCCTACATCGGCGGGCCAGCGGAAGTGGCTTACTTTGCCCAGACTTCAGTGGTTTATCAGGCGCTCGTCGGAAGGATTACGCCAATCGTTTCACGCCTTTCTGCGACCATCTTAGACCATAAACATCAAGTGTTACTTGAGCGTTATAACCTGGCACTGCCGGAAATTTTTCACGGCCCAGCTTCGCTCAGCGAACATCTTGCCGCGGGGAGTCTCTCGCAAGAAATACGGAAATCTTTCGATCAGGCTGCGGCTGATTTGCAAAGCGCTTTGGCAGGCATCCGCGACTCTTTGGGACGTCTCGATCAGACCCTGGTCGAGGCCGCTAATAATGCAGGTGCGAAGATGCAGCATCAGCTCGACCAGTTGCGCTCTCGTGCCGCCCGCGCCGAACTGCGCCACAGCGAAGTATTGGGACGGCACGCCGAGCTGCTCAGCAACGCGCTCTATCCGAACAAGACGTTACAAGAACGCGAGATTGCCGGAATCTATTTCATCTCTCGTCATGGCATCGAATTCTTGCGGAATGTGTATGACGCCATCAATCCAGAGTGCCTCGATCATCAGGTAATCTCGCTATAAGCGCCCTCCGCCACGCCATCCCACTGGAATCCTGAGCGCAGCCAGACGTTCACATCGTGAACGTCTGCAAATCGAAGGACCCCTGCCTCCCTGACGCCCATCCACGGGTTTTGTTCTAAACGCGCTTCAGCGCCTGTGGTCCTCCAGCTTCACTTCCAGCTCCTCCAACGACTCCACCCTTGGCAACTCTCCCTCCCGATAAGCTCCGCAAACGTCAAAAAGCATGGCCCGCATGTCCACAGCGGTCGCTCCGAGATAGTCGACAGAGTAGATGTCGCCCACGTACAGACTCTGGTCAGCGGCAACGTCCATCTCCCGCAACGCGGCTGTGAAAATCGCGGGATGCGGCTTCTCATACCCGACGATCCCGGAGTCGACAACAATCTGAAAGCAGTCTGCAATTCCGCGCTGTTCGAGCACACGAGCGATCTTCCCGTCCGCATTGGAAATCACTCCTAGCCGATGTCGCTCGGCGAGTCGCAGCAGGGCCTCGCGAGTTCCGGGGCGAATCTCGCACCAGCTGGCCGAAATGCGGGTGGCATTCACCAGTTGATCGCGGAGTTGATCGTCCTGAATGGCAAGCGATTCCAACAGGTGGGAGTAGAAAATGTACCAAAATCCGTGGTCCACGGCGCTCCCACTCTGCAGAATCGCGTCGAATTCATTCTTGGTTTTGCGCTCGATGGATTGCAGTTGTTCCAGCTTGGGCACGATCTTCCGCTGGTGCAATGCCGCCAGCATTTGGCTCCAATCAGGGAAAAGCAGGGTATTGCCAACATCAAAGAAGATGGCTCTTAGAGGCTCGGGCATAATCTAGATCTCAAGCGTTCCAGTGTACCGCCGCAAGTTTGATAACCGCCAAAGTGCACCCATACGATCTGCGCTGACTTTAGGCCCGGAAACAGGTAATATTTGCGTTCGACCTGGCGCTGCATCGGTTGCGAGCCACTTGGCGAGCTCATGATCCTGGTTCTCAATAAGGCGTTGTCTTGCATGACGCTGTCACTGGCGAGCGTCCGCGGCATTCCCCCATTCCTACTTTTCTTGGCGTTCATCTTCGAAGGTTCCGACAAACGAGAAGGTCTCTACAACATTCTGTGGGCGCTGGTCTTCGGCTTCGCGACCCTCAACATTCTCGGCCTACTGGCCAGGCGCTTTGAATCTGGCCGCAACCGCCTCAGTTTCGGCGAGATCACAGCCATTCTTCTGGTAGGGGTTTCGGTGCTGCTCCTGGTGTGGGAAATGCTCAACCTGTTCAAAATCTTCCCCATAAAGCTGGGTGCCCATTGAGCTGGCATTATGGGGTATGATCTCTCCTGATGGCGAAGAACCCCCTCTTCGAAGTGACCTGCCCGTGCTGCAGCGCGGTTCTGAAAGTTGACTCGGAGAGCCGGGCCGTCATCACCCATACGGCTGCCGTCAAGCCCAAGATGTTCAATGACATGGAAGCGGCCGCCCGCGCCATGAAGGAGCAGGACAGCCGCCGCGATTCCATCTTTCGCCAGTCTGTGGAAAACCAGAAACACGCCTCCGAACTGCTGGAAAAGAAGTTTCAGGAAGCGGTCAAGAAGGCCAAAGAATCGCCCGATACCGGCAAGCCCATACGCGACTTTGACCTCGACTAGTCTGAGAATCCATTCGATTCTGGGAAAGCCATGACCCCTATTCATTAAAGATGTCCAAATTTTGATAATCCCAGCAAAATGATTTGGAATAGAATTGTGCATGGAACCGGGCCCTCCCCTCTTACTCGGCCATCGTGGAGCACGTGCGTCCAAGTCTGTGCCTGAAAACACTCTTGCCTCGTTTGATCTGGCGCTGGAACACGGCGGCGACGGTTTTGAGTTCGATGTGCGCCTCACCGCCGACAAACAGGCGGTTGTCTGCCACGATCCCAAGCATGGTCGAAGTACGATTGCCCGCGCGAACAGCAGCCGGCTCGCAGACTTGCCGCGGCTTGACGAGGTCTTGCGCCGCTATGGCCAGCGCGTTTTTCTTGACATCGAATTGAAAGTCAGTGGCCTGGAGAGCATCGTACTTGCCGCCCTTCGCGATCACCGGCCGGAACGGGGTTTCGTAGTTTCTTCATTTCTTCCCGACGTGATCATGGAATTAAAAGTTCGCAGCGCGGCGGTTTCTACCGGAATTATCTGCGACAAAACACGCCAATTGGCGACCTGGCGCAAACTGCCCATCGACTACGTCATCGCCGAAAAGAGCCTTGTCAAGCTCAGTTTGGTGGAAGAAATCCACGCCACAGGACGCAAGCTTCTGGTATGGACGGTCAACGACGTGAAATCCATGCGCTGGCTCTCGCGCTGGGGAGTCGATGGAATTATTTCCGACGACACGCAGCGCCTGGTACGAACTCTTAAACCGGCGAGTGGGAAACCGAGTTAGCTTACTTCTCAACTTCCCCTCTCGTCATCTCGTCATCCCGAGCGCGGCTTGATCGTTCTCTTGAGAATGATCGACAAGTCGAGGGACCCCTGCCTTGCCAACGGCTTCGGCCTTGCTTTGCCGCTCGAGTTTGAACTTCTGGCCGATTTTCTTGCCCCGCTGCCTCCGATATGCTAAAGTCCGCCCCTCTGGGGCAGTTTGCGCTATAAGCCCAAAGTCGGCCTGCGGATTGACCGTCGCTGCGTCCCCTGACGCGCGAGCAGCACATTCAGGCCTTTTGAGGATTAGCGCCGAACGGAGTTCTAGGAATACGCACGACAGCACCGCTGCACATCACTTGTCGATCTGGTAGGCGCAATACCTAGCCGGCGCCAATTAATTCGGCCACAGCAACGAATGGCTCGTCAGTTTTGGTGAAATAGGTTGAGAAGGCGTTAGTCCGCCGCGGTCAGCAGCGCGGCTTCCACGCGGCGGGGCTTGCGCAGAAAGGCCTCGCGCTCGGTTTCGAAGGCTTCCAGTTCGGCGGCAGCCTGCCCATCATTCCATCCCATGACAGCCCGGACCCGGGCCGCAGCTTCGCGGCTGCACGTCGGCGACCAGCAAGGGCCCAGCCCCACGGGCACGCGACGAAGCAGAACATCTGCCAGCGTAACCGCGCATTCGTTGGCCAATCCGTCCACGGCTTCGGCGACAATATGAACGGTATGTGGGCACAAGGGGGCCCGCAGATCTGAACTGCTCAGCGCCATGCGGGCAACGGCCAATGAGCGCTTTCCGTGCCATTCCACGATGCCACGCGCCGATTCTTCGCTGATGCTGCCTGCCTGGGCAATATCGAGCACCCATCGATCCAGCAACGGGTCGAGACTGTCTTCGGAAACCAATCCCGAAGCAGCGACGCTCGCTGACCCACCTGCCGTGAATGATGTTTTCGCCCGGGCGCCGATCTTTGCTACACACTCGCGGGCCAATTGCGCTGCCGTGGTCAATTTGCCGCCAATCACGGAAATCATTTGCGCCGCGCCATCGGACGCGTGGTCGTGGAGATAATGCTTGCGACTCACGGCCGAGGCTTTCTTCTTCGGCGAGAAGGGCAAGGGTCGCACTCCAGCAAACGCATAGCGAATGTCCCCATACGAGATCTTGATCCGTGGAAACAGGTTGAGTAACGAGTTCAGCAAATACTCGATCTCTTCTGGCGAGGGTTGGGTTTTGGCCGGATCGCCACTATCGGCAGCTTCGGTGGTTCCGACAAGAACCTGTTCATTCCAGGGAATCACGAAAATTGGCCGACCATCAATGGCTTCGGTGTACACCGCGGCATCCGGCGCTCCAGAAAACCGTGGCAGCACGATGTGGGAGCCGCGAACGCCGCCCACCATCGGACCTTTTGTGTCAATCCGCGAACGCTGACACAAGCGATCCGCCCAAGGCCCGGTCGCATTGATGATCCACGTGCCGTGAACGCTTACTTCTTTTTTGCTGAGCTGGTCTCGCAGGAGCACACCCTGGGCGCGTCCATGCCGGACATCGACGGCCAGCACCTGCATGTAATTTCGTACCACCGCGCCGGCCTCGATCGCTTCTACCAGCCACTCCGCGACCAGGCGCTCGGGAAATTCGCACTGGGCGTCTTCAAAATTGAAAACCGACCAGTGCCGGCCGGAATCGAGCACGCGCTCCAGTTTGTGTTTGTCGGCTCCAGGGCTGACAGCGAGAGATTTACCGCCCATCCGGCGATAGAGCCAAAGACCAGTGCGTATGCTGAGCGCACTACGGCTGCTTTTGTGATCGAGAGCCAGGAGAAACTGCAAGGGGTTGACCAGGTGGGGATACTGCTGGAGCAAACGCTTCCGTTCCCGTAAGGACTCCCGTACCAGCCCCAACTCACCGTGCTCCAGATATCGCAAGCCACCATGGATGATTCGCGTGGAGCGGCTGGTGGTGCCGGAGGCGAAGTCCTGTTGCTCGACCAGCAAGGTGCGGCGCCCGGCGCGGGCGCATTCTCGCGCAATGGCGACTCCGTTGATCCCGCCGCCAATCACAATCACCTGGAAGTGTTCGTCTCCCAACGGCGCCCGGATTGTGCGCGACATGTTCATACAATTCAGTTATAGATGCCCTTTATCTTCGCGGCCATCTTTTCGATTCGGGAATGGTTCCTCAATCCAGATTGAGCCTTCAAGGCGACCAGCAAAGCACGGTCCGAAGCCTTAAGTCTCTATTCCCCCTGCATTTTGAGGTAGATAACCTTGGTTCATCTCCAAAGCCCGGTAATCTGTGACTTCGATTACCCTGGCCGATGCCTGGCCCTCTGTTTCTGCCTTCCTGCTTTGGGCAGACTATAATCAAAAACAGGCCGGAAACCGAATGCTCCCATTCGATTTCGGCGGTAGACCCTGCTATGTCTATGCTTTGGCTGCGCGTCGCGCTCGGCTGTTATGCCGTAGGCTTGCTCTATGCGCTGGTGGCACTTACCCGAACCAGTGACCTGTTGAACCGCATCGCCCTGCACGCAGCCTACCTGGGGATGATCTTCCATTTGGTTTCGCTGACCGAATCAGTGCTCACTTCCGGCCAGATCACCATAACTTCCGTTCAAAACGTGGAATCGGTACTGGGCTTCCTGATCATGGTCGTATTCATGGTGGTTTTTCTGGTGTATCAGACGACGTCGCCGGGAATTGTCGTCTTTCCCCTGGTCTTTCTGCTGACTCTGATGGCCACAATCAGGCAGCAGCCGTTCCTGCTGTTATCTCCCGCCGTGCACCGAGGATGGCTTTTCACTCATATCGCGCTGATTCTTGCGGGCTATGCTGCCCTTGTGCTCAGTTTCGGCGCCAGCTTGCTTTATCTGATACAGGAACGTTCTCTCAAGTCCAAGAAATCAGGGGGAATTCTTTCCCGCCTACCTGCACTTGAGGTGATTGACGAGATCGGCTTTCGCTCGCTCTTGCTGGGTTTTCCGTTCATGACGCTGGGCCTGATTGTCGGCACCGTGATGGCCCAGGCGACTTTTGGGCACGTGAACTTTTTCGATCCGAAAATCTTTTTGTCCGTGCTGATGTGGGCGGTCTACCTGCTCCTGCTCTATACGCGTTGGAACGCGGGATGGCGTGGACGCCGCGCCGCTTATCTTGCGTCCGGGGCTTTTGTGGCGGCTGTCATTGCCTGGGCCGCCAATACGATTCACAGGTTTGTATAGCTATGAATTTTCAGCTCATCGGGGTGAATCATAAGACCGCGCCGGTCGAAGTCCGTGAGCGCCTCAATATTCCGGAATCGCGCATGGCGGAGGCCCTAAAGCGTTTGGTGGGACACCCCGGCGTGGACGAAGGTTTGATCCTCTGCACCTGCAATCGCGTGGAAGTTCTAGCGCAGACGAAAAACGGCAGCAGTGACCTGCGGAGTTTTTTGCACACCTATTTTGAAATGCAAGCCCCTGAACTGGCGCCGCATCTCTATGAGTATCACGAACGCGATGCGATGCGGCATCTGTTCCGCGTGACTTGCAGCCTGGATTCGATGGTCGTCGGCGAGCCGCAAATCCTCGGCCAGGTAAAAGAGGCTTATGCGACGGCGCGCGCTGTGGGCGCGGTGCATTCACAGCTCGACCAGTTGCTCACCCGAGCCTTCGCTGTTGCCAAAAGAGTGCGCACGGAGACGGCTGTTGGTGCGTCGTCGGTATCGGTTGCATCGGTGGCGGTCGAGTTGGCGAAAAAGATTTTCGGATCGCTGAGCGGCAAGCAGGTGTACTTGGTGGGTGCGGGAAAAATGAGCGAGCTCGCCGCCCGCCACTTGATGGCGCATGGCGCGGCTTCCATTTTTGTGGCGAATCGCACCTACGACCGCGCTGCAGCATTGGCGGCAAAGTTTGGTGGGCAGGCCATCCATTTTGAAGAGTTGTATGAGACCTGCGATCGCGCCGACATTGTGATCACTTCCACCGGGGCCCCGCGCGCGATCTTTCGCCGCGAGCATGGCGAGCTTTTCCTGAGCCGTCGCAAGAACCGTCCCATGTTCTTCATTGATATTGCCGTACCGCGTGACGTTGACCCGCAGATGAACAAACTGGACGGCATTTTCGTGTACGACATCGACGATCTGCAGCAGGCCGTCGCGGCGAACACTTCCGATCGCAGGAAGGAAGCCGAGCGCGCCGAGCGCATCATTGAGAGCGAAATCGAGCGTTTTCAAGCCCGCTTGCAGACTCGCGATGTCGTTCCCACCATCGTCTCGCTACAAGATCATCTGGAAACCATCCGTCAGGCAGAGATTGACCGGGTGCGCGGCCGCCTGGGTCCGCTTTCACCTGAGCAGGAGCTCGCCATCGAGACGCTCACTCGCGGGATCGTGAGCAAGATCATGCATACTCCGATCAGCACGCTGAAGACGGCCGCGCGAGCGAGCGAGGCCACTCCCATGATTGATGTGGTGCGCCGGATTTTTAATCTGCAGGAAAAAGAGAATCTCCGGAACAATGACAAGCAGAACAAAGCATCGCAACCGGATGACGAATCCGAGGACGCTGAATCCAAGGATGAAAGTTAGTGGCCCGGCTGCACATCGGTTCCCGGGGATCGCAACTTGCGCTGTGGCAGGCCAACCACATCAGCGCGTTGTTGCGCGAGCGCGGACATGAAGTGGAAATAGAAATCATCCACACCACCGGGGACAAGATTCTCGATGTTGCCCTGTCCAAAGTCGGCACCAAGGGCATGTTCACCAAGGAAATTGAAGAAGCGCTGGCCGATGGCCGCGTGGACCTTGCCGTACACAGCCTGAAAGACCTGCCCAGCGAACTTTCGGCCGGATTTGAAATTGTAGCTATTCCGAAGCGCGAAAACCCCCGGGATGTTTTCTGTTCCAGCAAGTACGAAAGCATTGAGCAATTGCCCAAGAGTGCGCGGGTTGGCACCAGCAGCCTTCGCCGGGAGGCCCAACTAAAAGCGCTGCGGCCCGATCTCAATATCTGTCCGCTGCGCGGAAATGTGGATACGCGTTTGCGCAAGCTTGAAGCGGGTGAGTATGACGCGATTATCCTCGCGGCAGCGGGGCTGAACCGGCTGGGAAAGACTGAGTTGGTCAAACAGATCATTTCCGAGGACGTGATGTGTCCGGCGGCAGGGCAGGGTGCTCTAGCGATCGAAATCCGCGCTGGCGATTCGGACACCCGGCAGGAGATTGCATTCCTGGACGACGCCAAAGCCCGCGCCTCGACCTCGTGCGAGCGCGCATTGCTGAACAAAATGGGCGGAGGCTGCCAGGTACCCATCGGAGCGCTTGCGGAAATCCGGGGCGGACGATTGTATTTGCAGGCAGTTGTCGCTCGCCCCGATGGAGCGCAAGTGTTGCGTGAGGCGGGTGAGGGGGACGATCCGGCGCACCTGGGAGAGTCGGTCGGAGAGATATTATTGCGGAAAGGCGGAGATGTGATTCTCGCCGAAGTGTACGGAAAAGGCGTGATCTCGCCACAACAAACATGAATGAACAACCGTGAATGAGTGATCTCGACCAAGAATGAAACGCCACCTGCTTAAAGGGATCAACTTCTGGCCTCCGTTTCTGGGCGCTGGCATTCGTGTGAAACGGATCCAGCCCGACTTGAAGGCGATCGATGTCGAAATGAAGTTGCGGTTCTGGAATGCCAACTATGTGGGCACGCATTTCGGCGGTTCGCTGTTTGCCATGGCTGACCCGTTCTTCATGCTCATGCTGATGGAAAACCTGGGGTGCGATTATATTGTTTGGGACAAGTCCGCCACCATTCGCTTCAAGTTGCCGGGCAAAGGGAAGGTGACCGCCAAGTTTCGCTTGTCTGACGCTCAGATTGACGACATTCGCGAAAAGTTGAAGACCCAGGACAAAGTTGAGCCAGTCTTCCTGGTCGAAGTCAAGGACGAGTCTGGCGCGGTGATCGCGCAGGTGGAGAAGCTTCTGCACATCAAACGAAGGACTACTGGAGCGTGGTGGTTCGCGCTGAATGAATTTGCAACGACATTCTGAATGAAAAAGACTAATGACAAGTTAGCGCGGCTACCTCTCAAAGACATCTGCGTCCTGGTGGGACGTGCGCGCCATCAGGCGAGCGCGCTGTCTGCCGGCTTGCGCAAATTGGGTGCGGAAGTGATTGAGATCCCGTTCATCGAAATTCGCAAGCCGCGCTCTTATAAGCTACTAGATTCAGCGCTCAAACATTTGGACGAATACGACTGGCTGATTCTGACCAGCGTCAACGGAGTGGACGCCGTTTGGGAGCGTGTGAAGAAGCTCAAGCTTGGCAAAAAGCTGTTCAACCATTTGCAGATGGCCGCCATCGGCCCGGCGACCAGGAAGGCAATTGAAAAGCACGGTCTCACCGTCGGTGTGGTTCCGGAAGAGTACGTGGCTGAATCTGTCGTCCACAGCCTGCGGAACCGGGTGAAAGGAAAGCGTGTGATACTCGCCCGGGCCAGGGTTGCGCGGGACGTGATCCCGCGAGAGTTGCGCAAGCTTGGAGCGCAAGTGGACGTAGTGGAAGCTTACGAAACGGTAATCCCGAAATCCTCGCGCTCGCGATTGCAGGCTGTGCTGAAAGACCCAAAGCGCCGACCTGATGTCATCACCTTAACCAGTTCCTCGACTGTGAAGAACTTCGTGGCGCTGCTTGGAAAGAATGTGTGGTCGCAGGCGACTCGCCTGCGAAGGCTGGCCCCCTCTCCGCTCGACGGCATCCAATTTGCTTCGATCGGGCCCATCACTTCGTCAACGATGCTTGAGCTTGGTCTTCACGTGGACATCGAGGCAACAGAGTACACAATTCCCGCACTCATCACGGCCGTTGCTTTGTTAAAGACGAAATCTGGCTAGACCTGAAGTTGCTCAATAAATCTTCGGAATGATGCCAGATTGACGAAGGGAAGCGTCGTATTCGTCAACCCTAGCGTTGTGTGTTTTAACCGCACCGTTCAGAGTGGCCTCGCAACGCTCCTTCGCCAAGGCTTCTCGAAGACGAGCCAGTCGGGGCCGAAGAACGCGATCAAACGTCTCCAGTGAATAATCGTCAGATCCGGTCTTGGACAGATCCCCCTCACCGATCCCATCAGCCACTAACTGGAAACCCATCCCAATGCTGGGGTGCGAACTAAGAAGCGATCTTCACGGCAAAATCACCGCGAGACGACAAAAGCGTAACCGAAGCGTTCCAGCAACCAGGGTCACATATCCGTCATCAAATGATGGCGAAAAAGGAACTCTTTCGCTCGGAATGATGCGCGCACCATGCTCGGTGAACAAGATCGAGAAATTGGTACCGATTTCATCCGCAAAACGTTGTTCGTTTTGTTTCGCTACGCACTTATCCCGCCAGCCGAAACAACCCTTTTAGAGATTGCCGAAGATAAAGCCGAGCACGATAAAGAGTGGGCGCAACATCTCCAGGGCAAACGCTACGCACCGACGAGGGGGACGGGGATTGTTCACCGATCCCGCGAGAGCAGTTAGCGGACGCGGCGCAAGTGAAGGAACCCGGCGCATCAGCAGGAACAGGCGTCGACCACCGATTCCTCATGCGACCTACGCCACCAAGAGTGGAACTCCTGCCCGGCTCGGTTACTACGACAACTACCTGGTCGACAATCGCAGTTGTGTCTTTGTCGGTGTGCAGGCGACAGCAGCCCGCATGAGCCAGAAGACGGTGGCAGCACAAGACATGAATCGCTCGCTTCGCCCAATGGCAAGGACGCGAGCCCGAATCAGTAGCGGCCGATGCCACGCATGGCAACGGCGAGTTCCTGCAGTGGTTAATGCAGCGCGCATCACGCCCTATATGCGCACTCGGGACAATGCTCTCCGCAAGAACAACCCGCTCCACGGTCTCGACCGTTTCACCTATCTTCCCGAAAGCAACAGCTATCGCTGTCCCGCAGGCCAGCAACTCAACTTCGTCGGTCTAAATGTCAGGAATCGAGCCTACGCCTACATCGGAAGCCGCAAGCGCTGCGGTAGGTACCTGCGAAAGGCACAATGCACCATTGGCCAGTACAAGTATCTCGCCATCCACATCCATGAGCCTGCCCGGCAACGCCTGCGCTTACGGAGGCTATAGTTCGTTCGCGAGCAGTTCTTCCTCGCGGCAGCTGCGCAAAACATCAAGCGGCTCGTCCGCTTCCTCAGCTAAGTGCCAGGCCCGCCGCTCGCCACCAATCCATTAATCTAGAATCCTCACAAGAGCTTAGCTTCTGGTTATCCAAAATGGCTGTTTTTGACGGCAAACTAAGTGACAATGGAGTGACAATGGTTCCCCAGAATGCCAATTCCTGAGCGGGAAATCACCCTAGCATCGACGATTGGGTGTTGAGAGGATCATGGGGCCATCCAGTTCGGCAACGCCTCCTAAACGGACGCGTTCCAAACAATAATCTTTAAGCTAACAAGCCTCTCAGGTTGCGACGAGAGAATTATTTTCCCATTCTGGCCTGCCATTACTCGGTCAGCGAGCACCCACAATTTGCCGGAGGAACGTGCGCTTTCAAAAAGTCGGACACACGCTTGTAGGCATCAATCTGGTTTTCCACGCGGGCAAAGCCGTGGCCTTCGTTCTCATAGACTTTCAGATCGACCACGCCGTTGCGCTGCTTGACCGCGTCCACGACTTGTTGCGCTTCTTCCTTGGGACAACGGGGATCATTTCCGCCAGCCAGCAGCAGCAGGGGTGCTTTGATCTGATCGACGAAGAAAATCGGAGACCGGTCATGATAGAGGTCTTTATTCTTTTCCAGATCGCCCATGGTCGCGAGGTCCGATTGCTGCAGCACCGGGTCTTCATGCTGAATTTCAGTGAACCAGTTTACAAATGGCACGATCGGAACGCCGGCAGCCCATACGTCCGGCGCTTTAGTGACGCCCATCATCGTCATGTAGCCACCGTAGCTGGCGCCCATGAGAATGATTTTCTTCGGATCAACGTAGCCGGTCTGCTTAAGAAAGTCCGCGGCGCCGAGAACATCCTGCAAATCGCCGCCGCCCATGTCGAACAAATTCGCCTGCTGAAATTCTTTACTGTAGCCGGTAGAACCGCGATAGTTGGGCGCAATCACCATGTATCCCTGATTGACGATGTGCTGAATGAAGCGGTTGAACGAGTTCACGGTTTGTGAAGTCGGCCCGCCGTGCACATAAACGATGGCCGCGTTCTGGCGATTGCGCACCATGTTGTAGGTTACATACACCCACGCGGAAATTGTCCACCGGCCGTCCTTGCTGGGATAGTGGACAAGAAACGGCTCGACCATATCTTCGGCGCGAATGCCAGCGACGAGCGAATTCGTGATCTGGCGCGGCTTGCCAGCAATCACGGGATAAACCCATACATCGTTGGGCGCATTGGGGCCGTTGTGATAGCACAGTAGCCGCGAGCCGTCGGCGCTGAACGACGAACTGTCGCCGCCCAGCGTGTTGACGCCTTTCGGCAGCGGAAGGGAAGACGTCTTTCCGGAAACCAGGTCATGCAGATAAATATCGGTGTTGCCGTCTACACTCGCCGTCCAGGTAACGTGCTTGCCATCGGGTGAAACGTTGGCGGCGCTGATGCGCCATCTATCCTGCGTAAGCCATGTGATCTTTTTGCTGGCGACGTCGAGCAGCGCGGCGTTCTCATATCCATTGGCGGCGTTGGAGGTAATGAGCAACTTCTTGCCATCGGGTGAGAAATCATTGGCGTGGTAAAGCTGTTCGCCTCCGTGCGGAGTCAGAAGAGTGCTCTGGCCAGTGGCAACCTCGGCGACAAAGATGTTCGAATCGGTTCCTTTGGCCTGTTCCTGGATATAGGCAATCCACTTACCATCATGCGACCAGATGGGATGGTCATTCAACTTGTCGGCGGGCGTGCCGGTGGTGAGGTGCTGGGTCTCGCGCAACACTGTGTCATAGACATCAATCTCGTATACCGACGACGTCTTCGGCTTCACCGAGTAGGCGAGGTAGCGGCCATCGGGAGACCATGCGGGATTCTCTTCGGAAATTTCCCGCGTACGGGTCAGGTTGACGACCTGACCGGTCTTCGGCGCGACCAGAAAAATGTCCCATTGTTCGTCGCCATCGTAGTCGGAAATGTAGGCGATCCACTTACCGTTGGGAGACCAGGCAGGCTGCGTCTGGCGCTGATCGCTGATGGTCAGCTGCGTGGGCCAGCCGCCTTCGGCAGGCACCAGCCAAAGATTGTTGCGGCCACTGATGTTGGAGATGAAGGCGATGGTCTTGCCGTCGGGCGACCAGGCGGTGTCCCCGACCGAACGGGTCATGTAGAGCTTTTCAATGGAGAGGCTTTGCTGGTTCTGCTCCACCTGGGCGTTGATCTTGCTGACGATCAGTTTGGGATCGGCAATGGCTTGCGGCGCGGGCAAGGCCTGGGCCGAGCAGGGAGTGACCGTGACAGTATTCATCATGATGACCATCGTAAGTAGAGTGCCGGCGCGCATGAATAGTCCTTCAAAGAGACGGAGAAGAAAAAGTTTAGCAGAGCATGCTTGCGCCGGAGACTGCGGTGGATCAGCTGCAACGCTCGCCGTCAGATCAACTTACCGCAACACCAGCGCCGAGGGCTGTGGCTGTACGGAGATGGGGCCCGTAGTAATAGGGCCCAGGATCGGACTGGCGGAACCCACGCTGTAAATCGAAATCGAAGTTCCACCAGTATCGGCGACATAGACCCACACGCCGTCGGGATGCACCTGTGCCCAGGTGGGGGCTACTCCCGCGGATACCGTTGGAGGCGAAAGGACGGCCAGCGAGCCGGTATCTGAGGCCCACTTGAACATCGAGATTTGGTTGGATCCCTGATCGACCACGTAAACGCCGTTGTAGACCGGATTTACCGTAATGTAAACGGGATTTATTCCTGCTGGATAAGGAGAATCAGAGAGCTGGGTGAGCTGACCGGTAGGCGTAAGGCAGTTGACCGAAACTACGTCGCAGATGGCAAAGCCGCTCACGTCGTTCGATCCAGAATTGGCCACATACAAAAAGTGGGGTTGGGTGATCTGGTTGTTTACGGTGATATTACGGGAAAGCGCCAGGCCAGTCGGGTTTGTGCCCGCCGGATAAGTGAACGGAGAAAGGGATGCGAGTGCCCCAGTGCTGTCGTATTGGAAAGCGGAGACGGTGTCGGTAAATTGATTGGCTACGTACAAGTAGTTCCCCGTGGGGGTGACGATCAGGGAAGTGGGGCCGGTCACAACCGGGTTGAGCGGATCCACGTCGCTAAACGGCGATCCTGCGAGTTCAGTCAGGGTGGTGCCACTCACGGTAAATACCGAGATGTTGTCCGAGCCCTGGTTGGCCACGAACAGGATCTTTCCCGACGGATCGACGGCCAAACTTACGGGAGTTAAAGCGTTGGTCAGCGAAACAGAGCTCCCCACGGTGAGTGTGCCGTTCGAATTCACCGTATAACTGGAAATATCATAATTACCGCTGGGGTCCGTGCCTTTATCGGCGACGAACATCGTTGTGCCATCGGGAGAGATGACCATCGCAGAGGGGGTAATGCCTCCATCGATCGCGTTGCCGTTCTGAGTGGGCTCGCCTGTAGTGAGGTCCAGAGTAAACGCAGAAACCGTGTTGTTTCCCTGGGCCGCGACCCAAAGAAACCCAGTGCCCGCCGGTCCAGTGGTAGTGGTGCTGTTATTCGTGCAGCTTGTCAGAATGGCCAGTGATCCTAGTAGCAGACTTGCAACGAATCGGCACTTCATCCGCATTCTTTCTCCCTAGTTTCTTCCCTCAAGGTCATCCCTGCCTGCACACAACCCGGCTCGACCTGATAAAAGCGCAAATAATTACCCCCATTTGTGTATCAGGAATGAACGGGAAGAGCAAACGTTGCAACTGGTTGGAACCAATGCAAAGCAGGAAAGTTGCCTGCTTCATGAATACTTTAGCAGGGGAAGCGGTTTCAGGTTCGGTCGCTGTGGAGCGCGGGCGCGGCAGCCCGGATCTCGATCGGCTCTGAGGCAATGACTGGAACCAGAGGAAGTCGAATCTCGACCATCAAACCACCCTGTGGCCGGTTGACCGCGCGTACGCTGCCACCGTGCAGGCGCACGGCACGCTCAGTGATGGCGAGACCCAGTCCCACTCCACCCGTACCGCGGCCGCGGGCGTCGTCGATCCGGTAAAAGGGGCGAAACAGCTTTTTAAGGGCCTCTTCGGGAACACCGGGCCCGGAATCGGTGACTCGAACCACCGCTTCAGGGCCAGCTGAACCGAGTCCCTGTTCAAGGCGCACCTGCACGTCGGTGCCTTCTTCGGTGTAACGGGTGGCGTTGCGCACGACATTCTCGATCGCGCTATGCAGAAGGCCGGGATCACCCAGGACGGTGCACTCGTCGGCGATCATGCAATCCACAGCACAATTGCGATATTGCGCCTCGAAGGCGGCGTCTTTGGCGATTTCGCTCACGATCTCGCCAAGCTGGACGGAACTTCGCCGCAGTTCCGCTCCGCTCTCCAAACGCGCGATGGTGAGCAGCCTGCCAATCAGTGCATTCAAGCGGTTGGCTTCGAGGTCGATCCGTTCCAGGGCCGAGCGAGCTTCCGGTCCGGACCGTTGGCGCGCCAACTCCAACGCGACGTTCAATCTTGCCAGGGGAGACCGCAACTCATGCGAAATGTCGTTCAGCAAATGAGATTGGGCATTGACTAAATTTTCCAGACGCTCAGCCATGCGGTCAAAGTCTCTCAACAATTCTGACATTTCATCATGCCCGCGGGTATTCGGCATACCCGCCCTCGCCTTCAGGTCGCCGTCGGCCAACCGCTGGGTAGCGGCGCGAAGGCGCATGACGGGGGACGTCAAGTAGCGAGCCAGGACGAAGCAAACTAATCCCGAGGAAAGCACTGCGATGAGAATGCCCAGTGCTGGTATACCATGCGGGCCGAAAAAAATATGCTCCGGCGGTAACTCAATCACGAGAACGAAACTGTGTCCATCCGCGGTTTTAGTGATGGCACGCAGAAACTGGGGCCCTGGCAAAATGCGCCCCCAAAAGCTATCGATGGTGTGTACCTTTCCGCGAAAAACTCCCTCGATGAAATCTGGCGGCTTACGTCCAGTCAACTCGTGTCCCTGCTCATCAAAAAGATAGCTCCGTATTTGCTGACTGTCATGCACGGCGCGAAGGTACCGCCGCGCTTCCTCCTGGCCGCCTGCCTGGTAAGCCTGAACCCCATCATTCAGTATTTTCCCTTGCTGGGCTTCCGCATTTGCGCTCTCGCGCGGGGGGCGCAAGGCCAACGTCGTCAGAATCGCCAGGACCACAAACAGAGCCAGCGCCAGCCAATAGGAGACAAAGATTTTAAAAAAGATGCTTCTCACTTGGCGCCACTCCTGACCGGCTCCCGCTCCAGAGTGAAGATATAGCCCACACCCCGTACGGTCTTGATGTGGTCGGTGCCGTTCTCGGCATCGCCGAGCTTTTTCCTGATCTTACTCACGTGCATGTCTATGCTGCGATCAAAGGGGGAAAACTTCCGGCTCAATACCGTGTCCACAAGATTCTCGCGCGTGACTACCCGCCCAGCCTCGCGCAACAACGCCTGCAACAGATTGAATTCGACCGAGGTCATCTCGATCACATTGCCTTTCTGACGGACGGTCCGTGTGGCTGGATCCAGTTCGATATCTCCCACCCGCAGGACTTCAGGGACGGGTTCGCCGGCAGTTTCGCTAGACTTGGTTCGCCGCAGGACCGCGCGGATGCGAGCGACCAGTTCACGAGGATTGAAAGGCTTGGGGAGATAATCATCGGCGCCAATCTCAAGCCCGACGATGCGATCGACGTCTTGTCCGCGGGCGGTGAGCAGCAGCACGGGGATTCGCGAAGTGTTGCGAATACGGCGCAGCACATCAAAACCGTTGATACCCGGCAGCATGACATCAAGAACCACCAGCAAATGCTCTCCACTGAGGGCACGCTCGAGGCCGCGTTTGCCGTCATGGGTGCTCTCTACCTGAAAGCCCTCGGGTTCGAGATACTCTCCCACCAGGCTGCAGAGCTCTACGTCGTCGTCGATAACTAGAATTTGATCCACGGGATTTGCTCTACAAAACTCAACCTCAGTTCTACACCAGACGCCCGCAAATGCAGGTAAAGAATCGTCAAATCAATGGTCTTGGCCCTTTACAAAACTTTACTTCCATTGACCGACTCTTTACCACTTTTTTTTCTGCAAAGTGTTCTTATTCTAGGGAGCAATTGGCGGTCAGAGCAAGACACGGCCCGGAAACGAAAGCGTCCTAGGAGGAAGAAATGAAATCACTAGTAACAGCAGCATTCGCGGTGGCGTTGTTGGCAGGAGTCGTGGTGGCGCAGGAGGGCCCGCGTGGTCCGCACGGCGACGAATTCGGTGGCCCAGGGATGGGTCTCCATGGCTTGGACCTAACGGACACACAAAAAGCGCAGGTGAAGCAGATTTTCACTGCTGAAAAGCCAACTTTAAAGCCTCTCATGCAACAGGAAATGCAAAATCATCAACAAATGACTGCGCTGGTTCGCAGCGGCAGTTTTGAGGAAGCCAAAGCGCAAACCATCGCGGCGCAGGAAGCTCAGATCCAT